>BNJU01002265.1_pt1 | contig 66384 bp, 88 predicted proteins | sample 8539281 | NCBI WGS metagenome assembly BNJU01 (sample SAMD00202456, study PRJDB9452) | human saliva metagenome | isolation source: human saliva | place: Japan
TAAAACCTCTCTCGAGCCAGGGGCCGAAGAAACCGATAACCGTTACCATCTAAAGTGTTTGCTTTGGTACGTGCTATCCATTGCACAGTACAAGAAAAGTCTGGTATGCAGAGGTTTACAACCCTCGCTCCTCTCTCTATGGTTCATTGATATGGTTGCTTCACTAGGACGGAATTTCAACGTAGATTTCACCTACCACGTCAACCGAGGTCTCGGCTTAGTTATCGACAGGCAAATTGTCAAAAGTCTTCAGTGATGTTCTTAATATATTTGCTATATTGGAAGATATTAGCTTTTGTAATACGTTCCCGTAATTTTTTAACCCAATAATCGCACAATGCATCTGCAGATCCTGGATTAATTTCATAAGGGCGCGTAGCCAATACACATTGCATCAACGCATCGCCGTATACTACGGCTTGAATCATGCGATGTAAGAAGGATTTAGTCAATTTAAAGCCTGGTTGACGTTCCATATCACTCGCATTAAGTGACAAGATTGGAACTTGTTTCATACCTGCATCGATGAGGGCTTTACGCAAATAACCAATATAGTTGGTAGCACGACAACCGCCACCGGTTTGAGAGATAATAACAGCTGTCTTATTAACATCATATTTACCAGACAATAAGGCGCTCATCAATTGGCCTACAACGATGATAGCAGGATAACATGCATCATTATTGATATATTTTAGACCTATCTCTACATCTTCACGCGTAGGTGCTGGTAACATGTCAAAGTCATAACCTTCAGACTTAAGCACTGGCTCCAATAGTTGGAAATGAAGAGGTGACATTTGAGGCACTAAAATCTTATAGGTCTTACGCATTTCTTCAGTAAAGACAACACGTTCATAATCATAGGCTGGTGTATCATCAATAACGGTCTCTATAGGAGCTTCTGGATTATGGTGTTTACGCATACTCCGTTCCATTACGGATTGCAAGGAACGTAAGCGAATAGTGACAGCGCCTAAGTTTGTACCTTCATCAATTTTAAGCAATGTATGAATCTTATGCTTTGCAGATAAGATATCCTTTACTTGGTCTGCCACAATGGAATCAAGACCACAACCGAAAGAGTTCAACTCAACAATTTGGAAGCCTTCCGTACGACTTACAAATTCGGCTGCATGATATAGACGACTATGGTATGACCATTGATCTACAACGCGAAGATGTTTAATATCCTTACCTAATGGTGCTACACCATCTTCGGTAAGAACCGCCATACCAAGAGAGGTAATGAGCTCAGGGATACCATGATTAATACCGGAGTCTAAGTGATATGGACGACCAGCCAGTACGATGGTAGGCACTTGTTCTGCTACGAGACGAGATACAGTTTTCTTTGTCATCTCGCGATAGTCAGCCTTACATTTTTCTTGTTCGGCCCAAGCGGTCTCAACGGCATTAGAAATTTCAGATTTAGAGAATGGTAACTCTTTTAAGGCTTTCACCAAAGCAGGCACCAATGATTTCTTATCTGCTAGTGGTAAGAATGGCGCATAAAATGGCGTTTTTCCCATCACATCTTGCATATTGTTTCGAATCAATTCTGGGTAAGAAATAACCATAGGGCAATGGTAATTATTGTCATGGCTAAATTCCTTTGGACCATGTTGAATACATGGGTACCAGATTAAATCAACTTGGGCTTGGGCAAGATCACGAATATGACCATGAACGGCCTTAGCAGGATAACACGCTGTATCAGATGGGATGGTATCAATCGCCTTATTATATTGATCCTTCGTCGTATAATCGGACAATACCACTTCGTAGCCTAATTGATTGAAGAATGTAAACCAGAATGGAAAATCTTCGTACATATTGAGGACGCGAGGAATACCTATACCCGCAATTTACCTTCAAACTCAGGAATATTTTTCTTGAGAGTAATCAAAAATAACGGCGTAATTTTACGTCTACCATATTGGAACGAGGCTATGTTTCTCTTGAATCATATCACCAGCACCACGGTCATAACGATTACCGTTACATAGGGTACGGCCATCGGAGAATGCAGGTGATGGTAAGCATACAATTATTAGAGCACAATCCGCAATTACGCATGGATGTAGATACTTGCAGAGGTTTCAAACCTAGTCACTATCCAAGCAATGTGCTATGTTGATTTTTGTAACTCTTCTGCCGCTTCCAGAAGCGAGCAATGCCATACCATAAGCACCCATCAAGACCAGTTACATCAGGACGAGTCGTGACGCCCATTAATTTTTCAAAGGCACTGAGCACCGCTTCATTATAGAATTTATGCCTGGCACAACGATGTGGTACTAATTCCTTTAGGGTCTTTCCTTCAGCACCTATACAATGCATTCTTGATAACAGAATATGCAAGCCAGCTGCAATATCTGGTACAATGTGCCCTTCTTTTCTGCGCCTGTTTTTACCTTGGAGTTCCTAAATACGGTGCAGCGAGACCCCAGTCGTTAGCGCCGGTGCCAATAAACCTGCCTTAACAGAATTGCTCAATCGGCAAACGCAAGGATGTAGCAAAGTATCCGTAAGGAACCACAACCAGAGGCAAAGCTTCATTCAATACATATGTCTTTCAATATGCCATCGCGCACCTTTGCGCATTTCATCTGACCGCCTATCGAATGGAAAGGATACATCTGGCAGAAATTGAGCAGCACACGATAATGGGCAATTGTTTCTACTTCCCAATATCGATACCAAGGGCTCGTTTCAGAAAACTTCGCCCTGTCCAGTTACACCAGAATGAGCGATATAAGCGCCCTTGGCAATAAGCTATAGATTTTTCATATTAGTTCTTGGGATTTTTCTAGTGGTTTCCCATGATTTGGGCCATAGTGAGAGAAAGGTAATTTCATTGCTTGCATAATGTCGAGACGACTTTTCAGCGTCGGCAGAACCCGCATCGATTCGAGGTAACATGGACCTTCAGCATCTTTATGTCTGCTTGCCAGTGTCACCGCCTTAGCATGACGATGCACAGTCTTCTGGTTCCGCTTCATTTCTAAATACTGGGATACGTCGCGTTCAGTAACTTCGGTCGGAATACCGATGAAGCGCTGCGATTTCCCTCATCGAATTCTCGATAAACGTAATCGAGCGGCATTCATCATTTCATGAGAGCTGCGCGCCCAGGGCGATAAACAGTCGCCATTTTCAGGGGATGATACGATGGCTCAGCTCATCGAGTTCTAAGTGTGTCACAGAAAGCGATTGACGCATTCGGACAAGAATGTCAGATGGACCTGAGCGAAGGCATTCATCACGCTGATTTACTGACCGCATGCAAGGCCTGCAATCGTTTGGTTACGATGGCTTGAAGCTGAACGGATTGCAATATTTTCGCGGACGCGCCCTTCGGTTGTAGTGGCAGCACGTCACCGGTACCATCAGTTTCGCGTACGCTAACGCGCGGCAATCGGTACATAGTATCCGCATTCATCGCCAATGTGATTAAGGCCGGGCGCATCGTTTTGCACAAGGTTGCCATTTGAATCTGTAAGGGCCTGTGCCACCGGCGCAAGAACCATTCATGCGATGTTCTGCGGTACGCCCCAGATAGGTAGCATCGCATCTTCACCACCGAAGCTCGTGTCTGTCAGTTTGTGGGTGTAACGCTTTTATCGCCTTTGGTTTCGGCAATTACGCTGTGACAAAAGGTATGCATGCCTTATCGGCCATCGCCATACCGCCAGAGCCTGTAATTGCTCCATGTACATTCTGCATCTCGTAGCCCGCTCAGGCCTCTTGTGGCAATGTATAAACAGTATCAAAATATTAGCGTAATGTCGGATATATTTGTACAAATAATTATCTTGTTCGTCAACATACGACCTTGACTGTTGCTGAGCCAACATCGATCTCATACGTAGGGTTTTGCATATATACCTCTCTTGAAATATGAAGAATTTGGTACCCTCGCACCATATACCTTCATAGTATAAGTTAGTTACTAGTATTAGCTTTTAACTACACATCCTAAAATGTAAATATTTTCGCCACATTATAGAATGAAAACATAGATAAAATCTATATTTTAACGTATTTCAATATGGTATATGATGATTGACTATAATCCGGCACCTTTCACTGATTGTGTGTGCCGTAACTTTATCATAGCACTTTTACGATAAAATGTATCGTGCGTAATGACATTTTATATACCATATAAAAAGAGACGTTTAATGATCTCATTCGCGTCTCTTTTCCCACAGAAAATATTGGTATGAGTTCTTGATATATTATAGTACGTTCTTATATAAGCCGGCATATCATCGCGTGGCTGGATATGGATTAAATCGATAACACTTTGTCCTCCAACGCTCTATCAGTCGCATAAAGATTTAGTTTATCTCAGATGTGCTTTATCCACTCAAAATCGGTAAGTGTCATTGGGCATTTTTAAAGTGCGTTGTAACAATGATTGCTCTTAAAAGGCCTAATTTGGCTTCCTGTGAGGCATTGGATACAAAACCTAGTTGTGCAGCTAAACGAGGCATATGCCTTATCAGGAGTGTGAGAACAATTAAAAGCAATCACATATGGTAGAGCATACTATTAGCTGGACCATGGGGTACATGAAATTGCCACGCAACTGATGTGCCATGGCAGACAGAGGACCCACGCGGCCTTGTGAAAGGGAAAGTGCTGCACAGGCATGATGCTTCAGTGCGATTGACATGCGATGTCTTGGTCATGCTGGCTGGCTCTGACTTGTTTGGTGGTGTTCAAGACATAGCTCGTGCTTGCTGGCCTTGACGCATCAGTAAAGTATTTGCCTCTGCTGGCTACCACCGAGCTACCGAGCATGAACAAAGCATCGTACCGCTGCTAACAGTCACATGTTGGCGGTGATGTTTTAACCAAACAGGTCAGATGTCAGCTTCGTCAGGTAGTACTGCATCATCAAAGAGAGGATATTTTAACGTGTGTGACTATCCGTAAGAACGGCAAGGATGTTACCTCTGGTCACTTATTTCCAGTAGTGGTAGGAATAGCGATAAAGGATTTAATATCTCTATGTCTTTAACACGTCCCAAAATAGAGCACGTTCACCTCAACTATCAATGCTGAGAGCCGCCTACCAATTTGCATTGATGATAGTCGGTTTAATACCTTCCACATACTGGATGCGCTTTTACTACTATTGGGTAATCGGGCTCTGGGAACCACTTCTGTATAAGTGCCACCTTGTACCTTCCACCCAGACTTGTCATGCGTAGGTTTGAGGAGTCTTTTAAAGAGCCGGTCACATACGCGTGAGGTAAGACTCATTATTAAGCTGATTCTGCTCAAAGACGTTTAAAGAATCTGGCCCGCATGAGATTTGGGTCGAAATGTCCATTTATTCATATGCTCTGCCACCTATCTATGTGTTGAGCCCGTTGTTGAGCAGCATCTGCGGCGACGTGCAAAACATCGAGCAGATGTTGTAGATTCAGTTGGGTGGCTAGTCGTAAAGGTTGTTGTTCCTACTCCACTAAAAGCCGAGACCTGCATAAGATGGACCATTTTATACATATAGATGTTTCATCTTGCGAGGCCACTTCCTATTGAGGCGTTCCGCTTATTCAAAAGAAAGGGCGTGTTGCCGTGTGGTGTAATCCAGCTGTAGCATCAGCATACTTCGAGACCTTCGTCAAAAGGCTATCTACAGTCTAACGAAATTAGAGTAGGCGTGACATGTTTCCAATAACTGCAAATGGGTGTTCTTTTGGTGTGCGCATGATAATTAAAGCCGAGATCACACGTGCCACGGAATAATGTTTTCGTCCAAGACGAGCCTTGCATTTTACCGACAGACTGTTTATTTAGCGTGTCCCATTTGGTAAAAACACTGTTAAGTCTACCAGAAGCGATTGAATGTCTTGTTGGTTTCAATGAGGACACAACCAGCACTCTATTCTTGAGCAACTGTGGTTTCAATTTGGCTGCTCTATCAGCTACAACGCTCTTTCAGCAACCCATAAGAAAATATTGGCTATCTGAAGCTTGCACACCGAGAACCAATATCTTGAGCGGCCTTTTAACTTATCTGCCGTTTCATCTACAAAGGCTGGTGGATTACCAGCACCAGCACCGATAACCTGTACTCACTTTTGACTGCTGGTGGCACGCTACACCAGGCCGACAACTGGCACCTTCATCACTCACGTCTACGATGTAGCATCATCTCTTGAGCGGACTCAATAGATGGCTCACGAGTGTAACGATAAGGTTTTCAATACCAATCGGTTGCTTAATGTGGTTTTAATTCGCTAACGAGTAAATCTGCTCAGATGTTTGGCACCAGGATGAACGCTTCAAAGAATATAGCATTCCTGCAGCCAACATGCCAATAAGGATTACATATCAATGTCTCTGCTGGATTCGTACTGGGCGTTATGGCACGCAATGACACCATGCGCGGATCGTCACATATAATATCTGCGCATTATCGCCAATTTCACACTCTGTCTGAATCTTCCACCGCCTGGTATTTTATCAAGTGTGAATTTAATTTTGGCCTTTTATCCATATTACGGCCCATTCGCGTTTCTTGGCAGTTTTGGCCAACTCTTGTACTCAGTGGTCGCGCCTTGGCGCTGATTATCTGCAATGCTTTCACGGGTTGCCAGGGTACACCAATCTTCAAAAGCGAGGCTTGTGCCTGCTTTTGCTGCTCAGTGCGTCATCAACTGTCATCAAATACCCACGGTTTCGGCTGCCCTAGGTGCTTGTTTATTGGAATTCTGATAGAGCATTTTCTTGCTTTTGCCTGTATTACATCTATAACCATGGAGCGGATCGTTTCTTTCAACTGCGTATTGTTTTCCATCCATGAACCTCCATATAGGTTGCATTGCTGATGCCATGACCATATCAACCCGGTGTACACAATCAGGTTACGCTGTCATGATGTGGCCCCAATAGCTACCGTTTAATTCTGGCACCAGCTAATTCCTATACAATTATCCGAGCATATCAATCAGCCTAATAGCTGTCTAGTCTGCGGTGCGCTATCATTTTCGAAAATATGCCGTGCCGATGAACCTCGAGCTGAAGCATATTCACCTTCAGCAGCGGCATACTGTATCGACGGCGAATCTGCCGCCCGTCAACTCTTGTTCTCCATCGAATTATCTGCCATCATCAGTTTCGTTCCGCTGAGTCGTGCGAGTAGATGCGATACCACCACTGGCTTGCAGGCTTGCATACCGACTCGTTCCTTCAATTGTTAGCGATACCTAAGCGCTCGATTTCGTCTCCGAGCAGCCATGAGTGAACCGTTGTCTATACGACGATAGTAGACTGGCTTTTGAGATCGACTCAAAAGGGCCGTTATCCACGGCAGTAACTAACGCTACGGACGACCAGATAGGTATCTAGAAATTTGATAGCCAATCTGGTAATGACTGATGGATTCATTCAACGAGGTTGCAGAACTGCTGGGCGTACAATCATGCCTCACTGAGTCATAAAAGCTATTGCACGGTGCACGGCAAAGCCACAAAGGCACCAATGTGTGGCTCATCAGCTCTCGTATGTGACCATAGCTATACCAGTGAAAGAAAATGAGGCTGGTTCTGCAATATATATATGCTCGTCGTCGCTGTGCAATCTGTGACCATAAGGGTGCGAGTGGATGTCCTTGCGCTTTTCTAGGCGTTCTAGCACCCAGTTTGTAACTAATGCATCCCATTAGTGCTCACTTCCTATGGCTTATTCCCTAAGGGTGTTGCAAATTCTGGATATATTAAACATACTGCAATCCTATATATTGACCGAAGTGTAATTCTTCAAGAATTGAAGCACCACCTGCTAACAATAGGAGGTCCCTTTCATAGCCCCTCTTGCAACGCACGCTTGAAAATACTTCATCTTTTCAACTAACAGGCCGTATCGATGCATATACATCGCGTTATTAAACTTCATTGCGCTTATAAGCCTCAGCTTCCGGAGATAAAGATGCCAGAGGCCCGCTAATCACGAGGTTCATATGGGTGCCTCCTGTGACTCATCTGCGGTGTGCGGCTTGGCCATCCCGCTTCCGTGTATGCCGTGGTGCCACGCGACGTGCAGCCAACAGCGCCATCAGTGATGCCCTGGCACGTGTAGCAGCGGCAATGGAGTTTCCGATGCTAGAATACGATTGCTCAAAAACCAGCACTTTCTAGCACGCGACCGACTTCATCCTTTACGTACTCTATCGTCCCAGGTGGTACAGCTGCCGCAGCATATCGAGTTCTGTGCCCCGACTGCTTCTGCCTTAGCCTTTAAAAGCTCGCGTAATTGTAACAGCGCCTACATAGTCTACTAAGGCCATCACGGATGGACTCGTTGTATTCAAAGGCACCATGTATGGGTTTGCCTGTCATTAACCTCGGATAAATTGGCAGATGGATAGTGACCAAGGTCAGATGCTACGCAAATTCTTTTGATTATAGAGAGGCTCCTTGTTGGAGCTCTGCGTCGGAAGAACTCTTACAAGGTATTATTTGCCTTTTTCAAAGCCTTTCATCATATCACCTACTTTACTGTGCAATTCTCGCCATCACTTGCACATTGGCATTGCGACTACCTCATCTGTGTCAATATGGAGCTCTAAGAGCAAAACCAGGTACAGCTCGAACGATTGACGTCACTGAGATACGGTGAGTGCGCTCAGGTGTTTGCAATTCTACGCCCGCGCTCGCATCGATTGCATGGAGCCTTTTGCATCTTCTGGCGACATATGAATATAGCGCTTCGCAACAATGCAAATGGTTTAAGTAACTTCACCATCGGTGCATAGGTCATCTCTGGCCGATTCTAAAGCGAGCCAGATAAGCAATTGCGGAACACGCCCGTTTCGTGCATCAGTCAATGACTACCTCCACTTGCTGATTGTTTTTCTGGGCAGTCAAAACGCGGACATTCTGGATGACGCCGCGGGTCCCACTAAAGTAACTGTTTTGTTCTGAAGCAAACTCTCCAGTTTGTTTTAAAGTCGCACTAGTAATAGCCTGATTAGGAGATAATATGTCCAGTCACTCCTGACATAGATGGACATGTGCTATTACTCACACCTACGGGAATGGACGAGTTCGAGACATGGCTTCGATAAAGCTACTCGTACGATGAGCACGAGATCTGTTCCCCGATGCCGAGCTATTATCGCTGTCTTGGTGGTCGATCACATCGCTGAGGGCGTGGAATTACATGAGTGAGATACTACTTCACCTACTTTTGTGCCAACACGTCGCTCAACAGCTGCTTTTACAGCACTACATCTGCATGAACCAGTACTGTTAGCCTGGGAGCCAGGAACCGATTTTCAGTACCCAGCCACAATGTAACGTTAGCTGCTCCCATTGCGTCTGCCGCTTCAGTGCGCCCTACTAAACCTTTTGCTTTCTACCATGCTATAATGCATTCATTCGCTGATCTCACTTTCCTGTTTCACCATGCTTTCTTTTTGCAGGCTTTTTCTTCAGTGCTACTTTCTGTGCTTGGTCGACTTGAACTTTTTGGATCTCTCAATCGTAGATACGATTTCCTCAACAACTAACTATCTTCGTCTAATGAGACCTCTCTTACTTCCGGTAAGCCCATACTGGTGCTGTTTACTGGTTCATGGACTAGCCGCTTCCTGGACCGGTAGCTGCTTGTCATCAGATACCTTAGCTGGCTTGTCTGTAAAATCATCGGTAACGAGGATTCTGCTACTAGCCTTCTGCGGGTCGAGGATTACTTTATGAGCCACATAAAGGTTCTTTTCCCTTTTATGCGCGCTACACCGGATTTGGACAGCTGCTTCAACCAGCAGCTGCATCACCAACAACACTACGGTCGCAGCCAAAGGCCTCGCTTTTCTGTGCCATTCGACCGTGCATTACGGTGCGAGCTTCGCGACTGCCTCTGAGTGCGGTGGTCGCTCAACAAACCAGCTGCTTCTAGTAACCCTGGTCGATCTTTCGCATGCCGCACCTCCCGACGTCTGTTTCTTTTGATGAGTCGCACGCACGATTCATGCGTCCTATAACGTGCGGCTACATTGCCTCTTTCATCCGTAGTATGCAGTCTTTTCGAGCATCATTCATCAGAGATATGTAAGCATTACCTTCTGCGGGTTGTTCTCCCATAGTTTCTGGTAAAGCGGTCACACATCACGTGCCGTTTTGCAACTTGTTTAACAGCGCGAATCACTGGGTTGTAAAATGCTTCGTTACTGCATAGCGGGCTCGATGGTGAACGATAGCCTACACATCTACCGTGTTGAGCGGCAACTGCTGTGTCTGCCGCCGCCTTCCACCTGCGTAGCACCGGAGGCACCGACGATGAGACCAGCTTTACAGCTTCTGGGTGCCGAAGCGGTGACTAAAACTTCTCCTTGCAGAGCTACGTATATTGAACTTTCCACATGAGCCTGCCTCATTCGCCTTATGCTTCGCTAAAAGTGACGTTCTAATTCACGTAATGCTGCTTCACTGGACGTCGTACATCAAGATACATCATCATCGCCACCAAATATGATAGGGAACCGGCTCCGGCACCGCCTTTCATATCTCTGGAATTCAATGCTACAATCTCTGTATTCGTTGCTTTACAGCTTCATCATGCAGCCATGAGTTGCAGTTTTGGCACCTGCCTGTGCGTAATTCTAAGATTTCGATTGATCGATAACAGACTGAGTTAGCTTCGCAACGCTGTGCTTGACTATCTACATTTTGCAATTACGAGGACCAATTGCCACTCGCACTGTTGTGGTAGCTACACTCGTGTTCAGTAATGATTCCAGTGTTTGTGGATTGACTTACTAGGCGTCAATTGCTGACGGGCCCTATGGCGAGATGCGGTAGTTGTTACGCCGGTTATGCTTTCATCACCTAAACCAGCGTCTCATCAATACGCATCAATACGCAGTCTGCGATCTCATCTACCATACCTTTAGTATCGGTCATAATTATTCACCCGCTTTGTTGGTAAAATACCTTTACTCTGCTGTGGTCTTGGAATTACATGAGTAGAATAACAACTTACCTACGCGTTCCGCAGCGGCTGCTGCCATCTACGGCCCGGCTTTTACAGCACCTACATCACCGCAGAACCATAACAGTAACGAGACCAGAGCCAATTTTTCATTGCCTACAGGCTCGCACATGCTGCTTTAAGCATGTGCATCTGCTGCTTCGATATAGCGCCTACTAGACATAGTTTCCACCCTGCCTAATGGCGTCTTGCGTCATCTGTTTTCTCCTCCTTTACCAAAATATAGTACAAAGATCGCTAGTTATTTTTCTAAAAGTTCGCCATAGTTCCTATGTTCCTTAAAGGCAAAATGTTGCGAGTTTTGAAAGTTGTACCATCAGCACAGCTCACTGCACCTTCACCTAATGCCATTTTGTCCATAGTTGGAACTTCGTCCAAGACGAATATTTTGCATACGCTAGTGCTGCAGCCATGCCACTTCCACGAGAATAGTGAGATGGAATGCCATGCAATGGCGCTTCACATTCATTTGAGTCGCACTGAGCCATCGCCACGCGTAATATGCCCGATCGATTAACGATGGAATGTGCAAATCTGCTGCATGTCACCATCGCACCTGTAATTGCGGCTATATCAAATCCACCAACGCGACCTAATTACATCGCACATGGTGTATTAAGTTTACCTATGATGAGGCTGATACGGTCCGTACAAACTCACGTTTTGCAGTTCATATACGCTTCGTCGTCGGACCGAGATCCGGTCCTACCGGTTGATTCCGATGATGGGTCTACATGTGGCCCGCTTGGCTGAGCTGCTGGTGCGGTGAGTATTACCAGCGCCCATTTCACCGAGGAAAGGCAGGTTGATTCCCGATTTCACGCTAGTACTGGCAACGCGGTTTATAACCAGCCAGTCTGCAAATCAAATTCTTCACCGCTCATGGCGGCACCTGTATAAATATTTTTCATTTGCTTGACTAACTTTTCGGTCTATCCCTATTCGCTGGGACCACGCAATGCCTCACGTCTACCACTTCGTAGGAATATGGTTAGGAAGATACTGAGTGATGTCGCTTTGCGCTTTTGCCATCAATCATGACTCTGAGATTGTTTGAAGTAATTTCGTAGTTATAACCGATTGAGTCCGTCTACGGAGATTCCGTTATCTGCGGAAAAGTGAAATAGCCCATGTGTACGTGAATCTCAGGCCCGAATCTCTTGCCAAGCAAGACACATGAAAATATCGCTCCCATGAGACCTAAGCTGGAATAATGCACTATGTTTAAAATAAATTGGTTGGTTGTTCTTCCCAAAACCTCTGTCATGGAAAAAGCCTTCTTTCAACCATCTGTATGTGTAGTCACACTAAACTGTTCAACGATTAGCTTGATGGGTGAACGGATATTTCAAAAATGTAGCGTGGCCCGCCAGTGGTAAGGTTGCGGCGAGGCGCCCTCTGCATGCTTTGCCCGTATCCACCTTTGATACTGCTTACCTCTAACCTCGCCGATTTAGAATTCCCAAAACTTGGCGGGAATATCGTTGTCAGTATCACCTGCGGGAATCGCCAGAAAATCACCAGGTCGCACTCGCGGGCATGCAAGATGATGCCTCGATAGTAATTAGGGATTTTCCATGTATTCTCCAGGGGTATCAATGAAGTTACCTACGCGTTATAGCTTGTGTCTTATGATGCGTGCAGAGCCATGGGTAATCGTATCTGCATGAATGTGGTGTACCACATCCACCGCGTCCTACGAGAAGGATGCGCTTTTGTTTTGTTCGGCACTCATAATTACCCTTTCATTGGATGTTACATTAGTCCGTTGGAAAAGAATCCTAATATGCGTTGCAATCCTTCGATAACGCTACGCAGTGCTGATTCAACAGCAGATACATCACCAGTTATGAGAAGTGCTCGAAAATCTGTCGATGAAAACCGATTTCGATATCACCAGACTTGCTTGCAATATCGGCTGCACATAATGGTCCCTTCGCCAGTGTTATGGTAAGAATCCCAATAGCATTACGCCCTTTTCTGCTAAGCATTTTTCTAAATAAATCAGGCTTAGGATTAGCAATAACATGAGCTATAGTAACCTGTTTTCCGGTACAAATTCTTGAATGATGCGTTGTTTGCATCAATTACCTCTTGAAAGGCCATATAATCTCCTCCTAATACAAATTATGTATTTCATATAGTTGGCACGGGACTGTAAATACCAGTCGCTCTGTAAAAGATTCTTCTTAAGGCGCCACTAACTTGAAGAATACTACAGCTAAGCTAGCCCCAATCAAAAGGCCCAACGAATGGAACCATCATACTGCCAATTTGCCCGTTCCTTATTAGATTGCTAAAATAGTATAAAATAAACGCGGACCGAAGTCACGAGCTGGATTTAGCATAACGTGTGGTTACAAGGACATACCAATAGATGCTAAGAATACCTATAACCATTGGTGCTAAACCATCAGCCATTTTACCTAAACAAAGTATTGCCTAACATAAAACATAAATGTAGCTATGATTTCAGACATCAAATTGCAAGGTTTATTATCGATTGCTGGACCTGTTGCAAAAATCCCTACACATTTCCTTCATCAGGACCTGTTACTTTTAAAGTGTGGATAATAGAACAGTGCAGCAATGGCAGCGCCAGTAAAACCACCTGCAATTTGAGCTGAGGACGATTGGAATTACTTGTTCCTGGGCAAAACAAGCCTGCCGCAGCAGGGCAAAAAGTAACAGCTGGGTTCAAACGCCAGGCCCACCAGGTGTAAACCCTACATAAACACCAAAAGGCTACGGCAAATGCCCATCAAAGATAATGTGTAACCAGTTAGTACCAAAAGATACTAACTATGGTTTTCTTTAACAAAATCGATGCATTTGCTATTACCAAATGCGATTAAAACACAGTACCAACAAACTCACTAATAACTACATTTGCGTTACGTCCATTGTCTTCCACCTCATTGAGTTAACAAAGATTGCTATGCATGAGATGCAACCTCCTTATCTTCTGCAGTACCACCGCTAGTGCAAACCCACCGACAATTTCGCCATCGATGATGATTGGGTAACCTCCACCGAAAGGTACAGATCTTTTCGATTTACCATGGATTCAATGTTGAATAGATGCTGCCATCAGGCTGTGCGCTGATGTATCTTCATGAGTTGCCGCTTTGAGGCCACTGCTGTAGGCCTTTGCCTGTGCGATATCATTGCTGATGAGCAATGCATCGACATACTGATGGAAATACATTAATACCCCCTTTTGCATCACGATGGATACAACGATAAGTACGCCTATGGACTGAGCATAGTCCTGAGCTTTTGTCAGTTTCGTCATAATCTGTTTCTAGCTTTTGTTCTGGTTGCCATATAACTAACTCCATTTTTCAGTAGTATGCTCCATATGTCAGTAAAGCTCGATTCGTTTCCGCCAGTACCTCAGCAGGGACTATTCTTAACACGTTCTGCTACGCGCTCTCAATCGTTTCTACGAAATTGCACTAGTCTTCCCATGCGAGCCATGATATAAGAGCATCGGATAATCGATTTATAAATTTTCGAACCTCATCGCGCGGTGGTTCTACTTCACCTAAACTAATGAGTGAGTCGTTCACCGCGACGACATATAGTGCGCGCCGCATAGGCTCTGCAGCAGATAAATAGTTACCGCTTAATATAAAAGCTATGTTGCTGTGTTAATCGCTTCCGTATAGTCATCAATCACGCGTTCCAAATCGCTAATATCTTGTTGTGAAATTAAAGTACTGCTACTAAGATGTTTCCTAGACGTTGTACCTCCGCACATAAGCGAAAAGAGCTGATGTTGTAATGTGTCGAAGCACATGTTTGTTGTCGGTGAGACACTAATTTCTCACAGACACTAACCTGTGCATTTAATTCATCAAAGGTTCCATATGTGTCCTGAAGTGAATTCTTAGGTGCTCTGGGTTGCCATCAGAGACCATGTTGCCTGCATCACCAGTTTTCGTATAAATAGCCATACTACTTTCCTCTCAAGTTCGTTGTATTTAAAAGCCACTTCAATCGCTCATCAAAAAACGAAAAAGGATTACCTTTTACAAGGCGAGGCTGCATTTTACACTAAAGTGCGCAAGCTATCTGGAAATTGGGCATAGCCTGTTGGTCGATAGATGAACTGATGAGTCGGTATGTTTTATGAAGTCAACACAATCGCCTCATCATCAACGCCTGTCCCAACAGATAAAGCCGAATTACGAGATGCTGGGTCGGCCAATGTCATATATGTGCCACTATGGGACTCAATGACAACAGGTGAACCTTCCTCTTCAATTCCATATAGAACGGGTTTTAGTATATCCTCACTGATATCTGCTAGCACACAGCAATATGGTTGGCTTACTGACGATACTTTGATGTCATAGGCCTCCCTTCTGTACTATGAGGATAATACCAATCCTGTTGCTACCGCATTTCGTGCCTTCAATGCCTCGAATATTGCCTCGACCTGCTACTAATGCATGTTGTGAGTGCATCGGTTACGAGTTGAGAAATTTTCAAAGTCTAATGCAGAACCACCTACGATAACTACAGATGGTATATCTCGCACATTATGAGTAGGAGCTAACAGATGCTAACGCTCGCGAGTGAATTTGTCGCAAACACCCGTTTCTTTGCCGTTTGGCGCACACGCTTAATCGTTTCTGAGAGATATCTCATTTCTACTGGAACAAGTCCATCAGGGTGACGATAACAACGCGGCCAAACAATGTAGCCGACAGCAGTTCATTAAAGAACTGACTGTTCCATCTTCATGACAGATGTGATATGCACTGAGTACTTGAGCCAATGGGTCTCGTTTGATGGCTTCTGCAATATGCATATCCTCTAAACCAAGTTCAGAATTGATAGGCATAGTTACCATATTTCCTGCTCCTGCAAGATGAATAGCTTTAATTTTCCTTCTTGGTTAATGATGGATGCATCAGTTGAGCCTGCGCCTAGATCGAGTATGGCCATTGGTTTTGCTGTCGGTGTTGTAATGCGCGCTAAGATTGCCGACTCAGCCTCTTCACCACCGATTTCAGCTGGTACGCTAACTCTTTTTCTACCTCTTAATGATTTCCATTTGTAGATGGTCGGCTTAACCATGGAGGCAATACCTGCAGCGTTTCATAGAACTCACCTGCAAGGCCACCCTTTACATTGATAGGAACAGCTACATCACAGCTAGCAAGTCTTGGATGAGATACATCTTGCGGGATTTGTTCGTCGAATTGAGCCATTGTAAGGCGAACCTTTTCAAGCATGCCCCTACATTTGTGCCTGCTTCACCACTAATATCCTCTATGGGATGAATCGACTCAAGGGTTTCGCAGTGTCGGCCCCTGCCGATACATCACGGATACAGTTCGATCCCATTTCCTGATGACGATGATAGGCAGCTGGTATAACCCGTTCCTTCATCCCTGCCGGTGTTTTAATAACGACTGCAGATCGGGTTGCCAATAAAGGGCTCGAGCGATAGGTACAATGTTCTTTGTTTCCTCTGGAAAAGCTCAGATACGGTGGCAATCCATCAGGATGAGATAATTGTGATACTACCCTGCCTAGTTCTACGACCTCTACGGCGAAAGCATACCCATTGGAATTTTATCAGTATACGCAACCTCGTCTACGATAGAATTTTATAATCCAATCGATTGATAACGAGTACCCCATCATCGGCGAAGGATAGCGGCCCGAATATCATAGCCTCGTTGACGGTACGCATTGATGAGCTGTGCTATCAATTCAAAGTCAATGATTTTGCGCGCTATCTATATGGTCGCCTTGGGGCTTCATCGATAAGCTGTTCAATAGGAACTGTATATACCTGCACCAGATCTAAACCGCCTGGTGTTTTAGGGTTTGTGCCCTATCATAGTAGATTCTGTAATGATGGTTTCCGTAATCATTTTCCATGGCCACATCGCCAATAGCGGTGTAGCCTCATTAATGCGATCTAAGTCAATGTCTCAGTAGTGTAAGATTAGCAGACCTAATTGGCGACTTGAGGCATCCTGAGGGCCTACGATATTCTCGCGAGTCACTGTAATGCCTGTCGTACTGGCGATAGCGGAGGATAAAAGAACTAACTTCACCATTGCTATGCACCTCGGCCAGAGGCCGCTTCTGTTGTCGATTTCCATATCGATGCCAACAATTCGTTTCATAATGACATCTCCTATAGGTTAATTATCACCTTTTAAGTTTTACGACGTTCGTAGTTTTTCTGCTGCTTCACGTACAAAGTTTGCACGGGGTGGAGCACCTACACCATCAAGTTCGCTAGCGATATCTAAGAGTTCTTGTTTGAGTAGAACGATATGGACGAAGTGCATTGTACATTTCAAAGTAACCGTTTATCGCTAACCTTCGTCATTTTCTGCTGCTCTAGAAGTTGAGTTCGATTTGATGCGACCGCCGGCCTTAGCGATTTGACGTAGGCTTTCAAAATGGATGGAGAAATCTTCAAATCATCCATTGTAATATGTCCATCCATTACGTCTGTCCATTTGTAATGTGACTCAAGTCACGTCATTGACCAAGATCGATCCATTCAGGATGTTTTTCGCAATCGGATAATCTTCGATAGTAACCGCTATCTACAACTGTTGTCTGGGTGCAGATGCTTTATGAGGGCACAGAACACGGTGTTGCATTCCCCTTCCCTTCTAATTCAGATACGAGTTGCCGAATTAAGGTTTCTAATTCATTAGCCACTAGTAAACCTCCTTATGCAGTGATACGAACTTCATCAGCCAGCTTACCTTTTTACTGCATGTAGGTTTCTTTAATGTGCAATGCAGATAATGCTTGAGTATTTTGGACGAGCCATTTGATCGTTCACGAGGTTGAGTACTGGTGTTGAGGGATTCGCCCTTCGCATGTTGTAGCATTTTACCGATAGCGCGGTGGGTTTCAGCTATTAATAACGGTGTGAGGAATAATTCAAATTTGAAAGTGGTTGAAGTCGTTGGTGAATCAAAGTGGTACCTTTAGTTGAATACCGATACGTACGCCAGATCCGAAATAGAATCGCCTTCAACAGCTACGAGCTGCTACGTCAGAGGAGCGATATCGAATCCACGAGCCTTTAATCGCTCTTCTTCAATACCGCAGCTACTGCCCGGCGAATTACCTCTTGATGCGGTACCAACGATGTTTGTCGTTGACTACGGCCAAAAGGCAGGACCAACAGCAACCACCACTTCATCTGCGCTTGTACCAGGTTGTGCAGGGCCACCAGTTTGGAGCCAGCTATCGTCACCAGTTGGATCTTCATGTCTGAGCCGCACTCGATGCTGTGCTTTCACTAGCCTGTTGGCGGAGCCTCGCGGACGCCACCATTTTCTGTATAAAACGTCTGAATAATAGATGAAATACATCTCTGTTAATTTCAGCCATCATGACACCTCCTTATATATCCCGTGGATCGATGGCGTTTGGAATATTTTAATGCGCTCCCAATCTTCACCTTCCACATGATACCCTGTGCCACACCTTGATAGTCATTTCTATTGTTATGTAGCGGAGATGACGTTGAAATCACGGTCAGATGGCCGATGTTTGTAGTAATCGCCGGAAATTTTTGTTTTAATAGGTTCGAGATACTTTTGCGCTTTATCAGTATGACCTTCTTTAGCTAAACCTTTTACAAAGTCAACACCTGTCACACCGCGATTCAACAAGTCTTGTGCAGCTTTAATATCTGCAACCTTATCGCGAGGGGCATATCTTTAGAACCGTTCGCATAAGTAGCAGCCTCTACCTCTTGGTCTGTAATCAGGCCAAACTAATGCTTTGAACAAAGCTTATGGTTTCTGAGCCGCTTTATTACGAACTACTACTACTTCTTCTTCACGAGCAGGATAAGTCCACCACTTTACCTTAAGGTCAGTTGGATAACTGTCCAGTCATCGCAGTCCTCTGCATCCCAGTTGGAACCAGCAAACACTGTTGTCATAGTTTGGTGTGAGCTATAACCAGAACAGATAAAGTCGGTACCTGGGTACACATTGCATCAATGTACGAGCTGTTCTGCGCAAATCAGAGTGACTGAATGTTTGGTCATTACTAGATGCACATTCTGGGTCGAGCAAGCTGCAAACGGGTTTTCTGCTAATACAGCGCAGGATGCAGAAGGTACTAGCTGCTGGAATACCGATACAGCTTACAGAACCATTTTGGATCGCAGCCGCCAGCGCCTTTTTGTGATGTATGAGCACAGTTTCCAGGTACAACATGCAGTTTTACCTTCTGCTTGGCCCATTTGTACTTCAGAACCTGTACCAGGGTGAAAGCGCATTTGAGACCACGAGATGCATAAGCAGATGCAAGGAAGCCTTTAGACCAAGGTGTATCATCACCATCAGTAAATACGTCTTCTGTGCCTATGCGATTGTTTCTGCGCCATGCTGACGAAGCCACGATGCAAGTTCCAATTCTGTCGCTTCTTCCAGGAGCATTGTGTCAATACACCTGGACGACCAGCATGAGGAACCTACGGTAAAGCAAATCGCATTAAGTGGTGCGCAACGAGCAGCGAGCTACTGTTGTTTCTTCTTCAGCGAACCACGAGGTAGCACCTTCCCGCAGCATCCGCTGCGATTTGCACTGGATTGTCGTTTACGTTCGTTACATGGGCTTGGTTAGCCATTGTGCGACGAGACACGCATTTTTACGCCACATTGCATCATTTCAACAACGTTCATGCGAAACAACTTCTAGCATTTTCGCTGGTGCAATGGATTTACAAATCTTAACGATTTCTTCACGGTACTGAAGGTGTAAGCATCATATTGGCAATTTCTTTTTGAGTCTTTTGCCATAGCTTGTTGAGCACCATCGAGAACAATACCGCCATGTGGCAATAAATGTATCGATAAGATCAAAGTCTTCGCGGCGTTTACCATCGAGTTCCACGATGCAGCGCCTTCGATTTTGAGGCTAGGCTTTGGATGCTTGAGGAAGTTCCATGGCTATAAAACCTTCCTCTACCCATTCCTTTACATAACCATCACTGAGTTGACGGGACGTTGACTTAATACTTCAAAACGTTTTGATTTCATAGGGCATACCATCCTTTCAGATTAGATATAGGAAGGGGCTCCGTTCACTGGTTCGTCACCCATCGTACCGAGCAATTGTTTACCAACTTCACGAGCAGAGATAACTGCTTGTCGTCAGCCAGAATCGTGAGAATCTGTAAAAATAACTTCGTTAGAATTGCTTGTGCCTGCAGAGAGATGCATAACCGATTACATCAACGTTTGCAGAGTTAACAGCTACATCGGCCATAACTACGCCAATAGCTGCTGGAGCACCTACGATAAGGCCAAAAGCTTTACCTTCAGGAGCGCCAAATGCTGCATTTACTGCATGACTAGCGCGTGCTGTATATTGCAATTCAGATGACCTGCCTCGTTTGCGTATACATCGCCAAAGGTGCGTTCCACTTCAGCTAATGCTACTTCAATGACGCGTTTTGCATCGGATACATCGTCACCACCAAAGATGATAAGAGAACCGTGACCGGCGCCACCTTTAGTATCACGAGGTGGTTCAATGCTAACAATCTCTGTATTTGTTGCTTTTACTGCTTCATCAGCAGCCATAATGTGTGGGCCTGCACCAGTACGAGCACCTAAAATACCGATGGAACGATATTTTTTCTTTAGTTTCATCGCATCTAATACTTGTTGATCTACGTTAGCAATTACAGGACCTATAGTATCTCCCAGTTTTGCCTGGTCCTACAAATTCAGTTAATCCACATGTTGTCGATATAATAACCTCCACTACATGTAATGAAAGCATCTTGGTACAGGGATGTTGTATTATTTCTTTATGTCGCCATAATTGTTCTATTCACTTTTTATCGCTTCATTTGTTATTCATATATATACAACTATTTTTCCTGTACACTACACCATATATTTTTATAGAGCATGCTTTGCTATTCAGTCACTATCCATCGGACTCAATCCTTTCTAAATCATTTGTTAAACAAAGGGTTTTATCTACTCTTATTATAAAAGATTTTTGCTATACAACATTTTTATGTATATTTGTAAAATACGATTTTTCTATTGTCAAAAATACTACAATCCTGTTATGCTTATACATGCAGCCGAATATGTATCAGTAATAACTCAAAAGTTATAAGTATATGAATTTTTGGGTGATATATCACTTTTCTCTTTTTCAGGTTTAGAGTCTGCCCACTAAATAGAGAACAAGCTACTCTATTAGCGGTGAACTTACTAGACCTCTTAACGCATTTGTGATTGGAGGTTAGATTATGATTTGCAGTAAAGAAGATACAAAACTTATCAATGAAGTCATGCGTGATTTTCACTAATATTACAAAAATCGCAGCAATATTCGTCAATAATCGTGGAAAAAGTATTATCTCAAGAATATAACTTTTTCCCCCTTCTCTATGGGTTGTGCGTCGTAACAATCTATGCGAAGCGATGCAATCAATGTGACTTGTATGGTGGACTAGAGTACCTAAAGAACTATCCTCTTGTCATATCGTTTGTCATATGGGGCTTATAGACTTTTCTGTACCAGTAATGAAGGATGGTGGTATTTTAGGATTTATCATGGCCGGTCAAAGCAAAAACAGAGGATACTGCAATTAAACCAATTTACCTACACAAACAGATTGGCACGAGGATACTAAGCTTTGCGCCTTATGCCAGGCATTACCAACTCTTACAGCTGAACAAATTTATAGTGCTACAAAGTTTTGCGAGATCTTGAGTGAGAATATTACTTTCCATTCAATGATTTAGTGCAGAAGAACTACCATATGAACAGTTACCTGACTTCATTGAGTCTGAACAACCTATTAATCGTCCTGAAATTAGAAAAGCTATATTGTATATAGAAAAACTTAAGCAAACGATTATCGCTCAGAAAGAATTTCGGATCGTATTCATTTTAAGTGAGTCATACTTCTCTAAGATTTTTAAAGTGATACAGGCCTTTCAGTAATGCAATATATTACGTTGCTACGCATGCGAAGCTATTATTAGTCTACTCCCAGTTAACGAGTCAACCAAATCAGTAAAACATTGGGGTATAATAGAACTAGCTACTTCTGTAAAAATATTTAAAAATGGCTACTACGAAACACCTCATTCGTATAGATATGCTAAACCTATTGATGCCGATTTACTAAAAAGGCGTAACACCATTGGTGTTACGCCTTTTCTCATCTATAGAGTTATGTCTTGAAAAGGTATTTTTATCAGATCACATAAAAACAGTACTAAGACGATTCTCCGTACTACTAGGTAATATACCTAATAGCTAAAATCAAACTTAGTACCGTTATAAATATCGCTCTATATAATAAATAACCTAATCAAAAATCAAACGATCGAATTATAAAGTTGACGTTGTTTGCTCGATAGAAATAGTTACAGGTGCTGATAATTTAGCCTCTAGCAAGCTTTTTATTCGTTCCAAATCTGCATCAGATATAGTGGATGTGGTATGGATAATCACCATATAGCGACTCGCTTTAGGCTGTTCTAGATTATCTGATAAAGGCATACCTTCCACTTTTGCTTACAAACAGGGAATAACGCCTTTGCTTCAGCTTCTGTCGTTTTTCATAGTATTTATAGTTTCACTTACTAATTGATAAGTCGGCTGGTACAGATTACTCAAGTTTTTATATGTTTCAAGATTCTCTGAAGATTTATTCAAGTTCGTCTTATCCATAGTAGATTTTTTCTCATCTACGCTATTAACAAATCGTAATGTATAAGGTTGCAAGTACTCATCTTTCTGTAACTTGTCATCCAACTGGGCTTGCTCCTCTGAAGTCACAGGAGCTCCTATAACTACTATGTCTACTAGCTTATTCGTTTGATCCAATGAATAATCAATCACTTGTCGACGTCCCTCTTGATTAATATCATTCTTAATAAACTGCTCCATATGATTTGACTCAGAATACTTGATGGTCATATCATAGCCTGCATAAATACTTGGTATAGCCATAATAAGACCAATCACGAGAAATATTAGCTGGTTACGACGATTAACCTCTTCTGCTTGTTTATGGAATGGCAAACTATATACACCCTTTAAAACAATAAAAGATGCAAAGAAGATGAAAAATGCATTTATAAAGAATAAATAGCTAGCCCCAAAGAAATAGTTCAATTTCCATTAGCAAGTCCATATCCTGCCGTACATAGTGGTGGCATAAGTGCAGTCGCAATCGCAACACCTGGTATAACATTATCTAAGGTCTTACGCGTTTGCCCAATAATCCCAGCTAACCCACCAAATATAGCAATGAATACATCAAAAATATTCGGTTCTGTACGCGCTAATAGTTCAGATGTAGCCGTCTGAACGGGAGAAATATAAAAATATAAAGCAGATGCAAAAACAGCAATCGTAATCTGTGGACAATCTTAAAAATACCACTCTTCACAACTGTAAAATTAAGCGTAGCGAAAGCCAAAACCAGTTGCTAGAATAGGTCCCATCAACGGCGAGATAAGCATAGCACCAATAACAACTGCTGTACTATTCATATTCAACCCAATAGAGGCAATAAACATGGAGGATTAGGATAGCAAAGCAGGGTCCCATAATCTTAGCCCCACCTATCAGCCTTTTAGCGATAGTTGCATCATCAGCTCGCTCAAAATGTATATCAAAGTATTTATTTATTTCCATTCGTCCTCCTTATAATTTCATCAAATCTGCAAGGTTCTACGTCTTCAAACATATACTGTATCGTTTGAGCATTTGTACCATCAAGATAGCTCTGTCCCTTCGCCCATCTGACATTTGGGCTTGAATGAAAGACCATGTCTTGTAATACCTACCTCTACTAAAAGCTAGCTCCATACCTTTTTCTCGGAGAGTTGTGAGATGGCAATGCATAATCATAACACGATCTTTCATATGTACCGCACAAGCCGCTGCTACAGATGTAATAAAGCCATCAATAACAAAGGGCTTTTTAAAATCAACACATGCTAACATAGCTCCAAGAATAGCAGCAATATCAAAGCCCCCTACATGGGCTACAATTTTACGAACTCGGTCAGGCTCACTTTCAGAAAAAATACTAGCCTTATGCTTATCTAATACAGCGCGCACAAAATCAATTTTTCGTTTCATCAAATCTGGTTTATCAGGCCAAGAACCAGGTCCTACAGTTTCAGTGGGATCAGCTCCAGTTAAGGCAGATAACACACAAGCAGAGGTTGTCGTATTCCCTAGTCCCATTTCGCCAAAGGAAAATAGATTTATCCCTTGCTTTACATAATGTTGTACCCGTTCATAACCGGCTTGAAAGGCGCTATTAAACTCATCCTCTGTCATGGCAGGATGATTCAGAATATTCTTTGTTCCCTTTGCTACCTTGCGATCAACGCCGATACCATCATCTGAGGCAATGCCTACATCAACAACCTCATAAGGAATGTTATTAAAGTTACAAAATTGCGTCGCCGATGAACGACCGAGCAACATATTACGCGACTGCTTTTGCGTCACCTCATAGTTATAACCTACATAGCCTTCCATATTGCACCCATTATCGGCGGAAAATATGATATGCTGTGGTCGGATTTCACCATCAATCAATCCCCAAGCCGTACAAATCTTACGGAAATATATTTCCCATAAGCCTAGGCCACCAGGTATTAGACACTTAGGTTGGAGGAATTTATTCAATTCTTTATCAAATGAAGTTATTTCGTTATCTTTCATTTTTATAGTATTACCTTGTCGATATAAATCTAGGAAATTTTTCAATACCCTACCTGTTAATCCCCATATCGTATATGTCTTATAGGGATAAAAATATACGGAATAATTTTGACGAATTTTCCAATCAATCTGATATCCTTCCAGAAGGTCAAATGGAAAATCTCGCAATGGCTTTGTGCCAATATCTAAATGCCCCACAGTAGGTTCCATTTTGAGCAAATACGATAATGGTACTGTAAAGATTTCTCCTACCTCAGCATTATTAGGATTAAACTCTGATGTATGCAATCGAACTACTACGGCATGTAGTTTAACACCAATGGCCGAGACTAAACAATCTAAAGGACCTAATAACTCAATCTGTTCAATAGCTATACCAAGTTCTTCCGAGCACTCTCTAATAGCCGCATCAGCACCGGTCTTATCGGTACTTTCACAGTGCCCACCGGGAAAACTAATTTCGCCAGGTTGTCTTCGTAGTTGGTGGCTACGCACAGTGAATACAATATGATCTTCACCATCAACTTCTAATAAGGGTACTGCTACAGCAGCAGTAATAACATCAATATCTGTAGTTACTTGTGGTTCACGGTTACTTAAAAATTTCATTAGTTCTCTGTCCATAGCAATCCTCCTTCTCTTAATTATACCAACTATCGTTTTTCAATATAATAGTATTAATCACATGAATCTAAAACTTTACTACATAGGAAAATCAAAAATAGGTTACCTCCGGTTTAGGAGATAACCTATCAAAATATATTATGATATTTCTCGGTACAACTTCAGCACCTTGGAATTGTGGCATATCATCGCCACTAGAATCATCTAATGTACCTTGTAAATCATGGTCAACCATTGCACAAACAGATGCATCAGACCATACGTTTTCAGCAGTTTCAATCATGTCGATAATCGTATAGATTGGCAAGATAATACCAAGCAAGCCTATTGGAGCACCAATGGAACTCATCAAGGACAATGTTAAGAAGTAACATCCCATTGGAACACCAGCATTACCAATGGCTGCAAGAACTGCAATAAACAGCCAAGCTACCATAGTACCAATCGTTAATTCCATACCTGCGTTTTGCATTACGAATAAGGATGTTACAAGGATGAAAGCTGCACAACCATTCATATTAATTGTTGTACAAATTGGCAATACGAAACGCGCTACTGCAGGATGAGCTTTTAAATTATCCTCAGCAGATGCCAATGTTACAGGCAATGTAGCAGCAGAAGATTTAGTGAACAACGCCACTGCCACAGCCGGAGACATTTTACGGAATACGTCTACTGGGTTTAAACCACGGAATAACAAGAACAATGGAATTACGATAAAGAATTGAATCAAGTTACCACCAATAACTACAGCCGTGTATTTACCTAAGGCACCAACGATTACGCCTGCTTCGATTTGAGCAGATAATTGACCTGCAAAAGCAAGGATACCAATTGGCAATACATAGAGTAATGCTTTGATCAATGTGAACAGTAATTCTTGTAGTCCGAATAATACCTTCAACACTGCTTCGCGATTCTCTGTACGTGGCATGAAAGCAAAAGCTAAACCAACGGAAGCTGAGATAAACATTACGGACAATACATTCGCTTGTAAGTACGGTTGCAAGATATTATTAGGAATAACAGATAAGAAATGATCGTAATACGTTACGGCACCAAGCTTTTCTGGTGCTGAGAGGCCCCAGCACCAATTACATCAACTGGTAAGTTACCTGGCGCAATCCAAAGGAATAAACCAAGACCAACAGCGGCTGCTGAATTGTTGTTAACAATGTATAGGTGACAGCATGACCAAAGATACGTCCTGTATCTTTTTTAGCACCCAGCATAGATAATGTAGTAATTACTGCTAATGATACCGTTGGAATTGCGATGAATTGGAACAAACGTGTAAACACGGCTGCAATAAAGTTAAATAATTCATTTAACGCTGGAATATGTTGCCATCCCAAGATAGCACCAATGATGAGCGCGCCCATCCATAAAATGAACTGACGTAATTTGCCTTGACCACGGCTTTTTAATGTAATCTCTTGCACTAAGGCATCGACCTTTTTATTATTTTGATCTGCCATAAAAACACCTCTCTACTAACTAAACTACGGAGACTATAAAAGAAACCCCAGCCCTAAGGGCTGGGATTATAGATACATCCTAGTCTCTTGATAAAATCATATTATAAAGATATGTTTTTAATGCTGTCAATTTCCAATACTTGAATATATTAGAATATATTCAAGTATTGTTCAAATTATATACAAACTCTGCCCAACTCTAATGATACATATCTATATCTACAGTAATCATTCGCGTTCGTTCCGGATTAAACATAAAGTAAATCACTCTTGGCTGGTCATGATCGAAAGTTATGGTAAATAACATATACTACATATTTCTCAGCCGATATCCTAGTACTATAATAATAATCTTCATTAGAATCATCACCGACACTCTGCCTGCCATCAATTAACCAGGGAAATAATTTCCAGTTTTGTCGTTGAATAGTGATAATCTCATAATAATTGTTTATGTCACTAACCAATACATTTTTATCTTTTGGATATGTAAACGAATTAAGTGCTTCAACTGTAGTATCCTTGTCTCTGCCATTTATAAACGTATACCAAGCATTAGATTTAGCAATTTCCTCATATCGTAAAATCGTAGCTTCATCACCATCTAATACTAAGCAACTATAATTTCCACCCAATCCTATTATCTCAGCAGAAGAAACCACTTTCAAACTCTCTGGTAAAGACTTAGGCGCTTGCAATTGAGATGGAATATAACCTGCTTTAGATGATGGCCAAGTAGAGTGCCATCGTTGAATATCATAATGGGATATTCCTACAGCAGAAAATACTAAGGTAACAGCTAATGTAGGAAGCATACACAGAAAAAAGATAACATAAAAATATGATAAAAATCTTTTACGTACAGTTTTCTCACTATCAATAACTCTACATTTTTCAAGCAATAATACAATCGTGGCGATTAATAAAATCAGATAGTACACTCCAGAATACTGAGATATAATCTGAGAAGAAAAAAATGTTAATACCCAAAAGAATTATAAAAACCATATACTCTTTCTATAAGGATTAGAAACAATTTCTTTAAGTAAATTAAACACTGTTGCATTTACGCTCTCCACAACAATACCTACTCAAATTACTTAGATTGATAAAACACAGCTCGTGTCCCATCATTACTAATCAAAAGTTCCTAAAATGAGGGTCTTTTAGTATTCCCATCGTCTACAAAGACATATAGTCTATGATTTTTGAGTAGAATTATAGGTGTCGTTCACCACTCTTTTTCGTTTCTTTTTCGAGGTGCAAACCGTAACCACTCTATAAAACTCCGTTTTGGTAAATTTAGAGGTTCTCCTCAACGCTCTCTATAATGCGATAGCTATCAGGGTGAGATATAAAACGCTTTTTCTCCCTAGTATCTAACTCACGTAATACACCATCCGCATCAATTTGAGCTGTATAGGCAGCATGTTGTTTTGCAATTGCCTCATATTGAGCAATTACTTTAGGGTCTCCCTCTAAAAACTACATAACGATAAGGATACGCAGTAGCCCAAGCAACATCTGTTCAGTACCATAGATACCTTATCAATACCTTCCGAAAGCTGCTCAGGAGATTTAAGCCCTTCTGGTAATTCGCTATTATTAGGCCATCCCCGTTTCCAATCAGTGGTACTGTACTTAAAATCCTCAAACTGATCGACAGTTGTATTAAGATCATAGTGAAACCAATCAGCTACGAGCCAATATATACTAAGGGTTATGATAATAAACAACGCATAAGCCAATCGACTATGGGTACGTTCAGATATAGATTGTTTCTTAAAGCGCCTATATTGTAAAAATACACTCAACAATATGGCTATACTAAAAACAATATATGTAATAGGCGCTATATTAAATAGCACTACCACAATGTAAAACAACACATAGCATAACCGTTAATAGGCCATAAAATCCTTGGAACAAAACTCTCTCCTATTATGACAACACTTAGAACATTTTCTTATACAACACTTCTATATCTTTACAGCTCACTTCAGCCACTGTATTCGCAATATTTCCTGTAGCTACAACGTATACATTATCCACGAGCCAAGGAATGTCTTTTTTCGTAAAGCCCAGTTCTGTAAGGTTTGTGGTAAGGTCTAAGTCATGAACAATTGAACGTAATGCTTCACCTAGTTCTGAACCATCACCGTGGTTGAAGATGCGAGCCAACGCACCGAATTTATCAGGATTAGCACTCCACGTGTATTCCACTACAACGGGTTCGATAACGGCAAGGCCTACGCCGTGCGTAATGTCTTTAAGACCACTGGCAGGGTGTTCCATACCATGGGCCAAGGTTACACCTGCCGTATTGATTACCATACCGCCAATGGTGCTGGCAAGAGTTACAGATTCCCAAGCTTTTGTGAGTTGTTTTTTCGTTGAGCACTATAGGGTTTGCCGTTCGCAACGGCTTTCACATGTTTATATAAAGGTACAAGGTATTGCGCTAATAATGTTACTGCATAATACGATAGTGCATCAGTAAAAGGTTGTGCGGTCTTCGAGGTATAGGCCTCAACATTATGGCATAACGCATCAAATCCAACAGATGCCAATACATGAGATGGCATAGTGCCCATTACCGCAGGATACGATGGAAACCTTAGGCACAATAGCATTACAGCGCAAAGATTTTTATCCCCTGTTTCAGGATTGGTAGAACCCCAAAACCATTACCTTCAGATCCTGTGCCACAGGTCGTAGGAATTACGATAAGAGGTAACGCGTTATCACTTGTTTTACGATTAAAGATATAGTCGTTAATATCGCCATCATTCACGGCCATAAAGGCAATTCCCTTGGCGCAGTCCATAATAGAGCCACCACCAATAGCAACAATTGCTTCGCAGCCATTAGCCTTTGCTAACTCGGACCCTTTTATAGCCGTTGTAGTCAATGGATTCGCATCTACCTCATCAAATAAGACATGATTAATTTGGGCATTATCAAGTTTTGTTACCACCCGATCATATAAACCAGACTTCTTAGCACTAGTTCGGCCCGTTACAATAAGGACTTTTTTTCCATATGGTTTAACAAAGTCCGCAACACTATCTACTTTATTCCAACCGAACTGAATATTTACAGGTAAAAAATAAGAGAATTCCATGTGACAACCTCGTTTCTCTGAAAACTACTTCTTAGTATTATTGTAATGTATATTTAAGGGCATGTAAAACCTCATAGGACTTTCACCAGAAAACAGGTATACTACTTATAAGAGAAAACATATACTTATACATATATTTTTAAAGGGAGACAGATTTATGAAATTTGCACTCAACCATTTATGGGCATCACTGCGTGACTCTAGCAAAACAGTCACCATTTTTGCTGGCCTTAATCGCCATCTTTTCTTGCACACCATTATATATGAATCAAGATTGGTTCGAATCTATAGATCTTGGTCTCTATATATTGTATTTTGTTATTATTATCTTACAATCATATATAACAAGGGACCGGAAGTATTCCATATTATATACGCTAAGTAGCATTATTATAAGTATAGGTTTGTATACGATCCACGAGACGTACTACACTATTCGCGGCATTGAGTTTGCTACGGAAAACCTATCATACCTTTGGCTATATTCAATGATTACCTTATATTTCACATCCCCGAGCGAGCATTATATAGGGGAGATCATCAATCGTCTTAAACGTATTGGCATCACTATTGTCACATCCATCCTATATAATATTATTATTTTTTTATGAGCCCTATGGTTCTTATTCATCATATTAGGAGGCCTTCCCTTTCGAAGAAACTACGTTTAAAGTATTGGCTTCTTTGAATCTATTTATTTGTACAACCATGATTTGTTCCTACAAGGAGTCCCTGATGGACCACCTGCACAAGTTCATTCTTTAATCTAGTATTTGGTGTATTTATACCAAAAGCATCTATTGTTACAGGTGTCTTAGCCAACATCTATTTAGTATTAATCTTGCTTGGCATTCGTGAGGATACAAGATTCTTGTATACCTATTATCCATATGTATCTATTTTTTTATCTTTTCTATTTAGCTAGTTTTGAGATCTAGCTACAAAAGCAAAAACACAACAGATTCTCTGTTTATTATTTATCACATTAACAACACTATGTTTAATTCTTATAGGTAAACGTGTAATAAACGAGCCTGTGCTTTGGTTAAATACAATTTACGTAGGCCTATTTAACCTCATATTCTTAGGCTACAATATCTACTCATTAACTAAACGCTTAACACCGTCTGTACATACGTCTATTATGGCACTAGCCTTGGGGGCAGTGCTCTTAATGCCAGCAATTGGCTACACCTCATACCATGAATTCACAACGTATACTCGGGATGGTAAAAGTTATAAGCCTCATTTTGAAATAGTAAGAACATTCTCTCCTGATTATGACGATTATAGAAAGGAATTGGAGGATGAAAAGGTAAAACAAGAGGAAGCAATCGACCTAGAAGTTCATCAACTTGTAGACTTTACAGTACAAAACAAACCACACACAATTGATGTGACAGGCTATGACAAATTCGCTCCTGATGTTTCACTTAGATTTTTTGACGTCCCAAAACAATCAACAGAAGATATAGTTGCAGACTATGGCGCTATAAAGTTCTCCTTTCTAAATGAAGGCAAAGATTTAGAGGTATCGTTCCCCAAATGGTGTAACGGAAACCCATCATATCTATGATTTATTAAAAATGGTCCTAAGGATGATAGTCAACCTTTTTACTATTGAAGGCAAAAGGATATAAACTTAATATTTATAGATACTATGCAAAAGACTACGGAACTCAATTATAACATTTAGCGTTCTTTACAAGTAAATCTAAACAACAAAGAGCAGTGTCCTAATGGCACTGCTTTTTTCATGCAAAGAAATTTACACATTTATAACTATATCGATAATAATAAAAAAACTATATTTATATTTTTAAAAATGTCAATATTGAATATATAGAATTTTTTTCGCTATAATCATAACATAATGTATTTAGCAAACAAGAAAACTACCATATATAGTAGTTTTCTTGTTTTTCTGATGAATTTAGCTTAAAGATTTTTATATTCTTCAGCTAATCTTATATATCATTTTCAGATAAATTTATGATGTAAGGGAACCATAATGGAGATTATGATCGAGAAGCAGGGATGGCCATTTCGAGCCGTTATCCGTTGAAAAAACGAAACGTATGATTGCCTTCGCATGTTTGGGGTTAGATTCTTGTGATCCACTAGAATTAGAAATGGATGCGAAGTTACAATTCGTTGATGGTATGACAACTAAAGAGATTCAAAAAACTTTAGTACAAACAGCTATCGAAAAGGTTATCTCTAAAAAAGACGATGGCTTCGGCAACCAAGTTAATAAAATGAACCAAGATTGGCAGTTTGTTGCAGCTCGCCTCTTCTTGTTCGATCTCTATAAAGAAGCAGCTATCACTCGTCGCTATAAAGCATTCGGTTATGGCAACTTCCCAAATCTTGTACATATGCTTGTAGAAGAGAAAAAATACGCTGACTTCTTCGTTACAGAATATACAGCTGATGAATTGCAAGAGTTAGGCGATTACATCAAACCTAAGCGCGACTATCTCTTCAACTATGAAGGTCTTAAATTATTGGCTGACCGTTACTTGGTAAAAGGCTTCAACAAAGAAATCTACGAATTGCCACAAGAACGTTTCATGGCTATAGCAATGCACTTGGCATTGGTAGAGGGCGAAAACAAAGTAGAATACGCTAAGAAATTCTACGATTTGATGAGCCAGTTAAAAATGACAACAGCTACACCTACATTGGCAAATGCAGGTACACCATTCCATCAGTTGTCCTCTTGCTTTATCTCTGGTGTAGATGATAACTTATGGTCCATTTACGACGTAAACAGCAAGTTCTCCCGCGTATCTAAACACGGTGGTGCTCTTGGTATCTACCTTGGTAAAGTTCGTGCATTGAACTCCGATATCCGCGGTTTCAAAAACTCCTCTGGTGGCGTTATTCCTTGGATCCGTTTATACAACGATACAGCGGTTGCAGTAGACCAATTGGGTAAACGTAAAGGCGGCGCCACAGTAACACTCGATATTTGGCACAAAGACTTCTACGAATTCGTGAGAGCTTCGTACAAACAATGGTGACGACCGTCGTAAAGCTCACGATATCTTCCCTGCTATCTCTGTTCCAAACATCTTCATGGAACGCATGATTGCCCGTGAAAACTTCACCCTCTTTGACCCTCATGAAATCTTGGCTGTAAAAGGCTATGCTCTAGAGGACTTCTACGACACAGACGATAACAAAGAGTTCACAAAACGTTACCTTGAATGTGAACAAGATTCGAACTTACACGGCATCGAAGTACCAGCACTAGACATGATGAAAAAAATCATGCGCTCTGCTGTTGAAACTGGTACACCATTCATCTTCTTCCGCGACACTGTAAACGCTGCAAACCCTAACAAACATGCAGGTATGATTTACGCGTCCAACTTGTGCCACGAAATCGCACAAAACGTTGGCTTCACAAACCTTGCTGAAGAAATCATCAACGAAGACGGCACTATCACTACAAAAACAAATACAGGCGACATGGTTACATGTAACTTGAACTCCATCAGCCTTGGCCGTATTACTGACGAAGAATTAGAAGAAAACATTGCCCTTCAAATTCGCATGTTAGACAATGTTATCTCTATCAATCAAGCGCCAGTACCTGAGTCTCGCATGACGTCTGATAAATACCGCGCTATTGGTCTTGGTACTTCTGGTTATCACCACTACCTTGTAAACCACGATATCCAATGGGAATCTGATGAGCACATTGAAGTAGCGGACAAATTGTTCGAAAACATCGCGTACTATGCCATCAAAGCTTCCATGGAATTGGCTAAAGAAAAAGGTGCATACCCTGCATTCAAAGGTTCCGAATGGGAAACAGGTGCATACTTCACACGTCGTGGCTACACATCTGATCGTTGGAAACAATTGGCTGCAGACGTTGCAAAATACGGCATCCGCAATGGTTACTTGATGGCTGTAGCGCCTACAGGTTCTACTTCCAACATTGCGAACACAACGGCTGGTATCGACCCTATCTTCAAAAATTCTTCATCGAAGAGAAAAAGGTTCTTTCACACCAAAAACTGCACCAGATTTGAACAACAAAACATTCTGGCTCTACAAAGAGGCGCATACAATCGACCAACAATGGTCCATCAAAGCTTGTGGCGTGCGTCAACGTCATATTGACCAAGCACAATCTTTCAACTATATATCACACACTCAAATGAAAGCAAAAGAAATTCTAGACCTTTACGTTGAGGCATACAAACAAGGGATTAAAACAATCTACTACATCCGTAACCAATCCCTTGAAATGGACGAATGCACTAGCTGCTCTTCATAGAAACAGAGTAATCTTCAGCTGGCTCCACCGGGTTTAACGGTCGTTTCTAACGACCTGCAAAGTCGCCAGCTGAAAATCACTCCGTTTTCAGCGACCACTAGTACAAAAATAGTGATAAAAATAGTTAATATTTTATTACTTCTACAGATAATATAAAAGGAGTCCACTATGGATAAAAACTAATTTTCAACGAACACGGTGAACGTGGCACGCAATCTATGATTGGTGGCAACACCATAAACCTTCGCGAATGGAACCGTATCAAGTACGACTGGGCGAACCAAATGTACCGTACAATGCTCAACAACTTCTGGATTCCTGAAGAGATTTCCTTGAACGAAGACGTTAAGCAATTCCCATACTTAACAGATTACGAACGCCGTGCATTCGACAAAAGTGTATTGCATTCTTGAACTTCGCCAGTTCCATTCAATCTGAAAACTTGCCTAACTTGAGCCGTTATATCACAGCATCTGAAGTGGCATCTTTATTGAATATACAAGCATTCCAAGAAGAAATTCACGCTCAAAGTTATTCCTACATTTTGGACACTGTAACAAATCCTATTACACGTGACAAAATTTATGACGAATGGCGTACAGATAAAACATTACTTGAACGTAATCGCTTCATCGCCGATGCATACCAACGTTTCAGTGATGATCCTAGCGAAGCAAACCTTATCCACACAATCATTGCCAACTATATCTTAGAGGTATTTACTTCTACTCTGGCTTTTAGCTTCTTCTACACATTGGCACGCCAAGGTAAAATGAACTACATCCACTATCTTTCAGATACATCAACCGCGACAAGTAACTCATCTTGTATTGTTCCAAAACATCATCCGCGAGTTACGCCGTGAACGCCCTGACTTGTTCACGCCTGAACTGGAAGCGAAAATCACTGACATGATTCGCCAAGGTGCAGAAAATGAAATCGCTTGGGGTCAATACATCACTGATGATAAAAATCCTCGGCCTTAACAACGTTCTTGATTGAACGCTACATCAAATACCTTGCCAATATCCGCTTAGAAGCAATCGAGCTTGCCTCATCTATACCCTGAAATCAGAAGCCATGGAATGGATTGAAAGCTTCTCCAACAGAATAGTACAAAAAGCGGCTTCTTCGAAGCAAAAGTTACAAAACTATACAAAAAGCAGCAGCATTTGATTTTCGATGATTTAGAATAGATAATTAGTTTTCTTATAGCAGTTAATAATATAAAAAGGGGCATTTCACATTCTCTGGTGAAATGCTCCTTTTATATCTTCAACGATACCCTCATCAAAAACAGTTGACACATGGTATACATTATAAAAAGTAACAATACATTTATACGCCATAAGGGCCTACGATAATAAGTTTCCTCACTGCCCCATAAATGTAATGTGGAATATTTTCATGCGAATTAAGCAATCATGAGCTTTGTATCCACCCTATCTTGATTACCAACTTACACTTAATGCTCTATTAAATCAACTGTCCAATTTATTGACTGTAGTAAATTATCTAATGTACGATATCCTTTAGATGTGTATCTGCCGTTTTTGTAATTCCACTAACATTTACAGTTGCTATCAGTTTTGATTTCCGATCCTGAGCACGATAATTAATCACTCGCACTATCTGCTGAGGCACGATATGCGAAAGTCGCATAATAGCTCCTTCTTTCTCTGCTATAATTTGCGTTAAGGCGCCCTGCCAACAATAGTTACACAGTTAGTGAATTAATATCTCTTTAATGAGTTGTTGAAGTCTTTGCAATTGCCGCTTCTAGTTCTTGCATCAATACGTTAGGGTCTTCATTAGGTATTTCCCTTCTTGTACTAAACTATTTTGATTTAAACGACCTTGCAAATCACTAATTTTTCTGTTTCAAATCAGCGCGTTCTTGTAATGCTTCTGCTAGTTTCATAGATGCTCACCTCTAACATAAAAATACTAAATTCGTTGACTTTGCTTATTTGCTTATTCTTATTATACAACAGACTTATAAAATCTCTTCCTCATCCAAAATATGTGGACAACCTTCATCAAGATATGCATCTCCTTCTGCTTTATAGCCAAGGGATTCGATAGAATGGTTTGCCTGTACTTGTGCTGATCAAAGGAACAGTTTTCAAATCCATCACGTGAATACCATTCTCTGCAGCCGTCATTATTTTTGATCGCAAATGTTGTCACGATACAGCTTACGTGCCGCCATCGGCCAGATATGGGCATCGCTAAAGCTCCATCACTGGGAAAATATCGACACATTGCCAACCGCTTTTACCATCTATAGATAGAGGCACAAATTTTGCAGTCTCATCGATTTCATCGAACTCGTCTTCAAAACCTTGTTCCTTCATAAACACATCGATACGAATTTGTTTTATTTCATCGAGTTATATGATCTGAAATTTGAATAATCGCCATAGTAACCCTTTCACTAGAATAGTATATTTATAAAATCGATTCAACATGTTACGGAACATACTATAAGTATTAGAAAACTTCTTATATTTATTATATCAAAAACACGCTTGATTCAACATATATCTTAAAGTTATTAATTCCCTAACCAAAATATTTTAAAACTTCCATGAAATTCATTTTTAGGTATTGCATAATTTTATCATTTGGGTTTTATACTATACCCATAATTTTTAGAAAAGAGCAACCAAAGATGACTAGTCAAATTAAGCTCAGCTACAAAACAATACTTTTATTGGTTCTTTATCAACATTGCAGGTAAGGAACTAGTTTAGTGGTACCTAATTAAGATTTTAGTCATTATTAGTTGTAGAATAGTCAAAAGGCTAGCCGTATTAGACTACAGGTAGCCGCACTGTTGCTTATCCCGTATGGTGGCCCTACTATTCACTGTAGTTTACAAGGAGGATTTATCATGATCGTTACATTAAAACAAAACGCAGCAGAAGCAGAAAGTATCTCGTTTACGCAGTGAATTAGAGGCAAAAAGGCATCATCATCCACCCAGTAGAAAGGTACTCGCTACAGCATTTTTAGGGTCTTATCGGCGATACTGCATCTCTTGATGCTCGTCAAATCGAATCACTGATTTCGTAGATAAAGTAACTCGCATCCAAGAACCATACAAAAGCAAACCGTAAATTCCATCCAGATGATTCTGTAATCAGCGTGGGTGGTCGCATTGATCGGTGTGCGGTCACTTCGCAATAATAGCGAGTCCTTGCTCCGTAGAAACACCTGAACAAGTAATCAGAAACAGCATGCAGCTGTAAAGCAGGGTGCTACTATCCTTCGTGGCGGGTGCTTTCAAAGCCTCGTACTTCCCTATACTCCTTCAAGGCATGGGCCCAGAAAGGTTTGGAATTAGTGAAACTTGCTAAGAAAGAAACAGGTCTTCCTATCGTTTCTGAAGTTATGGATATTTCTCAACTTCAATGCTTCGATAATGTAGAGTATGCTTCAAATCGGCGCTCATAATATGCAAAACTTCACGCTTTTACCCCAAAAGAAGTGGGCAAGATGAATAAACCTATATTATTAAAACGTGGTTTGTCTGCCACATACGAGAATGGTTGATGGCTGCTGAATACATCATGTCGAAGGCAATGAACAAGTTGTATTATGCGAACGCGGTATCCGCACATTCGAAACTAAAACTCGCAATACCTTAGATGTAACAGCAATCCCTATGATGCACGAATTATCTCACTTGCCAATCATCATGGATCCTAGCCACGCTGCCGGTATGAGCCGCATGGTTCGTCCACTTTCTCTTGCATCTGTAGGCGGTGGTGCGAGACGGCCTTATGATCGAAGTTCACAACAGTCATCTAAAAGCATTGTGAGACGGCCCTCAAGCATTACGACCAGACCAATTCCACTAGCCTTATGAAAAGTTCGCGCATTACCGCCAAGCATTGGTTGGATCACTAAATAATCTTAAAGATCGCTCACAAATAAGCTGGTATCCGTTATAATAGATGCTAACATTCTTTTATGAAAAGGAATCGTTATGACTCGCATCCACATTAACGCATCCACGCTACGATGTTGTCATCGAGGCTGGCTCTTTACAACGCATTGCCGATTATATTAAAACCACTAAAACCGATTGTTCTGTTATTATCGTCAGCGATAGCAATGTCATGCCCGCATTATTTAAACTTAGTAAAAACTAATATGATTAATACGAGGCTATAGCGTATGCGACCATGTCTTTACTGCTGGTGAAAGCTCCGAAGCCACCAACTCATTGATTGAGTGGAATACATGGCAGCTCAATCATTAACTCGTAAAGACCTGCTCATTGCCCTTGCAGGGGCGGTGTAGTAGGTGATATGGCCGGTTTTGCAGCAGCTACCTACTTACGTGGTATCGACTATGTACAGGTTCCTACATCCCTATTATGCCAGTGAGACTCCTCTGTGGCGGTAAAACACAGTCAATCTGAAGCAGGTAAAAACGCAAGGGTGCTTTCAAACAACCTATCCTTGTCCTCTGTGATCACAACTACTAACACCTTGCCAGACATGGAGTGGAAAAATGGATGCGGAGAAATTATTAAATATGGTTTCCTCGATGTACCAGGGTTTGCTTAGCAACTCGAGACATAAGCCATTAATAAAGCATCGTGATAGCGTTAGTGCAGTTATCGCTCGTTGTGTTCAAGCAAAGGCGGATATCGTAGAGCAAGATGAGCGCGAATCTGGTGTTCGTGCCGCTTTTAAACTAGGTCATGCCTTTGGTCCTTGGCATCGAAAAGGCGAGCCACTTTGAAGTACACCGTGGTTATGCCGTGGCGATTGGCATGATCGCTCATGGCGCAAGGTGCTGTCAAAACGCATGGAGAATTAGATGCAGGGGCGTTAGAAAATTAAGAGCTCTCATCCGAAGCACGATTGCCAACCCTGGCGACTATAACAAAAGAAGAAATTTTTGCAGCCGCTAGAGCACGATAGCGAAGGGCTACCATTAAAATGTATGGTTCCTACTAGCTATGGCCATCAGCGAACTCAAGGTGGCTAACTCACGAAAGAGCTTGCCACCTATTTAGCATAAAGGAGATTTATATGCATTCGTAACGCAACGCCATCCCTACTGGGACTGATCGCATCCATACCCGCAAAGGCCCATGCACACGCGCATTGATTTGCGCCGCTCTCGCTAACTCGCCATCTACGATATTGCTGAGCCGCACCTCTAAAGATATCGATGCTACTACTGGACTCCTTACGAGGCTTAGGCGCACACGTTGTGTATGAAAATAAAGTTGTCTACTGTTACACCCTGGCCTGCGCCAGCAAAAAGGCAAGTAGTTCCTCACGAATCAGGCACTACATTGCGCCTTTTGTACCTGTGGCAGCGTCCATCTGTAACGATGTAGATCGTAGATGCGAAAGGTCGTTTACCAGATGCTCGCTAGAAGCCTATGCTAAGCGAAATGAAAGCACATGGCGTAACATTCTCTCAAGATAAACCACCCTTTACTATGACGGGCCGCCTCCAAGGCGGAGCGTTCAGCATGGTTGGCAATGTAAGTAGTCAATTCTTCTCTGGACTCTTACCTGGCGGCTCCACAATGTGAAGGTGCTACTATTACCTCTACCGACACCACTTCAATCTAGCGACTACGTAACTGAGCGACTACAGACGATGGCAGACTTTTGGCGTTACCGTTGACCGCCACCCTGCTTCTGATACGGTCCGAGAATCCTTTACGGTAGCGGCTAATGCTACTTTCAAAGGTCAAAATCATTACCAAATCGAAGGCGATTGGTCTAATAGCAGCGATTTGGATGGTCGCTGCCGCTATGACAGGCAAACCAATTACTATTACTGGCATGAACAAGAAATTCTGTGCAAAGCGGACCGCCGCATCATGCACAAGTTATCGAATCTGCAGGATGCACTGTAACATGGAATGGCATGAATATTACCGTGTCTGGTCGCGCGCTTACCAATTCCGCCGACCTTGAGCAAATGCCTGACATGTTGCCGGTTATGGCAGCCCTCGCTTGCTCTATCCAGGTGAAAAGCTCGCTTTGTTAAGGTGCTCGCCTACGTTTAAAGAATCTGATGGATCTCGTAGCCGTTGCCAATCTCGTGAGAGACTTGGGTGGTACGGTACGCGAAAGATGGTGATGACCTATATATCATCGGTAGTGGTATACTTAAAAAGGTGGACAAGGGTGATTGCGTCAGTGACCATCGCCTCGTTATGGCAGGTACATTGATGGCTCTCATCAGTGAAAACTCTGTAACACTAAAAGATAGCGAAGCTATCACAAAATCCTATCCAGACTTCTTCGAGGACTGGAACTTACTAGGTGGTAATGCACAACTAGTGTAGATCTCTAATCTTAACTGGTGTGATCTGATACATAATAACAATAATAGTCATAAGTACTATGTAGTAGGAGTTAATATAATGGCATCTAATTTCGGTAAAACCATACAGGTATCTACCTTTGGCGCCTCTCATGGGTATGCCATTGGCGGTATTGTAGAGGGTCTGCCTTGTGGACATACCATCGATATCGATGAGTTAAAAGCTTTTTTAAAGCGCCGTGCGCCAGGGCAAAATCAATTAACAACACAACGTAAGGAAGCCGATACACCTGAATTTTTAGCAGGTTTGGTGGACGGCATGCTCAGTGGTTCTCCATTGGCATTTATGATCCGCAACACATCTCAACACTCTAGCGATTATAATAACTTACGTGATATCCCTCGCCCATCTCATGCGGATTTTACAGCCCGTATGCGCTACGGCGACAAGGTAGATATGCGTGGTGGCGGTCACTTCTCAGCACGCCTTACAGCACCACTTTGCGTAGCTGGTGGCATCGCCCTTCAATTAGTACGCGAAAAAGGCATTGAAATCCACGGCCATTTAAAACAAGTGGGAACGATTCAAGATACTCCTATCAACATGGTTCACCCAGATATGAAAGCATTAGCTAGCATCGCGACAGAGCCAGTCGCTATGGTTGATGCGAAAAACGTAGCGAAGTAGAAAAACCCTTGTTATGCAACCTCAAAAAGATGGGGACTCTGCAGGTGGTATCGTTGAAGTCGTTGCTACAGGTCTACCAATTGGCCTTGGCAACCCAAACTTTGACGGTATCGAAAACCGATTAGCTCGCGTAATCTTTGGGGTACCCGCCATTAAAGGCGTATCCTTTGGCGGTGGCTTTGATATGTGTGCACAACTTGGTTCCGAAGTGAATGATGCTTTCACCATGGACGGCGACAAGATTACAACGACAACGAATAATAGCGGTGGTATTCAAGGTGGTATTACCAATGGTTTACCACTCGTTATGCAAGTGGGCATCAAGCCAACACCATCCATTTATAAAGAACAACATTCTGTATCACTTTCACAAAAAGAGGACACATTGCTCACAATCCAAGGTCGTCACGACCCATGTGTAGCGCTTCGTGCAGTACCTGTTATCAAGCTGTTACGGCCCTCATTATTCTTGATTTCTTAGGAGATATTGACCATGAACTTAGATGAAGTACGCGTTAAGATTAACGATATAAACGACCAAATGCTCGCCCTCTTCAAAGAGCGCATGGAACTCTCCAAGGACGTTGCGGCAGCGAAAAAAGAAATGAACAAGGCTATTTACGATGCCAAACGGGAACGGGATATCCTCGACAAAGTAACTCGAGATGCAGGCCCAGACCTCGACCTACTCGCGCGTCGTTTCTTCGAAGCGATTATTTCGAGCAGAGCCGCACGTACCAGTCTGAACAATTATTCCAGATAATGAGTTCATAGTAAAAATGAGCCATTGAGCAGTCCTACTCTTGCCTCGCAACGTGCCGGCGTAACTTGTGCTGGCGTATTCGGCAGCAATGCTCGCAAGTGGCGTGTGATAAGTGTTGCCCTCAGCCAAATTCACTATGTAACAGGATTCCGTGCCGTATTCGACGCTGTTGAGTCTGGAGAATGTCAATTCGGCGTATTACCTATCGAAAACAGCTCCAATGGTTCTGTAAAAGAAGTGTATGACCTTCTAGAAGATCGTAAATGCTATATCGTACGCGGTACTCGCCTATGGATTTCTCACGATTTACTCGTGAAAAAAGGCACAAAACTAGAAGATATTCACACTATCATCTCCCATCCTCAAGCGTTGGGTAATGCAGCCACTTCCTAGATATTAGATGGTGTAGGGTGCGCTCCTTTCGATAACACAGCTCGTGCAGCACGGCTCGTTGCGGCTAGTGACGATTCAGGCGTGGCAGCTATTGCAGCACCGCAATGTGCCGACTTATATAATTTATCTCCATTGATGCGCAATATCCAAAATAGCGATAACAACTATACGCGCTTTATCTGCATCAGCAAGGACTTCCATGTATACCCAGGGGCTAATAAAATCTCTGTGGTAACTACAGCAAGCCATGCTCCAGGTGGCCTTGGTACATTACTTACCAAGTTTGCAAACATCGGCGTAAATCTTACCAAACTCGAGTCTCGTCCGATCGTAGGCCATAACTTTGAGTTCTTTGTTCTACCTCGACTTTAGAAGCATCCTTAGCAGATCCAAAGGTATTATCTGTTCTAGCAGAGCTTCATACATCACAAGATAAAGTTCCGCTTACTAGTAATTATCCTGAAAAACTAATATACTTCATCCCTACTAGTCCCTATCAGAACATATATAGTACAATGAATATAGTTATAAAACTTCCAATGGCTAATAGGTACCAGCCTATTAGCCATTCTATGTATATTGACCTAGGAGGTCCTATGAAATTTGGTTTACTTGGCCGTACGTTAGGCCATAGCTTCTCCCCTCGCATTCACAGTGCACTAGGGAATACAAATTACGAATTATTTGAACGCGAACCGAGCCAACTACAAGAGTTCTTTCGACTGATCCGGGGACTACAAGGTATCAATATCACTATTCCTTACAAGGTAAATGCCCTTGAAGCTTGTGATGTAGTAGACCCTCGTGCAGAACGCATCGGTTGTGTGAATACGATGGTTCGCAAAGATGGTAAATGGCACGGCTATAATACTGACTACGATGGTTTCGTGTTTACTCTACAACATGCTGGCATTGATGTATCTGACAAGGAATGTATTATCCTGGCGATGGCGCTTCCTCCGCTACCGTTCACGTAGCTCTTGAAGACTTAGGAGCTAAGAACATAGTTCATCTCTCTCGTAAGACCGCACCATTCTATGGTGATGCCCTATACTACGAAACAGCACAGATTATTATTAACTGCACACCTATCGGTATGTACCCTCATAATCCAGCTAATCTTATCGATATTACACAATTCTCCAAATTAGAAGGCGTTGTAGACCTCATCTATAATCCACGCCGTACGATTTTGTTGTTACAAGCAGAAATGATGGAAATTCCTCATTGTGATGGCTTGCCATTCCTCGTGGCTCAAGGCGTTGAAGCTGCTAACCATTTCCAAGGTGAAAGCTTTTGGCTAGCAGAAATTGAGCAAATCTTTACGAGATATACGCCGTGAAAAAGGAAAATATCATTCTTATCGGTATGCCTGGCGTAGGGAAAAACTGCAGTCGGTAAAGCGCTCGGTGAAGAAATAGGCCGTACCTAGCGTTGATGTAGATCGTGAGTTAGAAAAAAAGTGGAACATTTCCCCTGCCATTACAGAACAAGGGAGACCAGCCTTCCGTGAGAAGCGGAAATGATTGCAAAATTCGGTACCCAAACAGGTCTTATTATTTCCACTGGCGGCGGCTGTGTAACAGTTCCTAAAAAACTTCGCACACTTACGCCAAAACGGTCGAGTGACCAATTAACACAACCAGTGAAAACCTATCTACCTTTGGTCGTGTTCTCTCTAGTGAGTGGCATCGAACGCTTACGTGAACTAAACAACGCGTACACCAATGTATGAAAAGCTTTGCCCAATGCGTCGAAGAACATAACCGTAATGCACCAGAAACAGTAGCGACAATCCTAGAAGACTTCGAAGCAAACTTATTGTGAGAGCTTGTATATCGCATTTTGTAGAATACTTCATCTGTCTTTCTAGATAAAACTAAAACTCATATCTTAACTTCATGATATAATACTAAAAGCAGTAGTTATCCCTAAGATGACTACTGCTTTTTTATATGCTCTATGTATTATATGTATTTGTAGAAAACTACATTTGCAATTACAATGTAATTACAATTAGAATTCAAGAAGCTTAAACACCTTTTTCTATAAGAGCAATAAAAATAACCAAAGTATTGCAGTCACAACAAAGAATCATAGGAGAGATATATGAAAACCGTAAACCTACGAGTCCGCATCAACGAAGATCACAAAACAAGAGGTATCTAGCATGTGAAGCCCAGGCCTATCCTATACCTCCATGCTTGACGCACTATTTCGTCAAATCATCAAAGAACGTCGTATTCCATTTGCTATTGCTTTACCAACGATAACTTCAGATGATACACCTACACCAAGCACACTCAATAAGAATGGCATATATGAACAACCAAAAAGCCTCATTAAAGGCCTCCAGATGCTATAAATACATACGGAACTACAACAACTAAAGATGATGTAGTAATCTCTTTTTGATAAAATCGATAAAACGGGTATTCTTAATATCCGCATTGATCCCTAAAGTTAAGACCCTAACAACAGCTATCTTAAAAGAGATGGGATTAACTATATCTCAAATCGTCACAGTGTATCTAAACAAATACAATTTACTAATGATATTCCTTCCACTATCCATCGCCCAGAATGGATTGATGCTATAAATAATAATTTATGGACGAATGAAGATTTAAACACAAGAATAAAAGATAGGACTTAATCAAGCCAAAAAGAATTGGCGATTCTGCAGAAAAAGTCTTTAATGATCTCCTTAAAGATTTATAGGTTCGGAGGTTAAAAATGAGATTATCACACAAAAAGTATCTCATTCTATATACAGTTATAGGTAATCAAGTCTATATTTTTCTATATTCGGCTTCAAAAATGAATACAATACAAGAGCTCAAAACACATAAAAAGTCGGCTTTTGCCGACTTTTTAATATACTCTCGTCTATGTTGTTGTTCATCAAATACACCATCTACGTCGATGGTATCAGAATTCGTTTTAGTTCATGCACATCAATTTGACCTGGTGCTGATGCTTTGCCCGCTGAAGCAAGGTCATAGCATTGCAACTAAAGCTCCTGAAACACGTGTAATAGCCCCCAATGGCCCCATGGCCATCGTAATGATTAGGTCTGATGGATATAAAGCTTTCACTTCAGCGGTCGCCTCTAGTAGCGTAAGAACATCGCCTGTTGTATGAGGGGCATAACGGCTATCTTTGGTACATCCACTAAAAATCCTTTCATTTGAATAAGTCGATTTACAATAACATCTCTACTGGTGTACCATTAAAAATCGCGATTGCTCGACGATGATTGTTACACCATGAACCTTGGCGAACTCTATGGTTTTGACCATTCTATCTTGATCGAAAGAATAACTCAATATCAATAGCATCTATCAAGCCCGTAGGGATGAGGCGTTCTAACATTGTAAAAGTAATCTTGTGAGGAGATAGATTTTCTCCCCCCTCACCTTCGTGCGCCACGTCAAACAGCAGCCCACGACCTTTTTAATTGAGGTTTCGCGAGGCATCAATGGTTCAATAATAGCATCAATGGAATGAGCCGTTCGTAATAGTCAATGCGTAGCTCCACCACATCACAGAGTGTGTGCATGCCTCGCAGTAGCATCTAGAATTTCTTTTTCAGTGATACCTACAATGGGAGACACAAATCTTTGTTCCCTGCTCACCAAGTATGATTTGACCAATTCGAACCATAAAGGCTCCTTTTTATCCACTAGTTGACACAAGCCCTTATCGTTACATAACAATAAAGGGCCGTAAAATATATTATATAACTATGATACTATGTATTAATCGTGCTGAACAGATAATCGTCTCGCTTGAAAGCCTAGATATAATAGCAACGCCCTGTAATACTAAATACATAGATATGCCTATATAGTAGATACAAGACTAGCAAATACTGGTCCTACCATAGGTCCAAAGTGCTGGGCGTCATCGTCATACCAAACATGCGACCTCTAAAACCTGGTTCCGTATTTAGTGTTACGGCTGCACTCAAGGATGGATTAATTCCCACAATGCAGGATCCAATCAACACTTAATGCACCCAAACCACCATATACCTACAGGTAGACTTTTGAAGTAATAGTACAATGCCACTACCAATCATACAGTAGGATATGGTTTGAAAAATAACCACGTCGTTCTCCAATGCGTACCCATAAATTTGTAGTTAACGCACCTGCAAGACCACCAATACTCAAAAATCGTTCCAGAAATGATAGCTGCCCCTTCCATAGTGCCTTGCATATCACCCTACATAAAGAGCCAAAATAGGTTGTAACATCATTATAGCGCATTGCATAAAGAAGAAAATCCATAAAGACGCACTAAAACAGGTTTTTCACTAACAGCTTTAAAATCCTCTCGCAATGATGTTTTTCTGCTTAGTCGCAGTTGTATCCTCTACTTTTTGCTTGCTATTCGTGGTTCTTTTACAAAAGAATAACACCGCCAGAGTGGCAATACATACAACTATACCAGATACGTAAAAACGGGGCGCATACCAACGACGCTTTCAACAGCACCACCTAAAAATGGCCCGATGACATTACCCAAAATGAGTCCCATCTGGAATATCCCTAGGGCACGTCCTACCCTCATCAACACTAAGAGATACCATGGTCATAGCAGCTGGATAAAATCCATTGGCAAAGCCTCACGAATGCCCGTCCTAACAATAATTGATACTGATCTGTTACAGGTCCAATTAAAAGTAAGATACAGCTATGGCAAAAACCGGCTCGAAGAGCCATTCTTTTTTCCCCTTATTATCTGCAATCTTACCCCAAATAGGGCCATAATCCCAGCAATAGAAAAGGTTATACCAAAAAGCCAAGCCAGACCAAAGCGCCACATCATCTTTAGAAACACCTAATTCCAAAAGATATATCGGTAAAAGGGAATAATCATTGTATAACATACTGCTAGTATCGTCATACTAATGGTAATAATCCATACATTTCTCATGCCACCACGATGAGCATCATCTACATGATTATTCATAATTTTGATCCAGTACATCTTGTAAGGATACAGCTCCATAACATGGCGAAACTCTGCTTGTAAATGTTGCCACAATGGTGCGGTTAAGCAATCGTTGAACATAGGACAAGGTTCAAGACGATCCTCCAAGCAAGAAACGAGGGCAATGGAGTCCTCAGCAGCATATAAGATTTCATATACATTATATTCAGACGGATCTTTTAACTAAGCGATAACCGCCATATTTGCCACGACCACTCTTAACGAGTCCCGCTGTCGGATAAACGAGATACAATGCCTTCTAAATATTTATCTGAAAAAGCCTTGGCGTTCTGCAATTTCACGAATCGGCACATTCTTCTCCGTTCCGTGCTCTGCAATATCCGCAAGGATTCGCAAGGCGTAACGACCTTTTGTTGATATTTTTCATAAGTTAACCTCTACATCATTAAAATATACTCTTAGTATATCATAAATTCATACAAAATATTGTTGGGAAATATGGTACACTATACTTATATCCGAATCATCTTTTATTGCGGTATTATTTATAATTTCATATGGGAGGATTTATCTAATGTTAGATAAACTTTTTAAACTCAACGAACGAGACCACCAGTTAAAACTGAGATTTTAGCTAGGTCTTACTACGTTCATCACGATGGCGTACATCCTATTCTTGGCGCCAAATATCTTGAGTCTTGCTGGTGGACAAGGATGCAGTCCTCATTGCGCGCCCTCGGTGAGTGGTCTCGTAACGATTGCTATGGGCGTATTGGTTAACTATCCAATTGCCTTGGCTCCTGGGGTTGGCCTGTGTAGCCTTTTATTCCTTCACAGTCGTTCTAGGTATGGGGATTCAACGCAAACAGCACTTGGTGCCGTTTTCATTTCCGGCCTGGTATCTCTTGCATTGACGTTGACCTCGATTCGTCAAATGATTGTGAAAGGTATCCCAGCATCGATGAAGGTAGCCATCACTGTTGGTATTGGCCTCTTCATCGCTATCATTAGCTTGAAACTATCTGGCTTAATGGCTATTTCTATCAGCCTATCTCCCTAACTCGTTAGGGCAAGTGGTTCAAACACCTGGCAATCTAGTGCCACCACCATCCGAAGCATTGCTCACCATGGGTAATTTACATGATGGCAATACATTGTTAGTTTATTCAGCCTTATCTTTTACATCTTTATTGATGGCTCGTAATATCCAAGGCTCCTTGCTTATCGGTGTTCTCGTAACTACTGTTATTTCTTATGCTACGGATTATCTACAATGCCTGAACATTTCCAAGTGTTAGCAATTCCTGATTTTTCCAAAGCAGCATTCTTCCAATTAGATATTCCTGGTGCCATTCATATGGGGTTGATTACCATCATCTTCTCCTTCACCTTTGTGGAATTGTTCGACTCTATGGGCACGTAATCGTGTACAGCTACTAAGGCAAAAATTGCGAATCCTGCAGGGACAGGTTCTTTTCCCTGGTCTAGGCAAAGCGATGACCGTTGATGCCGTGAGGCGTTGGTACTGGTGCCTGCAGGTACTTCTACAATTACAGCCTTTGTTGAAAAGTGCTTCTGGCGTTGGTGCTGGTGGTCGCACGGGTTTAACAGCGGTTACAACAGGCGTATTGTTCTTAATTTGCCCTGTTGTTTGCGCCTCTTGTATTACTCGTGCAAACGCAGCTACATCTCCAATCCTTATTCTCGTAGGTGCCTTGATGATTGGCGCCATTCGAGATATCGACTTTGACGATTGGACCGAAGGCTTCCTGCATTTCTGGTTATTACCCTTGATGCCGTTCACATACAGCATTGCTAATGGTATCTCCGCAGGACTTATCGCATACCCAATCTTGAAACTCAGCAGGGTCGCGCTAAAGAGGTTAACTGGATTATGTATGTATTGGCAGTACTCGTTATCATCCGATACGTATTCTACTAGTTTTTGAAAGTATACCTAAATACACATAAAGAACCTATCTCCTAAGATATTTTGTAGTGAACCCAAAAAGTTAGACTTTTGGGTTCACTATACTAGATATCTGCGAGATAGGTTCTTTTGTCAATATGTGCTATTACATTATAGTCATTTACTAATGCCTTATTATATTCTAAGTTATATTACTGTACTGTGTTATCTAAGTGTTTTTAACTCCAATTAAGTCTGTACGACTTGGATCGATATCTTTTAACGGTACTACATGATTTTTATAAAAGTCTGCTTCAGATGCTTTCACAGGTACTTGGAAGAACAAGAAATATGCCATATTATCCTTGTACCACGTAACACTGCGTACTAAGCCCTTATCTACATCCCCTGTATAGTGAACCTCCCCTATTGGAGTAGACTCACTCCACTGTACGTCATGATACTCCATTGGAATATATTCTTCAGGCCATACAGTATCCATAGAGTAGCTCATGCGGAAGACCATAGTATGATTTACCCAACGACCGCTGCGCTCTTGATACTCTTTACCTTGCTTCCAATATACAGTTTCTAATACATCATTGTCATAAAAATGTGTAGCATAGTATGTATAGCCAAGAGGTAAATAACTTGGTACAGATACGTCATAGGACATCTTATGAGATGCATTAATTACACCGCTAGGTAAACCGATGGATTTTGCTGGTAAGTATAGGCCACACAGAATTCGTATGTGTACGCAATGGCAACCAATCGTTTCATAAGGAGGCCAATCCGGATCATCATTTTGTTTAACCTTTTTCGCATCGTTTTCTTCAACATTTTGCTTATCATTGCGGTCACCACGTAGTCGAGTATCATCAGTGGCTACGTTACTCATGGGACCTACAGAGTCTACAATTTTGCTTACAAAGCTTTGGTTTCTTGAAGAAGCAAAGTAGAGCATATAAACTTTATTATCTTTTTCCCAGTAAGCAATTTTAATAGAGTCTTTACTAGGACTTAACGTATGTACAGCGATCCCATTAGGGGTAGTAAAGCTAACTGCATCCTTAGCGTTGTAATTTGTCTTTTCTAATATAGGCGTTACCACTGTATCGATAGCCCAACCCATACGATATACAATATCTGTATTAGAAGGTTAACTTCGGACCAAATTCTCCATCACGGCCCGTTTCTGTATAAACGATTTCTAATACGTCATGGATCTTGGCCTTTTACATCACGTACTGCATAATCTTTAGGCATATAAGACGGAACTTGTATAGGATAGCCAAATTCCTGCGCGGTACTCTCAATATTAGTTTTAACTAAATCATAATCATCAACTCGATCATACCAACGATAACGATCAGCGAGTTTTTTATTATCATCGATGAGCTCTTTATTATCTACATCTCGTTCAACTAGGGAACGGTATTACCATTTTTATCAATTAATGGGTATGTAGCACTAACTGGCTGTACGCCAAAGGTGCTTACTGCAGTAGCCATCGCGGCACATAAAACAGCAGATGTTATTAGTTTCTTCATATTCTCTCCTCTTCGAGCGGTTACACAGGTTTCCGCTTTTCCAATATCGTATATTTATATAGCCGTATAATTTACAGGCTCCACATGCTCCTTATAGAATTCAGCATCAACTGATTTCACAGATTCTAAGAACAATAAGGAATATGCCATACCGTCTTTTGTCCACGTAATGCTGCGAATTAGTTGTGCTGCTGGATCCCCGGTGTAAAAGACTTCGCCAGATTCACCTTGTTCAGACCATTCAAAGTCCTTATACTCAGCAGGAACATACGGTACATCTTTTACATCTTCCACTGAATAGCCCATTCTATAAACGAAAAATACTACCAGAGTTTCTCTTCCCAACTCGATATGTTTGGGAATTTTTTATAAAATATACAACCTCTAATACATCATTTTTGTCTTGCCGCACTGTATAAATTTCATAGCCATAAGGGATATAACTAGGTGCCTCAACCTCATATGGAAGCTTCTTTGCTGCCTCTATTAGATATCCCTTAAAAGTATGAGCCTTTTTTGTATTCTCTATAGGCCAATCATGAAAGTGCCACTGTAAGCTATCAGTTCTAGGCTCTACATTTTTAAAAGTTATGTCCTAGCTTAAGTGTTTTAGTGGATCCAGCCTGATCTGTAGTATCAGGAGTATCTACCATTTCTGCTGTGGCCATTCCTACAGATAATAACCCAGCAGCAATAACAGCTAAAACGGACTTATACATTGTTTTTCTCATATTTTTCCTCTTTATAAGCGATTACAAATTCTACCGCTATTACACAATATATTGTTCTAGATACAATTTGTATAACATCAGTTTATCTGCTAAGAATCATTCGTTCTTTATTATATTCATCAATTGTTTTGTTTGAAATCTTCGTAACCGGATAGTTTCCTAATAATTCATAACGTGAGCTATCTATATTTTTACAGGTGCCACATGTTTTCCTTATAGAATTCAGCATCAACTGCTTTCACGGGTTCTAAGAAGAATAAAGGTACGCCATGCCACCTTCCGTCCACGTAATGCTACGGATCGATTGTACTCCTGGCTTGCCTGTATAATACACCTTGCCAGATTCACCTTGCTCAGACCACTCATGGTCCTTATACTCTGCAGGAATATACGCTGTATCTCTTACGGTATCCAGAATAGCCCATTCGATGAGGCCATAGCATTAGTAATAAACTTTTTCCCAGCCTGATAGATGGGTGTATCTTTTTGTAATATACAACCTCTAGTACATCATTTCAATCGAGACGTGCTGTATCAGCTGATATCCATAAAGGTATATAACTAGGTGCCTCAGCCTCATGCGTGTAATTTCTGAGTAGCCTCTACTATCCCTTAAAGTTACGTGCACTGTCTTGAGTCATTAAAGGCCAGCCTACCAATTGCGTTCTTGGTATTTGTTTTAATTGGAGAAGCATTATTCATGTTTGGCGTAACATGAGACTTAGCTGCGGCCTCAGAATGATTAATCGATACAGACTGATCGACAGTATCTGCGGTATACATAGCTTATAGATGCTAAACCAACAGCCTATAGCAGCCAAAAATTGATTTACCTATAGTTTTCTCATATTCTCTCTATTACAAAAATTTTATAATATACTTCACACATATAATGATATATTTTCTTATTTATATCAAAATCAAGCTACCGTTTCTGTGGCTCAGCTACTTCATAAAAACTTTTATCTTTCCTTTTGTGAAAGCATCGTCACACACCAAATAATGTATCTAATGCTTAGGTTTGGATATAAAATCCTACTGAACGCTATATCGTAATAGAGTTCAATAGGATTGTTATATTATCGTGTTAGTTAATGGGGCATAATAGCATCTTGTTCAAGTTGTCTTCGTCTTTTTGGCCGTATAGTCCGACAATTTTAATTTGAACTACGCCTACAGAGTTTACCATGGCTTCCGTAAAAAGTAAATTCACGACCTGTCTGATGTTTCATCAATACTTGTAAGCCATGAGACTTTTCATCAATAGCCTCTAAATAGGTAGCCTCACCACGACCCATCACACTAGAGTAAACCGAGCTATATTTACATGGTATATCTCCACCTGAAACGAGGGCTTCATCGCTACCATCAATTTCAATAAATACATGGGGATTCGCTTGAATCAAACTAAACTCTTTCCCTCATAATGGCCATGTACATAGATATAAAAGTACCTCATCTATAAATTCATATCCAAAATGTAAGGGAGCACCACGTAAGGTAATCACTATCCATCATGCCTAGGTGAATGATACGAGTGCTATTTAAAATGCCCTTAATCTCTTCTATCTCTGTAACTCTTCTGTCTTGTCGTCTCATAATAACCTCCACGACTTTACGTAAAAGATAATCTATCAATTATTATAGCAAATTATGAAAACCTTTTAACGTATAGTATGCTTTTAAAAGTATGAATACCTTTCTTTTATTCGTATGTTAATAATACTATTTGCAGGATATGTCTACTGTAAAAATACATTTGACATCTTACAATAGATACTGTGTTATAAAACAATAGTTTTATTCATTCTATAGAGTATAAAAGGCTATGGTTATCCATGGCTTTTTATATTTGTAGATAGTTTGTAGAAAAGAGGTCTTTATCATGTCTGACACGCATCAGTTAGAACGGGGCCTTAAGAATCGGCACGTACAATTGCTCGCTATCGGCGGTGCCATTGGTACAGGTTTATTCTTAGGCTCCGGTCGTGCTATTCATTAGCTGGTCCATCTATTCTCTTTGCTTATCTCATTACTGGTCTTATATGTTTCTCTTTGTAATGAGGGCATTAGGTGATTATTATTATCCAATCTGGATCAGCATTCCTTTATCGATTTTGTAGAGGACTATTTAGGTGATCGAGCGGCATTTATTACAGGATGGACTTACTGGTTCTGTTGGCTATCACTTGCCATGGCCGATTTAACCGCCGTGGGACTGTATATGCAATACTGGATACCGTGGCTTCTCCAATGGGTTCCAGCCCTAATAGTACTTATAGCACTGTTACTAATGAACTTAACGGCTGTAAGGCACTTTGGGGAAATGGAATTCTGGTTTGCCATGATTAAAGTTATTGCCATCGCTCTCTTATTATTATCGGTATAATCATGATTTTCTCTGGTTTTAGTACCGATGCAGGTGTAGCTGCCCTCCTTTAGCAATTTATGGAATTATGGAGGATGGTTCCCAAATGGAACGATGGGCTTTATCTTATCATTCCAAATGGTAGTATTTGCCTTCACAGGTATTGAACTAGTAGGTTTGACAGCCGGCGAAACAGAGAATCCAGAAAAAGTAATTCCAATGGCCATCAATAATATTCCTTTACGTATTATCTTGTTCTATATCGGCTCTCTAGCGATCATCATGAGTAGTTACCCATGGACAGCTGTTAACCCTGCTGCAAGCCCATTTGTGGCCGTATTTACAGCAGTTGGCATTACAGCGGCAGCAGGTATCGTTAACTTTGTTGTGCTTACCTCTGCCGCATCAGCTACAAACTCTGGTATTTTTAGTACAGGCCGTATGATCTACGCCCTTGCAAAACGTGGTCACGCACCTAAATCAATGCGCCACTTAACACACAGCAGCGTACCATATCAAGCGACCATCTTCTCTGCTGCGGTACTACTCACTACTGTTGTACTTAACTATGTTATGCCAGAAGCAGTATTCGTTATGATTACATCCATTTCTACATTCTGCTTCATCTTCATTTGGGCCATCATGGTTATATGCCACTTGAAATACCGCAAAACAACTCCAGAATTAGCGGCTAAATCTAAATTCAAAATGCCTCTATACCCTGTAATGAATTATGTTATTCTTGCTTTCTTCGCATTCATCCTTCTAATCTTAGCATTGAATGAGGATACAAGGGTTGCACTATTCTTTACACCAGTATGGTTCATTATCCTATGGGCTTTCTACTCCATGCTAGCACAGGCGATGAAGATTCTCTTGAAGAAGAACTCTCGACCTAGCAGGTGTAAAAAACAATACCAAAAACAAGATAATGACGGGTCTGATGACTATAGTAATTTAAGGGCTGTGTCTTTTATCAAAAATATCTGGTACAAAAAAGCTATTAGTTGATTGAACCGACCTCCTTAACGTTAAGATTTTGGGTCTAACATTGAGGGTCAGTTCATTATGCAATCAACTAATAGCTTTTTAAAGTAAAGGGCTATTCTGTTATAACTTCTTTTTAACTATGAATGGGTTATTTTCTTACAGCTCTATAGTCCATCTTATTTCATATTAGGAAAATTTAATTGTTCATAATAGTATTGATACATCAAATATCCTTGATATCTTCGTCATAATTCATAATCGTTTTAATTCGACTGACCCTCATTAGTAACGATAATATCTATGGAAGATGGTATTGATTGATTTGTCTCTTGTAAATACCTATACAAGTCTTGTAAGGCCTGTGTTTGACGCACTATGCCTGCACGGTATTTACCACTAGATAAACCTGTATTTTTAATAGTTTGTCCACTATAGACCTGCCCCATTTTTATCTCGTATGGTAGAAACGAACCGTTGCTATATTATCAGATGGGATAGCCTATGATATGATTGTTTTCCACTCTTTCTTAATCATAGCCCTAGTAGATACTGCTAGGTTATCAACTAACTTTGCTGTTCTTTTGTTGATTTCTTTTGTTGTTCCATTACCTATTGAGATTTCATCATTCATAGGAATTTGTATGTTAGCCATTGCAAGGTCTGACTTTACGTTCTTAGCCTCCTGATTGTTGTACACAAAAATACTAATAGCAGTCATAACAGCTAATGTGAGATAATGCTAATTTATTCATGTGAGTCTCCAAAAGCTATATATAAAAATACGATATAAATTATATTTTATAAAATCTATTATAGTAATTATAGCTTTAATTATCAAGTATATATCTAAAGGCTCTAGTATAAAAAGGCTGCTACCAATAACACCTTTGTCATTGGTAACAGCCTTTTGGATTTTCCCAACTATAAAATTGTCCTACATTATCAAAAATCAGGCTATAAAAATCCTACTTATGATTAGTTACTAAAATCAGTATCTACAATAGCAAATTGTTTATATTCAGGGCAGCGTTTTTGCATTTCTGCTTTAATTTTTCTAATGTACCATGCGGATCTTCTTCATCAAAGTCAAAGATAATATCGTAGTAGATAACCTTCTTTTCTTCTTGTACGTGAAACGCATGTACTTGTACTTCATTGTATATAAAACCACAATCGGTCGAGAGCTTGTCTTATTTCAAGTACTTCTACACTTGGTTGGTTTTCAGCATATACGCCAACGGTCATAGCAATACCAAATTTTTTATAGATATGAACGGCGATGCCTTTTGTTAGTGGATGAATATCAGCCATAGTCATCGTATCTGGCACTGTAATATGAACGGAGACCAATGGTTTCACCAGGACCGTAGCGCTATTTAATACTAAATCATATACACCCACCGATCGGATGTTGAGCGATAGTTTCTTTAATTTCACGAACTAAGATATCATCTGCACGAACGCCAAGCAAGTAGATTATACATTTCTTTAAAATGTCATAAGCCTCTCAAAGGTAAAACAGAGATAGCCGCACCTACATAACCTTGAATATCAAAGTCAAAGAAGAATACTAAAGCTGCAGATACTAATGTAGCAAAGGTAATCACCGCATCAAAGAGCGCATCGATACCAGATGCTACAAGTGCATCAGATTTGTATTTCTCACCTTGTGCCTTATATAACGGCCCCATCACTACTTTCACAACAATAGCAACGGCGATAATCGCCAAGCTTGGGATATCAAGGTAGATACCTCTGGATGAATAATTTTTCTATGGATTCGTGAGTGATCAATGCCTGCACCAAGAATGATGAAAGCAATCGCCATAGTGGTCATATACTCTATACGACCGTGACCAAATGGATGCTCCTTATCGGCACCCTTAGCTGCTAATTTTGTACCAACGATGGTCAATACAGAGGACAAAACGTCTGTTAAGTTGTTTACCGCATCAAGGATGATGGCGATAGAGTTAGACGCAAGGCCTACAATCATTTTAAAAATAACGAGAACGACGTTACCTATAATACCTTTTTATGACTAGAAAGCGTAATCCCCCGATTACGTGCTGCACTATTTCTGTAAAATCATACTACACCTCTTACACATTATGTATATTACTAACTACTTGTACATATTTCGCTTTTTATATGTATTACTAACATGGATTATCATTTGTCACTATGTTTTTGATAATAAAAAGTAGAAATCCATTGATTTTACTGAACATCAGTCATTCTCATTTCTCAATTAGAAGGTATTTTTATATTCTTATTACTTAAAAAGAAACAATAAAATATATTTCACAACATCTCTTTGGCTTCAACCGTCACCCGTTTACCAGAACGCATATGTGTAAAAATAACTTTCATAGCCCGTAAAGGCCAAATGGTTTCCCTGTACGTTTTGCACCATATAAAAGTATCTCCCACTAAAGGATGTCCCATATGGCTAAAAAGCTTCTCGAATTTGATGAGTTTTACCAGTATATAAGCGAACTGCCACCTCTGCTACAAGGTCGATTTTCCAAGTTATACACAGAATTATCCACAGTTCTAGTCTGTTTATCCACACCTCCCATATTTATATCCACACTTTTTATACTTCTATCACAGTATCCTATGAGTTATGCACAAAAGTTATCCACAGCCTCCATTGGATAACGATGCAAAAACGTAAAATCAGTCCGTGTTTCTTTCCCTTATGGATTTACTTCATAATGAACCCCATCAATCTCTTAGCCATAGGTAAAACTAAAAGAGTTCTCATCGGTGTCGATAATCCTTCAACAACAGCCATATACCACTTTTTCAAAGGTATTATCATCCATCTGTTGTTGATACAAGCTTTGAAGCTAGCCGCTTTAGCAGTGACGAGTACAACCTGTCGTATCTCGATCGAGGCGAGTTTAAGAAACGAATCTTTCTCTTAATACCATGTTTCCTCAAACAATAGAGCAACACCATTAGCCAGAGATACTGGCGCTTTTGAGTTTACCGTAAGGCCCGGCAGAGCTTATCGAGAATTAATAAATCGTCGATCTTCATAGAGAATATGGAAAATCCATTGCAATTGGTTCATGATCGATCTTTTCCTTTAGCCATAGCAATCCAAATTTCATCACCTACGGTAACCTCTATGAGGTGTTGCTTTATGGTCATTTACATGGACTAACTTTTCATCAAATAGCTTTACCATAGCTTTTCTAGGATACTTAGTATCTAACAAAGGGCCCTAGTGTCACAATATCTTTTGATATACTTTGTTCTGTTTCTCTATCTAGTAGTAAAATCGTCCAAAAGAAATATCATCTGGTCTATCGCCCTTTTTCAGTGCCATTACATACTCCTTTCTACAAGTTTTGAATCTCTCGGCATATAATCGAGAAATGCACTTGGCGCTGTCCCTTGCCCTCGTTGTGATTCATTGGTATAGGTAATAACCAATTCCTGTTTTTGGACGGGTTATCGCCACGTAGAACAAGCGTTTTTCTTCGTCCTCATTTCCCTCTCGTAGGGACATAAAAACTAGGAAAAGCACCTGTTCATACCAGCCAGAACACATCAATCAAATTCACTTCCCGCTGTGATGAACTGTAATAATTGGGATTTTTAGACTGTTTAGTCATTTGCTGCGGTTCACCAGCCGTCAAGGCAGCTAATTGCAAAATATAATTAAGACGAGCCAAGCCTGTCGTACCCTTATATTCTTTATCCAAAAAGATTCCATAATGCGGTATAGCTCGCGTATGCTCAACTTTTTGCCCATTTCACCATGGCTCTTATAATACCTGCTGCCATTTGGTTCATAATATAGCCAATAAATCCGTAGGATTATCAGTGTGCATCTTTCTTCGCAATGTGGCCATTTGAGATGCTATCGTTGTAAAAGCAGACTTATATTGATTGATGGCCACCATGCGATTTGTCGTAGTAGGCACTATATTTTCATGGACTGCGTAAATCAGTAACTGACCTGTAGCTATGATGTCATCCATCGCATTATGCGTTGGTGTATGGTTAATCGGAAAATGACTCGATAAAAATCCTAACGCTATGATTTTCTGGCGTAGGATAGAATCGTCTAAAAATATCAACGTATCATATACAGCCTTAAAATGCGGTTCACCCAAGTTATAACGAGCTAATTCATGGGTCAAGATACTAATATCATAGTTTACATTATGACCAACGATAATACGATTCTTAGAGAATTCTTTGAAAGCCTCTAAAACAATTTCAGGGCTTTCACCATATTCGACCAAATATTCATCTGTAAAACCATGCACTAATTGAGGATGTACCTACTGATTTTCCTGGATTGATAAACCGTTCAAATCGCTCTATTTCTTGCCCATTTTTATCGATGCGCATAGCTGCGATTTTGTATAATCCGGTCCTGTGTCGTATCGGTACCCGTACTTTCCACATCGTATACTACAACCTCGCCCGCCTCAAGCCCAGCTACCAATTTGGCATACGGCTCAGCTTCAAAGATGGGCATATCCATGAAAATCCGTCAATTTTAGCCCCTACACTGCGATTTTTGGGGCTTTCAATATCTCGAATACGCGCGTCGCCAATGCCCGATACATAGCGTTTAATAATGCGTTTCGCACTAACCGCATCATTAGGATTCATCAAGAGCTTAAAGTACGCCATGATATCCTTGATTTCCTGACGGCGGAAGAATTTATATTCATCAATAATCATAAACGGACGACGTTCAGATTCTGGCTTATCCTGATTATATCGTTCAAACTGTTCGCTTAAACGCTGTGCCTTGCGATTATCGCGAACCAACACACCGATAGATGCGTCCTTTTGGAAGCGCGCAAATACGGTCATAAATAAATTTTGACTCCGTATATTCATTGCGACAACCTTTTACAAGAATAGGGGCGCCATCACTGGCACTATCAGCCTCGGGCATTTCATCGTATACGTCACCTACGAGTTGAGGAAACATATGTTGCAATGTTTTTGAAAGCCATTGTAAATAAAGTTCTATTAGAGCGATAGTTTTTTATAGAATATGATTTTTAGAGGATTAAAATCATAGGTAGAATTCCTCCAATAAAGCGGAATGGATGCGAGCCGCGCCATTCGTAGATGGTTTGGAAATAGTCCTCACAAAAGAACAGTGATTGCCTTCCCATAGCATTTTCCGCTAACCTTATATTCTAATGAGCCCGTATCTTGCATTTCATCGACAGAAATATCGATAGCGACCACGCCAGCGCTTTCGAATATCAGGATTTTGGAACAAGCGATGTACACCACAAATTAAATCCGTAAAATCCACGCCGTGAACAGATTGTAAACTTTCATCATAACGGGTAATCCATTCGTGACCACGGGTCCAAAACTCTGACAATTCATCACTAGCAAGCGTATTGTGATTGTAGAATAATTTCTCTCTTTGCTTGAGACTGCTCATACTGCAACCCGCTGAATAGTCTGTTTACTAATCCTCTATCATAGAATCAGAATAGAAGCCATATGCAGGGCGATATTCTTTCACTACACTAATAAGACTAGCAAAGTTCATATCTCATCATGTTCGTGGTTTAAAGGAGCAAGTAAAGCTCTTTGCAATCTTCCTCATCAAATATGGTCACATCTGAATACGGGGACTCATCTCGTTTACCCTCTTGTTGAAGAACGTAAAAACAAAAAGCTGTGGAACAGTGCTAATCTCCACAGCCTTTGCAGCTTGAGCCAACGAGGGTTTCAATGCGCGCCTTCATCTCCTGTGCAGCCTTATTGGTAAAGGTCATGACTAAAATCTGATGCCTTCACAACAGCCACTTTTCAATAATATGGGCCACCCGATAAAGCCAAAGTATTCGTTTTTCCCGTCCCAGCGGACGCCAACAAGAGGATATTTCTATCTAGTTCATCGATGACGCGTTGTTGTTCGCTATTGATAACCATGATACCCTCTCCTTATATTATAAGCCGTGATATAAGCGCAGCTAATACCATGGTATTGGACCCAATAATGCGGTCAAAGCAAATGCCAACGCCAATATCCATTGGTATATTTAACACATGAATGCAAACCATATATGTCGCAAGGCCTAGTACTACATTTACGATTACCTTCTTTATCGTATAAAAGGCAAGCTTAAATGCAATAACAACAACTAGTATAGCTATAGCTGTCGAAGCAATAGGCGACGCGATAATGACGTAAGTGATACTTCCATATTATCCTTTCATTTCTTGGCGGTTCTGCAGCACCACCCAAGGTTAATTCATCAGCATATTCGATGTCACCACCTACAGGAACACCACGAGCAATACGCGTTACCTTAATGCCGCTTGGAGCTAGTAGACGAGGCTAAGTGAGAGCTGTTGCTTCCCTTCTACATCAGGATACATTGCAAGGATAACCTCCTGTACAACACCATCGCGCAAGCGTGCGATAAGCTCTTTAACGCGAATGTCTTCGGCGCCAATGCCCTCCAACGGAGATAAAGCGCCTTCTAATACATGGTATAAACCCTTGTAATCACCACTGCGTTCCAAGGGCAATGACATCACGGATGTCTCTACCACCATAATCGTAGTTTGATCGCGATTAGGATTAGAGCAAAAACTCACAAGGGTCCTGAGCGGATAAATTAAAACAGATAGAACAATGGCGGGTTGCCCCTTTTGCTTCAACAATGGTATTTACCAAGCTATCCACCTCTTCTTGAGGCATTTCAACGAGATGGTATGCCAAGCGACGGGCTGATTTAGAACCGATACCAGGCAATCTGCGCAACTGTTCTACGAGCCGTTCTAATGCATTTGTCATTTAGAATAAACCTGTTGGCAAGTTAAGACCACCTGTTACTTTGCCCATTTCTTGAGCTAACAAGTCGTCAATTTTTACTTGCTTCATTAACAGCAGCAGTTACCAAATCTTCAAGCATTTCTACATCTTCAGGATCAACTGCAGATGGGTTCAATTTTAAAGATTCAATCATTTTTTCGCCATTCATGACTACGGTAACTGCACCGCCACCTACAGACGCCTCTACAGTGCGAGTTTTTAACTCTTCTTGCATTTTTTGCATGTCAGCTTGCATTTTTTGAACCTTTTTCATCATGCCTGCCATATTGCCCATACCTTTACCGAACATTGTATTTCCTCCTTATAGGACTGTGAAAGTCCGTATTAACAATAAAATAATGTATCTATATTCACGATGATGTGAAAAATAATCTAATGTACTCTTCAATAACCTCTACATAAATATCATGGTCTTCTGAAAGTTTTCTAATGTTTTTGCTAACAGTGGGTTTTGTTGTTCCTCAACGCCCATATTAGATGGGTCCCACTGATATTCACGCTTTGGGACAGCTTCTACCTCCACGGTTGCACCACTATCCATAGGGCGGCTGATCACTTCACCATCTTCAGTCATAACCTGTGTGCCATCAAGACTCATCACAGGGATTCCCCCATCATCATGAGAAGTTGGTTTAGCTATAGATGCATCAGTATCCACCTTGTTATAGATGGCATAATCCCCTTTTTGCTGCTAGAGCCATAAAAGCTGCCTGTTTAGCATCATTTCTTGCTTCAGAGCTCATAGGTTCTTTGAGGCTTTATATCACTGGCAGGCGATTCTGTTCTAGTCACACTAGGTTTAGCAGTTTTGCTTGTATCACCTAGTAACTGAGCTTCTACCGGTGCTGGCGTTGACGGTGCAACAGTTACAGACTGAGTCCGTTTGGGTGGTACGGCCTTATTGGAGCCAACACCACTCGCCGTCTTATACTCTATAAATACCTCAGTTGCAGAATCAACCACTTCTACAGACACAACATAGCCTAAAGCATATTGGAAGGCCACAGCGATTTCTTTGCGATTAGCCTCATTGGCAGCCAAATTAAGATAAAGCCCTTTTTCAAAAGCTAATACGGCCTTTTCTCTGTCTACATAAATAAGTTGTCCCTGCCCAGCAATATTTGAAGCGAAACCTCTATCACTGTCCTTTAGATATTTTATCACAGTACCATGAATGGTTCCATATTCTACTGCAGTCACCATTGTTTCTCCAATGACTGCCGTTTGGCTAATACCAGTGCTTTTTCTCTGTTGCATTGGCTTATGCGCCGTCGTTCTGCTTAGCGATGTCTTTTCCTGTCATAGGTGGTGGTGTATTCCCCACCCCGCTATAGAGTGGCGGCACCATTCCTTTCATAGGTGGCGGTGTCATGCCAGTCATAGGTTTTTGCAGCCCCACTAGGCATCGACTCGGCCACACTAGGACTCGGTGTATAATTTGTTGGCACCTCATGAATCGTAACAGATTCATACTCCTCCATAGGTGGTGGGATAAAGTCATCATCTGCCAATGTTGACCGCGAAGCACTAGGCGTTGCAACAAAATTAATCGGTGCTGCTATCGTAGGGCCTTGCTGTTCCAATTTAGCCAGCCGATTCAAAACACCTTCACGAGCATCTCGCTCTGAAAGTTCCAATGCAGATAAACGTGTCTCCACATCGTCATGAACCTTAGATATACCAGCACATAGTACCAATAAACCCATTTCAATAACTGTTCGTGGATTATCTACTTGTTTCGCATCATTCATGATGGATTGTAACTGTTTAATATATTGATTAATTGTACCAAACTCAATGATTTGCGCTTGATCTAAAAACTCGTCCCAGAACGAATCATAAACCTTTAGTTCTTCTGCATCTGGTGCTACCTTGACAATTAATAAAGCCCTCAAATGCTGCGTAAGGGCCTCCATGATTTGAGCACTATCACGACCTTCACTAAGTGCTTCTTGAATATATTTCAACACAGCTGGACCATCCCCATTGTGTGTAGTGCTGTTAGGAAACGAATAATCAATCTTTACTAACAAGACCAATTAATTCCTCTACTACAGCAGGCGTAATCTCATCACTTGCCATGCCCACATTGGTCCTAAAATACTCAACGCATCACGCAAGCCACCATCTGCATGAACTGCGATAAGCCGCGCCGCATTTGCATCTAACACAAAGCCTTCTTTTTTTCTGCTACATATTGTAAACGCTGTGCAATATCATCGGACGTAATACGTCTAAAGGTATAACGTTGACAGCGAGATACGATTGTTACTGGTAACTTTTTCAATCTCTGTAGTAGCAAAGATAAACATCACGTGATCAAGTGGTTCCTCTATGGTTTTCAATAAAAGACATTCCAGGCCTCATTGGTAAGCATATGTGCTTCGTCGATGATGAATACCTTTTACGCCCTTCTACAGGCATAAATTTGACGCTTTCACGAAGAGCGCGAATCTCATCAATACCACGATTTGATGCGGCGTCAATTTCAAGGACGTCCATAGATTGACCACTCAAAATCGATTTGCATACGCTGCATTCATTACAAAGGATGATGCGTAGGGCCCTGTTCTGCAGTTAATGGCACGAGCAAAAAATCTTGGCCATACTCGTTTTACCAGTCCCACGAGGACCTGCAAACAGATACGCATGGGACTACCTTATCCTCACGGATAGCCCGCATCAATGTATCACTAACCTGATGCTGCCCAACTACATCGGTAAACGTCTGCGGACGATACTTGCGATATAACGCCATATATGCCATTGGAACACCCCCTTTTTCCTGTAAATTTTCTGAAAATAACAATACTATTATACCATATAATCAGAACCATCCGTAAAACGGTGGTTTGCTCACAGGCTATAAGCCCGTAGTACTAGAGTCAGCGTCTACAGGCGCTGGCTTTCCTGCTCAGCCGCATAGCCATTGACTCGTAACAGTCCCTTTAAAAGGGATATGTATTACTTGCTACCCTTAAAAATGGTCCTCATATTCTTTTTACACTAAGTTTATCTTTCCATTTTGGTCATGTAACTCTTGCTCACATATATATTTTTACGGTAGCTCCATTTAAACCTACTGTACTTACATAATACCTCAGACCAAAAGTGTCTATTTCCAAATTTATACTTTAATTTTGCATGTTTATCGAACATCATTAGTGCCTTTACCTTTTAAATATCTAAAAGATGAAACTGATATTTTGAGGGGATTAACTCTTAACATATGCACATGATCGCACATAAGCTCCCCTCTATAATCTTGACGCCCTTTATATTCGCGTAAACGTCTCAGTATTTCACGTAAACTATTTCTGTATTGGATTATATATAACTTTACGTCTATACTTGAGTATAAATATTATGTGGTATTTGCATAACCATTTTTGTGTGCACGAGACTCTGTGTCTTTGCCATATAAAAATCACCTTTCTTTTGCATATAATGCGGCTTTAAACACCTACATTATACTTAAGCAAGGTGATGTATAACTTTCGTTGCCGCACCCGCATGGCGAGTGGTTTTACTATTCGCGACTACGTCACGAATCAGTCTAAAGACAATAATAAAAACAGCGACCCGTTTATAACGGGCCGCCTCTTATCACATTAACTCTAATCGTTGTTGAATTCCATAAACATCTAGAGGATCCAATTCACCGATTTTACTAATAAAATCAGATTCCCTTAATTGAAGTGGTTGACTTAAGCGAACAGTTGAGGAACCTCTAATCCGGCCACACTCCAACGCAATAACTCAAATTCCTTGATAATTTCGTCTTGGTGGATGACTAGTAACACCCTAAAGATAATATATACGCCTCTCGATTTTCAAAAACTATAACCGGTCTAACTTTACTACCATCATAGTCTTCAAAGGCTACTGTGGCCCACCAAACTTCCCATTCATTCGGCATAATCCAATTCCTTCGGTAGTATAATATATTAGACTCATTTCTATACCCAATAAAATCAGTATCTTTAAATTTACTTTTTAAATGAGCTTTATCTCAATAGCCTTTATTATCATAATCTTTTATATAGTCTTTTGATATTATTGTTTCATTTAGAAGTATGAAACTTTTTCCCATGGCCCACCCATAAATGGCTATCCTAGCTTAATGTAGATGTCGATTTGGACTAAAGGTTCTAACAACATCAATTATATATAATTGTTCTTCTCTGGTTAAGATTCCCTATTACAAGGAGTAGTTGGAATCCCATTCCGTCCATGCATTTTGTATGAATCATATATTTGTTTTTACAACTGGTCCGAACTTCGAAAGCTTCAAAATTCATCTTCTATAAGTAAATAGCCTAAACGCTAGAAAACTACCAACTTGTGCAAAAATACAAAAGCTTATTCAGCGAAGATTAGTCATTAAATCCTCATTAGGATTACTATTTGCAATTTCAATCATTAACTTAGCTACATCTGATGCCTTTGCCATAGAAAATCACCTCACTTCATACTCATTATACAAAATTCTATAACATTTTCAAACCTCTATAAACAGCTAAAGGCCGCCTTGCAATATTCGATCAGACAGCGGGTTCCCCGTGCACATGAAGGTTACCGCTTGGTGCTGCTACCTCTCAGTC
>BNJU01001994.1_pt1 | contig 66370 bp, 70 predicted proteins | sample 8539281 | NCBI WGS metagenome assembly BNJU01 (sample SAMD00202456, study PRJDB9452) | human saliva metagenome | isolation source: human saliva | place: Japan
TTACTGAAGCGGATTCGCTGATTGATGCTGACTCACTTGCGCTCACGGACGCACTTGTCGATGCTGACGTGCTTGCGGAGACGGACGCACTCGTTGAAGCGGATGTACTTGCTGATACTGATGCGCTGGTTAAGGCAGACGTACTTGCGCTTACTGAGGCACTTGTTGAAGCTGACGTACTTGCCGAAGCTGACGCACTGGTTGAGGCGGATGTGCTTGCAGACACAGATGCGCTCGTTGAAGCAGACGTACTTGCGCTTACGGATGCACTCGTTGAGGCTGAGGTACTTGCACTTACGGACGCACTTGTCGATGCTGACGTACTTGCGCTTACTGATGCGCTGGTTGACGCGGATGTGCTGGCAGATACAGATTCACTCGCTTTTGCAGATGAGCTAGTTGAAGCAGATTCACTTGCACTCACTGACGCGCTCGTGGAGGCCGATGTGCTTGCACTCACTGACACACTCGTTGAGGCTGACGTACTTGCAGATACAGATGCGCTCATTGACGCTGAGGTGCTTGCACTTACTGAAGCGCTCGTCGATGCGGACGTGCTTGCTGAAACGGACGCACTCGTCGACGCGGACGTACTTGCACTTACTGAGGCACTCGTTGAGGCGGACGTGCTTGCACTCACTGACGCACTCGTTGATGCTGACGTACTTGCCGAAGCTGACGCACTCGTCGACGCGGACGTGCTTGCCGATACTGATGCACTGGTAGATGCAGATTCACTCGCTTTCGCAGATGAGCTAGTTGAAGCTGATTCACTTGCGCTTACCGACGCACTCGTGGAGGCAGATGTACTTGCACTTACTGAGGCACTTGTTGAAGCTGAGGTACTTGCGCTTACTGAGGCGCTCGTCGACGCTGAAGTACTTGCACTTACTGAGGCACTCGTCGACGCTGAAGTACTTGCACTTACTGAGGCACTCGTTGAGGCGGACGTACTTGCACTTACCGATGCGCTCGTTGAAGCGGACGTACTTGCGCTCACTGACGCTGACGTGCTTGCAGATACAGATGCACTCGTTGAGGCGGACGTGCTTGCAGATGTTGATGCACTTGTTGAGGCTGACGTACTTGCTGATACAGATGCGCTGGTTGACGCAGACGTGCTGGCACTTACTGACGCACTCGTTGATGCGGACGTACTTGCACTTACCGAGGCGCTAGTTGACGCGGACGTACTTGCACTTACCGAGGCGCTAGTTGACGCGGACGTACTTGCTGAAACTGACGCACTCGTGGACGCAGACATACTTGCGCTTACTGATGCACTTGTGGACGCTGAAGTGCTTGCACTTACTGACGCGCTCGTTGATGCGGACGTACTTGCACTTACTGAGGCACTCGTTGATGCGGACGTACTTGCACTTACTGAGGCACTCGTTGAGGCTGACGTACTTGCGCTCACTGACGCGCTTGTTGAGGCCGATGTGCTGGCACTTACCGATGCACTCGTCGATGCGGACGTACTTGCGCTTACGGACGCACTAGTGGAAGCTGAGGTGCTTGCACTTACTGACGCACTTGTTGACGCGGACGTGCTGGCGCTTACTGAAGCACTGGTCGACGCTGACATACTTGCTGAAACTGACGCACTCGTGGACGCAGACGTACTTGCGGATACTGACGCACTTGTTGATGCGGATGTACTTGCTGATACAGAGGCACTTGTGGACGCTGACGTGCTGGCGCTCACGGACGCACTAGTGGAAGCTGAGGTGCTTGCACTTACTGACGCACTCGTCGACGCGGACGTACTTGCAGAAACAGAGGCACTTGTTGAAGCCGATGTGCTTGCGCTTACTGACGCACTGGTTGATGCTGACGTGCTTGCACTTACCGACGCACTCGTGGAGGCTGAGGCACTTGCGCTCACTGACGCGCTCGTTGATGCGGATGTGCTTGCAGATACAGATGCGCTAGTAGACGCTGAGGTGCTTGCACTCACTGACGCACTTGTTGAGGCTGAGGCACTTGCACTCACGGAGGCACTCGTTGAGGCAGACGTACTTGCTGATACAGAGGCACTTGTGGACGCTGACGTGCTGGCGCTCACGGACGCACTAGTGGAAGCTGAGGTGCTTGCACTTACTGACGCACTCGTCGACGCGGACGTACTTGCAGAAACAGAGGCACTTGTTGAAGCCGATGTGCTTGCGCTTACTGACGCACTGGTTGATGCTGACGTGCTTGCACTTACCGACGCACTCGTGGAGGCTGAGGCACTTGCGCTCACTGACGCGCTCGTTGATGCGGATGTGCTTGCAGATACAGATGCGCTAGTAGACGCTGAGGTGCTTGCACTCACTGACGCACTTGTTGAGGCTGAGGCACTTGCACTCACGGAGGCACTCGTTGAGGCAGACGTACTTGCTGAAACGGATGCGCTCGTTGATGCTGAGGTACTTGCACTTACTGATGCACTCGTGGAGGCAGATGTACTTGCTGAAACGGACGCACTTGTTGATGCAGACGTACTTGCGCTTACTGATGCGCTCATGGATGCTGAGGTGCTTGCACTTACTGATGCACTCGTCGATGCTGAGGTACTTGCACTTACCGACGCACTCGTTGATGCCGATGTGCTTGCACTTACGGACGCGCTAGTGGACGCGGACGTACTTGCGGATACCGACGCACTGGTGGACGCTGACGTACTTGCACTTACGGATGCACTCGTGGACGCTGAGGTACTTGCTGAAACTGATGCGCTCGTGGACGCTGAGGTACTTGCGCTGACGGACGCGCTCGTAGATGCCGATGTGCTGGCGCTGACGGACGCACTCGTTGAAGCTGATGTACTTGCACTTACGGATGCACTCGTCGATGCGGACGTGCTTGCTGAAACGGACGCACTCGTCGACGCGGACGTACTTGCAGAAACAGAGGCACTTGTTGAAGCCGATGTGCTTGCGCTTACTGACGCACTGGTTGATGCTGACGTGCTTGCACTTACCGACGCACTCGTGGAGGCTGAGGCACTTGCGCTCACTGACGCGCTCGTTGATGCGGATGTGCTTGCAGATACAGATGCGCTAGTAGACGCTGAGGTGCTTGCACTCACTGACGCACTTGTTGAGGCTGAGGCACTTGCACTCACGGAGGCACTCGTTGAGGCAGACGTACTTGCTGAAACGGATGCGCTCGTTGATGCTGAGGTACTTGCACTTACTGATGCACTCGTTGAGGCAGATGTACTTGCTGAAACGGACGCACTTGTTGATGCAGACATACTTGCGCTTACTGATGCGCTCATGGATGCTGAGGTGCTTGCACTTACTGATGCACTCGTCGATGCTGAGGTACTTGCACTTACCGACGCACTCGTTGATGCCGATGTGCTTGCACTTACGGACGCGCTAGTGGACGCGGACGTACTTGCGGATACCGACGCACTGGTGGACGCTGAGGTACTTGCGCTTACGGATGCACTCGTCGATGCTGAGGTACTTGCACTTACGGATGCGCTCGTTGAGGCAGACGTGCTTGCACTTACTGACGCACTTGCCGACGCGGACGTGCTTGCTGATACAGAGGCACTTGTTGAAGCCGATGTGCTTGCGCTTACTGACGCGCTAGTAGACGCCGAGGTACTTGCACTTATTGAAGCGGACGTGCTTGCACTCACTGAGGCGCTAGTGGACGCGGACGTACTTGCGGATATCGACGCACTCGTCGATGCGGACGTGCTTGCTGAAACGGACGCACTTGTCGACGCGGACGTACTTGCACTTACTGAGGCGCTAGTTGACGCTGACGTACTTGCGCTTACGGACGCACTCGTCGACGCGGACGTACTTGCACTTACTGATGCACTCGTTGACGCTGACGTACTTGCGCTTACTGAGGCACTCGTTGAAGCTGAGGTACTTGCAGATACGGATGCACTCGTTGACGCGGACGTACTTGCAGATACAGATGCACTTGTCGATGCTGAAGTACTTGCAGATACAGATGCGCTCGTTGACGCAGAGGTACTTGCACTTACGGACGCACTCGTCGACGCTGACGCGCTGGCACTTACAGAGGCACTCGTCGATGCAGACGTACTTGCTGAAACTGATGCACTCGTCGATGCGGACGTACTTGCGGATACTGATGCACTGGTTGATGCGGATGTGCTTGCTGATACAGATGCACTCGTTGAAGCAGACGTACTTGCGCTCACTGAAGCACTCGTCGATGCGGACGTACTTGCTGATACTGAAGCACTCGTGGACGCAGACGTACTTGCGGATACTGACGCACTTGTTGATGCGGATGTACTTGCTGATACAGAGGCACTTGTGGACGCTGACGTGCTGGCGCTCACGGACGCACTAGTGGAAGCTGAGGTGCTTGCACTTACTGACGCACTCGTCGACGCGGACGTACTTGCAGAAACAGAGGCACTTGTTGAAGCCGATGTGCTTGCGCTTACTGACGCACTGGTTGATGCTGACGTGCTTGCACTTACCGACGCACTCGTGGAGGCTGAGGCACTTGCGCTCACTGACGCGCTCGTTGATGCGGATGTGCTTGCAGATACAGATGCGCTAGTAGACGCTGAGGTGCTTGCACTCACTGACGCACTTGTTGAGGCTGAGGCACTTGCACTCACGGAGGCACTCGTTGAGGCGGACGTGCTTGCACTTACGGACGCACTCGTGGAGGCTGACATACTTGCAGAAACAGATGCGCTAGTAGACGCTGAGGTGCTGGCTGATACGGATGCACTCGTCGATGCAGATGTACTTGCACTTACGGACGCACTAGTAGACGCGGACGTACTTGCACTTACCGATGCACTCGTTGAAGCGGACGTACTTGCGCTCACTGAAGCACTAGTTGAAGCTGAGGTACTTGCGCTAACTGATGCACTAGTAGACGCGGACGTGCTAGCGCTGACTGAAGCACTTGTTGACGCGGACGTACTTGCAGATACCGACGCACTCGTCGATGCTGAGGTACTTGCGCTGACTGACGCACTCGTTGAAGCCGAGGTACTTGCAGATACAGACGCACTCGTCGATGCTGAGGTACTTGCGCTGACTGACGCACTCGTTGAAGCCGAGGTGCTGGCAGAAACTGATGCACTGGTTGAGGCCGACGTACTTGCAGACACAGACGCGCTGGTTGACGCTGAGGTGCTTGCTGAGACAGAGGCACTGGTGGACGCTGACGTGCTTGCAGAGGTTGATGCACTTACAGAAGCCGATTTGCTATCTACAATAGACTGACTCGCTGAGGTCGATGCACTAAGGGACGCTGAGGTACTAGCAGACACTGAAGCACTGGTTGATGCAGATGTAGAAGCTGACGTTAAAGCCGAACGACTTGATGCAAGATCTTTTACTACTCTATCCGCAGGAATAGTATCTGTAGATGAGTCTGGATAAGTAATGGTAACCGTTCCGTTTGCAGAAACAGTAATTCTCGCAGCTGCTGGAATCTGAGGATTGGCTGTTCTTACAGCTGCAGCTACAGCGTCCCTCTCAGCTTGAGATAAATTAGAAAGCTGATTAACATAAGTTATAGCTGGATCAGCAGGATTGTACTTTTCATTTTGTGTTTTTATGGTGATAATAAATCTTTCAAGACCATTTCGATTATCGTTTTGTACCATTCTAGTAGTGTTACCATTAGAATCCGTAGGTACTACATAGCGAGTGTAATAACCAATACCTTCATTCAGCGGAACAGTACCAAATATTTTAGTTCGAAGTGGATTCTGAACTGTAGCATTTCCAGGCAGACCTAAATTATCTGTAGAAAATTTTATAAAACCTGGAGTAAGATAAGGCTGACTAGTCTTCTTGTCTAATTCCACATTTCGAACAACAACATCATTAACTTGACCGCTATTATCTGTAATTTCTGCATAAAATTCAAAAGATTCGCCTCTATATACTACATAATCTCCTGTTTTAACTTGAGGAGCTTCTGTATCAACTGCATTTGCTACATCACGACGTTTCCGAACACGAGCAGTTTCACTTGAGGTACTGGTTGAGGCATTATTAGTCGAAGATCTATTGGTTTCAGATGATGCACTTTGACTATTTACAGTGGATTCTGACTTGGAGCTAGCTGAGGTAGATGCTGGCTGAGATGCACTCATTGAATCAGATGTACTTGAAGACACTGAAAGAGACTCAGATACACTTAAGGAATCTGAGACTACTTGAGATGTGCTGGCACTGATAGAGGCAGAGCTAGACTGTGACATTGACTCTGAAGCCGAGATGCTGGCAGAGATAGATGCACTGACAGAAGCACTGGCACTGGCTGAGGATGTATCTGATACAGACTCTGACTCAGTATGCGAGCTTGCCGTTGCGGTTGCTGCCTCAGCAGCACTGCTTTCTTCTCCTAAAACTGTTTCACCACGTGTCGCTAAAACGTCTGTCGTGTCAATGACCTTTTCCAGAGCCTGACCTTCTTCTGCATGGACAGTTGTGCTTGTCACAACAGCTCCGCCCAGCACGGCCCCCGTGGCGACAATGCCCCTCAAAAAGTCTATGCCGCTCTTCTTATCGGTAACTTGTTCTTCCGTTACCTTGAGCTCGATCGATGAAAGGCCTCCCCCCTTCATTGATCTAAAAAGGCCGAACTGTGATGTCGCAGCACGCAGCCAATGCTTGCCCGATTTAATCAGCTTAAAACGAGTCACACGCTCTACTTCGTGGTACTTACCTTTTTGACGTTTAAAAAACATAATTCTCCCTTTAATTTATATCCTTTTTAAAAATCCATTAATCCCATTTTACCACACTATTATATAAAATGAACAATAAATTACTTATTTTTTTTGCTGAAATTGTTTTCAAGCATTTCCAAAAATCATTTTCAAAAAGAATCACCTTACTTTCATGCCTCTTTTACAAATAGAAAAAACGCCAAACAGCGCTTCTTGCATCTTATGACGGAAGACATGGGATTCGAACCCACGCACGCTTTTACACGCCTACTGCGTTTCCAACACAGCCTCTTAAGCCTCTTGAGTAATCTTCCACAAAAGAGAAAGCCCAGCTTTCTCAAAACTTTAACCATTATACCACATTACAGCCCCAACCGCCATAGTTTCCGTTAAATTTTTTCACAAATTCAACCAAAGTCCAAACATTCTGGTTCAAATCAAAGATTTCTGTCGTATCCATACGAATCACATGCAGCTGATATGGTTTGTCAGCATCTTCTATCTTTTCAGCCGATACGAGGCTATAGCCCAGTTCTTCGACTTCCTTTAGGAAACCATCTCGGTCTTCCTCTGACGCGAAATAGGCCCAATGATCAATCTCGCGCTCCTGACTATGGTCATCGCCGTCCTGCTCCAGCTGGTACCAGACCCGCTGGTTGAGAATGGTCTGATACTCGTATTCATTAGGATAGAGAAAATCAAAGTATTGATTCCATTCCTCGTCTTCTAGGGTTGCCGAGTCATAGCGGCGTTCTGGAAAGTCGCGCATCACGTTTGCAATCGGCTCTAGATGGCTTTCTTGTCTTGCAGATAGTAGTAAAACTCAATATTTCCATCTGTTGTAATCACACCAACATGAATGCCACCGACCTGCCCTAAAGCCTCAGAAAGCCGATCCTCAATCACATTCAGCTCTTTAAACTCATCACTAGATGGAAAACCTGTCTCCCCATCGTACTGGAGGAGCGTTACCTTGAGCCTCATAGCATAGTCATAGAGAGGATAGGGTGCCTCATCAGCCAAAGCTAGATTCAGACGGATACTAGCCAACTTGTCATCAATATAAGTCGAGAAAGATCCCCACTCACTCGGAAAAGGATCCTCAGCAGGCACATCAAGCACTGATTCTTCCACCTTTTCTACTTTCTCTTCTTCTTGCTCTCGCTTCTTACCAAACAGATTCTTAAAAAAACTCATATCAAACTTCCCTTAATACTTATGAAACCAACCCAATAGAAATACAAATATTTCCTTTGTCATCACTAACATCATTGTATTACTTTTTCAGACAGAAATCAAGATTTTCTGAACATCGTAAAAGCAAAAAACGCTGATTTCTCAACGTTTTAGAAAGATTTTAAAATAATGGAGCCGGTGGGAGTCGAACCCACGTCCAAACACCTGCTAACACATTTGTCTACAACCATAGGCTATGTATTGGTTTAACTTCACTTTGACACATAGCTCAAGCCCAAGTCAAGCGAGTCTATCAATCTCTTGCAAAATCCCTAGACCAGATTTTGCCGTAGCTTGCTCATAATAAGACCTGTCATCAGACACAAGCAATCCGAATCGGGTCACGCTGGCTGGTTTTTAGGCAGCTAAAGCGTAAGAATTGTTATTTTTTGCAGTTATATTTAACTGGCGTTTTACATCCGCTAGATGGGTTGCAAAATGTGCCTCATAATGCCTGTCGAATCCGTAACGACCCCAAGACAATAGGAACATTATAACAGAATCTGCTAAAAAAAGCAAAAGCCTGCAAACAGCAGTATGTGTCTCAGATTTTGAGAAGATAAAAAAATAGCAGAAATTCAAGGAAATGAGATACAAACGCATACACTTGTCCATTTCAGCCTTGACATTCTCTACTTTATGCTGTAAACTAGATTAAAGACTGAGTAACACAAGGTGTATTTGTTTACTCGGTGGAGGTAGGTGTTAGCGCACCTGCCTCTTTTTTTGTTTCTTATTGCTATAATTATACAACTAATTTCAAGCTATGTCAACAAAAAATTGATGACGGCATGTCAAATAAACCCTAGATTTTTCAACTCCAGAAGAACTGTTCAGACATGGTTCAATCATCTTAGGATAGTAGCATCTATTTTATGATTTTTGGCGCCGGCCTCTGTGTACTTTTCTTCCTCCTTCAATTTTGATGTTCCGCTTAAGACGTTTTAGATAGTTCACTTTCTTTTTGATTTTCCCCCCTGAAAGTTTATCTAGCTCTTTCATCTTCTTAGCTGCCTGGCGCCAATTTCCAAAAAACAGCTCTCTAAGACTGCCTTCTTCTACCGCCAAGATCATGTTGGCCATGGTCTCGGCACCAGCTAGGCTCCAAATCATTCCCTGATTTTTCATTCGGTAGGTGATTTTCCGATGCTGCGACTCCATGACCCCTATTCCCTTTTTAGGGATCTTTCGCAGTGCTGCAGACTTTGTATATTGAAAGTCCCTAATCAGTCGTTTGGCAAAATCTTGGAAAGTCATGGTCTCCTCCTCGTCCTCAATGAGGCTTTCTGTTGTATCAAGAACCGTATGAAGAAGGGATTTATCATGATTTTTGATAGCCTGCCACAAGAGCTCTTTTAACTCCCATGGCTTCTTTCTGTAGTTTCTTTCAATCTCCTGCTTGATATGGTAGGGATCCCAGAAATGCTCATGCTGCTGGACCTGCAAGGCGGCCGCAAATTCTTTAAAAACACTATCCCCATAGCCAGCACCCCCATCTGAGTTTGTAATTAGAATTGTTTCCTGATCTGTTTTAAATGTCTGATAGACATGATCCAGCACTTGCTCTTTAGCCTTTGATACCTTGAGAGATAGGACATTCTTTTTATTTTTTAACTTCCTACGTTTAGACTGGCCCACCTGCTCACTACCAGTATGAATAACATAATGGGAGATGTTGCTATATTTAGCTTTTTCCCCTTTCTCCGACCGTGTTTTAACCCACACTCCATCTCCCTCAATATAAAGACTTTTAGGTTTTTGCCGGTTATCCTTAATACTTGGTAAAGCCAGAAGATCATATTCTTCCTGCTCCTCTCTCATTTTTGTAGCACGCTTCACAGCCTTTAAGACAGTGTCCTTGGTTAGATTCAGGCCAATCAGGAAACCAAAAAGGTCAGCTGTTTTTCTGTAAGTAGTACACGTCGAAACATGGTTAATCTGATAGAGCAGTTCTAATGAAAATCGGCTATGCTTCTCCAGTCCCAGCCATTCGTCTACTGGTATCTTGCAGGTTCCGTTCTTGTACCAGCGATTCCTTTCAAAGCAAACTTCACCAAAGATAAAAGCAACTGTACGGGCTGATCTATTTTTCAATTTGTAGCCCCTAGCACGCATAGACGGGGCTACCTGATCATCATATCGAGTTACAGCCTTCAGGAAGGCTTCTTCATTCTGCTTTCTCAAATCTGCTAAAAATTTTCTTTCATCAAGGACAGTCACACCCATAAGCTAACCCCTTTCTAAAACTTAGGTATTATATTATTGTTTTTTTGGTAAAAATTTTTCAAGTCCATGATAAAAAGAGCCTGACCAACAGGCCAGACTTTGAGATAGTTGTTAGGGTTACCACCTCACAACCAATATAAAACAAACTTTTTAGAAATATTTTTGATAGAAAAAAATCTTTTAGTCTACTTAGAAAGTATACTATTTTTTTAAAAAAATTTTAGCCAATCGGAACAAATTCAATTTTTTTAATTTACTATTTGTTGCTGCAGCAATATTTTTCTAGTAATTCGATAGACGGATTCATAGTCCCATTTTTCGATTCTAGCAATTGTTGATTGAGGTTTATTGACTTTTTTTGCGAATTCACGCTGACTTAAATTTAAGCTATTTCTTAATTGTTTTGTTAAAAATGCGATTTCAATTTTATTTTCGTGTTTGTTATATGCTTTTTTAAAACAATCATTTTCTGACATTCGTTTTTCAGCATAAACATCTAATAACGACTTAGTTTGAACTCCTTCTTTTACATTTGCCATTTTTTATGTCTCCTATTATTCCTTTCTTTCTGAACCAATTACGGTCCAGATAAGGCTGTAAATTAGTAACATTTACAGCCTTATCTAAATCGTACCAAAGCTCAAAGACGCTTTTTGCGTCTTCTAGCTTTGTCTAGTTCTTTTATTGGTGTTTTATTTGTTTTTTTATTGAATTGCCAAAGGACTATATACTTTGTAGGGTTCCCTTTTTTCTTACCAAATAGAACTCTTGGAAATAAACCGTTCGCACTCACTCTTACTTCGTACATATCATTATCTAATTTCTTTATCCACTGTTGAGCTAACGATTCTTGTATACCATATTCTTCGACAAATTGCATCTGTCTGATCAATTTAGCAGCAGGGGAATGAGCCAAAGAGTCTAAAAATCCTAGGAACTCATCTTCATCGTAGTATTCGAACATAAATTTTTTCATGAATAACCTCTTTAACCTTTCTAGATTTATTTAATTCGGCTATGATATAATGATAGCATATTTGCTATCATTTGTCAAGTCTTTGTTACCTTACTTATAAGTGAAATTTTCAAGCCTATAATAAAAAAATAGCCCGACCAACAGGTCAGGCTATGAGATAGTTGTTAGGATTACCACCTCACAACAAGTATAACACAAACTTTAGAATAGTTTGGAAACAATTGCATCATATAGCCAGCTTTCAAAGTGGGCTATTTTACGATAAAAGGTGCTACCAACTCCAAAATATTTTTTATGCCAGCTTTTCAATTTTCTCAGCATCTCTTTCCTCCTTCAAGTGATAAGAAAAGTTTAACATGTACTAACTATTTTGAAGCAGCTCTCCCCTGAAATGACAAAAAAAGACCTTCCAGTTCGGAAGGTCATTATATTTATATTTATAAATATAAATATAAATTAACTCAAGCTTTCTATTAGCTTATCTAAATAGTCGGATGCTGATCGAGCCCCTGCAGCTTTTAGAAAGCTGATCCAATTTTTTTCTCTATTGCTTGGCTTTAAGGTGAACTGATATTGTTTCTTCCGTTCAAAATTACTCATATCAGGATTGAAAACCGGCTGAGGAGTTGGCTGATTCGTTTTTCTCAATCAACTGCGAAATTTCCTTTTCTTTACGTTCAAATGCCATCTGTTTCTCCTTTATAAATTATATTTATGTTTATAATTGTATTTGTGTTTATATTTATAAATATAATTTATATTGTATCATAAATTTTTGAGAAAGTCTGCTCTAGCTCGTCAAAGAATTTCTTGTGTTTTTATAGAGTTCAGGATTTTCTTTCATATCCGCAATAGAGACTTTATCGATAGTTGAATGATTGAACAACTCTTTTGCTGGAACAATTCCCAAAAGGTTATCAGTTCCCTTTTCTTTAGCCTCCAGACCTAAAGCTTCTAAAAGCTCCCTGGAAGAGCCATAGTTTGGACGAATCATATTAGCCAGAAAATACAGTTCAGCCGTTATATAAGACTCTCTAGTACGATAATCAATCACATCCTTTCGGAAAGCCTCTAGACGACTGGAAAGGTTAAATTTGGCATTGTAGCCAAACTCAGACGGAGTCAGCGGACTGACAATGGCATGACTAACCGCAACTGCATTTTTAGTTGCGGTTGCAAAGTCCGGCCTACAGTCAATCAAGATATAATCAAACTGTTCCAGGTCTTTCTTCTCATAGTTATCTTCTAACCATAGATAGAGAAGCATATTTTTCTTGTCGCTGTTCTCCAGATCCCGCTCCACAGTGTCTAGCTGAACGGAACCAGGAATAAGGCTAATATTTTCTTTGACTTCCTTAATATCCACATTACCGCCTTTGAAAGCATTAGCAATGGTATTCTTGCTCTCGTAGATATTGTAACACTGTGTCAAATTACACTGATGATCCAGATCAATCAAAAGCACTTTCTGACCTTTCTTGGCAAGCCATTCAGCATAATTAAAAGTTAAAGTTGTTTTCCCAACTCCGCCCTTAATAGCGGCAAATGTAATAATTTTCATTCTGTTTCTCCATTCCATCCATAATAACAATGACTGCAGATTGTTTCTTCATCGTCTATCCACCAGCAAGTTCCCTTGTCTGGAGTATAACAAGCATTGTTCCAAGTGCAGCCGCAAAATTTACAATGATGTTCTTCTGCCATCTGTCTATCTCCTTGCTATTTTCTATACTTCTATTATATCACTATAATTATATTTGTCAATATGTTTATAATTATAATTATAAACATAATTATAAAACTTAAGAGCATATAGGAACAAAAAAAGCCCTGGAACAAACCAGGGAAATAAGAAATACAAAGAAGAGTAAATAAGAACATAATCAGCAATGAATACCTGGTCTTTTACACTATGTCTAATATAGAATTAGGGAAATAATCCGGATAATCCTTTAAAACCCGACCTATTTCAAAATACACACCATAGAGCCTTTCAAAATCATTCTTAGCTGTATATAACCATTTATTATCTGATTTTCTTTTAAACTCTTGTCCATCAAAAAAACCTCATCATAGAGAGACGTTACATCAACTATTTGTGTGATCTCGCTAACATGTTTATCACTATTTTCTAACAAAGCAGAAAACTGTGAGTGGTTCCCTCCGTAACACTCTATCAGTCCCATAGGATAAAAATAATAGTTATCTAAGTTTCGATTTCTAGTAAGTGGGGAGCTATGATGATTTATATTTTCTATATTTTTCAACAATTCTACCTTTTATTCCAAGGAAACAGTAGGATAGGATTTTTCATGCAAACGGAAAGTTGGTTTTTTTCTATAGATAGATTGGTATAGTTTGAATAATAATGGACAAAGTCGTCTTGGTGAACGTTAAAAACGTAATTTTTAACTAATTCATGCGAAAAACCTTTTATCAATTATAGTGCACAATTTTTCCATTTATAACTTTTTCCCCACTTATTATTATCAGAATTCAATGTATCAAAGGCCGTGTTATATGTATAATAATTAGATAAAAATCCTCAAATACTTATTTACTGATTGGTAATCACCTTTTTTTCAAGGTATTTTTTTGACAGTTGCTACTTTCTCATCTAGTAACTGTTTAGCAGTAATTTTAAATTCTTCAGTCTGTTTTTTTCTTCTTATCATCTTCTTTCCGTTTTTTTCTCCTCCTGAATTTCATTTTTCCTGATTGATATAATCAAGAGTCTTTCCCTGTTTTTTTAATGCAGAATAAATATTTTTTTAAAGATTGATACCATCTGAACTCTCTCTTTCTTTACTATATTACAACATTTACAACATAAAGTGTCAAGTATTCATATAACTTATAAGTAATTCAAATTATTTTTACAATATCTTAAGACTAGAATATCTAATTGCTTCGCCTTATTTGGTATTTCTCCCGATACCGCCTAAAAGTCCTTTCAGAAATCCCAGTCAGTTTACTAACGTCCCTATCAGTATATCCTTGAAGATACAAATCAAAGGCATGCTGCAGACGCTCATCATCTGCAGTATAGAGAGCCTTCCTGCCCTGATACTTACCCTGAGCCTTGGCAAGAACTATCCCCTGACGTTGACGCTCCTTGATGCGTTCTCGTTCTGCTTGTGCCTGGTATTTATATATCTCCAGGATCAGACTATTTAGCAGCCGTCTGAGATTGTCGTCCTCAATCCCTCGCAGGGTTGGAAGATTTAGCACCTCCAGGGTAGCTCCCTTAGCTTGAATGTCATTCATGACTTCTGTTAGTTCCTGATTATTTCGTCCCAGTCGTTCCAGTTCACTGACGACCACTATATCCCCCTCTCGGACGTACCCCAGGAGAGCCTGCAGCTGAGGCCGCTCCTTGCTGGCTCCGCTGGCCGCTTCTTGAAAAATCTTCTCACATCCCTTCAGCTGCTCCAGTTGCCGAGATAGATTTTGATCGGCCGAGCTGATCCTGGCATAACCGATTTTCGACATTTTCTTACCTCCTTTTTGCCGAACTCTAATGGCCGTGTCATAAAACCAGTAGAATCAAGTTGCACATACAAGGCCAATAGGGCATACCTAATTGGCCTTATGCTTTATTCTAGTTGTTGAGATCCCATATAACGTACCTCAACTTCATAATATTCAAATTCCTCTTTGTATATATAAGGAGCTGTTGCTTTATTTACCGGAATAATCTGAAAATCAGATAATATTTTCATTGTTTTTTTATTTCTATGGAACATGTCATCATAAGACACTACCAAATCGATCCTAATAGAATAGTATTCTCGCCCTGTCTTCAAAAAAAGATAGTTAGGTAAGGAAATAATAATGTCTGCTTTCTCGTTAACTAAAATCTCACCTAAAGACATAGGAACACTTGCGCCAATATATAAATGACTATCTTCGTCCCAATCTACTTCTCTTATTCCTACAGAGTCTAGAGAAACTTCAACTGCTTCTCCTCTTCCCTTATTTTCAAATATCAAATGAAAATCACTAGTATGCTCCATTTGTCTATAAAAAAGTATCTTTTTTTGTGTTTTATATTCATCGTGATTAAATGCATAAAATGGGAACATGATTTTAACTTCTCGTCTACCCATAAAACCAAAATATTCAACATTTACTGCACTTAGTTTTTAAAATAGGTTTATACTTAATTTCATCATCTTTTCTGGCTTGTTTTGATTGATAATCTAATGTGATAGCTAGACCTATTAATGTTATGACTGCTCCAAGAACAGCACCATAGAAAGACAGCAAATCTCCTGCTGTCCACTCGGCAGCTAACAAACGTATAGAGCCAATTTTAAAGGATAGATTTATAAGTAATGGTATTACAAACAAAATAACAATAGCAATAATAATAATTTTTTTGGTAAATCTTTCTTTTTCATAACAATACAACCCTTTTTCTTTTTTTAATCTTCTTTGGTTTCAATTTTTACCATATAGTCGTGTATTTGTTTGTCTTTCTTTTGAATAATATTCTAGTTCTTCATACGAGAAAAGTATCCCTCAAAGTTATCAAAAATTTTTTTCAGATATTCCCTGCTCCTGTTCTCTCCGAACTTGATTATTATCCTTCACCGCTCGGTACTCTTCAAAGCTACCAACAATGTCATCATATTTCTGCCTCAGTCCTGCTTGCTCGACGCTAATCTCGGTGATTTCCTTCTCTAGTTCCTCCGCTCGGATGGTAGGAGGAAAGCCCAGACCTTCCAAAATTTCCTGAGCCAGGACCTGGTACTCTGGATTGTCTGCCTGCAGATCGGACAGAGCGGCTACAGCCTTGTTGAGTTTCATCAGTCGCTGCTCAATCTGCTGTAGAGTCTCCTCTGTCTGGTCCAGCCGCTCGATGAACCGACTCTCCAGTTCCTCGAATTGCTGGCCGCTGGTCACGTCATGTGCGGCCAAGAACTCAAACTCTTTGATTAGTTGATCCAGCGCAGAAATGTTTCTATTTAGTCAAGACTACCTCACCGTTATTGTAGGCCAGTTGCTTCATCAAAGTACTGCCCTTGATGTACCGGTTATTTTCCGACTTGTCTGGATTGAGGAAATAAAAAAAGTCATTTCTCTTTATAAAGAGTTCAAAGCTGCCACCTTCCAGCTGGTCAACTTGACGATGCGGAACCTTAATCAAGCCGTGATTACGAACCCCAAAATCAATCTCCAGGTAAATCCCAGTCGGAGTGACCTCCTGAACCTGCCAAGGTTCAATCGTGAGCCGCTGCTCAAAATCTTCCGCCTTTTCTTGCTGCAGCTTATCGTATTGCTCCTTGATTTCTTCCAGGGAGAAGGTCGCCTTATTTTGACTGACCCGCTTCTCAATCGTGGCCAAAGTGTAAGCACCTTTTTTAGAAAGCACCCTGTCTTTTGTGAAATATTTTTGCTCCCTATCCAGCAGCTTATATCGGGCTTGCTGCTTGGTAAAGTCTACCAACAGATTGAGCGCCTGAGCCTTCTGCAGAAAATCCTCAACAGAAACAGAGTGCTTAATCAGAAAGTTCAAACGCTCTTTAATCTCGACCTTGTGAACGTTCTGCTTGCGATACGCTGCGTACTGTGTATGGCTGAATTTTGGCCCACTGTTATCTATGATTTTAGCTCCGGCTAAATCAGCATACCGGTCTGAAATTTGCTTCAGACGCTGCAGCGTGTTCTTCTGCCAGCGGAATTTTTTTAAGGTGCTGGTATTGGTTGTGTTTAGAATAATATGGTTATGAATATGATCTTTGTCTACATGAGTTGCAATCACAAACTCATATTTTCCACCTGTGAACTCCAGCATCGTTTTTCGGCCGATCTCGTGTATTTCTTCCGGACTGAGTTTGTCATCCGGAGAAAAAGATTGGATAAGATGTTTGGCCAGAATTCCTTTTCCAGTCACCAAATCGGATTTTTCTGTTCTCCCCATCCGCTGATCAGCCAGCTTTTTGGTTAGGATAAATTCCTCTGCTGCCTGGTACTCACTAGCAATCAAATGACCAGAGATCAACTGCGTCTGCAGCTCTCCATTTTTCACAACCAAGGGAAAGTTATGCAATCCATTAACCTCTATTTCCATCGTCTTGGCCTCATCCAAAATGTAAGCAACCGTCCGCTTGAGTCGGCCAACGTTTGAAATATCTATCGGTGTTTTGATGTAAACCATCTGTCCTTATCCCCCTTCCTCTGCTTCTGCAATGCGTCCCTCAATTAGTTCTTCAATCTCCTGCAATTTTTCCAAAACTGCAATCAGTTCCTCCCTGCTAGCTTCTTCATTTGTGTTCACCTGCCGTGCAATCTGATTGATATTGACCCCTATCCGGTTAATCTCCTGACGCAACTTTGACAGCTCTTCAAAGTTCATGACCTGTACTCGGCCAGTGAGCAACATATACCGTGCAAAGGTGGAGAAGTTCCGAATGCCAGCCTCTCCCATCTTGCGACGGATAGCTTGGTCTTCATTTTCATTTACAAAAAATCTTCTCAAAATTGACCGCTCTCTGTTCCCGTATGTCTCCATCAAAAAATGTCTCCTTCCTGCTTGACTGCTTCCTCCCAGATTGATAGACTCTGAATTGGCAAGCATAGCATTTGTAGCTACAAATGCGAAATTTAAAAGAATAGGCTCCCTTCTCTTTGGGCTTTCCCTGCCCAAAAGAGAGAACCTATCTTTCAAAACTTTGGGGAAATCCCCAAGCCCCTGGTGAGGTGCTACGCACCTTTAGAAGCGCTCCATTTTTTTAAAATGCTACGCTTTTTTGAATGACTCCCTATCGGTAATCATTCTTAAGTTCTTCATATTCTGCATCATTGATAGACTTCAGATAATTGATTGTTTCTGTAGTCTCTTCCGCCAGATCCAGCTCCAACTCTTCCTGCTCCTTTAGGTCATTTTGGAGTTCATGGATTGCTGCCTTTCGGGAGAGTTTGAAAAAATCTTCATCTGGTTTTAGCACACCATCTGGCGCAAATGTTGTAAAATAGGTTGCTAAAGTTTCTTCAACTATTTCTTTCATCTTGGTTATCCTTTCGTTTTCGGTTAAGTGAACTGAGCAGTTCTTTTACTTGCTCGCTTGGTTGTCCTTCTCCTCGTCCCCTTTCTGGGGATGAGATTTTTTTTCGGGTTCTGATGCCGCCTTTTCTGCCATCTTCTGATGGCATTTTTCGTTGAACTGTTCCAACTTTTGAGAGAGCGGATCCCTGGCCATTTCCTTATTTTGATATTTCTCAAAGGCCGTATCCAGCCGCTGAATGAGGTCTTTGGCTTCCTGCTGGACGATGGAAAGCTGAGCTTCCAGGTCGGCCAGACTGTCCGGCTCTTTGCTCCAATTCGCCAAGTAACCAAAACTGTAAGAGCTGGTGTCCAAGCCGTAATGATTGGCCACAACATAGGCTACGCTCTCAGCCTGTAACTCTTTCGTTGTCCGGGTCAGCTGCTGTCCGTCTACTGCTTTTGGATGGTGCAGGTCCGCATGTGCCATCTCGTGAAAGATGGTGCTCAGTGTCTCCCGTTCGCTCATGCCAGACCGAATGACAATCTTATTTTCCGTTGGTGAATAATAGCCGTGTGCTTCCATTGGCTCCTTAGAAATTTCTAAACGAACACCTTTAGCAGCTGCAGTTTCTTTAGCTGCACGATAGAGGTTAGCATAGTCTTGATGGGTTCCTTCTAATTCATAAACAGGCTGAGGAAGCTCCTTACCTTCCGTTTGACTGACATCAAAGACAGGAACTAAACGGAACCGAGTAACTTTGACCTCTTTCCCCTTTATCGAGGACCGGATGACCTTTCTCATCCTTTTTGGACACCTGGTAAGGGGCCCAAATTTTGAGAGCCTTTGATCCCTTTTTAACGTGCCTCCCCAATTTTCTCCAGGCATTAAAAGACGCCACGGCTGAAGCATCTTTTTTCTGAGCCACGATTAAAAACAAGTTATTTATTGAATAATTGTTCAACTTGCTCATCGTATTTAAGAAAGCTTTATAAGTGTCTGAGTTAAAATAGTCTCGGACACCTTCCTTCAGGTGAGCAGATAAACCTTTCAAATCTCTGTCTTGAATGAGCTGATCAATGCTTGGCTTCCTCTCCGGATTTAAATAGAGGCCTTTCTCTTCTGCTTTTTTGAGCAAGTCTTCTGTTTTTAAATTAGAAAAAAATTGGTTATCAAATCCAAAATCCAAGTCATAGTTTGGATCTAGATAACGCTTAATGAAGTCATAAACTTGACTAGTGTTTACCCCTAATTCCTCATCCGTTTGTAACTGAAATACTGTCCATGCATCATTTTCTTGTACCAGATCAAGGACTTTATTAAAACTTTCCTGATCAATAGATTGCAAGAAAGTCTCTTCCTCTTTTGCTTGTATCCGATCAATATTTTTTTCTGACTGACGGAACTCTTCAATCGGAATATCTGGATTATAACCAAATTTGTTTTTGAGGAAATCTTGATCAATCCGTTCAATCGTGAACCCTAACTCAATTTCATCAAATTCTAGGCCGTCTTCAGAAACTAGGCGGCTCATAAGAGCCTCTACTTGCTTATCAAAAGATAAGGGGTCTAACTCTGCATAATGATGGGCGAATAGATAGCCATCTAAAAAGTAGCCCAAATCTTCTTGCCCACTATTTAAGAAAATATAGTCTGTTTGAACATCCGAAATTTGTTTTAAAAAATTCGCGGATATGTTCCTTTTGTTCGTCCGTAAATAATTCCTTCATCGGCTTTTCCTCCATTCTCTCTTCATATTTTAGCCTCTCTTTAGCTTCTGAGAGCTGTTGGTATGTCTTTGATTGATTGGCGGCCAATTCCTCTATCTCGTCCCGAGAGAGCGTTTCAGAGGCACTGAAAGCGACCACATCCCCTGCAGTCAACTGAGCGATTTTTTCAGCGGCCAAATCTTTTGAAAAGTAGCCTTGATAGGCTGCAGATTTTTTCTTTTTATCGTAACTGTAGATATGAACTAGCTCTGCTTGCCCCTGGAGTGGTTCTTTCAAAAAGCTGTTCCAATCGGCTTTTTCAACCCCTTCTTGTGCAATAGGCGGAATATCTAGCTTAAAGGGGATCCCCTTTTCCTGCAGCTTGCTGATAAAGTTCCACCCTGCAGAGTCGTTATCTACGGCCAAAGTGATAAAATCCTCATTACTCTGAAAGAACGTGGAAGTTTTAGCTGTAGCTTCAAGAACCTTAGCTGTTCGCTCTCCTGACTCATATTTCTTTCCCTGCAGATCACTGACTAACTCCGCAAAGCGAAAGCTCATGAGACCTTCCTTAAGTCCATCCATGGCCACTAAACGGACGTCCTGCAGCTGAGGATGAAGTTGATAGTAACTCATGACATCGATGGGAGACTCCGCAAATATAAGCCGCTTAGGCCGCCCTATGTCAGCATAAAAACCAGTAAGACCATCAGAATTTTTCAATATCCGCTTTAGATAGCCCCTATCAGGATATTTCTCCCGATTTTCGACAATTCCCTGCAGGCTGGCTCCCATCATTTTGTCCTGGCTGTTTTTAAATTTAAAAACAATAGCTGGCTCAGAGTAATCGTTCATTTTATGAGATATTTCAGCTATACTCCCTTGCTGGAAGAAAAAAGTAATTGTATCCTCAGATAGCTTCCGCTCCCTTCTCAAATAGTCTCTGGTCCAGCTGGGGTTGGCATGCTCATAACTTTCATGCCTGTATTCAAAGGCCAGTTTAGGCGCTGGTGCAGCCGTCATATCCACCTCTGGAAATTCTCCTACCTCCAGGAAGTGCTTGGCCGTTTTAAAAGATGGCCGGCTTCCTGTCTGCTCTTCCCGAATGGTCTGGACAAGCTTAATTACATCTCCTTTCACATCACGAGAAAACCATGAAAAGATATTGCGACGTGGGCTGATTACAAAACTTTCATGCTCTACCCAGACATATCTGTCCGTTCCCTGGCGCTTCAGCTCCATCCCTAAAGCCTCAGCTACATCTAAGATAGATAATTTTTTCAATTCTTCTACTCGTGCCATTCTCTAGCTCCTTTCTATTTCAGGAAGAAATCTGCTGGAGCAGCTCGGATTAATTCAAATTCTTCCTGGGTTGCTTCCAGCGGCCGAACTATTGGGACTTTTTCTGTTTGTTCTGCATCATAACAAAATAAATAAGGCTGCAACTCTTGGAATTCTTGGTAAGTCAATTCCCGAATAGCTTTCACAAGCACCTGCAGCAAAAACTCCTCCTGAGATTGATCTGCATCTCCTTCTTTTGTAGCAGATACCGCAGCTCTCAATAATACACCTCCAGGTATTTGCTCCTCAATGCCCGCAAAAAAACCAACTCCATAAGTTGGTTTTTGAGGGTCTTTATTACTCTTAAACATAAAATCGTACATATCATTTCCTTTCTAAGCACTCAGCTCCCATGGCAGAGCGATTTCTTCTAGTTCTTTCACGCTGATCTCTACCTGGTGGCTTTCTCGACGTTCTCAAACCATTCATCGATGTCTGACATGTACCTCATATAAGTGTACCAGTTATCATCTGTTGGACCATTGGAAAGCTGATCTGCGTTTGAAAAATCTGAAACCCTAGCTTTTTTATCTCTCAGAACATTTTGCTTAGCCAGAAATACCAAGGCTTCATCTCCTCCTATTCTGGCAACTTCGTCAGGAGTCATCAGCTTGCGGCCAGTTTGTGAGGTACTTTCACTAGAAGAACCCTGTTGACCAAAACTTTTAGATTGGTTCCGAACAGTGACCGTCTGTGTTCCAGTCCGATCAGAGAAAAACTTCAAGGTATCTGAGTCATTAGAACCAAGATAAACCAAAGTACCACTGTTATTAATCAGGGTTTGAGTATCTTCTTTTCCATACAGCGCCTCTGCCTGACTTTTAGATTGGAAAATTGGATCAAACGACATCAAACGGCTTCGTCCTGTTGAGTAAATCTGAACGAAACCAGGAATTTTCCCAACTTGAGCAATCTCGTCCGCTATTGTCCGATGAGGAATCAGAGTTCGTTTCTTATCAAGACCTTTGATGATGGCATCTGCGGATCTAAACATCACCTTAAAAGCGGTTGAAAACAATAAGGCAGAGATAAAAGCAAAGGCCTTATTATCTTCTGGAATATTAATAAACGCCACTGTCTTTCTAGTATTCCAAGTCTCCATTTCCAAATTGTCTTCTGCAATAATATTCCGGACAGCTTCATGGTCAAAGACTGAAAACAGGGCTGTAACAATGTAGACAACTGAGTCTCTTGTACGACCCTTAGCGCCTTCATTGAAAGACACCCATTGCTTGTAAGCATAGTTATTTGGCAGTTCTTCATTCAGTTGCTCCATCATCATTTCAAAAGGACTTTCAATATCTGGATCCTTACGATTGATATTCCGGAGCAAATCGGCTATCTGAGTTAAATTGGGCATGTATTTCTTTAGGACAAGCCCATCAAATATAAGTAACCAATCAGCGTACGGACTAAGTGTGTTTTAGCTTGCTCCCAAAAATCTTCTCCGTCATGCTTTGTTTTTTTCAATGCTGCAATAACAGTCCCTGCCACCCAGTCAATGTCTAGCTCATTCTCCATATATTGGTAAACATTAAACCTGTTAGAATTTGAAAAATTAATCAGATCAAATATCTTAATTACATAACCAGCATTTTCAAACATTTTTCCTGTTTCATGAACCAGCAATCCTTTTGTATCCGTTACTAAATACGAAGCATTGAGTTGCTGCAGGTTTGGCTTTACGTAATTATAGGTTTTTCCCGTTCCTGGAGGCCCTTGAACCCAGACGTTTTTATTCATTTGATACTGATATGGCAACCGTCTATCATAAAGGCCTATTTTTGCGTTTTTAGAAAGGATAAGATTTTTATCCTCATCTGTATCCGCATAGGGGATCAACTCCTCAATCGTCGCAAAGCGAGCCGAACCATGTTCCTCTCCAAATCGATAATTCCCCCAATCCCGACGTCGGGAAAAGAAGAAAAGAACAGCCATGACACCGACAAGACCAGCCATCAATGAGGAAGAGGTGAACTGGACATCGATAGGAAATTTCTCTGTCCAATGTTCACTCATCCATTCCAGGCGGGCCAAACCAAAATCATCGTTAATGGCCGTATCTGGAGACATCTCAAAAAGTTTGGCCAGCCAGTGTAGGCAATAAAATAAAATCCCTGCCGTGATGACATACGGCAATGGTTTTCGTTCTGTCATTTACTAACCTCCTTACTTGGGCTTGGCTTGGTAATCTTTGGTGCTTTCTGAACTGCTGCTTGGATTTTCACCTGCTCTTGAACCTTGAAATGAGTGATTTTCTCCTCAAGGTTCATGTTTTCAGGACTCTTCAGCAGATCCTGATTGAGCTTCTTGGTATCCTGAGGACTGGTCAGGTTGGTCAGTAAACGTTCATAGGCCTCTTTGACCAGCTCCTTATTCTTGACCTCAAAAGCCAACATTACTCGATTATCTTTCAGGTTCTGAGTGGCAAAACCGATTTTATACTCTTCCAGATAAGTCTTGAGCTTATCCAAGTTGACCTCATTGCTCAAGAAGGTTTTCACTTCCTTAGCACTATCGCTGGCCATGAACTGGTTCCATCGAGTTTCCGCACCGTACCGTTGCCGTTTCATGTACCTCTGCCCCTGGTCATTCATATACTCGACCATATAGGCGAGCATCTTCAGCAACATCTCTCCAGTCAGCTTAGAGACATCCTTAACTTGAAAAATCGTCCTCTCTTGTTCCATCTAACTCTCCTTTCTGTTCTTCAAGATTGGGTTTATAAGGCCCATAAAATGTATCTACAATGCCAGCTGTCCGAAGCGCCGATTGCATAGCCGACCGAGCCAACTCAGACGCTGCAATACCTCTCACCTTTAGCTCCCACAGCTCATCTTCTTTTTCCTTGATCAGATTGTCCATCCATTCATTATCCTGAAGAAGCTCATCTTTTCTTTGCTTGAGTTTTTCTAAGTTCATTTGTTTATCCTTTCCATCAAAAAAACAGCCCTGTTTTCAGAACTGTTTAGTTATTTTTACTGTATATTGAAAAGCCGCTTCCAAAAAGGACGTTTTTTTAAGAACCTTGCCTCTTCCTGAGCAGCCTTTATTTCTCCCAGTAACTGTGCATTTTGAGATTCCAATTGACTGACTTTAGCTGTTAGCTGTTGATTATCTCTCTCAGCTTTTTTGTAGTATTCTTCTTTTTCGTAGTAGCAGCGTAAGCGGGCTTCAGCTTTCCCAATAGCTTCTTTAAGCTGATTAACCTTCTCACTTTTTTGATGGAAACAATCTTCCAACTGCTTAATTTCTGCCTCCAGTTCCTGGCATTGCTCTTCATAAGATTTCAAGGTTCGATACTTCCTTTCGTTATCAGGTGTTGTCACGTGCTCTTTCTTAAAACGGCCTAGGAGTTTATAGTTCCTATCTTGATAAGTTTTTCTAATCTCTTTAGCAATGTCAGCTAATTTTGCGGGATTTTCAAACTCGTCAGGAAGATTTTCTTGGATCCACTTTGGAAAAAAAGCCTTAGCTTCAAAGAGGGGAATCCCTTTTCTAGCCAGTTCTGCTCGCTTCAACCGACTTGGTTTGCTAGAAACATAAAATTCAATCGCTAAATACCCATTAAACTTATAATAGGCTGAATAAGGGTAGGTTTCCTCTAATTTCATATAAAACTTTAAAATCGAATAGCTTCCATCAGGAAATGTTACCCTTTGGAGCTTAGCAATCCGTTTTGGAAAAATCATAATCGAGGTCTCATCTTCCTGAATTTGAAACTTTTGAATTCTTTCAAAAGCAGAAAGAAAAGCAATCAATTCCGGGGTATAGGCAAAACTCCCCGGCTGATCCTTTAACGGACTAGTTTCGCCGTCAAAATACCGAAAGAAAGCTTGGCCTCGCTTGTGAGTCTTAGGATTTGTTCGACCGCGAGAAGGACTCACTTTTAACTCAGTTTCCAAGTCGTAGAAAACACCATTATCTTTATCCGTTGGATAGTCCCGTGGATTATCATCTGCAAGTTTTAAGGCTTCAAATGCATTAACAACTCTCTCACGCTCGCCTTCTTGCTTAACAACAGCATAAAATTTTGAAACTGCCATAAACTGCCTCCGTCATTGATTTCCTCCATTCTAACATATTTTGCTATTATTTGTATATAACAGCAGCATCCTCTTAGACGCTGCCGTTTTTCTTCTGCTTCTTGTGAAGAACAAGACCAACCAAGCCCAGAGCTGCCGCTCCCAGGAAGCTCAGAAACGAGCTATCAGCTGTTCCGGTATCTGGCAGGCGATCCAGAGTTTGCCCGCTCTCCTTTTGTTCAGTTGTTTTCTCTACCGTTTTTGAGGACTGAGTTTGGCTTTTTGGAGTGATAACCACTTCCTCTGCAGACTTTTCAGAAGCTGCGGGAACATCAATAATTGGCTGATACCCTGCAGGCTCTGTCGAAGCACTAGAGCGAACAATAGGAGTCACAGGAGCGCTAGGATTGGTTGGTGCAGAAGTTTGGTTGGTTTGACTTGATTGCTCTACTTCTTTAGGCTGACTTGGTTCTGTTGGGGGTTCTGGAGTCTTTGGCTGCGTTGGCTGATCAGGAAGTGGACGCACCGGTTCAGTAGGTTGGCCAGGTTGGACCGGAGTCACAGGCTCAGTCGGCTGCACTGGTTTTGTCTCTTCTGTTCCCCCTGGAGTAGCTGTATCAGATGTTGTTGGATCCACAGGGGCAACTGTTACAGGGGCAGTTGGAATGACTGGCTGACTTGGTTCAGTTGGAGACACAATACCTGGCTGATCTCCAGCTGGAGCGATGATTTCATCTGCCAAAACAGCCTGATTTAAAAGTTAATGAAGTGAGTAATAAAGTTGAGTAAATAGTTGTTTTTTTCATAATTGTTTTTTCCTTTTCTATTGTTGATAGTTAGATACCGTGTTTCTATCCTGGATAGAGACTTTCAGTCGGCTGGCTAGTAACGAGCCAACCAAAGCGACTGTCTTTGTCCGCCACAACATCAAATGTCAAGCGGACTAGACGGATACTGTTCTCTTGATTGACATAGAGAACATAGGTCACCTCGTAGCCCTTGCCTTTAGGTTTGATGGACTCAAAGACAGTAGATTGTAGCTGACCATCTTTGACCTCAATTTTCTTCTGCATATCCGCATTGAGATATTGCTGAACCTGCTCCTTATCATTGGCAAAGAGAGTGGCCACAAAATAACGGCCAAAGACATCTACCTTTGACGTTGCGTTCTGCAGATCGGAGAGAGTGCCGATCTCTTTCTTTAGGTCTGCAATCTGATTTTTCATCTGCTTGTTTTGGCCGCCTAGAACAGTTGTATAGCCACCTAAAAGAAGAACTAGGAGAAATATCGGCGCTAAGACTTTAAGAGTGCTGAGAGGGCTTCTAGGAGCTTCTGAAGCAGCCTTTGAGGTAGCTTTCCGCTCTACATCTGACTGAGAAGCGGATTTTTCCAGTTTAAGGAAAGAAGGAAACTTCTTTTTTTGATCTGTCTGAACAAAACCAAATTCCAGCAGCAATTCTTCTACTGTTTCTACAAATGGCAAGCTGACCCGCTTCTTCTGCAGGATTTCTCCTGCTTCCGTTACCTGCATCAAGGTCAGATGCGTTTCCTGTTCCAAACTCTTCACTTTTGCATTTCCTGCTCAAGAAAGCCCAACAGCTGATCTCTGCTAGGAAATTGCTGCTGGCTCCCTCCAGCTACATTCTGAGCTAAAAACATCAGCTCTCACCACCTTCCTCTGGCTTCCCACTGTCATCCAGTAGGAGGCCTTTCAAATCGTCCAGAGAAGTATTGGACTGACTGAGAAGGGCAGTCACGTACTCTGCCTTGGCCTGAGTAATAGCCTGCTCTATATCTTTTTCTTTCTTCTTGAGCTCGATCTGCTGTTTCTGTACCTTAACTTTCTCTTGCTCCAGGCGCTGGAGTTTCTTCTCCAGTTCCTGAATAGATTTCTTTTTCACCATGTTATGTATGTTCCTTTCTATTCTTGGCTGCTGCTTGACTCGGTCGCTTCTTCTGAGGAGCTAGAGGAGCTTTCTGAGTCCTCTTTCAAAGCTCCATAATCTGGATAGCTGCTAGTTGTTCCTGTATTCGACGTGAGAAGCAACTGCTCCTTGCTGTTGAGCAAGAGCTTGCCATCTTGTTTACTGTAGGTTAGTTTAAGTGTCGTTTCGTTAGCTACATTGGTTTGAGCTTTATCATAATTATTTTTCTTAGATAAGAGCGTATTGCTGTACCTTACCTGAACAATAGCTGTCAGATTTTCCTGATCAATATAAATCTGAGCGCTTTGGAAGACATAGTCCACAACATAGCCCTTATAGGCTTGATTGACGGCCTTGTCTTCCTGATTGACCTCAGAAGTATAGAGCCCTTTCGTCATAAAAGGACGATAACGTTCTCGGTTTTCCTCTAGATCCTTTTTGGTAAAGTAAGCTACCAAAAAATCCTTTACTTGCTTCTGGCTCAATTCCGCCTTTTGATTTGTTTTAATCTGTTCCTGTTGGTTGGTCGTCGTTTTAGTTTTATTAGAACTTGCTGCCCGCCTTTCCAAACCCGCCGATGCCATAGCCGATTAAAAAGATAATCACTGCCAGACCAAGCAGGAGAAGATTTTTCATTTTTCCGACCTCAATCTTATCAATCATCTTATTTCCTTTCTCTCTCTTATTTTGTCGCAAAGGTATAGTAGGAAGCATTTTGCAAAACTCGGTAATGCACCCTATCCTGAATACCTAAATAATTACATTCTGAAACTAAGAATGTGCCATCAGGGTTTACAGCTTCTACAAAGGCTACATGTCCATAAATGGCATAAGTTCCATCGAAGCCACCAAGTGTTGAAACAACTGCCCCAACGCTTGGAGTTGAGCTTGTTTTCCAGCCTTTAGCAGCCAAAGATAGCACCCAGTTTTGACCATTTCCTAGATAGCCATAGCCGCCTGAAGTATCCGTCAGAATTCCTGTTTCAACTAGTCTGTTATAAACATACCAAGTACATTGACCTACCGGATACCCACTACCTGGCTGCGTAGTCATAGCTGCTGTAGAAGGTCTTCCGTACTGCAGCTTTCCTTCGTATTCAGCAGGTAAATTAACACTATTGGCCAGTGTTCCGCTTCCGCCTCCAGTTGTCTGACGTTTGAAGTAACCTAGCATCTGCTGGGCCGCATGCTGCCGCTCGGCCAGCTTATCCCCTGCATTACCTTCCCAGTTATTAAGAAAGCGCTTGGTCAGTGTTTCAACATCTTCATTGCTGGTCAGGATTTGCCGGGCAATTTCTCTGTAATAAGGAGCATCCCCATCCAGGATAAAGTCAATCTGCAGCTGCAGATCGTACCACTTCTTGCCCCGCTCCTGGGCAAAGGCCAAAAGCAAACTATGACGAGTACTACCATCTTTCGTATCTGTCCACATACCAAGACCCAAACCTCGATGTAGGATATTGTCATAGCCGCCACCATAAATGGTTGGCCCGCTCATTGAGAGCCATCCTTCATCATCCCAGGAGCTCTCAGTTGCACCGACCGGCTGGGCTAGATAATCTCCTTCAGCTCGTTTAGCGGTCATATTGCTCTCTACTCCAAAATTCCCAAACATGGCTGCTATACCGTTATCGGTCGCTTTAGGTTCTTTTTCTTGATATAATCATACGTTTGTTTGCTTCGAGTAGCCAAGTCTCCTGAAAGTTCTAAATCAGAGATAACCGACGTGGTTTGATTGTATTTGACTTTTTCAAAGTAAAAGCCAGGATTGACCCAGACCCATTCATCCTTTTTATCTTTATCATCGTACAGACGATATTTGCGATAATAGAACTCCTGACCACCCTGACCGGATACTGTTCCCAATTCCTGACCAGCCGAGACCTGTTCGCCATCCTGAACTCGAATACCATCTACTTTTTTATAAGTCAGTTCTCTGTTAGAGCTAGTGATCAGCACATCATTACCCTTTATTTTAATTTTGCCTCCAAAGGCCGCCCTCAAACTTTGCCCCTGACTAACCTGGATAACTGTTCCGTTATACATCTTATCTTTAGGATCATATCCAAAGCGTCGAGTAATGAGGAGCGGGCTATCATGTCCAGCATCTGAAGAACTATAGAAAGGGTTCTCTAATTCCTGATAAGCCATATAGCGACCCAACTCGTCCGATTGCTTCAGGAGTTCTTCATACTCTTTCAAAGCCTTCTTCCCGAGGTAGTAAGTAGAAGCTTGCTCATTGGTATATAAATCTTTCATACTCTCCAGCTTCTGGGGGTCATCATTCAATCCATGCCAAATCTGACGCAGCAAATCTTTGTAGGTGCGTTGTTCGCTGGTATCTTTCCGAGTGGCCGATGGATTAGTCCTGTTTTTCAAGCTATTACTGCCGTCATCATAAATATCTGACAGCTTATAGTTCTTATAACGGTAATTCATGTAAAAGACCACATCATCAATATTGGACCAGTAGTCCACTTTGTCGTTAGAAGCGTTCCGATCCAATTCTGTCAGATAAATCCATGATTGATTTAATTCCCACTCATCTTGCTGGACTGGGCTTGGGTTTCCCAAAAAGATAGCGAAAAAGAGGATAAGAAAAAAGCCTACGATATAGGCTTTGAGTGACAATGGATTTCTCAAAATCACCTGCAGGGGCTTGGTCAGGAAATTCAGAACCTTGCCAGTACCCCTTGCAGCCTTAACGGCCTTAGAGTGCTTGAGTCGCTGCCGAAAAGCCCTAATCCGTTTGGCTGCTTTGACTTCCCAGCGTTCTCCGGTAACTGTTCGAGTAAATCCTCGACCCCGCAATAGGTTATAACCTCGGTTTACGAGGCCATAAGAACCTCTTACTAGTCCTTTAGAAACAGTCTTGCTTGCCTTGGCTATCCGCTTGCTTTGTTGAAGGCTTGCATGGATGCCCCTGATTTTTTGACGAGCATCTGCGATGTCTTCTAGGGTTTCATTCCCCTGCCAGGCTGCCTCACCCATCCGCCTGATAACCTGGTGGCCGCCTCGGGCTAATTTTTCCTTTTTCGTGCCGCCTACTCGGTTGTAAGCAGCCTTCTGGGCCCGCTTATCCACTTTCAGGTTATGTTTGGCTTGATGAAGTTTTTCTCTACTCTCAGCTGTGCTTTGCTTAGCTTTGACCGTTGCTTTATGCTCAGTCTTAGCTTCTTTTAGGCTCTGTTTACTTTCCTGAACAGCGCTCTTGGCTTGTTTCAAACCCTGGCGCTTGCTCACTTCGTAATGCTCAGAGATTTTCTGGCCTGCTTCCTGTTTTATTCTCCCCCTTTCTGTCCAGGGTTCGTGTTCTGCCATTTTCTAGCTCCTTTCTGTCTATCACAAAACTGCATCTGTCTGCGTCAATTCATACAGCTTGGTATCCTCAGGGATTTTGTTCTCAAACGGAACAACCGTGTCCCCTGCTATAATTAGCCCGCTTCCTTTTTCTTTTGGTCGCCTGATATAGCGAAGCATGGCATCCGGAATATCCACTACAGCTCGCAGGGCTTCAATGTCCTGGTCTTTCATCTTGAGTAAGATAAAGAACTCAGTATTAGACATCAGGTTCCGACCTTCTTCCCAGGCTAGGATAGTACCTGGGTTCTGGGTAATGCCTGTCGGAATCGCACCGTACTTCCGGATACGAGCCCAAAGTTCCGCAAAGAAGGCTGCGTCTGTCTGGTTTCGGAAGGTCAGATGCAGTTCATCCCAATAGAGGCGAATGGTTTCTTTGCCTTGGTACTTGATCACCTGTTGCCAGATGAAATCCTGCAGTACCAAGAGGGCAAAGGGTTTGAGCTTCTTATCCAGCCCCTTGAGATTGAATACCACCAGTCGATTGTTCAGATTGACATTGGTCTGATGGGCAAAGAGATTAAAACTTCCCTTTGCATAGGGACGGGACCGTCTGGCCAGCTTCTGCGCTTCTTCTTCCGGCCGCTCCAGAAGAACATCATGCCAATCCGCCAGCGTCGGCTTGTCGCAACGCTGATAGACTTCTCTTGTGACTTCATCGATAATATCAAAGTCATCATCTGAAACCTCCTGGAGAATAGACTCAAAGAGAGCCATGAGAAGATTAGCCTTATCAGCCACACTGTCAATTTCTTGACCCTTGTCATCATATAAGACCTGATCCGTCTGTGTCAAATCTAGTAGGTTGATATGGCTGCTAGATTTAAGAGACAGATTGATGACCTGGCCGCCCAAGGCCTCCGCTATGTCACTGTATTCATCTTCAGGATCCACAATAATAAAGCGATCCTTGAGATACTTCAAATAAGCGGGGATGATTTCCGTTGTTTATTTGTCATCCCCTTCCCTGACCCCGATGTACCGATAGACATGCCATTCGCAGCGTTGAGGTCACGCTGACGGTCCAGCGTAATCAGATTTTTACTTAGCTGATTTTGCCCATAGTAGAGGGCTTTTGGACTGTCAGACTGCAGGTCCACATTAGTAAAGGGAACCTGCGTCACTACGTTGAATGTCGTAAAAGGGCGTATAAACTCCTTTTTGACTTCCAGAAAGGGCTTGCCGATTGGAAGGATGGTATTGAGACCATTTTCCTGATGGTAATAGGTTTCTTCCAGGTCTACCCCCAGCTTACGGCCAGCTGCCTGCACCTTCTTGGTGCTCTGCTGCAGCTCCTCCAGGCTGTCTGCAACAAAATAGACCGTAATCACTCCGTTGAAGATCTTCTGATCTTCATTGACTTTCTCTTTCCATTTCTGGGTTGTCTCGCTGGCTTCTGCAGCCTTACCGGAAACCGCCAGCTCCGGATCAATCCCGGCTTGGAAGCCTTCCTTTTGGTTCCGGACCATTTCCACCTTGGCTGCTGCCTGCTCGTTAGAGAGTTCCTTGCCGACTTGCCCCAGCTCCCGAGGAGCTGCATGAATAGAAACGGCCAACTCTAAGCCAATATCACAAAAGCTCTTAATCAGCTTATCTGACAGAAAGCTGGGGTAGTCCCGGACATAGAGAACCTTGGCAAATTTATCATCAATCTTCATGAAATTTTCTTCAAATTCAATCCGATTAGGGACGACAAAGTTTTTTGCTGCAAGCCCAGACAAGGCAATGTCTTTGTAGGTGTAAGCGAAATAAGGCTGCTGCCTGAGCAGAAAGTTAAAAATCCCCAAGCGCTCCACCCCGGACAGTTTCTGCAGGCTGATATTCATCGCTTGTAATTCATTCTCTACTAAGGTTCCCATCTCCTGAAGCTGAGTATCTGCCAGGTTCTTCTCATAGGCTTCTGTACTCAAGGTGATGTATTTTTCCACCTTGAAGTTCTTGGCATCCAGAGAAAAGCGATCCTGGATAATGTCATTATACTCCTCCCGGTAGATGTCGTGTTGATCCCCTGCAGGCTCGTACAGCACCTTACGGACGGTCTGGTTATCTACCCGACGATTAATTACCAGGAGCTGAAAATTATCTCCAGCGTCCAGGGAGTTCAGCGCCTCCCCATAGCTGAAAATTATCTCCAGCTTGTCCTCTGTGCTGGCCGTTGTATCAGGCCACGTCGCCCAAGCAGTAGGTGCGAGAATACCAGTTCTCTGCAATGTGCATGATGCCACTCTCGAACTGGCTGGTAAAATAGATACTGTTCTGCGTCGATGCTTTTTTCTTAAATTCTTTCTGCAGGCGTAGCTGACGGCTGCGATCAGTGGCCGTCTGGCCCATCTGCTTCCTGAACGGAAGCTGGTTTAGAAAACTCATACGGTTTCTCCTCTCCTCCATACTCGGTCATATAAGACCTTTTTTGATTTGTCAATAAAAAGACCAGGCGTTCTTTCAGGACCTGGTCTGTCTTCGTTCCATATAGAAAACTGGGGATAATAATGGTCCCCGTAATCAAATAATTGAACGCATCTGGAAAGCCCAGCCAGTTCAGGAGAATTCCCAGACCAATACCCAGGACAATCCCAATCAGCTGAACCAGCTGTCTCAAGGTCCGCTTCATAAAGATGGGGCGCTCATAGTCCCCAAATTCCTTGAGAAATTCACTGCCTAATTTTTCCAAAATCAGGACCTCTCTTTCTGTTCTTATACACAATAAAAACACCCTACCGGCGTAAAGTGTTCTTGATTTATCTAGTCAATTTTTCCTTGATACTGCCAGGTTGTCCCGATTAGAGACAGAACCCCCGCAATCACTACTATAATCCAGGTGACGGTTTCATTTATGGAAGTATCATACCGCTGAGTTACAAAAGCTTGATAAACTAGGTTTAAAAACCAGTAAAGCAGCCATAATCCCAAGCCCATAGAAAACCAATTTTTTAGGAAAGAAAGAATGAAAAAAGGAGCTTTGAGAAGCCAAAGCAGAATCCGAAAGAAAATCCAGAAAGCAGCTCCGAGAATCCGGCCCAAGCGAGAAAAAAACGTCTTCCATCCAGAAGCAGGCGCTTCCTTGGCCGGCAGTTCAAACTGATCCGGCTGGAAATTCTGTTCTAAGAACTCTGAACGCTCTGCTTCTGAAGCTTGGCTTAACGCTCGATTGAGATTTTTAACTGCTTTTTCTAATTCTGTTGCCATTTTCTCCCCTCCTTCCCTTTTTTATTATTATAGCATAAATTTCTAGGAAGTTCCGAATAACTTTTTAGCTTGTTGCTGGGTTTTCCAAATCGCAAACACATAAACAATGCCTTTAAAAATTGATGCCATAACTACATCCCAGCCGTCCTTTCCAGTTGAAACCTTGAAAAGATCATCTGTCACAAAGGCCGCATAAATGCTGGCTGTAGCAAAGAGGACAATCCCTTGAAAGGCAGCAGCACCAAACATTCTGAGCAAATTCTTAGACTGATCTCTTGTCGCATCTGCCATCCAGTAAGCCATAATCAGCGGTGCAATAGCTTTTAAAATATACATTTCAAAAGCCCGCATAAAGATAATCAGCTTCATGGAGATACCGACTACAGTATTTGTTATGCTTGCTACAATACCAAGAAACCCTTTCTGTATCCAACCCTCTACTCCATCAACATTGATATTCGAACTGAAATCGTTGGGAGTATAGAGTTTAGATAAGCCTTTCAAAATGAGATTGAATATATCAGCAATTCCATCAAAGATATTTGCAGAATAAGTGACCAGAAACCAGGCAAAAAAGAACTTGACCAGCAGCTCTACAAAGAGGCCGCTACTTAGGCCTCCTCCCTCCTGCTTCAAGTATCTGTACCATGAGTCCATTTCAATCAAGAACATAATCAGGATGATAATCTGGGCGGCCTTCATGCTAGAAGAGTTAATGAGATTGGCCATCTCATTAACTTTCGGGGCGTAGTCAGCGAGGCTTTTTGTTAAATCGTTAATCTGATTAGCATTCATGCCAGCCTCCTTTGCTTTTTACCCCAGACCTGCAATCTGGTTACGAATATACGGCAAAATGATCAGGGATCCTGCAATAAGCATAATCCCAAAAACCATCCCCATCTGTCCTCGATCCTGCTGTTGAGTTTGGTCATTCTTTTTTCCTAAAGCGTAAGTCTGCCATCCTTCCCAAATTGCAAATGCGCCAATCAAATTAGCGCCTGTCCCCAAGTAATTAATAATATTTGTCCAAAATTCTGGCATGTTATTTCTCCTTTATTTCTTATACCCCTGCCCTGTCAGCTGCAGGACAGTTTTGCGTTGTTTCCGTGCGACCAGTATAGGTCCAACCTTGATGGTCCGGATCTGGCTAATCAGCTGGGCAGTGTAGGGAATAATCAAATCCACTTCCTGCACTTGGCCGGCAATGATACCGATCCGTCTTTGAGTTGCATATTTTGGACCCAGGACAATCTCTTCTCCTGAGTCCAGGCGAGCGGTTGCGTCGCCATGTTTGCCCATCTTTTTGAGGTCAGAGATGGTAACTGACTTTATATCATTTTTTTCAGTCATGGTTAATCCCCCTTCTGAAAAGTTGCTGATCTACAGCTTGCCGAGGCAGTGCGTAACTGCCTTCCGTGTTTCTTACGCAGGGTTATTTTAGTCTGGTAAACCCCAAAAACTCCTTCGCCTTACGGGACAAGTCAACCGTGGCTTTACGTTATGCAGTCGGCGCTAGGTATCTTTTCTAGCTACACACCGCCCCTATTTTTCTTTTATGCCTAGACTGCGCTAATCGGGACAGTGGAGGTATTCAATTTTCAAGGAACTAGAAGCAGTTTAACGACTTACTGAGGTCAAATCATTCAGTCCATACGTTTTCTAGTAGTGCTATTGTAAGCTGCAAGCAGACCGTTATAAACGTATTCAGCAACCATTTCGGATGAACGTGCAAAGCGCATATTTTCCAAAGCGTACTTGTAACGCTCTTCAAATGGCATCATGATGAAAGTAGCTACTGTGTCTGAGTACTTGTCTTCCAACAGTTGAGTATAGACCAAGTCATAAATATAATCTTTATCGTACTTAGTAGCTTTATCAACTTTCCTGAAAAGAGACTCTTGATTTTTATTTTTTAAATTCTTAGCCTCTTTCTCCTCGTCCTCCTCAGAAATAATTAATTCAGTTTCACTAATATCAGTATCGTTAATATTAGTATCGTTAGAGGCTGAATTTGATACTGGGCTAGTATCATTTTGACACCCCCCTGGTGTTTTTTTGACACCCCCCTGGTCTAAATCTGACACCCCCTCGTTATCACTTTGAGAGTTTATTGATTTTTCAACGTTTTCTGATGTATCATCCTGCAAAAGACCAAGATAAATCCTATTAGCCAGGTTACCTGATTTGCTAGTAGATTGTTGAACCTCTCGAATTAGACCATATTCATTAAGCTGTTTTTTTATTCGTAAAAGAGTAGATTTTGAGCAATTTAAAATCTTCATCAAGTTAGAGTTAGAATAAACCAGATAGATATTCCCTTCTTCATCAATCCAATTATTTTTAAAAGATAAATCCAATCTGTCTTTCAGCATTGCATAAGCCACTTTGGCATCCAGCCTCATATTCTCGTAAATAGGATTTTCAAACAAAATTTTTGGCAAAGCATAAAATCTTTCTGAAGTTTGATAGTGACTTGCACTAATAAGTTTTATCTCTCTCATGAATCAAACCTCTCTCAACCTAAAAGCACCTTTTGTATTAAATCCAATCAAGCCAAAGGTCTCTAGTTCTTTCAAAATTTCTATAGTTTCTTTTCGTGTTGAGCCAGTCTCTTTCATCAAGAATGAAATGATGGCCTCTCTGGATTTCTTTTCTTTAGGTGACATATTAGACCCTCCTTAGATATTTAAAGCAAACAAAAATGAGGAAATGATTTCTCATTTCCTCAATAATTCTTATTAATTTTTAAGTTTCTCAAAACTCTAGACACTTACCAAACAGCAGGCCAGCACTTACTATCAGTTCTTAGCGAATCCCCAAAGCGATTCGAGCATAGCGGCTCATCTTTTCCACTGTCCAAGCTGGGTACCAAACCAACTTAACATCCGTCTTGGTAACCTCTGGAACATCTGACATGGCATCATAGATCTGGTCAGTCAGAAGATCCGCCAGAGGGCATCCCATGGTTGTCAGGGTCATATCGATTTCCGTTTCCCCATTGGTCTCGTCAAAACGGATTTCATAGATCAAGCCTAGATTGACAATATCAATCCCCAGCTCTGGGTCGATGACCTGCTCCAAGCTCTCTAAATACGCGTTTTAATCTTTTCAACTTCTTCAGGGCTGTATTTTTTTTCTGACATGCAATATCCTCCTTATAGATATAGCAGAAATTTCAAGTTAGCTCGAGGGGACTTTTGCTTTCAGCTAGGATTGCCGACTTTATGCTTCCTACTGAAAAATTTCTGCCCCTTCTTACTCTTCACTTCTTAATCTTCGATAAAGTCTCTGAGTGGTTTACTGCGGCTTGGATGGCGGAGTTTACGCAGGGCTTTGGCTTCAATCTGGCGAATCCGCTCGCGGGTGACATTGAAGACCTTGCCGACATCTTCCAGTGTCCGCATTTTTCCATCGTCCAGACCAAAGCGCAGACGCAAGACATTTTCCTCGCGGTCTGTCAGCGTATCCAAGACCTCATCCAGCTGCTCACGAAGGACGACACGAGTTGTATAGTCGACTGGGTTTTCAATCACTTCATCTTCGATAAAGTCTCCCAGATGACTGTCATCTTCCTCACCAATAGGTGTTTCCAATGAAACTGGCTCCTGAGCAATCTTGAGAATCTCACGAACTTTGTCTGGGGTCATATCCATCCGCTCAGCGATTTGCTCAGGTGTAGGATCTTGACCTAGTTCCTGCAAGAGATTACGTTGTTCACGGACCAGCTTGTTAATGGTTTCTACCATGTGGACCGGAATCCGAATGGTCCGAGCTTGGTCAGCAATCGCACGGGTAATGGCCTGACGAATCCACCAAGTCGCATAAGTTGAAAACTTAAATCCTTTGGTGTAGTCAAACTTATCAACGGCTTTCATCAACCCCATATTTCCTTCTTGAATCAAGTCAAGGAACTGCATACCACGACCGACATAGCGCTTAGCAATGGAAACAACCAGACGAAGGTTGGCCTCAGCCAGACGCTGTTTGGCTTCCAAGTCTCCCTGTTCTACCAAGATAGCCAGCTCCTGCTCTTCTTCATTACTGAGAAGGGGGCACAACCCCGATTTCTTTCAGATACATGCGGACTGGGTCATTGACCTTGGCTGAATTGCTGCCTAAGAGCTCTTCATCCGTCAGCTCTGCTTCTTCCTCTTCAGTATTCAAGACGCGTGCGCTGGGATTTCCTTCCTTATCTGTAATTGAGATACCCGCATCCTGGATGCGCTGCAGCAAATCCTCAATCCCATCGGCGTCCAAAGTGAAAGGAATGACCAGTTGGTCATTGATTTCATCATCTGTCGCAACCCCAGTCTGCTTGTGGTTGCGGATAAATTCTGCAATTTGAACGTCTAATGTTGTTACTTCTTTTTGTTTTGTAGCCATTCCTACTCCATTCTTCTTTTTTGCTCAATCAAGCGCTCCAGCTCGGACAGGGCTGTATCCGTATCTCCGCTGTGAGAGGCTTCTCGAATCTTCTTACTAATAAACTGATTATGCTTGCGCAAAATCTCCCGTTCTCTGGTTTCTTCCACTTCTTTCAACTCATCTTCCAAAACCTCATCAGGCAAGTCTTCTTCTAAAACGCGGTACCAAGCCTGCTGAACATGATCTGGCAGCTGGGACAAATCCTGCGGTGTCACCTCGCCATTCGCCAGCAAAATCTCATATAAGGTCTGCAATTCCTCCGAGTCAAAGACAAAGTCTTCTCTCAGCCGGTATTGGTTCAAAATCAAAGGATGATGTATCATGCGGTGGAAGATATGATTTTCCGCCCTCATGAGCCGACTCAGCCGGTTCGAAGGCGAAAACTGCATGACGACTGGTTGAGACTGCTGAGTGGGCACCTCCTGACTGCGACTAGATCGCTCAGCCAGCCGACTGTTATTTACCGTCTGCTCCACCTGCTGATAGTCAAAGTCCGGCAGCAACTCAGCCAGCATGTAAATATAGGAGTTCTGAGCTGTGATAGACTTGGTCTTCGCAATAATCGGTGCCATCTTCTCTACAAACTCAATCTGAGCCTGTAGATTTTCAATATTATCTGGTTTCAGATGATGCAGCAGAAACTCCACATTACTTATTCGCGTTTTACTCAGCAAATGCTGCAAGTCTTCCTCAGAATTTTTAGCGAGAAATTCATCGGGGTCCAAATTATCCGGAATCCGAACAATTTCCACCGTCATATCTTTCAGCTCATTCAAGGCCTTAGCAGTCGCTGCCTGCCCTGCCCTATCTCCATCGTAAGACAGGATAATCTTCTTGCAATACTTGCTCAGGTGCTGGACATGCTCAGGCGTCAGAGCTGTTCCCATTGAGGCCACAGCATTCTCAATCCCGGCCCGATAAGCCGCAATCACATCCATGAAGCCTTCCATCAGATAGACCTCATGGCTCTTCTTGATAACCGGCTTGGCCTTATCCAGATGATAGAGCTCGTAGCTTTTATTGAAAATAGCGGTACTGCGACTGTTTTTGTACTTGGCCTGATGGCCGTCAGTAGCCGCCTCTTGCCAAATCCGCCCGGAAAAGGCCACAACCTGCCCACTGTCATTGGTCAGGGGAAACATAATCCGGTTCTGAAAGGCATCATAGACCAGATTATTCTCCGCTAGATTGAAGAGGCCTGAGTTCATGATGGTATTCTCATCAAACTTGCCAGCCATACTCTTATGAAGATAATTCCCCTCATTAGGAGCCAGCCCGATTTGAAAATGCTTAAGAACATCATCTGTCAGACCCCGCCGGTAGAGATAAGCCCGCGCTTCCTCTCCCATCTTGGTCGTCATCAGAACCGCATGGTAAAATTTCGCTGCCTCGGTATGGATATCGTAGAGAGCCTGGTGCGGATGGCTTTGTCTCGGTCGGTCATTGCCTGCTGTCTCTACAGCCAAGGGAATTCCTGCCCGCTCTGCTACAATCTGCACAGCATCCATAAAGGAAACGCCTCGATAATCCTCAATGAATTTGAAGACATCGCCCGACTTGCCGCAGCCAAAACAGTGATAAAACTGCTTGTCCTCTACAACGTTAAAAGAGGGCGTCTTTTCGCCATGAAAGGGACAGAGCCCCAGAAAATTCCGCCCAGCCTTGGTCAAGGCCACTGTTTCTCCTATGACATCGACGATATTGACGCTGTTTTTAATTTCAGAAATGATTTCTTTATCAATCAAGAGACAATACCTCCAATTTATCATAGAATATCATTCTATATTTTATACTAAAATGATGCAAATGTAAAATATTTGACAAACAAATATCTTGTAGATGTCATATAAATAAGCTATAATATAATCTCATTAATAAATTCTTGAAAGGAAAGAAAGAATGTTAAAAGATCTTAAGGAATTCTTGTTGCGCGGGAACGTGATTGATTTGGCAGTCGGTGTGATCATCGCCAACGCCTTTGGAGCAATCGTAACTTCTTTGATTACTGACGTAATCACTCCTCTCTTCCTCAATCCAATTTTGAAAGCTGCAAACTTGGAGCAAATTTCTCAATTGAAATGGAACGGGATTGCTTATGGTAACTTCTTGAGCGCCGTGATTAACTTCTTGGTAATCGGTACTGTTCTCTTCTTCATCGTCAAGTCTGCTGAAAAAGCACAAAGCCTTGCTAAGAAGAAGGAAGAAGCTGAAGAAGCGCCAGCTGGACCAACTGAATTGGAAGTCCTACAAGAAATCAAAGCTTTGTTGGCTGAGAAAAAATAAAGAGAATTCACTGATGAAAATCAGTGATTTTTTTGCCTATTGCACACAATCATCATCTTCTCTCCAAAGAGTGAAAACAAAAAACAGACCGGAGTCTGCTTTTTTGTTCAATTAGAATTTTTTACGTTTACGAGCTGCTTCTGATTTGCGTTTGCGTTTTACAGAAGGTTTTTCATAGAATTCACGTTTGCGTGTTTCTTGAAGAGTACCAGCTTTAGTAACCGCACGTTTGAAACGACGAAGTGCATCATCAAGTGATTCATTCTTGCGTACTACTGTTTTTGACATTTTTTTCACTCCCTTCAAGTCCAAAATCTATATAATCATACCACATATAGAAAAGAGTGTCAAGTATTTTCTGTAAGTATGATGTATCTCCTTTTTACTATACAAACAAGAAGACCAACTGCTATGCTGCAGCTGGTCTTTAGTGCTTTATAATGTTTTGCGTTTCTTAGCAATTTTGGAAAGGGCAATGTCCTGAACCTTATCGTAGAACAGGAACTGCTGAATGAGCTCCCTATCAGTCATGTTAGGATTCAAGTCAACAACATAGTCCAGCTTGATAGACTTCTTTTCAGCTGACTTGAGAGAGGTCAATTCGGCTGATTTACAAGCCGTTTCAAAGATAGCATCAAAGAGTACTTCGTAGTCAAAATCAGCTGGAACCTGAACCTGGACATAACGTCTGGTCGGACTGACTGAAGTAAAGCTCATCTTTTCAAAGAGCATCCAGATGCCTGAAATAGCTAGAGTAAAGACAATTCCCAGGGCTACAAATCCCATTCCTGTTGTAATCCCGATAGCCGTCGCCATAAAGATGGCTAAAAGCTCCTTGGAGCCACCTGCGGCCGACCGGAAACGAATCAAGCTGAAAGTCCCTGCTACGGCGACACTGGTACCCAGATTTCCATTAACCAAGAAGATGATAATGGAAATAATGGCTGGCAAAAGGGAGAGGGTGACGACAAATTCCTTGGTATAAATGGTTTGGCGCTTATAGACCTTGGCCAAGATAATTCCTAAAACCACACTAGTTGCTAGTGAAAAAATCAATGCTAAAGGATTTATCTTGACTTCCGTGGAGGAGTAGATACTGTTAAATAACTGATTGATCATAGACTACCTCCTTAGGCCTTGACTGTTCGAGTCAGCCTTTCTTTAGTTTTCAGGTAGGCATTGCCGTATTTTGAGAAGGACTGGTCTTCAAGACCGTATTTATTTAGAATATCAGCCAACCACTGAGGATATTGACCAGGAACCTTGATTTCCATAATTACCTTGTCGTCATCCAGCAAGGGCAGTCCATAGCGGCCTAAAGCCAAGTCTACATCATAATCTCGATAACGGATGTTGGAATCAACTGTCACACGTACCTTTTTATCTTCCAAGCCTCTCATAGAGTAGCGGTCATAGCTAATCACCATTTTTGGCTTCAAGTCTAGATAGCGCTCCTGCAACTGCTCTACTTCCGCCTTGACCCGGTCATCGGAAATAGTATGGTCTGCCACACCGTTCACAATATAGTTGGTCACAGAGAGAGGATTCGAAACCAAACGGTATTTAAAGCCTACTTCATCCCGTTTCTTCTTGATTTCCAAGAAAACTTGACTATCATCATTCGGCTGCTCAGCATAAGTCCGCATCCGCATTTTTCGCGACCGCCTTTTCTAGCAATGGAATCCTGGATCATCTGGAACTCATCATTATCAAAATACACATTGGAAATGGTTGATGTCGCATAATCATCTGCGGTGAGGTAAGGTCTCATGTCAGCTTCAAGACGAGCTAGCATTGCCCGGTCAAGAATATACTTCGTTTCGATTCGTTGAAAGTTTGTTTGGATTTGCTTTTGTTTCATTTGGATTCTCCTTTAATTCTACAAATGTAGTTTTTGTTTTTAAAAGAAATAGAGCTTCCGCTCTGCACCTACAAGCGTCTGGATAAGCTTTGCTTTCTTCTCCTTTCCAAGCAGTATTTTTCAAAAACATTCTACAAATGTAGTTTATAAATATATTCTACAATTGTCGTTTGTGAATGTCAAGAAAAAAGATAAATAATCTTTCAGCTTTTTTAGCATTAGGAAACGAAGTGCAAACTGTAAGCAAAATCGTCCTAAAATAAAGATAAACTGATGACTAACTGCTCTTGGAGGATTTCTAAATCTCCCTTTGAGAAGATAATAAAATTCTACCAGTCTAAGCTTTTAAGAAACTTAAACTGGCAGAATCCTTTATTTAATCGTCATCATGGTCATCATCATCTTCCGAATCATCGGTGTCTGTCGTATGAGAGGAACTGTTCTGAGACGGAGTTTGAACTGTCGCTGTACTAGCCCCTGTAGAGCCCGCTGCTCCCGTATTTCCTGTACCTGCAGTAGAGCTGTTATCAGCTGGAGTTGATGCAGCAGACGAGGATGGACTGACTTCTTTTTCAACCGTTACCGTCTTTTCGACAATGGTATGCTGCTTGGATTGGATTAGTTTTCCATCCTTAGCATTGACAATGGTTTCATGAGCTGTTTGACCGTGTGAGAAGCGAATGTTATAGGTATCTTTTTCACGCGAAATTTGTAAATCTTTAATATCTTTTTCAGAAAGAGACAGCTCTTTTAAGACGGACGCTAGAGCCTGACGTTGACTGAGCCCTTGAGACTGTTTTTGCCCTTCAACAGGTCTGCTTTGTTGAGCAGCTGGACTTTCTAGAGCAAAGACCGAGCTAGTCAAGAGCAAAAGGAGAGGAACGGCCACTACAAAAGCAGCAGACAGAAACCTCTTAGGCAGGCGGTTATCCATAATACCAACAATCCGCCGCTTGAGATTAAACTTGTCAGAGTAAAAGCAGGTCGTCAGAGCAATTGGGGTCTTCTTACTGCGGTCTATCATGGTCAAAATCGTTTCACCGTAGAAAGTCCGATACTCTGTATCTCTACTGCTCAGAACATCGTAGTCACAGTACATTTCTCCTGCTTCCTGGGTTTCCCGGCAGGCAAAGCGGACAACCGGGTTAAACCAGTGCAGACTCTTGGCAAAAATTCCCAAAAGATTAACTAAAACATCGCGGTGCTTATAGTGAGTCAGCTCATGCTTGAAAATCAGCTGCAGCTCTTCTTCTGTGTAGTCCAACTCTGGCAGCACGATTAAAATATCTCTGAAACCTAGCAGCATAGGACTTTGGGACATAGGATAGTGGAGCAGACGAATCCGGCCCTTAACTCCCATCTCCTGCTGAACAGCCCGCAGCTGAGCCATCGCTTCTTCGTCCTGAAACTCCGTGCCCCAGCGCTTCAGCATCTTTCTGAAGCGAATATAAGAATAGGCGTATCTTCCTATGCTAAAGACAAAGCCAATCAGCCAGATGGTAAAGAGAATTTCAAACCAAGGCAGGTTTAGAAAAGCCTCCCACAGATTTGTCTGGGCAGCCTTTTCAACAGTTTGAGAGGCGCCCTGCGTTCCACCTGTCTGGGTGGCAGTCACTGCTGTCTGAACTACCGATCCTGTATTCAGCCGAATCAGGCCTGAGCCAAATTGGGGACGGAACGGAAACAGAAAACTCAGCAATATCAGAAACCAAATAAAATACTTCACTCTGACCGAAATCTTAGTCTTAAAGGCCATAAAAAGCAGACTAAGCAAAAGCACCAAAATGGAAGTTGACAAACTGGTCAGCAGAAAAGAAAGAAGGAATTGTTTCATGCTTATCCCTCCATCCTACTTTCCTTGGTTGAGCAAACTACGCAGCTCATCCAATTCATTTTCCGAAAAGGAGTTAGAAGAAAAGAGTGTTTTGACAAACCCGCCCATAGAACGGCCGCTGTGACGCTTCAAGAAATCCGAAGCCTCAACTTCCAGATACTCATCTTCTGAGATCAAGACTGTATACTGCCTTTCACGCCCCTTGCGGACACTTTCTAAAAAGCCCTTTTCTGTTAAGCGAGCCAAGACTGTCAGCAAAGTCTGGGGCTTCCAGTGATTGTCTGGTCCCAGCTTTTCCATGATACGGGCAGAGGTCGTCGGGGTAGGCAGCTGCCAAATTACCTTTAAAATAGTAAATTCCCCGTCTGGCAAACGTTTAATAGATCTTTTCATCGTTCCCACGCGCTTTCTAAATTAATGCTATTTCTAATTTCATTCTACACTTGTCTAACACAAAAGTCAATCATTATATAAAAAAAGAGTGGGAAATCAATTTTCCTCACTATATTTAGAAAAATAAACTAAGCAGGGTCAGCATAGCCAGCCCTCCCTGTTTGAACAGGATTTTGGGATCACTGGTCACTGCACCGTAAGCTGCTACCAAGATAATATAAAGCATAAAAATTCCCAGCCAAACCGGACTAGACTGCACAAAGGCCGCAATCAGCACTAAAACAGCTATCAGCCCGTTGTATACTCCTTGATTTTTGAAAAGAGTATTGACTGACTGCTGCTCCAACTCCTCTTGTGACATACCGAAAACCCGAGCTGTCGCTGCAGAAGTCGTTGCAATGGTCTCCAGGTAGAGGATATAGAAAAATTCCAAGGCAACCAAGCTTGCCAAAATAAGTGTAATAATAGACATTTTAACCCCCTAAAATATATAACGAAACTCAGTATAACACAGACTGACTGGAACTGCGAAAATCTTGCTCAAAAATGGACATTCTGTATAAAAACAAGACTAAAAATACTGAAGAAAAAAAGCGTAGCAGAAATCAGCAATTTCTGACTAGATATGATACAATCTTTTTTGAAAAATGGAGGTAAATTATGTTAACCTATGATTTAATTGTCATCGGCTTTGGGAAGGCCGGTAAAACATTGGCAGCCAAAATGGCGGCTCAAGGAAAAAAAGTTGCTTTGATTGAGCGAAGCAAGGCTATGTACGGGGGAACCTGTATCAATATAGCCTGCATCCCAACCAAGACCCTGCTTGTCGCAGCTGAAAAAGGCCTGGATTTCGACCAAGTCATGGCTGAAAAGAATGCTGTAACCAGCCGTCTCAACGGGAAGAACTATGCAGCAATCAGTGGTGCTGGTGTTGACATCATCGATGCGGAAGCTCATTTCCTTTCCAATAAAGTCATCGAAATCACAGCTGGCGATGAGAAAGAGGAACTGACTGCTGAAACTATTGTCATCAATACTGGTGCTGTTTCCAATGTCCTGCCAATTCCAGGACTGACTGAAACCGAACATGTCTATGACTCAACTGGCATCCAAAATCTGAAGGAACTTCCTAAACGCTTGGGAGTTCTGGGTGGCGGTAACATCGGCCTAGAATTTGCTGGACTCTACAACAAATTGGGCAGTCAGGTGACTGTGCTGGATGCTGCTCCTGTCTTTCTCCCTCGAGTAGAGCCTTCTATCGCTGCTCTAGCTAAGCAATACATGGAAGAAGACGGAATCCAACTCTTACAAAATGTACGTACCACACAGGTCAAAAATGATGGTGACGAAGTTGTAGTTGTGACAGAAGATGGAGAATTCCGCTTTGATGCCCTTCTCTATGCTACAGGCCGTAAGCCGAATATTGAACCACTGCAGTTGGAAATACAGATATCGAGCTAACAGAGCGCGGAGCGATTAAGGTCAATAAGCACTTGGAAACATCTGTACCTGGCGTATTTGCAGCGGGCGATGTCAATGGCGGTCTGCAGTTCACTTATATCTCATTGGATGACTTCCGTATCCTTTATAGCTATCTGGCTGGCGATGGCAGCTACACACTGGAAGACCGTAAGAACGTCCCTACCAGCATGTTCATCACACCACCTTTGGCTCAAATCGGATTGACTGAAAAGGAAGCCAAAGAGCAAGGCCTACCGATTGCAGTTAAGGAGATTCCAGTCGCAGCAATGCCTCGTGGTCATGTCAATGCTGACTTGCGTGGTGCCTTCAAGGCCGTTGTCAACACTGAAACCAAGGAAATTGTCGGGGCAACTATCTTCTCAGCGGGAGCTCAGGAAATTATTAATATCCTGACAGTAGCCATGGATAATAAAATTCCTTACACTTACTTTAGCAAGCAAATTTTCACCCACCCAACGTTGGCTGAAAACCTTAATGATTTATTTGCTATCTAATTTTAAGCCCCTAATGGGGCTTTTTAGATGTCTTTAAAACATTTGCTTACATTTCAACCCCCTTTTGTGGTACAATAATGCTAGTTTATTTTAAAAAAGATTGAGGAAATTTATGTCTGAACTGTATGATATTACGATTGTTGGTGGTGGTCCAGTTGGCCTATTCGCAGCTTTTTACGCTCATCTGCGCCAAGCCAAGGTTAAAATCATTGATTCCCTGCCTCAGCTGGGCGGTCAGCCAGCCATTCTCTATCCAGAGAAGAAGATTCTGGATGTACCTGGCTTTACCAATCTAAGTGGCGAAGAGTTGACTCAGCGTCTGATTGAGCAGCTGGAAACTTTTCCAGACTGAGATTTGCCTCAATGAAACAGTACTGGATATCGTCAAATCTGATGATGGCTTCACCATCACGACTTCTCAAGCCCAGCATCAGACCAAAACCATCATCATCGCCATGGGAGGTGGCGCTTTCAAACCGAGAGCTTTGGAGTTAGACGATGCTGAAAGCTACAGCAACCTCCACTATCATGTGTCAAACATCAGCCAGTACGCTGGCAAAAAGGTGGTTGTTCTGGGTGGCGGTGACTCGGCTGTTGACTGGGCGCTAGCTTTTGAAAAGATTGCAGAAACCAGCCTAGTTCACCGTCGGGACAACTTCCGGGCTTTAGAGCATAGTGTGGAAGAACTCAAGGCTTCTAGTGTTGAGATTAAGACACCATTTGTACCTAGTCGATTGGTCGGCGAAAATGGCAAGATTACCCACTTGGAAATCAGCCAAGTCAAGGGAGAGGAAAGTCAGCTTCTGCCTCTGGATCATCTCTTTGTCAACTACGGCTTTAAGTCCTCTGTCGGCAATCTCAAAGATTGGGGCTTGGAACTCAACCGTCACAAGATTTTGGTCAATAGCAAGCAAGAAACCTCTCTACCAGGTATCTATGCAGCTGGAGACTGCTGCAGCTATGAGGGTAAGATTGACCTGATTGCGACTGGGCTAGGTGAGGCACCTACTGCTGTCAACAATGCCATTAACCATATCTATCCTGAGCAAAAAGTCCAACCCAAACATTCTACAAGCCTATAAAAAAACAGCTGCCGAGCTCAAGCTCAGCAGCTTTTATAATTCATCTGCGATTTTATTGATTTTTCTCAAGCGATGATTGACACCGCTCTTAGTTAGAGGCCGGCTCAGACTATCAGCTAGCTGCTGGATGGAGTAGTCTGGATGTTGGATGCGAAGCTGGGCTACCTCCTGCAGGTCTACAGGTAAACTCTCGATACCAATATTGTCGCTGATTTTGGCAATATTGTTGATGGTTTTCATACTGGCTGTAACCGTGCGAGCGATGTTCGCTGTCTCCGCATTATTAGCGCGGTTGAGGTCATTGCGCGCTTCCCGCATGAGCTTAAGAGACTCAAACTCAGCCATGGCTTCCATAGCACCGATGACAATGAGAAAATCCATGATATCCTCAGCCCGCTGCAGATAAGTAACAGCCCCCTTCTTGCGCTCAATGGTCTTGGCATCCAGCAGAAAGCGGCGCATTAAGGCAGCCAAATCCTCAGCATGATCCAGATAAACGGACAGGATTTCCAGCTGGTATTTGCCTGAGTCTGGCTCCCGCATGCTGCCATTTGAGAGGAAGGCTCCCCGGAGGTAGGCTCGGCTGGCTTCGTCATCTGACAAAATGGCCTGGTCAATCCCTGCCTCGATACCAAAAAAGGAGTCAGCCAAGTGCAGGTCCGAAAGTATTTCTTCCACTTTCTGATCCAGAAATACTGTGTATACACGGTTCTTGCGCAGATTGGTCTTCTGATGGTGGCGGATTTCTGACTTGACCTGATAAAGGTCCGACAGCAACTCATAGAGATGGCGGGCAATCTTGGCATTTTTCTGTTGTGACAGACAGGGTCAAACCACTGCTGGCCAAGCCCAGACTGCCAGACATCTTGATCATGGCTGACAGCTCATTTTTTTATCTCTGCTTGCCAGACTCAGCAGTTCTTCTTTTACTTTTTACTGTAAAGCTCATTTGCGTACCTGTATAATCTGCATCAATTCGTCAACAACCAACTCGCCGTCATGGAACGCTCCGCCATTTTTCCAAACGCAGAAAGTTCGAAGAAATAACTCGCGGAACCTGCTCTTGCAACCCCTGAAAATCATGCTCCACCTGTATCAGATATTCGTCAAACTGATTACTGTCCATGTACTCATGAGGGACAGGTTCGATATTAACCAAGACTGTATCTACAAAATTCCTGCCTAAATGACGGTGCAGAACTTGGACGTGGTCGCTGTCTGAAAAAAATGCTCTGTTTCGCCGCGTTGGGTCATGATATTGCAGACATAGGCCACTTCTGCCTTGGTGTCTAGAAGAGCTTGGCCAATTTCCTCAATAACGAGATTAGGCAAGATAGAGGTAAATAGTGAACCTGGTCCCAGAACCACCATATCGCTTTCTAAGATGCTCTCGACTACCTTTTTACTGGCAGCAGGCTTCTTGTCATCATAGGTATTGGTAACATAGACCCGCTCAATCATCCCGCTCTTGCTGGTCAGATTGCTCTCACCTACAACTTCCGTCCCATCTGCAAACACAGCATGCAGAGTTAGTGGATTGTCGCTAGAAGGGTAAATTTTTCCTGTCGTATGGAAAAACTTGGTCAGAAGCTGCATGGCGTTATAGGTTGAGCCCTGCATTTCGGAAATACCGGCAATAATCAGATTGCCCAAGGGATGCCCCGCTAGAACGCCATCTCCTTCCGCAAAGCGATACTGGAAGACCTTCTCATAGAATTTTGGCATGTCAGACATGGCTACCAGAACATTTCGAAGGTCACCTGGCGGAGTTAGCTGCTGGATGTTTTTCCGCAGCTCACCAGAACTGCCTCCATCATCTGCTACTGTGACAATGGCTGTAATTTCTACGTCCTTTTTACGTAGGCTGTCTAAAATAACTGAAATTCCTGTCCCGCCGCCGATGACTGTAATTCTTGGCTTTCTCATGAGCGGTTCACCGTTTCTTTCCGACGGTTTTTGTCGCGGTGACTGGCATTGACTGGCCAATTTTTAGCCAAATCATCTGCTAAGCGCTGAGCAAAGGCTACACTGCGGTGCTGACCACCCGTACATCCCACAGCAATAGTCAGGATAGACTTTCCTTCCTTCTGATAGTCCGGCAAGATTGGCTCAATCAAGCCTAGCAGGTTCTGGTAAAATTCTTCTGACTCCGTATGGTTCATGACATAATCAAAGACATCCTTGTCCAAGCCAGTTTGATTGCGCAGTTCAGGTTTATAGTAGGGATTGGGCAGAAAGCGCACATCAAAGACCAAGTCTGCATCCAAAGGCAGACCGTATTTGAAACCAAAACTCATGACCTCAATGCGGAAACTGTGCATGTCAGCCTGATTTGAAAATTGCTCAGAGATGGTCTTTCTGAGCTCCCGTGGCGTCAAATCTGTTGTGTCCACAACATTCTGACTTAGATTCTTCAGAGGTGCTAAGAGTTCGCGCTCCAGCTTAATCCCATCTAAAATCCGTCCATCAGCTGCTAGCGGATGGCTGCGACGCGTTTCCTTGTAACGAGCCACTAACTCCTTATCAGCCGCATCTAGGAAAAGAATCTTGAAATCAATGTTCTCATTCTGCTCTAATTCATCCAAAACATTCTGAATTTGCAAAAAGAAGGAACGGCTGCGCATATCAACAACCAGAGCCAATTTATCATTGTCAGTAGTCCCTTCGACCAGCTGCAAGAACTTCGGCACCAGAGTTGGCGGCATATTATCAATGGTAAAATAACCCAAATCTTCAAAGGACTGGATGGCTACGGTTTTCCCCGCCCCGCTCATTCCAGTCACAATGACAAGCTGAATTTTCTTCTCAGACATAATAATCCTTTCATCAGATAGAATCTGTCAAAGAGTGGTTTTCCCCCGCTCTTTTTTAGAGAATCTCGGCAATAACCTCGATCTCAATCTTCACATCCTTAGGCAGGCGAGCCACTTCGACTGCTGAACGAGCTGGAAATGCTTCTGTAAAGGCCGTTTTGTAAACTTCATTAAAAGCCACAAAATCATTTATATCGCTCAAGAAGCAAGTAGCCTTGACCACATGGTCAAAGTCTGTTCCAGCGGCTTCCAAAATGGCTGAAACATTTTTCAGTACCTGCTGAGTCTGCTCTTCAATAGTTGTACCAATGATTTCTCCTGTTTCAGGAGACAGAGGAATCTGCCCGCTCGCAAACAAGAGATTGCCGACAATTTTTCCTTGAACATAAGGTCCAATCGCTGCTGGTGCTTTATCTGTATGAATCGTTTTTGCCATAATTATCACTTCTCCTACTTATTTTTTTCATTATACCATAAAATAGTAAGCAATGGCCACGACAGATTGATAAGCCTTGACTTTTTCCATTTTTTCATTGATGAGGTCCTTAGAAGCTAAAAGGAAATCGACTTACCTATCAGAACCCATTTTTTAAGATTTAAAAACGCTGAGAAATTTTTCCCAGCGTTTATAGTTTCAAAATCAGAAGTTTTATTCCTCTTCTGCTTTCGCTAATGCTTCTCTTTCCAGACGCAGCTTGCGTTTGGGGTTGAGTTTATTAAAGAGCTCTTCTAGCTTTTCTGCATTCCAGACGTCGGCTGCAGAGACAAAATTTCCATTTTCATCGCGGAAGGATATTGGTTTATCGCCCATTGCTAGCCTCCTTAGTCAACGAATTCAAACTCGAACTTGCCGATGCGGACCAGATCCCCATCCTTGGCTCCACGAGTGCGAAGGGCTTCATCAACGCCCATACCGCGAAGCTGACGGGCAAATTTCATGACTGCTTCATCGCGGTCAAAGTTGGTCATATTAAAGAGTTTCTCCAGCTTGTCACCTGACAGCACCCAAGTCGCATCATCATCACGAGAAATTTCAAAGGCTGGTGCTTCCTCGTCAAAGCCATAGTAAGCTTCTTCTTCCATTTCAGACTCATCATAGAGCAAGAACTCTGATGTCTTATCCAGTAATTCTGCGGTCGCATCCAAGAGGGTCGCAAGTCCTTGCTTAGTCAGACTGGAAATCGGGAAGATTTGCGGTAGTTCCGCAAACTCATCATAATTAGCTGCTAACTTCTCTTTGAATATCTTAAGATTTTCAGCGCTATCTGGCATATCCATCTTGTTGGCAACAATAATCTGCGGGCGCTCCATGAGACGAAGATTGTAGGATTCCAACTCTTTATTGATAGCCAGATAGTCCTCATAAGGGTCACGTCCCTCACTAGCTGACATATCGATGACATGCAGGATGACCCGTGTCCGCTCAATATGACGGAGAAACTGGGTTCCCAGTCCCACTCCTTGGCTAGCACCCTCAATCAAACCCGGCAGATCTGCCACCGCAAAGGACTCTCCAGACTGGGTGCGAACCATGCCTAGATTGGGCACGATTGTCGTGAAATGATAGGCACCAATCTTAGGCTTGGCTGCTGTAATAACACTAAGCAAAGTGGATTTCCCGACAGATGGGAATCCGACCAGACCAACGTCTGCTAGGACCTTGAGCTCCAGCAGAAGCTCTCGCTCTTGACCCGGTTCTCCGTTCTCAGAAATCTCTGGAGCAGGATTTTTAGGCGTTGCAAAGCGAATATTTCCACGACCGCCTCGGCCACCACGCGCTACGATAAATTCTTGACCATTTTCTACCAAGTCCGTCAGCACCTTGCCCGTCTCCGCATCACGAACTGTCGTCCCCTGAGGCACACGAACAATCAAGTCCTCTGCCCCTCGGCCATGCATCCCTTTGGTCATGCCCTTTTCACCAGACTGAGCCTTGAAGTGGCGATTGTAACGAAAGTCCATCAGGGTACGCAGGCCCTCGTCTACAACAAAAACAACATTGCCGCCACGGCCACCATCGCCACCCCAAGGGCCGCCGTTAGGAACATATTTTTCACGGCGAAAGGCCACCATGCCATCACCACCATTGCCAGCCTTAACTTGAATCTTGGCCGTATCTAAAAACATACTCATTTTTTCTATTCTCTTTTTCTAGTCTAAAAAAACGCCCTGAAGCGTTTGGATTAAAAGATTGCACTGAGAGCAGAAGCAAAGATTGCTCCAACTGTCACGATGAGCATGATAATCACGACCAGCATCGTCAATTTTTCAAATCCTGTTTTTTTGCGTTGTCCGTTATCTCCAAAAGCCACGATAACACCTCTATCCTTTAAAAATTACTAGGTCTATTCTAACATGATTGCTCCGTTTTTTCAAATGGAAAAGTATGCAAAAAGGCTTTAAGAGAAAACTCTTAAAACCTTTGAATTTTATCTAGTCTTTTTTTGAAGAAAGACATAACTTCCAAAGCCAACTAAGATTGCCAAACCTGCAACTGACAGCCAAAGTGTAGTTTCTTGACCAGTCTTAGGCAGAACTTTTTTGTTGCCTCCTGCAGCACCCGGATCATTGGTACCATTGTTTGAATTGTTATTTCCATTCTCTGGATTGTCTGTTCCACCCTTTGGATTGTCGGAACTGTTACCAGGGGTATTGTTACCATTGCCTGGAGTGTTATTTGGATTATTGTTTGGATTATTATTTGGGTTGTTGTTTGGGTTGTTGTTTGGATTGTTGTTATTGCCAGGAGTTGGCGGCTGAACTGACTTGCCTGGATCATTACCTCTATAAGTATTTGTAAAGACTGGATCCAAGTCATACTTGACAGAGCCCAAAAGCTCACCATTAACATCTGTTACAGTAACTGTCAGCTGTGCTTCCTTGTCATCATAGACGTAGTTAGGATCGTTTCCTGGGATTTCCTTAATGCTGTAGCGGTAAGTACCAGCAGCACTGTAGTTCAAGGCCTTGAAGTTAATAGAGCCGTCTGCTTCATTGGTAACTGTTTGAAGCAAGTTACCACTTTCGTCAAAGAGACCAAAAGTAAACTGACCTTTTTCTAACTCTTTATTAACAAGCTTCTTCTGAGCCTTAATCATTACGTCTTTTGCTAGCAGAGCGCTTCCTTTACCAGAACCATCTTCTAAGCGGACTGACTTAGTAATAGTACGCTCTGGGAAGCCTTTAGCTGTCCAAGACAAGGTGTTGTTAACCACATCACCTACTTGAACACCATCTGGTACGCGAGTAGAGTACTCGATGTACATTGGCCAGTTGTAGTTATCACCAAAGTTGATGGTAAAGCCATTGGCATCACCATTAGCATTTTGCGTAAGAACCGCCTTGTTAGTGAAGTTATCCAAAACAGGCAGAGTCAGCAAGTGCGCTTCATTGCGGATACCACCTTCTACAGGAGCATAACGAACTGCTCGCAGTGTACCTGGTACCAATGTCAGACCATCGCCAAAGTTGTCTGAAATCACCATGTTACGAAGCATGTCCTGTCTTGCATTCAGGATAATGCGCCACTTGACAATTTTTGGATCGCTACTGTCTTGGTAACCATATTTCATTTCATACTCACCAGCAGTTCCTTCTACCTTTTCGTATTGGAAAGAAAAATCTGTCTGGCCAAATTTGAAGGAAACCGGCCCTGAATTTTTGCACCTTATCGTTATTAACCCGTACATTAAAAAGTCAGGGACATTTCTTTTTGTTCGGTGTAGTTAGTAAAGTAATTACTAAACGTTACCGTAACCGTCTGACTTGCTGGATTCGCTTGAGCTTTTCCGACTACTTCTCCCTTGTGATTGACAACATCAGATACTTGGAAGTTTAAGGGAGTAATTAGGGTTAATTCCTGCGGCAGTGAGAAAGTAAGGGTGTCGCCTTCAGCGATAGTTTGAGATGACGGGAATGTGAAACTAGTTGTTACAGACAGAGTTTCATTGGTCATAACTGTTGAGTCACTTGTTAATGGCACACCATCTTTGGTAATGCTTGTTTGCTGGGTATAATCTGTTACCTCAGCAGCCTGTGTCCTAGCAGCCAAACCAAGACCTGTAACAATGGCCGTTAACAAGATTAAAATTTTAAGAATAAGTGTTTCTTATTTTTCATCTTATACTCCTTTCGTAGCTTATTATACCAAGAGTATTGCAATTTATCAACATTTTTATTCAAAGTGTTTAAAAATTCATACGAATATAAAAAAACCAAGACATTATGTCTCAGTTTCTTTACATTTATTAGTCTATCCCAATTTCATCTCGAACAACATTAGCAATGGTATCTACATAGTAATTAACTTCTTCGTCAGTTGGTGCTTCTGCCATGACCCTCAGCAGAGGCTCAGTTCCGCTCGGACGAACCAAAATCCGGCCATTACCAGCCATTTCGGCTTCCATTCTCTCAATCACCGTCTTGATAGCAGGGACTTCCATCGCCTTATCCTTCATGCTGTTTTCCACACGGATATTGACCAGTTTCTGCGGATAGATGGTTACTTCAGCAGCCAATTCGGATAGTTTCTTACCTGTTTCCTGCATGACCTTGGTCAATTGCACAGCTGAAAGCTGACCGTCACCTGTTGTATTGTAGTCCATGATGATAACATGTCCAGACTGCTCGCCACCTAGATTATAACCATTCTTGCGCATTTCCTCTACTACATAGCGGTCACCAACTGCTGTCACAGCCTTTTGAATACCTTCGCGATCCAAAGCCTTATGGAAGCCAAGATTGGACATGACGGTCGTAACAATGGTATTCTGCGCCAGCTCACCTTTTTCAGACAGGTACTTACCGATGATGTACATAATCTTGTCACCATCTACCAGTTCGCCATTTTCATCTACTGCAATCATGCGATCGCTATCTCCATCAAAGGCCAGACCAATCGCGGCACCAGACTCACGGACAACTTCCTGCAAAGCTTCTGGATGCGTAGATCCAACATTCAGATTGATATTGAGGCCATCTGGATTTTCTCCGATAATGGTCAACTGTGCGCCTAGATCCGCAAAAATCTGACGGACACTGGTTGAAGCCGCACCGTTGGCCGTATCTAAAGCTACATGCATTCCTTCTAGTTCTAAGCCGGTTGATACCAAGTATTGTTGGTACTTGCGCAGTCCTTCTGGATAATCCACCAAGTCACCCAAACCTTCTGCGCTTGGACGTGGCAGGGTATCTTCTGCTGCGTCCAGCAAAGCTTCGATTTCCAACTCACGCTCATCATCCAGCTTATAGCCGTCACCACCAAAGAATTTGATACCATTATCCAAAGCTGGATTGTGGCTGGCAGAAATCATGACTCCGGCGCTGGCTTTCTCTGACTTGACCAGATAAGCTACACCAGGCGTTGCAATGACACCCAGTTTATAGACATGAATCCCAACGGACAAAAGTCCTGCAACCAAGGCGCTTTCCAGCATTTCTCCTGAAATTCGAGTATCCCGGCCAACAAAGACCCGAGGCACTTCACTTTCATGCTGGCTCAGAACATAACCACCAAAGCGGCCAAGTTTAAAGGCCAATTCCGGCGTTAATTCTACATTTGCTTCTCCGCGAACACCATCGGTTCCAAAGTATTTACCCATTATAAATAGTTTCCTTTCATAAGACCTGGATGTAAAGATATAGGCTGCAAGCAAGGCAGATTGCTTTAATCCAAGTTTATTTTCAAAATTTTATTTAGTTTTTATTTGATGAGCTCGTATTTGAGCTGCTGTTAGAGGAAGACGAGCCTGAGCTGTCTGCTGTTTTAGTGTTGACACGCATAGTTGTTTCAAATGGTGTCACCACGCTTGGCATGACATTTCCCTGACCATCAACAGCCTGCAGCGGTGCTGTTCCGCTGTAGTTGCCAGTGATAATGACATTAGTCGGGAGAATGGCCACGACAGACTCTATCTTAGACAGGGTCTCCTCGTCACTGGTAACTGTAGCTTCCTTATTTCCAAGGTCACACCACTGATAGACACATTTTCAGCCACCTGGCTGTCTGTGATGAGGTAGCGGACCTCAACCTTCTTGCTGGCCTTTTTACCAATCTTAACAGAAATCTTCTGCGGAGTGACTGTAGCAGTCAGACCGCTCGGTAGGTTTTCCACTTTTAGCGGAATCTCTACTGTGCCTTCTGTAGCCTTGGAAAGATCAGCAACGACTCTAAATTTTCGAGTGCTTTCCTGCATTTCACTGGCTAGATTGACCCGGTTGGAGCCTGTCAGAGCGACGGAAACTTCAGAAGTGAAACCGCTGATAAAGTAATTCTCACTGTCATATTTGATGTCAATCGGCACATTGGAAACCGTATTGGTATAAGTTTCAGATGTGACCTGTCGAACTCCAGTATTGTTTTGATAACTGCTGGAGGTTGCATAGACAAAAAGCACTAGGGCAAAGAAAAACGAAGAGATGATATAAAGAATTTTTTTACGTTTTTTCATTTCTTCCATCCTCCCATGAAGCGTTTTTTCAAACCTGCTGGCTTGTCCTGCTCTGATAAGAAGACCTTTCTCAGCTCTATCTCAAACTCATCCAAAGTCAAATCATGCTTGAAAATTCCATTGTGCGTAGTGGAAATACCGCCGGTTTCTTCTGAAACGACAAAAGTAAAAGCATCGGATACTTCAGACAGGCCAATAGCTGCGCGGTGCCGGGTTCCAAACTCCTTAGAGATACCGCTGCTTTCTGTCAGAGGCAGGTAGGCACAGGAAGCCGCAATCTTATTGTTTTTTATAATAACAGCTCCATCGTGCAATGGCGTATTAGGGATAAAAATGTTGATTAGCAGCTCTCCGGACACATCTGCATCCAAAGGAATCCCTGTTGCAATGTACTCCTGCAAGGTGCGGGTTCCCTGAATAGCCACCAAAGCCCCGATTTTCCGCGGACTCATATAGGCAACAGACTTGACAAAGGCCTGAACCATTTTTTCTTCGTTACTGATGGGCGTTGTAGAAAAAATATCTGTTGCCCGGCCCAGCTTTTCCAATCCTGCTCGAATCTCAGGCGAGAAAATCACCACGGTCGCAATGACCCCGTAGGTGATGACCTGATTGATCAACCAAGAAATGGTGGTCAAGCCAATGATATTGGCAAAAAACTGTGCCAAGATAAAGAAGAGCACCCCGCGGACCAAAATCATGATCTTGGTACCGGCAATGGCCTTGATTAGATAATATAGAATCCATGCGACGATAGCGACGTCAATAATATTAATTACAATCCTCCAAGGGTCCGAAAACAAACTGGCCCAATATTGGAGATTGGTTAGTTGTTGAAAATTCATACTTAGACTTCCTACTCCTCTACAAGCAAAATCAAACAGCTGTAGCAACAAATCGAACTTATTAAACCTAGTATCAGCCTGATTTTATCTTGTAATTAGAGTTTACTCAATTAACTTCTCTCTTTTTTTTTTACAGTGGGTCTTAATGCTTAAAGACTTACCAACCCATTATATCACGTTTGTCAATATTTTTCTGTAACCTTCTTTACTTTTTTATGATAAAATATTTCTTATGAAGATAAATACAGCCTTGGGCCTCTTGGCAGGCAAGTCCTCCCACTTTGTTCTCAGCAAAATGGGGCGTGGATCGACTCTGCCGGGGAAAGTTGCCCTGACATTTGACAAAAACATTTTTACAAAACCTAGCAAAGAACTATGACGTCGTTGTTGTTACCGGAACCAATGGTAAAAACACTGACTACAGCTCTGACAGTAGGTATTCTCAAGGAAGCCTTCGGAGAAGTGGTGACCAATCCCAGCGGCGCCAATATGATTACTGGGATTACGACAACATTCCTGACAGCTAAGAAAGGCAAATCTGGCAAGAATATCGCTGTGCTGGAGATAGACGAAGCCAGCCTATCTCGGATTTGTGATTATATCAAGCCTAGCCTCTTCGTCTTTACCAATATTTTCCGTGACCAAATGGACCGCTATGGTGAGATCTACACGACCTACCAGATGATTTTAGATGCTGCAGCTAAAGTGCCTGAAGCGACTGTGCTGATGAATGGCGACAGCCCCCTCTTTAACTCGGTCAGCCTGAAGAATCCTGTCCGCTACTATGGATTTGACACCGAGAAAGATCAGGCTCAGCTGGCTCACTACAATACTGAGGGCATCCTCTGTCCCAAGTGCGAGCATATCCTCAAATACGAGCTCAACACCTATGCCAATCTGGGGGCTTATATCTGTGAGGACTGCGGCTTCAAACGTCCTAAGCTTGACTACAGCCTGACCGCTCTCAAAACGCTTGAGCATAACCGCTCTGCCTTTACCATTGATGGTCAAGACTATCAAATCAATATCGGCGGTCTTTATAATATCTACAATGCCTTGGCCGCTGTATCAGTGGCTCAGTTCTTTGGTGTTGAGCCGGCTACTATTAAGGATGGCTTTGACAAGAGCCGAGCTGTCTTTGGCCGTCAGGAAACTTTCAAAATCGGCGATAAGGAATGTACCTTAGTCTTGATTAAAAATCCGGTCGGGGCGACCCAAGCTTTAGATATGATTGGACTTGCACCATTTGACTTTAGCTTGTCTGTCCTACTCAATGCTAACTATGCGGACGGCATTGACACCAGCTGGATCTGGGATGCTGACTTTGAGAAGATTTTAGAGATGGAGATTCCTCATGTCATTGCAGGTGGTGTGCGCCACTCTGAGATTGCTCGTCGACTGCGGGTAACGGGATATCCATCAAATCGGATTACCGAAGTCAAGGACTTGGAAGCAGTATTTAAGACCATTGAACAGCAAGAAACCAAGCATGCCTATATCTTAGCAACTTATACTGCCATGCTGGAATTCCGCGAGTTACTAGCAGAACGGCAAGTGGTCAGAAAGGAGATGAACTAATGGTTTACAGATCCCTCACTTCTCCTGAAAACAAGTATTACCGTTACGATATTAAAATTGCCCATCTCTATGGCAATCTCATGAATACCTACGGCGATAACGGTAATGTTCTCATGCTCAAGTATGTGGCTGAAAAGCTAGGCGCTAGGGTTAAAGTCGATATCGTCTCTCTAGAAGATGACTTTGACAAGGACAGCTACGACATCGTCTTCTTTGGCGGAGGTCAAGACTATGAGCAAACGATCGTGGCCCGCGACCTGCCAGCTAAAAAAGAAGCTTTGGAAAGTTTTATCAATGAAAATGGCGTAGTGCTAGCTATTTGCGGAGGTTTCCAACTTTTAGGCCAATACTATATCGAAGCTTCTGGCCGACGAATCGAAGGTCTGGGTATCATGGGCCACTACACCCTCAACCAGACCAAAAACCGCTATATCGGTGACATTAAGATTCATAATGATGAATTCGATGAAACCTACTACGGCTTTGAAAATCACCAAGGACGGACTTTCCTCTCTGACGACGAAAAACCTCTGGGCAAAGTCGTCTATGGAAATGGCAACAACCAAGAAGACGGCAATGAAGGCGCCCACTATAAGAATGTCTTTGGCTCCTACTTTCACGGCCCTATCTTGTCCCGCAATGCGAACTTGGCCTACCGTCTGGTGACCACTGCTCTGAAAAATAAGTATGGCTCAGATATTAAACTGGCTGCTTATGAAGATATCCTTGCCCAAGAAATCCCAGAAGAATATGGAGATATCAAAAGCAAGGCTGAGTTTGAATAGATAAACAGGAGAATCACTATGAAAGAAAAATTGCATTATATTCTGCTTTTAATTACCGTCCTATTGGTTGCCAGTATTTCCTTGGCCAATATGCAGAGCGTCAATGTTAGCTTTATCTTGTTCAGCTTCAAACTTCCCTTAATCATATTGATTTAATTTCAGTGCTCCTGGGTTCTGTCACGACTTTTCTCATCAGCATGGTGAAAAATTTCTCACTGAAAAAAGAGCTTAAAAAAACCAAAGAAGCACTTAAAAATTCCCATACAGAAAACTAGGTTGGAAATCACTCCAGCCTAGTCTTTTTGTATTTTCTTTTTATGAAATTTTATTGTATCTATTCTTTCTATATCTTTCAACAGCCATAAACCATCTAACCATATTGTTTTGCCATAATAACAGAACTGCTGCAGCTGGTAAAATACCCATAAAGCTTAAAGTGATAATCTCACTGCCGATAGGTGTCCCTATCATATTAAAAACTAGAATAGATATGACTAAAATTGGACCAATCAGTCCCATTAAAGCCATAAATACTGTGAAAATCCAAGCGAATATCTTCTTGCCAAGAGTAACCTTCTTATCGCCAAAATTACCCCAAATAAGATTAGTATCAACTGCCCGTCTAAAATTTTCTTTACTGGTTGGCTGTGCCAACTTAACATTCTTATAAAGGGCTCGCTCTACTATGACCAGCAAAAGAGTACCTTCCAGAAACCAAACAATTAGAAAATAAACCAAAGTACCATAGCCATAGACACCACCAAACAATCGTGTCTCAGGAAAAAGCTGCATCACACCACTAAAAGCAATCAGAAATGATGTAATTAAAATGATTTGTTTCCGATTGCCACGCGATGCCTCTGTATTCAATAGTTTACTTTTAGGAGCTGCTAAGGGGTCTCTTGGCTTTTCTACATTTACATAAATAGCCTGACCATCACTTTCCCCTATATAAATAACTTTCCTAAAAAACATCCTTCATCCTTTCCTCTCTATATACCAACAATTAAAACAAGTCAGGTTGATATAGTTCTCAGCACTTTCTTTTCTTCCTCTTTTTAAACTGATAATAAATAAAACTCCCCGTAGCATCCAAGACAATCGTATAGCCAAAAATTCTTATAAACCATATTAGCCAAATCGGACTATTTTCAGCATCTATATGCAATAATTGCAAACAAACAATAATACCAAGAAATAGAATTACCTCTGTAATCAAACGAGGCTTAGTCTTTTTGAAATCTAAAGTTTTTAAAAAACTCTGATTATATAATTCTTCTGGTACTTCTTCCCAGTAAGTCTTATCTTTCGCTCTCAATTTAAGTAAATATCCGACTTCAACAATGAGTCTCGAGAAAGCTGATATAAACACTAGATTACCAAAAATACCTAATATTTGCTTATAATAGCCGGTTATCAAACCAACCATCATTCCCCCAAGCAAGGTAGCTCCTAGAATTATCCAAATAGAGGGTTTACTATAGACACTCGAAGCAGCAACATAGTTGGCATTAGTCCGTTGCTCGGAAAAGCCTGTTTCTAATTGTTTCTTTAGCCATCTTACATTATAAAGGATTAAACCCAAAAATAGAATCAGAGAACTAAGCCCAAAAATAATGGTATATATAAAAGAATTTCTCAATAAATTATTAGTGAGTACAACAATAACATAATCGGTCAAAACTAATGACAGAAGTAATCCATTAATCATTGCAAAAAGCATGGCTGTACCAAAAAAATTGATGTCTATAAATCAATTTTTTTGATTGAAAGAAATAACTTGACATATCAGCATAAAAAAAGAAGGTATACGCAAAAAAATAGGAATATAAGATTAGAAAAGGGATTCAATTTGAGTTGATCTTTTATAAAATAATACACATGCGACAAGGCAATACTTAAGGCAAATATACCGGACCAGGCCAAACCAAGCATCCCAACAGAAGCTCGTGTCGCACCTAGTGATTGAAAGTAGTTCTTGTTTAATTCTTCTGGTCCTAAAAACTATATTTTTTCACTCATTTTCTACCTCAAAAAATTTGGCCTTTGTATCTCTAAAAGCATTTTTTTAATTCTGCTAGACATACAGACATTACATGGTTTGATCTCAACTGGTTTATGACAACCGAACCAATTGGTAAAATAGGGTTATTATTTTTCCATTTTCATTCTCCAATTCATAATTTAATTTATCTAAAATTTTTATTATTTATAACAGTTTTGACTATGCCATTCCATATAATATTTGGAACCAAAGAAAGTAGTATAGCAAGTACAACTAATTTTATTATAAACTCTATAATTGTACTTGGCATAAAAATAAAACCAATAAACAAAAAGGAATAACTGCAAAGATAATAAACAACACTACTAAAATGTTTGCAAGATAAGATGTTTTTTTATCTGTTTCAAAAACATCATTATGTTTTTAAAGTTATATCGTGTATAACTTCAAAAATATTCTTTCTGGACAGTACTACTAGGAGGTTCAATCAAAGGATAAGTATTTCTAATTGAAATCATCCATAATTCAAAAAGTATAAAAAACCAGATTCCTAAGATCATAGGTAACAGAAAAGAAAAAAGACCGAACTCTTTTTGAGGAACAATGTAATTATCAGAATAACCAGCGATAAAAAGCCATAATCAGGGACAATCAAAAAAATGGCGAAGACATCCAAGTTAATCTGCCAATTTTCTTAGCTATGTTTTGGTGATTCCCTATTTTTTCCTTATCGAGCCTTCTCCAAACAATATCTCCTGATAAAAAATAGTACTCTGCAGCTAAGCCTGTTCCTTTTAAATTAGTTCCCATCCCATTATCAACAGCAAATAATAATCTTATCTTTCACAATGGACAGCTCCATATTAGCTTTTTAGACTTAATATTTCGATCTAGTTCTTTATTGACATCACTTCCTAAAAGCAATAATTTTTTACTCATTTTCTTCTCCATTCTCTTGTGTTGTTTCTTCTTTTAGCTTGCCACTTTTGACCAGCTTTTTATAATATCGTTTGCTGTACCATTCTCGGTCTGAAATCTTTAAGTAGGATTTATACTCTTCTGGGTACTTGTGGATATAATAGGCTTGAAAAATATGCACATTCATCATAAAAGCTATAAAATAACCGCTAATGACAAACCAAACCACCAAAAATAATCCAAACATATAAAAATACCAAAGGACCGGAAGTTGATTCATTAGATGATAGACCAGTGATACCGGAAAGAGCACTACCATCGTTCCGACTGTAATCATCATCACTTTCTTAAGAATTGACTTTTCTTCTTCATCGTTCAGTCTCCTTTTCAGATTCTGGATACTATTCGTAATAATCCAGAAAAAGAGAACGATTCCTAAGACGAACTGAAACCAGAATCCCACCAATGTATAAGCATCGTAAGCTACCGCACTAGCAAAATAAAACCCCGATATAAAAGCACAAATTGACATTGAAAAATAAAAAGGAAAGTAAGTCCAAAGCTGACTGTTCAAGCGTTTCTTGGGCCAAAAAACAGGGATAGATCCAAAAAGGAAAGTTAGATAGAAAACTATACTGATTGGTCGCATTATTTGCCCAATTGTGTGAAACAAAGAAACCGATTGATGAGAAAGATAGTGTACTTCTCCACTTTGACCTACACTACTTGGCAAAGCAATTAATAGAAAGTAAACCATAATTCCAAAAAAGATAAATATGCAAAACACGACCGTAAACAGCCGATTGATCATCCCCATATGAATAGGATTTGGCATACCGGCGGTTAAGGCAAACTTTCCGTTCGTTACGATTTTCTTACTTCGTTCAAAGTCTGCACCGAAAATACTGATTTTTTTCATTTTTAATCTCCAAATTTCATCTGGCAGAAAGGCTCATATCCTTGAGAATCTTCCATTTGAGGATAGGCAACAAATTGTGTCACAAAACAGCAACTGTCGCAGCAGCTACTGCTTTGTTAAAGATATAACACTTACCTTCTGCGATCGACTGTTTTATCTAACACTTAGTTACAAGTTTCGCTCTCCGGTTCTTTCTTGAACAAGATTTTCCCTTGACTGTACAGCTTCATAATCTTTACAAAACGAACAGGGTTGTTTTGGTTATAAAACAAAAAGGGTATATAGAACATAAATCCAGCTATCCAAAAATCGTAATTGGTCTCAATAGGCTGACCAAACTTTTGAGTATAGCCGTAAAAAACACATACTAAATATATAACAGCAGCAATTATTATGTAGCGAGCAATTCGATAGATTGTTGAAGATGATTTAGCTGGGTCAAAATTCTCGTCACCCACCATCAAATTATGGGAAGCCGCATAATAAAACACCTTCTCTGTTGTCGGCTGAGCCTTGCGAACATTTTTATAAAGCCCTCGCTCAAGAATAGCGACCATTAACAGAAACTCAGCCAACCAAAATAGCAGGATATAGGTCAAACTGGTCCAATTATAGACACCAATGGACAAGGCTGAAAAGAATCCAAAAACCCCTGACCCACCTGCCATCAGAAAAATAACCATTTCAGGAATGTAGGCATTGGTCTTATAAGCACCTTCCGTATTGAGCAGGAAACTTTTGGGAGCTGCTAAAGCCTCTCCAGTCTGCTGGTCATAATAGACCGCCTGACCATCACACTCGCCAATAAATACTCGACGACGTCTAAGAAAAAACATTCTAACCTCCTTCTAATTACTTATTGAAGTTCTTTTACAGAACTTTATAATCTCTACTGCTTCACTCACTTTTATTTAATTTCAAATCAGCTAAGCCCCAGCTTTATAATCATGTAGCTCTTTTGTCAAAATAGCTACATCCGGTCCGACGCTCACTTCTAAATATACATCAGAGTTTTCATCGTCTCTACATACTACTTTTAATTTTCCAGACTCAAATTTTTCTGTTATGTCCAAAATACCAGAAATATTATTCTGATTATATATAACAAAAAGCAACTCCCAACAAAAGACCTGCAAAAAAATAATCTTAAAAAAATCTCTCCTCCAATCGGTTCTCCTAAAAAAATCTTTGAAGTGAAAAATAAAATCATAGACATAGTAGAAACCTACTGAAGGAATAGTGAACAACAAAGCGTTAAATAAATAAGTATTATTGCGCTTCTCTTTTTCGCTCAAGTTCTTTTCTTTTAAATCCTCTGAATCACAAATAGTAAAAAGGCTGACCGTTTGAGTAGTCACTTGCGCTCTATTGATATTTCGATACAAGGCTCGTTCTACAAGCATAGTAATAAAAGCAAACTCTGCTATCCAGATAAGAATAACACTCCAAAAAGTTGTCATGCTATAAGTTCCTTGTAAAAATAGACTAAAGAAGGAAGAAATGCCACCTCCGCCAGCTATAAAGAGAACAACTAATAAAGGAATATGTCGATTCATCCTGCTTGATTTCTCTGTATCTAATAGTTTACTCTTTGGTGCCTCTAAAACTTCGTGGGTCTTACGATCATAATAAATGGCTTTGTCATAATATTGATTCAAATACATACGACGTCTTCTAAAAAACATATCTCTCCCCTTTTCTAATTCTTATTCTAGTTCTGTCAGCAAACCTCTGTTCCCAAAACTGAATTAGCTAATTTTGTCATTCAACATCTGTACTGTAAAAAAATTCTTATTTTATATTCCCAAACTTATTTTGTACTTGCAATATAAGCCAATTTCTCAATTCTCTCATGAATCGTTTCTACATTCAAATTTTCTCGAAGGTATTCACAGAGCATTCCATTTTCATAAAACATTTGCTCTGAAAGCTGACCTTTAGGTTCATCGGGGCACTGAATCATAACAATGCTGAAAACACCACCGGGACCAGAATTCTCAATTGCATTCCCCTCAAAATGATAGGTGAAAGCCCGAAAATGAGAACCATTGTAGTTACCTGAAATTACATAGGCAACTTTTACTAGATTTCCACGACCAAATGGATAATGACTAAAATTAGCGTATTTTGCTACATAAGGATTTTGAAAAAGTTTCAGTGTCAGGTCATTACTTGTTTTTTGCTTAGAGTAATCTCTGTAATAATCGTTACCTTGTGCTTTGTCAAATTGATAGCCGTGCTCGGAAGCGAAGGCTTGGTATACTTTATTCTTTTTGGCGGAATGACTAATCGCCCAATAAACTATCCAACCTACGAAAGCAAAAATTGCTAGCATTAAGACAATAAAAATTATTACAAAATCCATCATTTTCTCCTATTTTTCTTAAATAAAACGATTCAGTCATCAAAATCTTTAGTAATACGATAACTGAACCACATTGAATATCAATTTAATTTTTTTCCTGTAAGCTCTAAGAAGCTCATTTCTAACGGAAACTGCATACTCCTACACCTTCTCCGCCAATTCTTCCCATTCTAG
>BNJU01004469.1_pt1 | contig 66354 bp, 109 predicted proteins | sample 8539281 | NCBI WGS metagenome assembly BNJU01 (sample SAMD00202456, study PRJDB9452) | human saliva metagenome | isolation source: human saliva | place: Japan
CAGTTGCCGCATGCTGAGATCGCCCCCGCCACACAGCCCCGCCCTCAGAATTGCGCTTGAATGCGGGCGGTCGCCGACAGGCAGCGCGGGCGCTGTAGGAATGAGATATTGCCTTGCGGCATGAATGCGCCTCCTCGGACGGCTGCCTCGAATGTGGACAGTCGCCCTCCGTCCAGGCTCGCTCAGGTAGGCTAGGAGCCCATGCCAGCACCGATCGCCAAGAAGATTCCGACGTCGCGGACGTTCCACGGAGATTCCTACGTCGATAACTACGAATGGCTGCGCGACAAGAAGAGCTACGACGTGCTCGCCCTCCTGGAAGCGCGGAGAACGAGTGGACGGCGGAACGCACCGCCCACCTTGAGCCCGTTGCAGGAGGAAATCGTCCGCGAGATCGCTTCGCGGACGAAAAGGAGGACTACCTCGATTCCTGTCAGGAAGAGCCGGTGGTGGTACGTCACGCGCACATGGAGGCAGCAAGCAGTACCCCGCCACCTACAGAGTCCCCGTGGACCCTGAGGATCCGGCTCGCCGTCCAGCTGTCGACGGGAGGAGACTCCTCGCATGGGACGGCAACAGCCTGGCCGAAGGGAGGAGATTTTTCGGCGTGTCGAGTTTCGCCCCCGTCGCCCGACGGGCGTTTGGGAGCTGGGCGTCGATTTCACCGGAGACGAGCACTTTTCGGCTGCGCGTCTTCCGACGTCGAGACAGGGCGCGGTGAGTCGACGACGCCGTCGACGGCCTCGGGTGCGGCCTGGCGTGGACGTGCCGACCCAAAGCGATCGTCTACCGCGCGTCGACGACTCGTGGCGCCAATGGCAGATCTGTCTACAGAGTCGGCTCCCCGACGTGGGAGGACCGGCTGCTCTTTCCAGGAAAGACGACGGGCGTTTCGAACGTCGGCCACTGGGCTTCCTGACGACGGGCGCTGGATCGTCGTCCACTCGTCGTCGACTTTTGACCGCCGAGGGCGCTTCTCCGACGTCGCCGACATCGAGCGCTCCGCCCGATCGTCGTGTGCCGCGGGCGCCAGGGGCTCGACTCTCCGTGGAGCCCGCCGGAGACCCCGTCCTGATCGTCCACAATGCCAATGTCGCCGACTTCGAGGGTCGCGTACGCCCTGATCGGTCGGTCGGGGCCGGAAGAATGGACTCCCCCTTCTCACGCCCGGGGCCGGCGAGACGGATTCTCGGAGTCGATGCTTTTCGCGACTTTGCAGTGATTTCATGCGTTCAGGCCAGCCCCAGCTGCGGTCCATGCTGCGAACGGGGGCGCATGAATCGTCTGGCGCAGCGGGCCGGCCGCCCGAACTCGGCCGATTGGGTCGCCGGATGCCCCTGACGGCGGGGAGGGGCCTGAATCGGCCCGGACGGCGGAGGCAGAGCTCAGTCGCGCGGGAGGAGCGGAGAGAAGCGGAATCCTCGCCGTGGTCGGCCCCGGTCGTCGTCCTGTCGGAGGACTCTCCTCCATCGAGGTGGACGAGAATTACGTGTGGGAGGCGAGCGACGTCGTGTATTCCTCCAATCCCGTCCTGACGCTGCCGACCCAGTTTCTCCTCCCCCTGGCGACGGGCGAGACGAAAGCTCTCAAAGAGCTCGAGGTTCTAACTACGACCGTTCGGCCTACGCCCAGGAAGGGTGTGTGGCGAGCCGACGACGGCGCGCTCAAAGCGATCAATGTGGTCCACTGAGTCGACGTCGCCCCCGGACGGCGAGGAATCCCGGAGACATCTACGGAGCTACGGCTCGTACCGGAGGTCTCACTGACCCGGTGTTCAGGTCTCGTACATCTCAATTTTGCAGCGCGGAGCCGTGGTCGCTTTTCGCCCACCCGCGCGGGAGGCGGCGAGATGGGGCGGGCGTGGTATGAGAACGGGCGCCTGCTCAAGCGCAACACTTTCACGAGATTTCATCGCCTGCGCCCGCTGGCTTCTGCACGTCCGGGCTGGGTGGCTGAGGCCGCCTGGCCGCCGGAAGGGGCGGTCCGCCGGCGGGCGCTGCATGAGGGCCGTCGCCAACCTGGCGCTCGAGCGAGTTTTAGGGGCGATCCACGCCGGAGTGCCTTTCGCTCGACACCCTCACCACCATCCTCAAGCCTGAGAGCCGCCGCTGACGGTGGGGAGTGGGAGGAGGGCAACTCGATCGAATCGCAGGAAGTCTACAGATATATGCAGACGTATTCGCTCACTGAGAACGTCGGCAGGCGCGAATATCCGGCCATTCTTGCCACCACCTCGCTCAACGACGTCCGCGTCTTTACGTCGAGGCCGACGAGTGGATCAAATTCTCGCGCGAGCGGGCCACGAACGACCGATGGCGCGCCCGATTCTCGAGAAGATCGAGATGGCTGCTGGCCACGGAGGCAAATCCGGGCGTTAGCGACGCAGCGTGAGCGCGCCTTCGAAATCGCCTGGATGCTCGATCAGATCGACGCGGATGAGCTTGCGGCGGTCTCGCATCGAGGCAGGACGACGCAGCAGGTAAATCTCGCATGTTGCCTGAGCGCTGTCTCGCCGCCGCCCTGGCGGTGGGCGGTCAGCTCTCGATTGGCGCGCGTGCGCCGCCCGGCGCGGATCGCCGTCAGACCGCCGCGATCGGCCTGCCCGTTGCGCGCTCGGCCGCCGTCGACCGGAGGCGCGTCGCGTCGGGCGCCGCTCGCCTGCAATCACTCCCTGGCCGCCGCGATCGCTGCCCGCCACGTGTTTGGAAACGCTGGCGAATCGCAGCGGAGGACGGCTGACCGACCGGACCCTGGCCCTTGCCGCCGTCGGAGACCACGCCGTAGGCGCGCGACGGACGGAGCTCAACCTGTTGGTTTCAGCCCACAGCAGGAAGTCGCGCAGCGCCCTGCAGGTACCCCTGCTCGGTGACTCTGACGGTTCGCGCTGGCGGCCGGACTTGACCTGATGCCGAGGCGGCCAACGCGTCGTTCCAGAGCCGTTCGACCGCTTTCAGAACCGTCTGCGACGTCGGAGGCCACGCGATTCTGCCCGCGGTCCGACGTCAGGCCGAGGGTCGTGACGTAGTTGCTGCGTTCCGGCGTCGTCACTTCTTTGCCGTCAAAGTGATGCTCGGGTTAGCGTGCGCACCGCCGTGAGCGCGGCGGAGACGTGCCCCAACGCCCGGCGACGGCGGCGGCGTTGCCCTGAGAGCTGGGGGCACGGCGGTCGCGATGTCGTCGGGGATGTTCGAAATGTCCTTCGGCCGGTTCGGAGCTGAGCGTCCTGGCGAGGATGAGCAGCAGGCGCGCGTCGATTGCCGCCGCTGAACAGCGGCGAACGGCCCTTTGTGTGCTGGTTGAAGAGTAGCCAGAGCATGGCCGCTGTGGCCACGGCGCTGAGCCGCGGCGGCCTCCTCGATCGCCACGTGATAATCCTGATCAGCCGCCAGCCCGCACAGGTCCGAGACGCAGCGAAGAGACACGAACGGAAATTCTCGTCGTCGTGCAGATCTGCGCCGCCGCCGTCGACCTATGTCGGTTGAGATGGCGTTGAGGGAATGCCGCGCACGGCTTCCACCTTGTCGGACGTGACGAAAGAGTCGCTCGTGAGCACCTGACCTGAGCGAGAAGCCGAGCCGGAGGTGGAAGAGCAGCTCTTCGTCGCTGGCGAACATGTCCAGCTGGCACGGGAATCTGCCCAGTTTGTAACTGAAGGCGGTCGCATCTGCCGAGCCGTCAGGCGTAGGTCGATCCGACGACGAGGTCAGGGCACGTTGACGTCGGTCGCCAACCCGCCGGCGGAGCCGATGGACACGACGCATCGGGGCTGTACCCGAGGTATCAACCGAAAGGCACTCTGCAGGGTCGCGACCGTCCCACGCCCGTGCGCATGACGACAATTCGCCCGCTGGACGTCTGGCATACCCATGCCCTGCCCCGTCGGAATGGGGATTTGAGTGATTCTAGACGCGGCGCCGAGCAGAGAGCGGCCTATCGTCCGGGCGTTTTCAGCGAGCTCTGCGTGCACGAGAGGGCGCCTTTGGTGAGGATGTCGAGGAAGGCCGTACCTCGACATCCTGTGCAGCCAGCACAATGGCGTTTACGGTGGTCACGCCTCAATGTCCTTCCATACCTCGCGCTGCTTCAACATAGAGCGGACGGCTGTTGCGCCGCCTCGCGAGTGATGACGCCCCATCCGCATTGAACTCGTTCGCGGCTGGGACTCCCGTTGCTCGCGGTATATCCTGAAAAGTGCGGAAATGAGGAGTGCCCCTGTCGATGTCAGGCTCGGAGCGAGAATGAGATAGAAGCCAGTTTGCATCCCATCGAGAGAAGTCCACCACAACGTCACTGTGATTACGCATACTCCGCAGGAATGATTTCAATCGAGTGCACTGCGGAGACATCTCCTAGATGCTCTACGTTGGGTTGGCAAAAGCGCACGTCGTATTTGGTAAGCACATCGCCATGCGGCAGTCGTTTGACGTCAGCGACTCTGACAAACGGAGCGTGAACTGCGCGATGGTCTAAATTGAAGGACTCTACGTTCATTCGTTCTCGTTGATCGGGCATCGGATTCTCCTCTGGTCAGGCAAGCGTTGAAAATACGACGCTTCTTGCGGCCAGCGTCTACCATTATGTTACATACGACATCGTATACGTGTGGAAGAGCATCGAAAAACTGGTCGGTGTTTTCTCACTTTTGTGAGACGGTGCGTTGGCGTGAAAGTTCAATCGTTGAGGGATGCGTCGGATTCTTTCGGTTGTGACCGGCTCTTGCTAGGGCGCGGTCGTCAACTTTGAAAACAATCGCACCCGGATTTTCTCAGGGTCGCCCTCATGGTTGGCTCAGAAAAGGCTGGGCAGGATGGAGCACAGGCGGACGCGGGATTTCGTGGACCTGACCCGCCGCCGGGGCGAAGGACATGCGCCTCGTACAAGAGAATAGCTTCGGTTTTTCTCGGCATGGCGAGAATCCTTCAGGCCGAAGCATATGGCGGGCGGCGATGCGTGGATCGCCGCCCGCTGATCCTGCGCGAGAACGGATCCGCGAGTTTTGCTATTTCCTTTGCTTTGCCTGGCAATCTGGGCAGTAGCCGTGATAAATGACCTCCGCCTCGTTGATTGTGTATCCGTGAGTGTGAGAAGCGTGAAGGCAGGGCTTCTCTCCTTTTGCGCAAGGAACGTCTTCAATCCTCCCGCACGACCGGCAGATGGCGTGATGGTGATTGTCGTTCCGGTTGATCTCGTAATAGGTGACGGTTCCCGCCGAACGAACCTCGCAGCAATCCCGCCGTCGTCAGAGCGTGGACGATGTCGTAGACGGCCTGGACGGAAACCGAGCCGATCTGGTCGATGACCCCCTGCCGCAGGGCCTCGACGCTGGAATGCCCGCCCTTTTGCGCTGTGCGCAGAAGGGCCAAACGCGGCTCCGTGACGCGCAGCCCCGCATCGCGCAGCGTGTTCGAATAGTCTCTCATCGCTCCTGCGGCTCTCTCTCGATTGTTTGCACTGTGCAGTGAAGTGGAAGCTCCCAATGGGGACGTGGAGTTCCAGTGGGATGCGAGCCTGTCCCGGTAGCATTGTAGCGTTTTGCGTCAGCCCATAGGTACCCGTCGGCGCTCGGTTCCGCCGGCAGACCCACGGGCGTGACACGTCCGCACCGCAGCGGCGTGTCGCACGTCGATTGGAAGGAATGCAATGGCTCCGCTTTACGGTCTCGCCTGACGGCCCGGCCGCGGTCGTCTCAGGCCAGATTTCGCCGAAGAGGCTTCCCGCCCGCCGTCCGTCCGGGACATGTTTCGCGTGAATCGGCCTTCCTCCTCTCACGGTCGGCTCATGAGGGCGGGCCTGCACTTTGCACAGAACATCTGAAAAGTCCCCGCGCAGGGCGAGGCTCGGACGCATCGTCGTCGAGCTCTATCGGGATCCCTAGGGCGCCACGGAAAAGGCCATTCGACGGACAGGGCGCGTCGCGCTCGGCCTCGCCCGGCCATTCTCCTGAGAGCGTGCTGATTGACGTCGTCGACGCCATCGCATGGGCGACGTCGAACGCATCGGCCTGCTGAGCGTGGCCGGGCGGGGAGGTCGGATTCGCAGCCGAACGCGACATTCTCTTCCTCCCGGAAAGATCCTTCCCTTCCATGTCAATCGCTCTCACTGTCCGCGCCTTTCGCCGAAGACGGGGCGGTCCTCGGCGAGCGCACATACTATTCGGTGGGCGGCGGATCGTCGTCGGAAAGAGTGCGAGACGCCGAAAAGGGCCTCTGAGGCGCGCCTGCTCGCCTGCAGCCTGGGACTGCCGGCGGCCTCCCCTGCCCGTATCCGTATTCGAGGCGCTGCCCAGTTGCTCGGCCACTGCGAGCGCGAGGGCTGAGGATCTCCGACGTCGTCACGCCAACGAGCTCGCGCTCATGGGCGAAGACGAGCTGCGGGCTGCCTCGACGGATCGTCGCCGCGATGCGAGAGCATCGAAGCCGGTTGCACGACGACGGGGCTGCTGCCTGGAATCTCGAGTGCGCAGGCGCGCCCTCGGCTTCTGGCCGACCCTGCGCGCCCGGCAGGCCTCGGACGACGGCGACGAGTTGGCCGGAATGGACTCGATCAACCTCTACGCGCTCGCGGTCAACGAAGAGAACGCCGCGGGCCACCGCGGTGACCGCGCGACCAACGGAGCGGCCGGCGTGATTCCGGCGGTGCTGGCCTACTACATACGCCGCAGGGGCGGCTCTGCTGAATGCGTGCGCCGGTTCTTGTTGACGGCGTCGGCCGTCGGCGGCCCTCATCAAGACGAACGCTTCGATCGCGGGCGCCGAGGTCGGATGCCAGGGCGAAAATCGGATCGGCCTGCGCGATGGCGGCGGCCGGCCTCGCCGAGCTCTGGGCGGCGAGCCGCGGCAGGTGGAGAACGCCGCGGAGATCGCCATGGAGCACTGCCTGGGCTGACGTGCGACCCGGTGGGCGGGCTCGTCCAGATCCCCGCATCGAGCGAAACGCCATCGCCGCGGTGAAGGCGATCAACGCCGCGCGAATGGCGCTGTGGGGCGACGGGCGGCACGCGGTCTCCCTTTGACGCCGTCATCGAGACCATGCGCCAAACGGGAGAGGACATGCTCTCCAAGTACAGGAGACCAGCCGCGGGGCTTGGCCGTCAACGTCGTCGAATGCTGACCTCGAGCGCCTCCGAGGAGGTCGTCGACGAGGTCCCGCCAATGCTCCAGAGCCGACGCTCCAGGCGGAGCAGGTCGTCTGTCAGCCCTGCAGCCCATTCGCCTCTCCCTGCGGGACGTCCGCGTGCGTCTGGACGGCAGGGCATGTGATGAGCGATTCGACGCCGCCGAGGGATTCGCGAAGGTGAAGATGCGCACCGATTCGAGGACCTTCGGCATGTCCACGGACTCGTTTGGGACGAAGCTCAGCATTCCGCCCCTGCCGGTGGCAGGCACGCGGTCGATGAGGGAGCTCTCTTCGAGGGCGGCCGCGACCTTTTCGCGCGTTGTCCTGGTGGCGCTCATGCGCAGGGCGAGCGTCTTCATTCCGCGCATGAGCAGCCAGCTGTCGAAGGGCTGAGGTCGCGCCCGTCATGTTGAGGCGGACGGCAAGTTTCTCGGCGAGGTCCTCGCGGGAGACGATCACGGCGCCCGCCAAGACGTCGTTGTGTCCGCCCAGGTACTTCGTGGCGGAGTGAAGGACGACGTCGGCCCCTCGATTCCAAAGGCCTTTGAAAGATCGGCGTGTAGAAGGTTGTCTACGGCCACGACCGCGCTCTGCCCGATGGCCCCAGATCGACGATTCGCTCAATGTCGATTTCGACCATCATCGGGTTTGTGGGCGTCTCGATGAAGACGAGGTCTGCCGGCTTGGCCAGGGCGTCGCACAAGCCTTGTTCGCCCATGGCGAAATCCACGTCGTAGACGCCGGTCCTGGCAAGCTCGTCGAAATAACGAAACGTTCCGCCGTAGATGTCTTCGGCGGCGACGATACGTGAGCCAGGGGCCGCTAAAGAGACGACCAGCTCGGCCGCCGCCATGCCCGACGACGTCGCGAATCCCGCTGTGCCGCCTTCGATCTGCGCGAGCGCGCTTTGCAGGACGTCGCGGGTCGGGTTAGCCGTGCGGGTGTAGTCGTATCCCGTCGAGGCGCCCAGTCCCGGTGGGCGTAGGCTGTGGAAAGGTAGATGGGCGTGGTCAGCGCGCCGGTGCCGGGGTCGCTCGACGTGCCGATATGCGCCAGAACCGTCTCGGCGCGGCGGGAGGCCCTTTCGCGGCCGGAGGCTTCGTCGTGGACGCTCACGAATCCCCTCCGTCCGCTCGGCGGCCCTCGTTCTGCCGGGCCCGCGAGACTTCCTGGGAATCGCCTGGGGACTGAGCGTCGGTTGACGATGCCGAGCCGGCCGAAGCTCCGGAATCGTCCGAAGTCTCAGGACCGGCTGACGCCTCCGTGTCGATCGGCTCCGCAGAGTCGATCGGCGCCGTTTCGAATGTGGCCGTCGCCGGAGCCGAAGCGGGCTCGTCGGACACCGATTGCGCTTCGACGGCGCGCCTGAGCCGATCGACCGCCTCCTTCAGCGTGCTCCGCGGGCAGGCGATGTTGATCCGGGTGTACCCTGAGGCCTCGTCTCCGAAGATGGCGCCGTCGTCGAGCCAAAGGTCCGCTTCGTTGACCATGAACTCGTCAAGCTCGCCCGCCTCGATCCCGAGGTTGCGGATCAGCTCGCGGCAGTCAAGCCAGGGAAGGTATGTGCCCTCAGGGTTCGACGAGCTCGATCCCGTCGATTCCCCTCGAGCGCCGCCGCCAGAAACCCAGGTTTTTCGGCCATGTGCTCCCGGAAGGCGTCGAGCCATTCCTCGCCCCTCGTCGTAGGCGGCGCGGCATGCGGCGAGGCCGAGGGCGTTCGGTTCGCTGTAGCCCGCGGCGTTTGACTCGCGGATGAAATCCTGTCGCCGCTTCCGGTCGGGGACGACGATGTTGGCAAGCTGGAGCCCGGCGAGGTTGAAGGACTTCGACGTGCGACGTGAATGTCGCCGTTCGATTCGACATTCCCGGCAGTGAGGAGAACGGCGTCGCGCGGATGCCCGGATAGGGTCAGATCGGCGTGGATCTCGTCCGAGAGACGATGACGTCGAGTTTTGCGGCGAGGTCGGCGAGTCCGAGCAGCTCGCGGGTCCACACCCGGCCGACCGGATTGTGGGGTTGCACAGGATCATCGTTCGAGCGCCGGAATCGACGAACGTCGCCTCGAGGGCGGCGAGATCGCGAATGTGTCGCCCCTCCCCATTGCGCGCGAGAGGCGCGTTGACCGCGATGCGGCCGTTGTTCTCGACGATTGACCGAAAAGGATAGTAGACGGGCTCCTCGATGACCACGCGGTCGCCGGGCTCCGTGAACGCCCTGACGGCGTATGTCAGAGCCGGGATCACGCCCCCTGTGGCGACGATCGACATCGGGTCGACGTCCCATCCGAAGCGGCGGGACTGCCAGGCGGCGACCGTCTCGAAATAGGATGCGTCCGGACTCGTGTACCCGAAGATTCCATGGGCGACGCGATCGTGGAGCGCCTGGACGACGGCGGGGGCCGTCCGATGGTCCATGTCCGCAACCCACATGGGCAAAACCGTCTCGGGGTACCCGCGGCGCTCCCGGGCGTCCCATTTCAACGACTCCGTGTTCTCGCGGTCAATGAACGAATCGAAGTCGAACTCTCTGGCCACCTGCACGCCTTTCTCCTGGTCGTTGAAGCATCGATGCGGTTTCAGGCGCCTGCGGCGAGCGCAATGCACGGCCCGGAACGGCGTTCCGGTCGGCTTCGACAGCCGCCCATCGACCGCGAATCTAGATTACCAAGAACCCAGATTGCCAAGAACCTGAGCTGTCAGAGGACTCGGGTTGCCAAGAACTCGGGTTGCCAAGAACTTGAGCTGCTGAGGACTTGGGCGATTGAAGGGCCGCCGAGAGGGCGCGAGCCGGTCGGCGCCGTCGGCCTCGTGCGTCTCATGGAAGACCATCGGAGAACAGGTACGTCAGAGGGCGGCCAAGGCTATCGCGAGGGCGGCTGCGACGTAGGCGAGGCCGTGCAGGCGAAGGCCTTGCGTGTGTTGCCCGTCTTTCTGCCGTTGCTCAGTGCGGCGTGGCCGGCGATTATCCCAATATAGAGACAAGCACGGGAAAAACGAAGCCGAGGAAAAATTTATCAAATACGCGAACATGTTCGCGACGGCCCTGAGGCTCAGAAGGCTGAACGTCAGCGACGCTGCTGCAAAGGGATTTCTCGGGACGGCAGGCTGGGGGCCTCCGCGAACCTGTGTTTGAGGGGCTTGACCTTGAGGAAACCTCGTTTAGCTCGGCAGCGGAGGCTGACTGGTCCACAGCCGAGGCTGCTTGCTCAGCGGCAGAATCGGGGACCTGAGACGATTGCGCGGGGTTAACGTCTTGGAGGTCGTCGTGGGGCGCCGACATCGATGTCCTTTCTCCCAAATGCCGTGATCGTTCGACGAATAGACCGCGGCCGGAAAGGCTGGGAGCGTGATCGCCGTCCGAGCTTGATCCAGAATAGCGCGCGCACGCCTGAGGAGGAAATGCACGAGATGGTTCGCCGCGGCGCTCGCACTGCGGGGCGAGGCCGCATCGCTCAATTCGGCGTCTGTTTCCTCGGCGTTGCCCCCTACTGGAAGTATGTCCATTTGGGCGTTGCCCCTACTGGAAGTATGTCCATTTTGAGAAGAAGCGGCGTGACGACGAGCCCCTAGGGTACTCCCAGTGTCAAGCCTGCGCAGGCCATGCCCCTCCCGACTCGCCGGTTTTTTTCGGACGGAGTGCAGCGCACAGTGCCCTGCAGACGATCCCTGCGGGCAGGAAGACGAGCCAGGCAACTATCCATCCGCATATGCTGAAGACGAGCGAGCAGATGGCGAGCGAGCTCGTTTTCCGTGAGGGCGGCGGGCCGAACCCCATTGTTGACAGGCTGCGGCGCCGTGCCGTAGGGAAATTCGACCAGTGGGCCCGCCTGCAGGCCCCTGAGCTTGTTCGTAGCCGTCATGGGCAGCGGCTCTGTCCTGCCGCGCGGAAATGTTGTCAGGACGATGATATGCGTGTATGTCGCTCGCCACAAGGGCGACGAGGGTATCGCGGCGTGCCCCCGTGACGAGTCTCGCGAAAGGCGGGAATGCGTTGGTTGGAACCCGTGGCGGTTTCGGACGTGTGAGGGTTGGGTGCGCCTGCTGAAATGCGGTGCGGGCCCAGAGTGCCGTTCTGGGCCCCGCACCGATTGCGAATCTTGATTGCCCGGACGCGGCGGTGCAAGTGCCCCGAACCGGACTGCCGTGAGCGCGTTGGCGGTTTCGCGCCTCCGACGCCGCGTGGGATTCATCCGAGTATGTCCGCGATTCCTTTTAAAAATCATGATTACGAGCACAGCGAGAATGGCCTCAATGTAGCCGATGACCGTGCCCGCAATGGCTTCTGGCTTGCCGCCCTTGCCCGTCTTTCGGATGTCGTTGAGAGCGACGTGCCCGAGGATGACGCCCGCTATGGGCAGGAAGAAGGTCAGGGCGGGGATTCCGAGCAGGGCGGACACGATGCCTAGAATGCTGCACGCCAGCGAGGCGATTGCCAGCGGGTTCATCCCGCTGGCGACCGGCTGGCGGCTTCGTAGATCGCCGAATGCGGCGCCTGTACTTGGTTCTGTGCGAAAGCCCCTGGTTCTGTGGGAAAGCCCCTTGGTTCTGGGGGAAACTAGGCGACTGCGGCTGTGGAAGGCCTTGGCCGCCCGCCTGTGAGCTCTCGTTTGGCGACGACTTCTGTTCTGGTTCTTCGTTTGGCAACGACATCGTTCTCCTTTCTCTCGATGTTTCCGGTCTCGTGGCAACTCGGACAGCACCTGACGCCCGCCGGCGCGAACGGGCCTCGAAGTGCAAATTCATAGTAGCGCGAAGACCCCCTAAGGGCAAAGTTGAGATACTGTTCGATTTTCGCCCGCGCCTGCTGCCCATGCGCAACGCTTTTTGCGTCCGGCCGACTCGCGCGAGTTTAGTCATCCGGGCCTGCCCGAAGTTCAGACAGGCCCGGTGTGTCAGGCCGCCAGCGACAGCCGTAAATCGCAAATCGGCGACATCGGTTTTTCGCTCGCGTCGAAATCAACCTCTAAATTGTCGAAGTATCAATGAATACTGGCCGTCGGGGAAGAACCGCCGATTCACCCGCGCAAACTCAGTGTGTCGCAAACACTAGAAAACGAAGTCGATCTCTGGCACGCTGTTTTTATCTGGATTGAAGCGGTCCACACTTCCACAACTCAAACAACTTCATCGCATTGCGACCATGCCGGATCCGAGGCGTGCGCTTTTCGTTCCCACCTTCAGCGGTCGCCGCAACGTCAAACCGTCTTTTCGCGCACCCGCCGCGAGTTCGGAAAGGGTCAAGCAACGAGAAGCCTGAGCCGTTCGACGACGGCGTCGGGCGTCGCGGCAAACCGCAGAAGACAACCACGCAAGCTTCTGGGTCCGGCCTCCGCCTCGCGAGGGGCGGCGATGAAAGACCACGACAGGAGATAACCATGAACTATCCCTTTTCGCCGTCGACCTTACAGCGATCGGGGCATTGGCGTTTGCGCTGTACTATCCACGACACCGGCGCAAAGACTTGGGCCGTCGCCCTTCTGAGCGTCAACATCGGAGCTTTTCGCCGACCACGGCTTTGTCCACGGCGACTGTGGGCGCGGGGCTAGGGGCTCGGCCTGTTCGGCGTGCTCGATCATCCGCCTCGCGCTCGACCGAGCTGAGCCAGGTCGAGGTTGCATATTACTTCGCCGCCCTCGCCATCGGGCTCATCGGCGGAATGGGCGAAGGCATGTCCCTCGGCATCGCGGCGCTGCTCATCGCCGCGATCATCTTCGCCCTCGCGGTGGCCGATTCGAAGCTTGTGATGACGGGTTCGAGCCACATGACGCTGGTCGTGGACAGGGCCCTTTCCAATCCGGAAGAGCTTGCGCGATACATTGAGCGTCGCACCGACATGAAAGTGCGCGAAGTGAGCATTGTCAGGCTCGACTACGTCAATGACTCCACCATGGTCGACGTCCGCTGCTCGAAGGGGCGGGCCCAGATCCGGGAGACGAAGTCGTTGAGGGCAGCCTGATGGCGGTGATGTCTATGACGGGTGCGAGCGAAGCAGAGGCCAAGTCGAGTCCGAAGAGGGACGGATTCGAGCTGCTCGGCTTGCCGGAGATCTCTCTCCATGAGCTGTCTGCACGGGCCGAGCTGCTCAAACGAGACCGACCGCAAGTACCTCGTTCCAGACAGGACGGTCGCCGAGATGGTCGGCTTTCTGTGCGACATCGGTGCTCTGCGCCTGACGATCGACGGGCTTCAGACCTTCAGCTACCTCTCGGATTACTACGACACACGGACTTCGCCCTCTATCGCGCGGCTGCCACCAAGCGCCGTCGGCGTTTCAAACTCCGCTCCCGGATCTACCTCGATTCGGGGCTGCACTTCATGGAGCTCAAGACCCGGTCCGGGCGAGGCCAAAACGTCAAAGACCGCCTGCGGCTGAAAGACGTCCGCTCGAAGGACTGTTTCTACCGCGGCGACCCCGCCGAACCGCTCACGCGTTCGGAGGTGCTCCTTGGGCGGCCAAGCTTCTCGTCGGCCGCGGCGTCACGGGCGACTCACAGGAGGGCTCAGAACCCTGGCGAGCCTTGTGCCGTCGAGCCGCTCGTACTACCGGCGCTCGACGGTCTGCCTCCTGACGATTCCAGGTTGACGATCGACCGGGGCCTCGTGCTTGCGGCCCCGGAGAGGACTCCGTTCGAGTTTCCCGAAGTGGTCGTCGAAACCAAATCCAGCGGACGCACATCCGACGTCGACCGGTGGCTGTGGTCCCGCGGCATACGGCCGTCCCGAGTGTCCAAATACGCCATTGGCACGGCAATCGTCCATCCCGAGCTGCCAGCCAACCGCTGGCATTCGACAATGACCAAACTAGGAATAAGGAGATAGCTATCCGATGACTGGGAAAAATCCATAGACACGCGGCGGCGGTCCTCGCCGTCGGGGGCCCTCGCCCCTGGCCGGATGCGGCGACGGGAAGTCCGACACGAATCGAACGAAATCGACGTCCGAGGGGTCGTCGATTGTGGGCTCTGGCGAGACCGACGGATTGAAGATCCTCGATTCGCTGCGCAACGTCTCCGGAAAGAAAGTCCCCACGGGAGGCGACATTTACGCGTCGTCCGTCAAGCCGAACGGGGCCACTCCCGAGGCGGTCATGGCGGAGAACCAAAAACCGCACGCCGATTCCAACGACGCCGATTACAAGGAGTCCTCCGCAACGACGATCCAGCTCGACGGCACGCCGAAGGTTTCAGGCAAGGGCGCGAGCGCGACGCAGGACTCCGTGACCATCAAGCAGGACGGCACCTACGTGCTCAGGCTCCTTCAACGGGACGGTCACGGTCGAGGCGCCGGACACGGCGAAGGTGAAAAATCGTCCTCAAGAACGCCAACATCTCCTCGTCCAAGGACTCGGCCATTCGGGTGAAGACGGCCGATGAGGCGGTCGTCATCGCCGCAGAAGGCACCTCCAACAGCCTGTCCGACACGTCGAGCTACGCCGGCAATGCGAAGGGGCCGTCAGCCGCCCTCGCGTCGTCCGCGGACCTCACCGTCGGCGGCAAGGGCGAGCTCAAGGTCACCGGGAACGCCAACGACGGCATCTCCAGCTCCGACGGCCTCGTCGTGACCGGCGGGAAGATCAGCGTCAGCGCCCTCGACGACGCCGTGCGCGGCCAGGACTACGTGGTCATAGCCGGCGGCACGCTCGACGTCAACGGCAAGGGCAACGGCATCAAGTCTGAAAACGAGACCAAGTCGGGCCGCGGGTACGTGCTCGTCACGGGCGGCGACCTGACGATCAACGGCGGTTCGTCCAACGCCGTGAACGCGAAAACCGAGATTGTCATCGCCGGCGGCAATATCAAGATTGCGGGCTCCAAGGGAGGGCATCGAGGCGGCGCACGTCCTCCTTTGCAGGGGGCAGGCCGACGTCAAAAACGACCGACGACGGCATCAACGCCACCGGCGTCAGGCCCTGGCTCTCCGTCTCCGGAGGCGAGTGGCGTCTGGACACCGGGGGCGACGGCTTGACTCCAACGGCGCCGCCTACATCGGCGGGGGAAAGATGACGATCTACGGCCCCACTGACACGCGTGCGGCTCGCTCGACGCCGAGACCGGCTTGAAATCGACGGCGGCACCCTGTTCGCCGCGGGCCCTCGGGCATGGACGAAACGCCGTCGTCGGGCTCGTCTCAGACGGCGATCGAGGTCGACGCCGCGGTCAAGGCGCAGGCCACCGTCACCGTCGTCGAATCGGGGGCAAGGAACTGGCTAAGCACACCCTCACGAAGGACGTGAGTTCGATCTTCTTCTCCTCGCCGACCCTGGCGAAGGGCAAGGAGTACAAGATCGTCGTCGACGGCCACGAGATCGCCAAGGCCAAAGCCGGCGAGTTCAGCTAGGGCGAATCTGCGCGGGGCCCGGCCCGCCGCCTGCCTTTTCAGACGCGAATCCCGCGGAACATTTTCAGGCGTTCCGCGGATTCGCCTTTTTGACGCCGCCGATTGCAGCGCGCTCTGGCGCGGCCGTGTCGAATCGCGTTGGTCAACGTAAAACAAAAAGTTCGAGATTGTTCCCAGAAAAAGCTTCGAATAAAACATTGGGAAAAATCGAGCTGCGTTTCTCATTCTTGACGGGTCGGCGAGGCAACGCCCGCGGCTCGGAGCGTCCGGGCGTGCGGGCTCGCAAGAAGGAGGCAGTATGGACGTCCGACTCTTTGCCCTTGACATAGCGGCGATATGCGCGCTCGCGTTCGCGCTGTACTCATCCGCGCCATCGGCGCAAGGATCTCGCGGTAGCCCTCGTGGGCGTCAACGTCGGCGTGCTGGCGGTGACCACGGCTTTGTCCACGGCGACTGTGGGCGCGGGGCTGGGGCCCGGCCTGTTCGGCGTGCTCGATCATCCGCCTGCGCTCGAGCGAGCTGAGCCAGGTCGAGGTTGCGTATTACCGCCGCCCCTCGCCATCGGGCTCCATCGGCGGCCTCGGATCGAATGCCGTTCGCGGCGGCGGCCGCTCTGATCGGCGGCGTCGTTCTCGCGCTCGGCGCCGTCGATTCCAGCCGCGCTCGCGTCCGGCCCCGGCACATGGCGATGGTGGTCGACCGCGCTATCGGCGACGCCGACGAGCTCGCCCGGTTCATCGAGGCGCGCACGGGCATGGCCGTGCGCGAAGTGAGCGTCGTCAGGCTCGATTACGTCAACGATTCCACAACGGTCGACGTGCGATGCGGCGGGAAAGCGGCTGTCGAAAGCGCTCGGCCCCTGAAACCTGAGGGGCCGCCTGATGGCGGTTCCGGACATGCGGACCGCCGACGTCGTCGGCGAATCTTTTCGCACGGCTGCCGGAGATCGCCCTCGACGAGTTTTCCGCCAGCGCCTCGCTTCACGAGAATCGATCGCAGTACCTTCTTCAGGCCGACGTCGCGGCAGACCTCGTCGCCTCGCTGGCGGCAAATGGGGCGCGCGCGTTGGCCATCGACGGGCAGTCGGCCTTCGGCTACCTGTCCGACTACGACGACACGCCCGATTTCTCCCTCTATCGCGCGGCGCTGCCGAGCGCCGCCGGCGTTTCAAGCTCCGCTCCCGGGTCTCACCTCGATCTGGGGACGCACTCGAATTGAAGACTCGCTCGGGGCGCGGGCACAACGTCAAAGACAGGCTCCGTTTGGAGGACGTCCCGGTGAGCGCCCTGCGCGGCCTTGCGCCATGGGCGCAGCGTGAAACGCCCCGACCTGCTCATTCGGCCCGAAGTGCGCGAATGGCTGGCTGAACGCCTGGCGGACAGAGGGATCGCTGAAAGCCGCCGCGAGGCGCTGAGGGTCGCGGCCAGCCTGATCCCGGCGGCCCGATCGGTGTACACGCGTTCGACCCTTTGCCTTCCCGAAGGCTCTCGGCTGACGGCCGATCGCGGCCTCGTCCTCTGCGCGCCCTCGGACGGCGCGCGCGTCGAGGTTCAGGGCGTCGTCGTTGAAAACGAAGTCCGCCGGGCGGGCCTCCGCCGCCGACAGGTGGCTGTGGCGCAGCGGACACCGCCCGCTGAGGATCTCGAAGTACGCGCTCGGCGTCGCGTCGATCCATCCCGAATTGCCCTCCAACCGTTGGAACAGGGCGATGAAAAAGACTAGAGACGAAAGAACATGAAGAAGAATCTGAGAAGGAAATTCGCGGCCGTCGCGCTCATAGCGGAGCAGCTCTGGCGGCTGCAAAGTCGGTTCTTCGCAGGCCTGAGGTCGGCGCGGCCTCGAACTCGTCGGCGGGCTTTCGCAAACGTCGCCGCAACGGACGGCGACGGTTTGAAGACGCTCGACCCCTCGCGCAACGCGTGTCCGAGAAATCGGTTCCCTCCGGCGACGTGTATTCGACGACGGTGACGGCCGCCAAGGCGACCGTCGAAAGCGTCATGGCTGAGAACCAGAAGCCCCACGCCGATTCGAACGACGCGCAGTACGACGCCGCCTCGGCGACCAAGATCTCGCTGAACGGCGCGTCCGCTTCAGTCGAAGGCCCTGAGCGCCGCGGCGAGCGAGGGCAAAGTGACGATCTCCTCGGCTGGAACCTCACGTGCTTTCCGGCAAATTCACCGGCCAGATCCTCGTGACGGCCGCGGATTCCGACAAGGTGAAAATCGTGCTCGACGGCGCCGAGATCTCGTCTTCGACCGACGCCGCGATTCGCGTGAAGAGCGCCGACGAAGCGGTGGTCATCGCCGCCGAGGGCACCGTCAACTCGGTGTCCGACACTCGAAGCACGCCGATTCCAGCGGCCCCACGGCTGCGATCGCCTCTTCGGCGGACCTGACGCTCGGCGGCGCTGGGACGCTCAACGTGACCGGCAACGGCAACGACGGCGTCTCCAGCTCGGACGGGCTCGTCATTCTGGGCGGCAAGATCAACGTCAAGGCCGCCGACGACGCCGTGCGCGGCCAGGACTACGTGGTCATAGCCGGGGGACCTCTCCCTCCAGGCAAAGGGAGACGCGGTCAGCCGACAACGAGACTGCCTCGGGCCGCGGATACGTGCTTGTGACGGGCGGAAACGTCACGGCGTCGGCGGGATCCGACGCGATCGACGCGACGTCGGACGTGATTTCGCCGGAGGCTCGACGAAAGTGGCGAAATCGCAGGGAGAGGTCGAGGGCGCCGCAATCCTCTGGCCGGAGGCTCGGCGGCCCATAACTTCCAGCGACGACGGGCTGAACGCCACCGGCGGCGACTCGCCGTGGCTGTCCGTGACCGGCGGCGACTGGACGGTCAACGCCCAAGGCGACGGATTCGACTCGAACGGCGCAGGCTACATGAGCGGCGGGAAGATGACAGTCTGGGGCTGACGGCGGCGGAAACGGCGCCATCGACGCCGAAAGCGGCCTGACGATGGCCGGGGCGCCCTTTTCGCCGCGGGATCCCAGGGCATGGACCAGGCGCCCGCAACGTCCTCCGCGCAGGCCTCGATCAAAGTCACCGGCCAAGCGAGCAAAGGCTCGACTTTCGCTGTGTTTGATTCGAACGGCAAGCAGATCGCCTCCCACACGCTCGCGAAGAACGCGGGCTCCTTCGTGTTCTCCCCGCCCGACGTCGTCAAGGGAAAGAAGTACACGATCAAGGTCGACGGCGAGCAAGTCGTGACCGCGACGGCCGGAGACTACGACGAAAACCGCATGAGCATGCCGGGAGGCGGGAGGTGACTGGAGGCGGAGGCAGACCGGAGGCGGAAGGCAAAAGTGCGGAGGCGGCTGATGACGGGAGGTGGCGGACAACAGGGCGAGGCGAGGCGTGCGCGGCGGGCAGCGGGCGAGGCCGTCGGCGATCGCGCTCTAAACGCGACACGCCAGAGCCAGACACGCCGATCCGGGAGAAGATGCCATCGGGAAGCGGGGAGTCTTTTCCACAGCTTGTGGACAGTTCGGTGGAGTTTTTCACACGTGTGGACCTCGCTCTCATCCACACGTGTGGAAAACTCCGTATCCAGTGCCGCGAAAGGCGGCCGTCGGAGGCTTCACTGGCGGACCGCCTCGCCTCGTTGGATCGTTTGTCTCGACGGGCCGCCTTCTCTCGGCGAAGGCGAAAGGGCTTTCGTGGGCGCTGTGCGCTGCGGCGGCGTCGAGTCCGCAACGGCCGCACTCGCGTCGGCTTTCGCGAAGAGGCTTTAAGGGAGCTCTTGCGGAGCCGAATTTGTGTCGGAGGCGCGGGGAGAATCGTTTCAGCCGTCCGTCGGGCGGCCCGAAGCGCCGGTCGGTGTGGAAAGGAAGGATAGCAGCCGGGCGACGTGTCTCGTGTGCACAGCTTCTCCACCGGAAAGGAGAGGCGGTCCACAGGGCGAATGACAAGGTGTCACTTATCACCGGACACAGCTTTCAGTGGTCTAACCGAAAAACCGACCACAGGTGTAGTGTTCGCGTGAGCGCCCAGGCGGCGCGACATGGATTTGATGCGTACCCGGCTGGTCGAGACGACCCGCCCAAGGATCGGAAGCGAGCGGCTCTTATGAGCGTCACTGTTTACACCAAGCCTTCGTGCGTTCAGTGCAACGCGACGAAGCGGGCGCTGGCGAAGGCCGGGCTCGCCTACCGCGAGGTGGACCTGACTCAGGATGCCGAGGCGCTGGAAACGGTCAAGGCGATGGGTTACGAGTCCGCGCCCGTGGTTTCGCCGAGGGCGACCACTGGTCGGGCTTTCGCCCTGACAAGATCAAGGCGTGACGGCGGCCGCTCGAGATTCGGCGGCTGTCACAGCGTGACGGCGAACGGGGTCGGGCGGCGCCTGCGGCATCGCCCGGCCCCGTCCGGAGCCCTTCACAGATCGGCAGGCCTCGGATGGCAAAGCTCGTCTACTTCTCATCGGCGACGAACAACACCGAAAGATTCGTCAGAAGCTAGGCATGCCCGCGTGCCGCATTCCGCCGCGCCCGAAGGAAGGCCGCTGCCGCGTGAGACGAGTACGTCTCGTCGTCCCGATACGGAGGGGCAACGCCAAAGGCGCTGTCCCCAAACAGGTCATCAAGTTCCTCAACGACGAACTACAACCGCTCCTCATCCGCAGTGATCTCGGGGAAACATAATTTCGGCGCGGCCTACGGCTGCCGGCGACATCGTCGCCGCCAAATGCCATGTGCCGCACAGTACAGATTCGAATTGCTCGGGACGCTCTGGACGTGGCGGGTTCGCGAAAAGTTTGGAGTAGTTTTGGCAGCAAGCACGTTGACGGACTACCGGGCGAGAGAGCTACGAGGACCCGAACCTCGACTACCACGCCCTGAACGCTAAGCTCAACCTCTCGACGCCGACGGCCTCATCCAGTTCGACGCCGACCGGGCCGCGGCCGCAGTCACTTTCCTCCAGCACGTCAACAAGAACACCGTCTACTTCCACGACCTCGAAGAGAAGATGGAGTACCTCGTCAAGGAGGGTATTACGAGAAAGAGGTGCTCGACCAGTATCCTTCGACTTCGTCAAGTCGCTCTGCCAAGGCGGCTACGCCAGAAGTTCCGCTTCCTGACTTTCCTAGGGCGCCCTCAGGCACTACACTTCCTACACGCTCAAGACCCTTGACGGCACCCGCTACCTCGGGCGCTATGAGGACCGCGTGCACTGGTGGTTCTCAGCCGCCCGCGGCGACCAAAAGCTCGCCGTCGACCCTCATGGAAGAGATCATCTCGGGCGCCTCAGCCCGCGACCCCTTACGTCCTCAACGCGGGGCAGCGCGCCGCGGCGAGCTCCCGTCTCCTGCTTCCCACGCATCGAGGACAACATGCGAGTCGATCGCCCGCGGCATCAACCCGCGCTCCAGCTGTCCGAGCGCGCGGCGGCGGCGTCGCCCTCAACCTGTCGAACCTGCGCGAGCTCGGCGCCCCTGATCAGAGAATCCAGGAACCGGTCCTCGGCGTCAACCCCGTCATGAAGCTCCTCGAGGACCTTCTCCTACGCCAACCAACTGGGCGCGCCAGGCGCGCGCCGTCTACCTCTGCCCACCACCCGCATCCTGCGCCTCGACACCAGCGCGAGAACGCGGATGAGAAGATCCGCATCAAGACGCTCTCCTCGGCGTCGTCATCCCGACATCACGTTCGAGCTGGCGAAGAACAACGAGGACTATGCCCTCTCTTCAGCCCCTACGACGTCGAACGGGTCTCACGGCGTGCCCTTCAGAGATCTCCGTGAGCGAGAAGTACCGCGAGATGGTCGATGACAAGCGCATCCGCAAATCGAAGATCAACGCCGCGCGTTCTTCCAGACCCTTTCCGAGATCGAATCTGAACTGGCTGCCGCACATCGTCTTCGAGGACACCGTGAACGCGGCGAACCCGATCAAGGGCAAGATCACGATGTCGAACATGCTCCGAGATCCTCCAGGTTTTGGAGGCTTCCGGTAGCAATCCGGACCTTTCGTACGCGCACGTGGGCAAAGACATCTCGTGCAATCTGGGGTCGATGAACGTCGCCAAGGCCATGGACTCGCCCGATTTTGGCAGGACGGTCGAGACCGCTGTGCGCGCCCTCACCGCCGTTTCAGGACATGACGACATTCGTTCGGTTCCTCTCCATTGAGCGCGGAACGCCGCAGACCCACTCCATCGGCCTGGGCCAGATGAATCTGCACGGCTATCTCGGCCGCGAGCGGGTCTTCTCGGCTCCGAGGGAAGGCCTCGATTTCACGAACATGTACTTCTACACGGTGCTGTTCCACGCGATCCGCGCCTCGGATGGAGATTGCGCGCGAGCGCGGAGAGCGCTTCGCCGGATTCGGAGGATTCGACGTACGCCACGGGCGAGTTCTTTGACAAGTACGTCGAGGGCGCGTGAGCCGACGACGCCGAAGGTGCGCGAGCTGTTCGCAAACGTCCATCCCGACCCGCGAGGACTGCACGGCGCTGCGCGAGGACGTCCGGCAATACGGCATGTACAACCAGAACCTTTCGGGCGGTTCCGCCGACGGGTTCGATCTCGTACATCAACCATTCGACGTCGTCGATCCATCCCATCGTCTCCAAGATCGAGATCCGCAAGGAAGGAAAGATCGGGAGGTCTACATCCGCGCCCTACGCGACGAACGACAACCTGAGTACTACCAGGACGCCTACGAAATCGGGCCCCTGAAAAGATCATCGACACCTATGCCGCAGCGACCCAGCACGTGGATCAGGGGCTCTCGCTCACGCTGTTCTGACCCGGACACCGTGACCACGCGCGACGTCAACCGCAACTACATCTACGCCTGGCGCAAGGGCATCAAGACGCTCTACTACATGCGCGAATCCGCCAGCAGGCGCTCGAGGGCACGGAGGTCGCCGGCTGCGTCTCGTGCATGCTGTGACCGTCGCGGCACGGAGGTCGCCGGCTGCGTCTCGTGCATGCGGACGTGCCCCGACGACCTGCCTGGGTCCGCTCTGGCTTTGCCTCTGCCCCGTATGGGAGGCCCTCCGCGGTCGTTTCGCCACTAGATTCTCAGGGCTATGTCTCCGTTTCGTATGGACGGCTCGCCGACTCTGCTAAGACCGGGTGAGCCTTCCTTTCTGCCGTTGAGCGTTTCGGTTGAGTGCGCGAAGGCAGTGCTGGCGGCTTTTTCGCGCCGTCAATCGGCACAGAGAACAGGGCGAGGCAGGCCGCGACCACGAGGGGCTCTTCAGAGGTAAAAGGGACTCTTCGCAGTTGAGGGTGCAGTCGGGGCTGGCACGCAGTTGTCCAGGCAATGGGGGAGGTCGTTCAGTCAAGCTCGCGCAGAGTCGCTACAGCGATGTTGACTGTGTTAAGTATTCCTGTCTCGGAGGCTTCTCGCCGTAAGCGACCTACATGTCGCTTACCCGGAGAAACCAGCAGCTTCTGGAGAGCATGGGAGCCGACGACAGAGGACGATGGTTGACCGTCGCCGGCGACGTCGCTGAGGGCTTCTCCCAGGTTGAAAAGGGCCCTCGCTTTGTTGTCTGCTCGATTCGCAAAAGGCGATCTGGGCGCTGGGGCAACCTCGAGTTATGGACGATGCCGAACGATGAGGCGCAGTTGCCGGGCGAAGCGGTTGCCAGAAGTTGGTGGATGTATCGAGCGCCGGGGGTGGCGACACTCGAGGATGCATATCCGACGTGGCAGACAGCAACCGGGCCGGTGGTCGTCGCGCCAACCCCGACTACCTCAATTGCGAAGAGAAGCGAAAGGAGACGACCAGGAACGACGCCATCTCGGCGACGTCCCGGAACGGGCAACTCCTACCAGGCACAAGTTCCATCTTCCGTTGGGGACCGCCTCGTCAAGTGGCTGAGATACCCTCACTCAGGTGCTAGCCAGGGGAGTAGGACGATCACCTTTCGCCCTAGATCATCGACTTCGCACCTCACGGACCGGTTGGCTCGCCGGACGCGAGAGCCGAGCAGGAGATCCTGTGGTCCCTGATTGACGCACAGTATAACACCAGAGATGTTACGCCGACGCCGTCGCCCACTGGGGAACAGCATTACCGAGCGTCCGTAACCCGTCCCAAGGCCTTCTGAACGACACCGACGCCCCACAGCCAGCGCCAACCCATGTGGAGCGGCTACGCCAACCAATTGTACAGGGTCACCGTCAGGACAACCTGCCTCGAAACCAACAGTTCACCCGACTGGCAACGGAACGAATCCGCTCCCGGTGTGGGCCATGCCCAAGTGCATGCACAGAGACCTATAGGTTTGCCTGGTTGATAAAGCCCATGACTCTATCAACCAGGCAAACCCACGTCCCTCTGCCAATCTCGAACCACAGCATCGATATGACTAGGGAGTGCCGCGAGTTTACAGGAATCACCCAAACGCTGATGAACTTTGGGTCATCCTCTTCGGCGAGGTTCACGACATCACGGACACGAACGGCGACTGGCACCCTGTGCTGACACCCGTAACGAGACGTGTTGTTGCGCAAGGCTCGGCAACTGATCAAAGGAGCGCACGGGAACTCATCGCAGTTGCGTTACAGAGTAACCGCTGGTCGGCCTCGTGCGTTAGCCTGTGCAATGACCGTCCGCATTGGGCAACTACGGTCTCGCTTCAAAGCTCACTCGGACGCTGACTTGCAAGCAAGTGAGCCCGAACTTCCGACCTTCTTTTGCAATGCGCTCAAAGATGGCCGCTGAGCGGCTTGCTCCACTTGTGGAATCTAGTCTGGATGGTATCAAAAACGATGCGCTTCTTCAAGAACCAACATGACCCGCGTTCAGCACCGGCTGACTGCGAACCGCAAATTCAAAAGTATCCGCCCCAATAGTGCGGTAACATTCTCCAAGACGTCATTAGCGACAAGATCTAAAGGTCGAAGATTGTCACTGATGGTCCTTCGCGGTGCTTTGACACTTTGCTCTGATAGCATGACGCTGCCGGCCAGTTGGAACCCATCGCCATTTGTGGGATCGACACCCAAAAGCGCCTTCAGGTAACACCCAAGCGGGTCGCTATGTTTCTCAACCCGCGTAATGAAGTCGTAGCGCCCGTCGGCGAGTAAGCGACTCAGACGCATCTGTAGCGTCGCAAACATAGCCAGCGACCTTACCGTCTTTCGCCTGCTCCATCTGGATACGATTCGGAAGGAAGAAGTCGCCAGTTTCTGCAGCGAGTAGTATACAGGCGCATCAAAGTTGGGCGTAGCTCGATCGCTACCCATCCCAAGCGCACCGAAAGCCGCGGCCACTTTCCTTACGGATCGCAATGAACATTCGCTCGAGAACGTCACGCTGCTGGGGAGTCAGCGGTGTCCATTGGACATTCCGTACGGCCGCTTCATGGATTCCACTATCGAGAATCTGCTTTATCTTCGACCACTGCGCGGAACACTTACCCTCAAGGGCCGCTTGACAATTTACAATGAATGTCATGCCTTCAAGTTGGTCAGAGGTCGTATCGGATCACTCTTAGCATTGCTGAAAGTGTCCTCGATAATTTCATGGACGTAATTATGTTCTGCAGGCGGATCAACTCGAGATTTGTTCCGCCTCCCTCTACCCGCGCATCAGCTATCGATCTCTGCAGCACGGGCGCTTGAACACCTTCGCTGGCCTTGAGGAGGCTCATGTGCTCCTCGTTGTCTCGCTGAACCAGTGCGGCAGAAAGAGCCTGGTTTTCGAACCCGGTTTGGGGCCGAGTACAGCGGCCGAGTTTTTCGCGCCTCGCGGCGTAGAAGAGGTGAAAGACTGCGCCTACTCTCCGTTGATGTCGAAAGAGTACAATGTGTCCATTTGGGACTATGTACTGGGCAATCCGTCGATGATGGCGGTAACCGTGCATGACTTTGCTCTGACCCCGTAGAACCAACAACAGCGCAGTGGTGACCTAGAAGCGATTGGCGCCGAGATGTACGTCCTGCTCAGCAGCTACCGCCGAAGCTACCGATACGCAGTGATGGTCCGCTCCGAGGAAGAAGATATGCTTCACCTCACTTGGTGTGGCTCACCTGACTGGTGCGTGAAGCGGTGGGTATCCAGATGAGTCCGACTCGAAGCGGCCGTTCTCGAACCGTCCTACCACCGTCGCTTCAAGCTCATAGGTCGCCGCGTCATCCCGGCTAAGGAGAGGGACCTTTTGCCTCCGGTCTTCTCTCCCGCTGATGTGAACGCTGCTGACAATGCCCACAACACGGTGCGCACCTGCAGGTACCGTGATGACGAGTTCACGACCCCAACGGTCTGAACGCCATCGAGCCTACCTTTGTAAATCTCTCGATCCAATGTCCAGTGCGACTCGGATCGTCGTACTGCGGACGATCGACTACACGCCCAATGATTCCGGTCTCAGTCACCGATCCTCACTCCCAAGGCAGGCAAATCCATTACTACGTGCAGCTTGCTCGAGAGCCTCTATCAGGGTTGTAACAGAGTTGGGCGTATCGCCCAACTCGATGGGCCAGTAGAAGGCGGAAAGTTCCGTGAACTCTTCCGTACTCGCCGGTAAGCACAGAAATGCGAGGGTCGCCTGACATAGCGAGGCGGCAATCGCGTGTGTGTGCGTCACGTTTAAGTCCGTGAGCCGCTGGAGAGAGTCTGACGTTAGAGCAAAGTATCTGCTAGTTTTCCAGGACGGCGAGGGTCCGCTACTAGCACATTGAGGGCGGAATTCGTGGCGAGCTGCGGAGAAGCAGACGGTTGATGTGCGGATCGGCGAATCCATATCCGACAACAATTACTGCTGTGTCCTCCGCTGTACGGCATCGCTCAGCATCATCGAAGGAGGTCTGAATAGGGGTACGCGAGAGTGTCGCTTCCTTCGCCGAAGTGGGATAAATGAGTACCAGTTGATCATCTTCCAGAAAGTGATATTACTCTGCCTGACCTCGCTGAGTTCAATTCCGGTCAGGTGATCCTTATCGCTGAATGACCTCCAGTTGAGACTCCCGTGGACTTTGTGCAAATAGAGTGCACCTTCAACGCGCGCCAACACCGATTGCGTCGCCGTTTCAACCCGATGAAAGTCAAGACCATAAAACGCGAGATTGAGGCGGCGGTCAACGGTCCCACTAAACCGTCAATGTACGGGTATCCGAGCTGAGTCGAGGGCACTCTCTGGCGACCAGGTCGTAGTTCGTGGTGAAGACTTGCGGTCGTGGGAGGTCGACGCGACGCCATGGACTATGCGGGAGAGGAACGTCCGGTGCAAGCAGCGGGTCGGAATCGTAGGGAGCGTCCAACAGATCATGTTGTTTCGGTAGGCGACATGCTTTCGCCAACGCCCGGTTGATCTGTCGTCGGAGAGCGTCGACCTGCTCTTTTGGGTACGGTTTAGCGTCTGCCCCTGAACCAAGTGTTACTGAGTCCTGTCCTGCTTGTGTTGCAGAGATGCTGCAATCTGGAGCCCGTTCAGCAGCTTCTCCAGGTCGCCACCATCCGTCGGATTAACAGCGCCAAGGAGCTCTGATGCCCTCGGTCGGTTTACTCCAGCGTCCTTGATTAGTTTAACTACCTCATTATTGGTGAGATTCCGTGTCTTTGGAGACCCTACAAATGGAAGGGACGCGCCGGACCACTCAAGATTACCAGGTTCTTTACTTTGCAACAGGGAACCCAGGTGCTTCTGGATGATTTTCGCCTCCGATGTCGTGATGATCTCCTTCACGATACCGCCGACGACCATATGCGTCCCTTGGTGCTACGTCCGGCTCTAGTTTCAGTGTTCGTTGTTGTCACCCGTCCTCCTTGTGTTCACTTAGGTAGGTGATGGCCAAAGCGAAGACCTCGGTGGTCCCTTTGGGGCAGGAGTCAGGTCGTCACTCGTCCCCTGCGCCCTTGTGGAAGATGTCGAGACTTCGTTCGAGAGTAGTTTACACGTTGTCCAAGAACTCAGTGACAGCTTGGATCGCTTTGGGCAGATGCTGGCGCGAGCGGGCAGCATCGACTTTCACGGGCTTTTCCGCAGTTGAGGGTGCAGTCGGGGGTCTAGAATCCGCCGGTTTCGAGCAGTGATTCTGGCGATGTGGTTGGTGAGGTTTCGAATCCGAGTGCTGAGCTGCGCAGGCGTTAGAGGCGGCCGTCGATCGCCTGGATGGTCCGTTGGATTTGGCTGCATGGTCGCAGTCAAGTGCGGCTCGGTCGGCCACCGAACGGCTTCTGTACCAGTCTCCCTGGATCACAGCGATGGATTGGATCGAGTAGTTTCGACGGCGTGAGCAGTTCAACGTCGATCCTGACGTTGAGTTCCATGCTCACGACATAATGCGAGGACGCAAATCGTGGAAGTGCTTTCGCGGGCAGGTCCATGAAGCCGTTGTTTATCGGGCTGGCTGCTTGCGCCGCACGCGAGTCCGGGGCGCTGTTGATAATCGAAGGGTTCTATGAACCTGAACCATCGGCGTTCGGGGCGTGCAGATCGAGCTGCTCGACACTCTTTCGCGAATTCGGTTCGCTCCAAGATCGGAAATGGTTGCTCTAACGAGCTCGGGGCCCTTTAGGCCCCCGGCGTCAACGCCCTGACTAGCGGTTCGTCGTGCTGTCTGAGTGCATCCCTCATTTCATGCAGGAAACGTGTCTCTTTGTCATAGGACAAACGCTGCTCACTGACCGACAGCATCCTGCCGCGCGGCCGGTTCGAAGCGGCGAACCGGACGATGATGCGGCGACGGGCGCTCAGCTAAACGTGCCTGCAATGGGTCGCTTCAGCGGCTCATAAAACCCGCCCCGGCGGTTCGTGAAAAACTCGGCCTTGACTGCTTGAAAACTTGGCTCATGCGAAACCCAGCTTCGAAAAACCCTCTGATTTCGCTGACAGGCCAGTGCAGCCTCTTTTGCGAGCAGACCCAACGCCGATATGCTGAACACGTGATCGAATTCGGAGTCCGTCGGAAAGACAGTATCCCGGCGGCGCGGTTCCGTGGAGAGCTTTACGCGTCACGGTGCCGGAACATCGAACCGTCGCCTCGTCGGCTCGTCCGTCCAGTGCGAGACGACGCTGCTGCGCGGTCAACCGCATGGTCGACCCGACGTCGGGAAGGGTGCTCATCGACGGCGTCGACGTGCGCGAAGCCGATCCCATCAAACTCTCGCCGATCCATCGGATACGTGCTTCAAGACGGCGGACTCCTGCCGCATCGCACCGTCGCGGACAACGTTGCCACCGTGCCGATCTCAACGGCACGCCGAGGCGCGAGCGAGTCCGCAGCGGCGCTGGAAGGCTTCGCAGGCGGGTGCGAGGCCGAGCGGGCGCGCGTGACCGCAGGCTCAGCTCTCCGGGCCGACGCCAGCGTGTGGGCGTGGCGCGCTCGCCGCCGGCCCGGAGATCCTCGCTCGTGGACGAGCGCCGGTTGCCATCGGACCCCATCGTTCGCCGCGAGGCTCAGGGACGAACCCGTGCGTCTGCAAGGGAGATCGGCTAAAGGCGGTCGTCTTCGCGTGACGCTTTGACGCGAGAGGCGTTCCGCCTGTGCGACGAAGTCGTCGCCGGCGAGGGCGGAAAATCGCGCAGAGCGGCACGCCGGAAGAGTACCCGCCGCTCCGGCAAGCGACTTCGTGCGCACCTTCGTCGGCGGGACGAAGTCCAACCAGCTGCGCGTGCGCTAGGTCGCTGGCGCAACGTCGTCGTCGGCGAAGACGGGCCAGGTGGGGGTCATTGAAGGCTTGACGGGCTTGTCAGCGGCGTGAAAGGCGCGGGGACGACGCCGCCCGCGAGCAGAGCTCCCGCAAACAAGCGGCGCAGCCCCTGCCTGCCGTATGCCCTGGACGCCGCTCGGAGTTCTCTCTGCGCAAGGCGAAGGCCCGCGGAGGCTCGGAGGCAAATCCGGCGATTCGACTGAAGGCGGCTCGGTGAGCTGGCTAGCGAGAACTGGCGGTGGGTCGGCGAACTCTGCGGGCTCACCTGTTCATCGCGGCTTCCGGCGACGGCCCCTGGCCGTTTTAGTGTCTAGTTCCGATCGGCCGCTTGCATCGCTTCCCCAAGGTCGGCGGCGTCATCCTTCCGGCGCCACCCTGATGTACGCGATCCCTCGTACGTTGCTCTCGTGGCCGTGCTGCGCTCGTCATCGGAACGCCTTTGCGTTCGCCGCTGACCATCATCGCGGCCCTCGGCCTGTACTGGCATGGCCCTCTTCTGTGAGGACGGCTAGCGACGCCCTTTTCCTCGGTGGACCGGACCGTGATCGACGGTGAGCGAGCGGTGGGGCACTCGCGCAGGACGCTCCTGTGGACGGTCGAGCTTCGCCCGCGCTGCCTGTGCTCGTCTCGGGAATCAGGGTCGTCGCCGTCTCCACGGTGGGGCTTGCGGACTATCGGGGCGCTCGTGGGAATTCTCAGCGTCGGCACGCCCTCGACCGACGGTTTTCAGCGGGGGATAACGGCCGAGGTCGACGGGGGTCGTCGCGACGGTCGCTCTGGCGCTCGCGGTCGACGGGCCTCGTCATTCTGCTCGGCAGGCTTCACGCCGTGGACGAGGGCCGGCAAGGCCCCCGGCGCGAAGGGGAGCAGGCGTGAACTATTTCTCCTCGGCCTCGCGGGCTTGCCGACTCTGCCAACTGGTGGGGCCCGTCCGGCATCGGCGCGAGGCCCTCGAGCACGTCATCCTCACCTCGGCGTCGTCGGATCGCCGCCGCGATCGCCCCAGCCGATCGGATCGTCGTCGCCACACGAGGCGGGGCGTGGCGTCGTCGGTGCCGTCGATCGGCTCCGCGCGGTCGATCCCGACCGGCCCGTTGACGATCTTCGGCCCTGATTTTGGGATCGCTTGACGCGCCGATCATCGCGCTCGTCATCCTGGCGATTCCTCGCCTGGCGGGCGCCTGACTCGTATCCAATCCATCGACCCCGCCGTGCCCGCAGCCGGGTGACGGCGATAGATGAGCCCCGCCCAAGTGGTCTTCCGCGGAGCTGCTGCGCTCTGCCTGTCATCGTGGGCGGACCGCGTGCGACCGTGCTGCAGGTGATGTCCAGGCGACCTCGCCGCATGGCCGTCGCGGACTGGGGTCTCGGCTGCTTCCTCTTTGCGTGGGCCTGCGGTCCCCACACCACCTGTTGATGCTCGGCGATCGCTCAGCGTCATCGCCCTCGCGATCGTAGTGCGAATTGTTCCTGTCCCGCTTTGCGGCGTGGCAACGCGCGCCGCGCCGCGCCCGCGCCACGCCGCTTCGAAGGAGTGACATTGTCTTTCATCGCACGCATTCTCCGAAGGGTCGCCGCGAAGAGAGCGGCCCCAGGCGCCTCGCTTGGAAGAAAGCCGCTTTCTGCGGGCGCCGTGCAGGCCGCGTCCGCCGAACGGCCCAGGCGACGCCCACGCTTGGCGCCCACGCGATGTCCGCGTCCGCCGAACGGTCCTGCCGCGCCCGCCCGTCGGACGGGCGCCGGATCGCGCGTCGCGTCGTGCAACTGCGCCCGCGCGGAGCGCCGCGCTCGCTGGCGCCGTCGCGACGCTCGGCGCCGTCGCCTCGCCGTCGATGGCTCCAACGCCGATCTGCGCAGAGCCGTGGAAAGGACCGCCGGCGAAACGATCGTCGCTCGGCTCTGCAGGATTATTACTCCAACGAGATCATTGCGGAGACATACGCGCAGGCGCTCGAGGCTCGGGCTACAAAATCGAGCGCGGCAGATGAAAATCGGCCAGCGCGAGGTCTATACGCGCCTGAGGTCCCGTCTCGGCTCAATCGACGTCTTCCCCGACACACCGGGCAACCTTCTTCAAATACATCGACTCTAAAGGGCGAGCGTATGGGCCTCGCCGAGCCCGTGTACCGTGCATGGAGAAAAGCTTCGCGCGAGCTCACCGTGTCAATCAAGCGCCGGCTGCTGACCAGGACTCTACATCGTCACCGCGAAGTTCGCCTCCGAGAACGGGATTCGCACCATAGGCGACTCGCCAAAGTCAAGGGCGGCTGGTGCTCGGCGGCAACCAGAGCTCGAATCAGCCTGTATGGCCCGAAAGGCCTGAAATCGCACGGCCGGGTGAATGTCTCTTCACACCCATCGAAGACTCGGGAGGCCCGCTGACGATCCAAAATCGCTGCGCGAAGGGCGCGCACAGGTCGTCGATCTGTACTCTGGAAACCCGGAGCTCTCACTCGGGGAGTTCTGTAGCCAGACCAGAACCTCTTCCTCTCCTCCGCGCCGTTCCGCCTGTTTCCTCGAAGCTTCCCGTCGCGCGGCTCAAGATCCTCGACGGCGTCTCAGCTGCTTCACATCTGAAGACCTGCGCGCGATGAACGCCCGCTGGTCAACCGAATCGGCCAGCCCGTGAAGATCGCCAAAGATTGGCCTAGGGCAAAGGCTTGGGCGATTGGTCGGGCTTTGAAATGCGGCTAGGCGAGCTGGTACGGCGTTGGGCGAAGTCGGCCTGACTGCCCCGACACGTAAACGACTTTATTTTCGTCAGCGTACGGCTATGGCACGATCGTCAAGGGGAATCACCCTGAACGCATAAGCGCTATTTTCCTTGAGCTGGGCGAGCTGTGGCTTTTGCCATCTTGATGCACGATTTGATATTTGGGACCTTGTACCGAAACGCGAGCTCACCAATGCCAACCACATTTTCGAAAGAAATGTGATTACTCAGGGAGTGCAGAAGTCGGCCTCACCTCGCGCAGACCGAAGCCGCACATGCCGTCAGAAAACGCCAACGACCTGTCGGATCGTTTGAAGAATTTTGGCGAAGGCAGAACGCTTAGAGTTCTCCTTTTCGCAGCAATCGCAACCTTTGGGAGAATCAAAAGTTATTTGAAGCTGCGTAGCCTTTTCCCCAGGCTCGAAACTATTCCGTAGCCCTGCGTGACCGCCGTAGCTATGCGCGAGACCGACGCAAAGTCTGCTGAGGATCTTTCGGTCTATTCCGACATAGCAGCATTGATGGGAGGCGCAATGAGCAAAAGGACCTTCGTAGCGCAGTCCTCGCACAGCTGACTTGGAGGACGCGGCGTCAAGAAACATGAGGCGGACGTCGAGGCTGATATCCGATGCGCGAACGAAAACCGAAAGCCCAGTATCGCGGGCTGGAGCGAAAGTCTGATTCTCGGCAGGGCGCAGCCCAGCTTTTGACGAACGTTTGAAAGCCCGCACAAACGCTGACGGACGTTTAGATGAGGCCAGCCAGCCTATACGAGATAAACGAACTTGGGTAACGCCGAGGTACGCAATGTCGCTGCATACTCAACGAAGGACCTGAAAAATGCCTAGCTACGATGAGAGGTGGATAGTAGAGTCGCTTATCAACGGTTCTAAAGCAGCTACAGATATTGTCAAACAAAAGAAAGATCCACGATGAAGACTGATGTTCCAAAGAGAATGACGCAGCCAACGACGTCGTGTGGGACGCGATCGACGAGTTCCAGATCGATGAACGCGGGATAAACGATATGACTGACGATATCGAGGAGGTCGCCGGGCGGCTCGGGAAGGTCGCGATGAACCATGCGGAATTCGACACAAGGCGAGCAGAACGCGTGCAAAAGTTCGTAGATGACGACGTCGCTTAGAAACGTCAAACCCATTGGAAAGGCGTTGACGTTGGGAGCTAAAACACAGGTGCGCCAGATTTCACCGTTTCAGGCGACCAGGCTATTCGGGCGAAGACTGCGGAGATGCGCACCTTTCGGGGCGGTACCGGACCATCGCAGACCTGTTGTCTTCGCCTCGACGGACGGGTGGACGGCCGCGCGGCCGATCGCTTTCGGGAAAAGTTTTCGGTGAGCCCGGAAGATGGCAGCAGCCGCCAACGGTTTCTCGCGCGGCAGAAGGCCTTGACGCTTACGCCACGGCCCCTCGAAGATGCTCATGCTACGGCGGCGCAGTGCAAGACCGATTACGAGAGGCAATCGCGCGTCAGCGAACATGGGCTCGCAAAGACTCATGACGCTGATGTGGAACGGGAAAAAGGGAGAGAGAGGGAAGCGAGAACGGCTCGGGAACTTCGATCTGACGATTGAACCGTTTTCCGATCCTGGCGAACTGATCCGGCAGCAAGCTGTCTCGACTTTCAACGAGGCGATAGCCGGCCCGAGGCTGCGGCTCAAACCTGCGCCGATCTGCTGAGAGTCGCGAGGGCGCCCAATAAGCGAAAACTGGATCGAAACCGCTTTGGATTTCTAGGGGAATCATCTACGGCACCTGGTCGCCTGGCGATGTGGCCTTGTTGGTTGCGAAACTAAACCCGATTTTCATGCCGATAGAATTCGGTATCCCCTTCTCAGCGGGGAATTGACCTTTGAGGAGTTTGCCGCGAAACAACAGATCGATGGTGAGACGGCCCTGGCCTTCTTTAAAGCCTTGAAAGAAGACCCCTTCGGCATTGGAATCGAGATCGGCAAAAGCGTTCTCGATGGGATACCTGGGCCAGACGATCCTGCACGCCATCGGCCATTTGATTCCAGACGTTGTCATGACACTCGCCACGGCCGGGACAGGGCACAGCTGCACAAAAGTCGTCGTCGATCTTGCGCGAAGCTCGGTAGTACGCCGACGACTTCGCCGACGTTGGACGCGCAGCTCGAGGTGTGGATGGCGCCGCAGACGAAGTGAAAAGACTCGACAAGCTTAACCTTGAGGGTGTCGGCGAAGCTCCGAAGGATTTCCGGAAAGCGGAGCGAGAGGGCTTGACGAGAGAGGAGGGAAAAAGCTGTGTGACGATTGCGCAGGTTTGCGGAAGCAAACCCCGGCCTGTCCGCGCCGACCTGATTAGGGCTATTCATTACTACACTACAAAACCAGGGTGCAATGACGAACGGAGCCTTACTGTGATGGCAGAATGGATGAAGTGCACTGGTTGATGACGCGCAAAGAAGGCATCAACCTGCTCCCTTGTATTCTCAACTGGTCGATTCTCTATCGAGGCACCGCCCATACTGAGAGTTAATTGATGCCATGTTAAGGGACAAAACCTTCTCGGACTCCGCTTTTCCTCTCTGCTGTCACGCGTAAACGTTTGGTTGCCAAAATGATGCAGAAATATAGCCATGAAAGGAAATGTAGCGAAGTCCCAGTCATTTTACAATCAAAAGCGCATTTGTTCCCACCATTGAATCTCTCCTCCGCATATGGAAACACAGGCCGAGCATGTTTTCTTGCCTGGAACAGACTCAAGATCCTGATATGGTTCGAGGATGAATTTAGTGGCCGCATAGGGATGGAGAGTCACTATGGTGGAGGAGAGGAAGGTAATGATGCTCGAAGACGTTTTGAATGTCTTCGCTGATTACTTTGCGTAGAAAGGAGCTTGAGAATGTCGAGCATGACATCTCGAATCTCGATTCTTTATTGAGATCCTCTGCTTTCCTCCCGTCTGGGAGTGAGCGCCGTGGATGGATCCACCCCGCCGACCCTCGGCGCTGTCGATGTATGACGCGACTGATCACCGCCGCGTCGGTTGACATGGCGATTGCGCCGCCGGCTCGACGTCGGACCTCGGTGCTGATGGTCGGACGCACGGACGTGACATCGGTGCGTTTTCGGAATGCCCAGCGGAGGAAATCACGTACGCACCGGCAGGATATTCCGAGGCTATCCAGTCGAGACGCTCGACGATCTCAACGTGAGAGTCTACGGAAATGGATCATCGATGAGAGCGGGCAGCCTGTGTCCATGGGAATCGATCCGGACGGAGGTGATCGCCATGGTCGCTGCTGATGATTCCTGGGAGGCAAAGGATCAGCGACAGACAAGGGACTGGCCGTTCTGAAGGAGTGGTGACTGATCTTCTACTCTCCGCTTGAATGATAGGACTTGCCCAGACGGCGGCGATCAGGCTAGCGGCCCGGATGGCGGACGTCCAAGCGAGTTCTGATCATCCGAATGAAAGGGAAAGCGTGCGGCATGTCTCACAATGAAGAAACGCCGAGAGGCGCACAGGACGCTGTCGCCGTCAACGGCGTCTTCGAAGGCAATCGGATAGGGTCGAGGAAGAGCCGTGGTTCCTCTTTCGACGATCGCTTTCCCGCTGCGTTTCGAAGACGGGATGCTCGATTGAGCCGGCTCAGCAGCCGAACGCGAAGAGTGGCGCGAGTAGGGCTGTCACATGCGCGGCCTGTGGCGCTGGAATCGTGGACCCGCCGCCGCGGATCCCCGCTCCTGTGCCCGACGTCCCTTGCGAACTGGGCTGCTGATGCCGATAGACTGCGCAGCCTTGGCGCGGACAGGCAGGGAAACGTCCTCGAAGGCTGGATTGAAGACCGCCACGAGGTCGTGGGCGAGCGGCGTTTCGCCCTCGAATTCGCGAGCGACGGCGAAATCTGACTTTGCCCTCCGGTCCGATGATACCGCCGGGCTGCTTGACGCATGCCTGCCATTCGTCGTGCCGTCCGTTTGGGTCGAGGTGACGTGGCGCGCTACGAAGACGGCGATTTCCTGAGATCGGGAGACGAAGTGGAGCGCCCCGCAGCAGACAGGCGTGGAGGCCCAGGACGATCTACGCTCGAACGGTGCCGGATGAAGAAGCGCGGTACGGCACACGGCGGGCGCGGGGCGCTTCATGGTCCTGACCCCTGTCAGAGTGGAGCGAAGTGTGGTGAAAGACCTCGCTGGCGTAGAAGGCCTGTTCCCATGGCCGAGGCGGCGACAAAGGATCGACCACAAAAGACCTCACCCCGGCTCAAAAGAAGACGAGGCCGCGACATCTGCCTGCCGCAACATGATGGAATTCTGGGACGAGCGTCATTGACCATTTTCTCGGAAACTGTGCTCGAGTGGACCGAGCCGATCGGCACAGGCGCGACGCCTCGGAGGATCTGCGCAGGCACTATGAGTCGATGGGCTGGTACGCCCTACCGAGCGTCTGAAGCGCTGCCAAGGGGCCTGCGGGCGTCCTGGCGGATTCAGACCCTGCCCGCCGACGGTTTGAAAGGGACGCTTCTCCGCTGACGGCCCGAAAGGTTGCGCCGCCGACGGCGGTCTCAGCCGTCGCAGACCCGCTTTCCCCGTCGTCGTCGGCCCTTTGCTCGGCTCCTGACCTCGGACTTTTGCCCGTCGTTCCGCCCTTGCGATCGCGCTTTTTCAGCCGGTCCGACGCCGACGCCGCGTTCGGCAAGGTCCGCCCGATCAGAAGTCTGCGAGCCTGCCAGCTTGCGTGCGCCCCGTGAACAGCCTCCACGAGTGCCACGGTGAGAAGACAGCCGCGACTGCAGCCGCCGCGAAGAACAGCGATGAGGCGATGAGCTGCAGACGCTCCAGCAAAGTTGTTGAAGAACACTGAGGGCTCCAGACGGTCGGTGCGTTGCTTCATGTGACAGCAACCAAAGGGATATTTTGCACGCTCGTTTCGGCCAGAGAAACCGCTGCTCTGAAGGCGCACCGGCCAAGGCAGGCCAAGAAGAAGGTGCAGCCAAGAAGGGAGGCAGGTCAAGAAAGGGTGCGCAGACGGAGAGAGCGCAAATCAAGAAAGGTGCGCAGACCGAGAGAGGGAGGGAGGCCAAGAAGGGAGGTCGGTCAGCAAAAGGGTCGCAGACGGAGAGAGGGATGGAGACCGAGAGGTCGTGCAGCAAGGGCGCGCAAGACGCGCAGCCTGAGGGAGACATGCAAACCCAAGGGAGAGGCGTCGGCGGGCCGAGGGAGGCCTAGAATAGATCGCTGGGAAGGCATCGCCGCACGACGCCGCGAATTGCTTTTGCATGAAATGCCGACGTGCGCTGCGATGAATTCCTCGGGCATGCGCGACGGTGAAGCCAGTGGCGTCCAAAACAGGAGGGGTAGATGGCGAGAATCACAGGGTGGACGGATCGTGCTCGCCGTGGTGTGCGCGCATGCTTTATGCTGGCGGGCTGCTCGCCCCATTCTCCGCTGCCCGCTGCCTCGCCCGCTTTCGGAAGGCGGGCGGGCTCGCCTCGACTCCCGCGCCAAGGGCCACGTGGGCGGCAACGGCTTCGGACCAGAGACAGGCTCGCCTAAGCAGTCAGCGGTCACCCGGACCAAAGCCAATCCGCCGTCGTCGAATCAGCCGGGCCAGCAAAAGCAGCTGAAGCAGAAGCGGCTCGTCGGCCCAGGTGACCCAGCGCTGCCCGCGCTTCGGCCCTGAACGATCCTGAGCTTTCAAAACGTCCAGCTCGGCGAGGGGACGGTGGGCGTCGGCGAGAATTTCATCGGACTGCCGCAGACGGAACCTTCTTTTACGCACGGGCCGCGCTCAACGGCCGAGTACCGACATGCTCCGGGCTCCGTCGTCAACTCGGCTGGGCACGATCGTCGTCTCCGCGGCGCACCGCTGGTACAACGTCAACGCCAGGTCGGTCGTGTTCATCCCCACTCGTGGGTGAACGGCAGGGCCCCGAAAACGCCGTACGGGTCTGGAAACGTCCGGTTCCACCATCCACGTCGACCCCGTTACGAGAGCGAGGGCGACACGGCGTTGTTTTACGACGTCGCCGTCCTCAGCGTCGCCCCGAACGTCGCCAACCAAACGATCCAAGAGGTGACGGGCGGGTTCGACATTCCTCGAGCGCAGGATCGCCCAGCCGAAGGTGGAGATCGTCAGCTATCCGGCCGACGACCTGACAATTCGACCTACCGCCGCCTACCCCCGCCACTGCCTCAACTCGACCTGCCGAATACCAGGGAGCGGGCACGTCTTTCTTCAACATCAAATGCTCCGAATGGCCACGGCGTCTCCGGCGGGCCGTGCTCGTTCCGAAGACGGTCAGCGGCGTGACTGGTGAGTAGGCTGGTCGCCGTCACGGGCGGCGGCCAGGACGGCGGCGGATGACCGACGACGAATCCGTGGGCGTGCGCATGTCCGGATTTCGTGGCGAGCCTCATCGCGAAGGCCGCCTTTCGACCTGTCAGGAAAGCCGGAGACTGGAGCGGCGCTCAGCCCGTGGCGGCCGGCAACCGGCGCAGTGGACGCGCGTCGACGACTCGGTCGTCTCTGCGCAACGGGACTGCGGACTGTCTTCCTGGGCTCGGGCAGCCTCACATTCCTGTTCATGGCCTCCCGGAGGGCCTCGCGCGGGTCGTCATCAACCTGCCGCGCGAGTGCTGCCGACCGACCGCGACCTCGACGGCTCGGGCCAAGACGACCCGTCGCCCTTGGGCAGGGACAGGGAAGGCTGTGCTCCAAGACCCAGCCTGGGAGGGCCCCGCCGGCCGATGCATCTCAACTCCACGATCCCGCTGGACGGGTTCAGGCACGCCAGATCATCGGCGGCGACTTTCCAGCCCGACGGCGACCGCAAGAGGGACGACCTCCTCGTTGCGGGTGACGACGATCGAGACGTCTATCTTCACGTGTCCAAACACGGACCGACCAGGGACAAAGCTCGTGGCCCATCCACGGCCTCGAAGGGCCTGGTCTGGCGGCGGAAGGCGGCGCGAACGTCTCTTCCGGCGAGCGGATCGACAGCGTCGTCGAGCGGGGGACTCTGGCGGCGGCCGCTCACGGACGTCATGGTGGTCGGCAAGGACCGCGAGCGGAAGGTCCGCCGCGCGGCTCATCACCGACTCGACTGATCCGACGCGCCTCGGTCTATCATCGCATCGCGCCTCACGACACCGCGCCGCGGGAATCGATCCGAGCCAGGTCAAGGCGCTCGCGGCGGCGATTTCGACGCCGAGGAACGGGTCCGACGTCGTCATCACGACACTGCGGATCGCGGGTGCTCCATGTCGCCAATGTGAAGGCGGGCAGAAGCCGACGCCTCCGATGTGACGACGGTCGTCAGCCGGTGATCGGACGAGCGGCTTTCAGCCGGTGACCGCATCGGCAGCCGTCAGCCGGTGATCGGATGGCGCGGCCGCCGGGCAGGTGACCGATAGAAGCAGCGGCTGCAGCCGACGGCCGTGCGGACATCGGTCGGCAGGCGGCCGAATGCCCTTGGCTGGACTTGATTTCCGGCTCGCATGCCCGGACTTTCGCGTCCCTCCCAGAGGGCGGCGCATCCCGTTGGGGACCCGTCGCCAGAGATTCGGCTCGCAATTTGTTGCAGACCGTGAAACAGTAGGGAGGTCGGCTCGCAAGGTCCTCCCGGAAGGAGAAATGAATGACCCGTAGGCCGTTCGCGCGCACATCGGCCGCGTTCGCGGGTCTTCCATAGCCCTCGGGCCTGCGGCAAACGCTGAAAGCCGACGTCGCTGTCCGGCGCAGGAGCGTCCACGACAGAGACCGCCCCCGCGCCCACCCTTGCCGCCCCTCAACACGCACCCGCAAAATTCTAGAACGGCCGCCTCCTCGAACGCAGGAGAGCGGCGGCGAACTCGCGGGCGTCGTCGTCAGCGGAAAAACACAGTCGTCTCCGTCCGCCGACGACTTCAAAGCGAAAAGCTCGGAGCTGGCCGGATACGCGCCGGGCGAGGCGAAGGCCTCGTGGAAGAGAGACCGCAGACGGTTGGTCGACCGCGTCGGAGACTCGCCCACCGTGTGCCTGACCTCGAACTACGAGGGACGGCGAATGGTCCGTGAGCGATCCGCATACCTCAATCCGGCCAGCGGACGGTTCAAAGACCTCAGCGTCGGCCCCCTGCCGGCACCTTCCAATCTCGTCGACGTGCGCGAAAGGCGTCTGCCTATTTTCCTCACCTGGGACGGAAACGAAAGACGTCCACGTGACGGGGTTCGACGCCGACGGCGCCCCCGTCGCGACAAGAACTTGAGTAACGCCGCCCCAAAGACCGCCGCGCCAGAGAATGAGGAACTGAAGAGAAGCCCCGCGTCGCCGGGCGAAAAGGCTTCGCCGACCCCGAAAAAGCAGCTCTCCGCTGCCGCCAAGCGGCCGAAGACGCCTCGGGCTTCGAGCGCTTCGCCTGCGCGGCAATCACGCCGTCGCGCGCCGGTTCGTCCGGCTCTCCGCCGACGCTCGCTTCGCTCGAACGGCCTCGTCGTCGAACGGCGCTCCTCCGCACGTCGCCGCAAAAGAAATCCGCGCACAAGCCGGCGACCAGGGCCTCCGGCCTCCCAGCCACGGGAATTCGCGCGCAGATGACCGGCTCTTACCTCGTCGTGCGGACGGACTCTGTGTCGGGCGTCTCACTTCACCCGCGGAAATCGCCTTTGTCAAGAAGGATTTCGACGAGCTTTGCGCGGCACCTGCTCAGGACGGAGTGATCTGCGAAACCGAATCGGGTCTGGTCGGCATCGGCGCCGGTGCGGACGACGCGTAGGGAACTCGAGCCGACGTGACCGTGCTGGAGCTCGCCGTCGAGTCCGACTCAGCCTTTCGCGGACGCCGAAGCGGACATGCGCTCGCGGCTTGGCCAGGCCAATGGCGTGGACGACGCGGCGCCGAGCGAGGACCCCGATGCCTCGGCGCAGCCGGACGCCGCTCAGAAGGAGCGGGCGGCGATGCAGCGGGCAAAAGGCACTGCGGCAAAGGCACTGCGTGGCGAAGGCGCAACAGGCGGGAACGCGCCGGCAGGGACGCCGCGGGCAAGGACGTCCTCCGATTCGACCGACACGGCGTCCCCTTCCCCGGGCAAACGATACTGTGCTGCGGGTCCGAAAGCCCCGGTGCTCCTTCCGCCGGCGACGGAAGTTCTCAATCGACGGCAGCGCAGCTGGCCATCGGCGAGGCGCGGCAGGTCAGGGGCGTGGACTCAGTCACGACATCGCCGTCGTCAACGTCGAAACCCGCGGCAAGTCTGCGGGCGAATCCAGGGCGCCCGCCATCGTTTCGTCGATCCTCGTCGACGGCGACGGCGCGACGCTCGCCGGAACCGACAAGACGCGCGCGACCGGCTGTTCGCAGAGGCGAACGGAGGGCGACGTGCTGGGCTGTACGGCTTCGCCTGGCGGGGAGCCGTTTGGTCTGATACGGACCCGACCGAGGCGGTCATGGCAGGCGGCATCGAACCGCGGGGAAGGGCAAATGACGGCGCTGCGACCCGACTGGCGAGGGATCGAGGCACGGCTGCGGCTGCGCCGAGGTCGCGCTAGCGGGGAGAGGCCGGCATGAACGGAAAGAGCCTCGACGCAAGCGGCGGCGAACGGACGAAGGTCCGCGTGGACGTTTGGCTGCGGGAGCTGCGCCAATGCAAGACCCGCTCGCTAGCGACGTCGGAGTGCAAAGCCGGACACGTCATGGTGAACGGCGAGACGGCCAAGCTCCTCGACTCCCGTCTGAGTCGGCGACGAGGTGCGCTATCGGTACGAGGGATCTGATCGGATCCTCAAGGTCACGCGTCTCGAGCGGACGAGCGCCTTGGCGCAGGCGTGCTACGAGAATCTCACGCCGGAGCGCCCGCGCGTGCGCATTCCCGTGATGATGCGCGAGCCCGGAACGGGCAGGCCGACGAAGAAAGAACGGCGCGAGCTCGACAGGCTGTTCGGCCAGACTCCAATCTCGGCCGCACGACTCGACGTCGCTGGCCGAGAACGCTCGCCGGTCCAAGGGCGGTGCACGGGGAGAAGAGTCTGGCAGCCCGGGAGAAAGATTTAGGACTCCGCCCCCGGCTGAGGAAATCAGCTGGCGAACCTGCGCGTCGGATCCGCCTGGCAGTGCGATTCGCTCGCGGAGAGCAGGCCTGCATCGCAGTAGGAGAACCGCCACATCGCTCCACTCCAACGGCCCGCGTCTGTGAAGAGACGCCACAGGCCGCATGACGATCAGGCGCCGACGGACATCCACAGCACGGCCTCCCAGCTGCTGTTCGCAAGGTCCGGCATCGTTCCGAGGATCACGAGGTGGGCTGCGTGTAGACAGTCAGCGACATGGAGCCGACTGCGCAAGCGGCTCGAAGCGCGTTGCGGGAAGCCCGGCCGATGAGCAGGGCAGTGCTCCGGTCATGATCGCGAAGCCTCCCGATCCGACCGCTTCGAACACCGTATTGGCGTGAGGGTTGGCCGTAATCAGCCGGAGGCCGGGCCGAAGCGACCAGCGCCCAGTCGAAGGCATGCTCGCGCTGATCGCTGTCGGGGTCGGCCGAGCGGGATCTGTCGTCGCCCGAGCGAGCGGGCGGCGCGGCCCTCTGCTTTCATCCGTCACGACGGCCCTGCGCACCTGCAGAGCGTCGCCAGAGTCGAACAAAGCGGCGCGTGAGGACGTAGCCTCGCATACCCGAGGCCATCAAAACCGCGCCCGAGCGACAAGCTTCGCTGGCGCCTCTGTCCGGCGATGCATGACTTGCCGATCGCCATTCCGCGAAGATGAAAGCCATGTAGACCAGCCCCGGTAGTTCCCGGCGATGAGCATCGTCCACGAACGGGTCGTTCTCTCGCGCGCAAGCCCGAGTCGAGGCCGTCAACCAGACTGATCGCGCACGGAGACACTCGGGCCGGACGACGGCCGTTGCCGCAGCAGCCGTCCACAGCCAGCGCGCGCTCCACGATGTGAGGCGGCAGAGCCAAGACGAACCGGAGACGGCGTGATAGGCCGAGGATGACGATGACGGGCAGATTGAGCAGAGACGCGTCAACATTGAGAGAAAGACGAGCATGAAGGCCCGCCCGACAATGTAGCTTTGCGCGCGATCGCCGTGCGCTCGCCGGTGTAGGCGCGTCCCTGCCCGTCAGAGGGGACACTGACACCCCGGCGACGAGGGCAAAAAGGATGCCGGAGCGTCCGCTGGGCTGTCGACAGAGATCGAGTGGGTCGATGACCACCTGTCGCCGCCGTCGCCGGATCGGCGCGAAGTTCACGTAGACCATTCCCGAAGACCGCCAAGCCTCGTGCGATGTCCAGCCGCCGATCCGCCCGGGTCGCCGGGCGGTCTCCTCGCTCAGGGTCTGCGGAGCGCCGCCCGAGGCGTCCGCCGCAGAATCTGCGGGTTGAGAGCGCCTGTTCCTCCGGCAGGAGGCCTGCGTCTGAGCGGCGGCGTCGGAGTCCTCGGCGTCGCTGTTTGAGGAAAAACGAGCGGGCTCGGTGAGTGCCATGCGACAAGTCTAAGGGAGCCAAAGGGGTGAGAGTTGGCTGCGTGCGCAGACCGGCTATGAGGGCGCCGCTGGCGCGTCCGTTTCATTGGGCGCGCACGTGGAAGAATGTCGGTACAAGGGCAACCCTGAAATGAGGAGAATCATGCGACGCCGCCAGATCAAGCTGGTCGATTCCGTCAAGGCGATCAACTGGAACAGAATCGAGGACGAAAAGGACCTGGAGGTTCGGATCGCCTCACTGGCAACTTGGCTCCCCGAAAGATTCCGTCTCGAACGACATTCCTCGTGGAACACCTCAAGCCCCACGAGCAGCAGATGACCACCCGCGTGTTCACCGGCCGACGCTGCTCGACACCGTGCAGGGAACCGTAGGGGGCAGTTTCGCTCATTCCCGACGCCGTCACTCCTCACGAGGAAGCCGTTCTCACGAACATCGCCTTTATGGAATCGGTTCACGCCAAATCATATTCTTCGATATTTTCCACCCTTATATCCACGGAAGAGATCGACGAGACTTTCAGGTGGTCGGAAGAGAACGAGCATCTTCAAAAGAAAGCCAAAGATTATCCTCGACTACTCATCGGGGCGACGACGCCGAAAAGCGCAAGGTGGCCTCGACGATGCTCGAATCCTTTCCTCTTTACTCGGGCTTTACGCCCGATGTACTGCTGTCCGCCCACGCCAAGCTTCACGAAACACGGCCGACCTCATCCGCCTTATCATTCGCGACGAAGCCGTCCACGGCTACTACATCGGCTACAAGTACCAGAGGGCGCTGGCCAAGTCCTCGCAGCAGCGGCGCGACGAGCTGCAGGAGTATGCCTACAGCCTGGTGATGGACCTCTACGACAACGAAGAGCTTTGTGACACCGAGTCTCTACGACGAGATGGGGTTACGAGGACGTCGAGATGTCCTGCGCCACAGCGCGAACAAGGCCCTGAACAACCTCGGGTACGAGGCGCCGTTCGCCGACCAGACCGCCGTCAACCCGTCCATCCTCGCGGCGCTCTCGCCCACCGCGGACGAAAACCACGATTTCTTTCTCCGGGTCGGCCTCGTACGTGATCGGCACGACCGAGGCGACGACCGACGACGACTGGGACTTTGAGAGGCGGTCACGGCCCGCGGGTGGCGATTGTCATGCCGCCGCGGGGCTCGATCTTTCTGCGAAAAATCCGACGCCGCCGCCCGAGGTTGACGATTAAATCAAGCAAAGCCCCCTGTTTTTCTTCTCGGCGTGCTGAGGCGTCCACCCGAAGCGCATGGGCGGCTCGGCTTTGCGGGATGACGGGCAGTCTTTGCTTTCCTTACTGTGACGTAGTCGCCCGGTTCACGCATTTGAGCGGCCTCCGCGGCCCGTTGGATGCGGGCCGCGGGCGCAGGGATTCTCCGACGTCGCCCTGCGGGGCCTGGAAGGCCTCCTCGCAGACTGCTCGGAATTTTGCAGGCGCCTTGTGGCCGACTTCTACATACGGGATGAGTTCGTATAGCCCCGGAGGGGCTGGAACACCGCTTAATCTACGATTGACCTATGCCATGGGAATCATTCTCACACGTGCCCACATTTGAACAACGCCCATGGCTCAACACGCAAGGACAATTTTCAGGACAACTTCCTCACCAATCGGGGTCCGCCGGAGAGCGATCCTCACATCATCGACGCTCGCGCTGAGCCTTGGTGCGCCCTTCCATGCCCACCCGGGCAGAGCGCGAATGAAGTCAAGGTTGTTACCGGCATCAGGGAAATGAGAACACGTCGCGCGACGGCCAGTCGACGCCGCACCACGTACATCACCAAGGTGAAGTTCACGGTGACTACGACCGGATCCGTGCAAAGGCCGGCGACACTTTCACCATCGGCCCCGCCTGACCGATGCGCACTTGAGATCACGTCGTTCCTGATGTACGAACGACGGCAAGACCTGGAGGTCGCTGGCGCATGGTCCTCGGCGGCGCCGGGCCAGACGCTGACCTGCACCTTCACCGACTACGCCACCCCCACCCCGACATGAAGGGCGGAGGCTGCCCGGACCCAGATCTCCAAGTCCGGAAGGTTCAGAACTTCACGTCTGCGTTCCCGGAAACCTGATCGTCGTTGAGATTCCGGGCGAAATGACTGCCTCGGCGACCCGTGCGGGGCTGCCCGAGAGGGCGTACAAGCAGGGCTGGGTCGAGGCGAGGTCAGCCCCAACCTTCTACTGGAGATTTTGGAGTCAACGCCGGATGTCACGCCAACAGCGGCAGATCACGGTCAACGACACCAGCGACGACCACGGCGGCGTAAAGCTCGGACGAGTCCGCGGCAGCCCGTTCTGCGGTGTGGAAGGATTCGAAGTTCGAATCCGGGCCGACGCCGACGAGACGATCAATGTCGGCCAGAGCTGTCGACGGCGGGACTCTTCCGTTTCCAGCCCAACGAGTAGGGGCTTTCAGGCGAGCTGGCCTCGCCAGGACGGCTACGTCTACGAGCTCGGGTACTACACGGTCCTCGGGCGACCCCTCGCAGGTCGTGCCGGCGACGCTACTACAGAACCACGCGAACATCAACGGCTCGGACGTCAAGAGCGACGCCGCCATCGTGACCTCGGCGCCGGAAGGCTCGACGGGGCCGGCTTCGGCTCGATCAGCGTGACCAAGGCGCGCTCACGGGCGACGCGGCCCGCAGGTCGACGCCGCGAAGGAGTACACCGTCAAGGCCTCCCTATTGTCGACGGCAGGACGGGAGAAGTCCGACACTCAGCCCTCAAGGCCGGCGGCTCCCCGCACAAGACGATCGGCTCCCTCCCCATGGGCACGAAGGTCACCCTGTCCGAGATCAGCCGACCGACGACGGAGTGGCGTGGGCGACCGCTCTTCCTCGAAGGATCATGAACGTCATGCGTGGCCGACGGCGGCAAGAGCGCCGTCGTGACCGTCGGCGACAGGACGCTCACGTCCGTCGTCGTGACGAACAAGGGCGAACCGGGTCGCCACGCCTCCCACGCGGACCACGCCGCCGACGCCGATTGCGCCGCCGACGACGCCGGGCGCCCCGTGCCCCCTGGTCCCTCGACCCCTGGAGACGCCTCCACGCCGACCGAAACGCCCTCCACGCCCTCGCTTCCCGACACGGGCGCGGCGGTGCTCTGGCTCGAGTCATCGGCTTTGGTCGCCGTGGCTGTGGGCGGAGTCCTCGTCTTCTCCGCAAGAGGAACAAGGGCTGAAAACCGAAGGCTGAGGCCGAACTAGGGGCTGACGCCGAAACCTAAAAGGCTCCGGGCAGGCATCGGACCGACTTTCGGAACCGCTGTGAATCGGAGGCGCTGAGGCGCTTCGCCGCGGCGAAGGGCCGATGCGACTGGGTCGAGGCCGGCAGGGCTTTCCGTGAGCGCACCATGCGCTCGCGGAAAAGCCCGCCGAATAGTCTGTTCCCCGAAAACAGGGACATTTTGCAACTCTTGGCGCTGAGACGGGCCGTCGCCGACGACATCGAGTCGAGTACGGACGCCGTCTTTCGGCTGGGGTCCGCGCGCTGGCCGGCGAAGGCGAAACTCCCGCGAGAGAGAGGAGACGCTGATGAGCACGTTCGCGCCGACGAAGCTCCCGCGGAGAGGGGAAAGGGCAATCGAGGGCCCAAAGTTCGAGGCCCGCGGCGCTGCCGATATCATTGCGCCCATGCCTACGAAGATTCAGCGCCAGCTGCCGCCAACCCGCAGATTCTCGTCTGCACGGAAAATATTCTGCCGCTCGCCGATCGCGTGTCGTGCTGCGCAAGCAGGATCGAGGGAGCAGCATCTCACGGCGTCTGCCAGCTGCGGGGTTTCGGACGAGGAGCGCGGCAATCCGATCTATCCGCCCGCCGCCAGGGTTCTCCGCGAAGCTGGCACTCGTTCCCGTCCGCAGCGCTCCACCGGGCGACGCGGCGCGAACTGGCTGAATCAGGGCTTATCTTGGCGATGACGACGGGGCACGCGCGGCCCAGGAGTAATGTGCGCCGACGCCGGGGTCGACGCGGCCCGAACTCACCTGTGGCGAGTTCGACGGCGACGGCTCGGGAGTCGCGCCTGACGGCTGCTTCTGGCCCGGGCGGCGCACTCGCGGATCGGGAAAAGAGCCGGGCCGCTCCGAGTTCTACTTATTCCAGCGGCCGGTGGGACGTGGCCGATCCATGGGGCGGCGGGCCCGAGGAGTACGATCGCACGCTGGCGCAGGTCGAGGCGGGCGCGAGGCTGATCGCCGAGCTCACGCAGGGCTGACCTGACTGAGGCGGGGACGTGCGGACGGGCCGCAGGCCGAGCCCGCCGCTCATTTTCATTTTTCCCTGTTGCCTGCCTCCTGAGCTTTCTTCAGCCCCTCGGGGACCGGATGAGACCGGAGGAGGTGTCGAGCAGCGCGGGAGTGTAGGCTTTGGTCCCCGCGTTGACGGACGGGCCGACGGGCGGCTTCGTCGTCGTGCCCTCGGACGCCTCGACGAACGCCGAAACGTCCACGTTCCTCTTTTCTCCAATAGTCGACGAAGTGTCGACTGCGCCGCCACGGCCCCCGGGGAAGGAGACGCCGCGTTCGGCAAGAGGCAGCTGGCCTTCGGCTGAGCCCAGCCACTTGAGGAGCTTTTGCCGTGGCCGCCTTGTGCTTCGTTTTCGCGCTGCCGACGGCGGCGACCCCGTGAACGGTGGATATGGCTCTTCGCTGGCCACCATGGGGCGACGCCCCACGGAGCCTCTATGGCTTGTCGGCGACTCTCTGAGGCTGTACGGGCCGATCTGGAAGAGGGCGAGTTCCTCGACGAACAGGTCGCGGGTGGAATCCGTCTGTGTTGGTGTTCGCGGCGGGCGGAGCAGCGGTGGGCGCGGATCATCGCCACGAGGTAGGAAAACGCGCTGTTGCCCGAGGCGAGGCGAAGCGAATGCGCCGTCGGAGGCCTGGCAGTGCCGCCGGCCCGCCAGGAAGGGGAGGCAGACGGCCCGCATGTCGGCCTGCGCGTTGAACCCGCAGGCTGCGACGTTCTTGCGTCGAAGCCGTCCCTCGCCCGGATGCCCGCCGCTTTTGTCGACGGTGAGCTTGCGCGCGGCCCCAGGGAGGGTGTCGCCTTGTCCTGCGTCCGGCGTCCACGTGAGGTTCGAGGGCGTCGACGCCCGCGGCCCCGACCGCGTCCCTGTTGTAATACAAGGCGATGAACTTGCCAGCTGCGGAACGCCCCACCAGCTTCCCTTTGCGCGTGTAAAGGTCTACGACGGACTTCGCCACTCGTGGTCCGAGCCCACGGCGTCCTCGACGTCCATGAGGTTGCCGTGCTGCGCGTATTGCGCGTAATTCGAGGAGTTGACCCAGTAGACGTCGGCCATGTCGCCCGAGGAGACGGTCGAGCGGCAGGCGGTCCCAGTAGCGGTTCCAGGAAACCACCCTGACTTTGACGTCGATTTCGGGGTTCTTTAGGGAACTCCTCGAAGGACTCCCTGTAGGCGGCTCGCGGCCTCCCTGGTCCCACACGGGAAGGTCAGCCGCGTTCCGTCCGAGGAGTCCGAGGAGGAATCGGCCGAGCAGGCGGCGAGGGCGAGTCGCCGCCGCGGTCAGCGCGGCGAGCCTCTTTGGCGTGAAGAGTCCACGGAGCGTCAGTGGGTGTTCTTTTCGTGACTCGCCCGAAAAATGCGGCGTTCGAGGAGGTTGAATGCGGTGATTCTATATCTTATCTCTATAGAACACATTGGGCAGCTGTTGTATTCCATCCAGCGCCGCAGTGATTACGGGTACGTATGCGATGTCGTTTCCTCGGTGGCCCGTGTTCATGCCGCATCTTTGGCTTGTATTGCGGGACCACGTCCGGTTTTCTGGGATCGCTTTGGCTTTGCGGGCTGTTGGGCTGTTCCGGCGTGTGCGGGCTGGCTCCGGGCGGGGGCTGCGGCGAATCGCGAGCCCGGCGCCCTCGGCTTGGCGGGCTCAGCCGCCTGGCGCGGCTTGGTCGGCCTGGCGCGGCTCGAGTCGGTTTGGGGCGGCGCTTTGGCCCGGCGCGGCCTCGTCGGCCTGGCGCGGTTCAGTCAGTTTTGAGCGGCGCCCGGCGGTCTAGCGAAGCCCTGGAGATCCCAGGGACCTGACAATCTGGCGATGGAAGACGGCGTAAAGGATGATGAGGGGCGCGAGCGCCAGGACGGTCGCGGCCATGACAAGCGTCCACTGTCGGAATGCTCCTGCTGCAGCGCCTGCGTACACGGTGAACACGTCGCCACGTCGGTTCCGGGCGATGATCGACGGCCACTACGAAGAGTTCCACTGCGAGACGACGGTGATGAGCAGGAGCGTGGCCAGAATCGGGCGGTTCATGGAAGCATGATCGACCAGAGCGTGCGCCAGTGGCCTGCGCTGCCGAGCTTGGCGGCGTCGAGCACGTCGCTCGAACCCCTGGAAGCTCTGCTGAAGGAGGAAGATCGCGTAGGGGAGCCCAGAAGGAAGGGGGACGACGAGTCCCGCGAGTGCTTTTTCATCCCCGCCTGGGTGAGCGCGGCGAACAGCGGGATTATCGTGACCACCGCCGGAACCATGAGGGCTGCGACGTAGGTCCAGAAGATGAACTCCTGCCGGGAAAGCCCAGCGCGCAAAAAGCGTAGGCGGCTAGCACGGAGTAGACCATGGCCGACGGTCAGGACCGCGACCGCCTGAAGCGTCACCGCCAGCGAACCACGAAAAGTCTGCGCGGGCCCCCGAACAGCGAGGCGTAGTTCTCGACAGTCGAGGAGTGACGGCGAAAGCGGGTCGTTGCCGGCGAACCCTCCGGCTTCAGGCTGGTGAAACACGGAGAAGACGAAGGGCGCGACCGTCAGAACTGCCCCGGCGGCGAGAACGCGTAGGTCGCCAACGTCGCTGCCCACCAGCTCGCCGGTTCGTGCGTCCGCCTCCGGCATTTCGCCGCGGCGGTCTGCGCGCTGCGCACGTCTGGCGGCGCTCCGCATGTTCTTCATTCACGTTCGTACACCGTCCGCTCGACGAAATGGCGCTGCAGGAGGGTCGCCGCCACGACGAAGACGAGAGGACACCGCGCATGACGCTCGCGCGCCCGATCCGTTAAAGGCGAACGCCGTCCGATGATCGCGCGGTGACGACGTCCGTGGTCCCGCCCGGATAGCCGTGGCTACACCGGTCAGCCCCGTGACGTGAGGTCGGAAGGCTTTGAAAGGAGGGAGATGAAAGACGCGACGAGCACGAAGAACGTGGTGGGCGCAGCATCGGGCAGGCGTATGCGCGTCAGGAGCCTGACTGGTTCGGCGCCGTCGAGCTCGCCGCCTCGACGACGGATCTGACCGCCTGCAGGCCGGCGAGGAAGAACAGCGAGATGTAGCCGATGTTTTGCCACGAGACGAAGGCGATGGTCGGTGCGAGGAGGCGCTCATCCACTCGACCGTTGCCGAAAAGCGCGTTGACGAGTCCGTCTCGAGGGTCGAGAAGCCATTTCCACACGATTCCCAGCGTGAGGGGCGCGCAGACCCACGGCAGAACGTAGAGCAGCTGGAAAACGCCGGATCCGGGAAGCCTGCGGTTGAGGGCGACGGCGATGAGGAGGCCCGCCGCGACCGCCGCCGGGATCGCCATGAGGGAAAAAGCCGCGGTGACGAGGATCGAGCGCCGAAATCCGGGGTCGCCGAGGATGTGCGCGTAGTTGTCCAAGCCCACGAAGCGCGGGGGCGATATGAGGTTCCAGTCCGTCAGCGAGGCGACGAGGACGAAGAAAATCGGTGCGAGGAGGAAAAGCCCCACGCCCACGAGGGAGGGGGAGAGCATGGCGAAGGCGGTCAGCCTCGCCGCGGACCCGAGCCACTAAGAGGTCACCGTGAAGATCGTTCCCAATGCCACCGTCACGCCGAGCATGCAGGTCGATGCGAGCATTCCCCCGGCCCACCCCGGCTTCGGCGAAAGCGGGCTGCGGCGCAGGGGCAGGATCTGGCGCGTCGATTTCAGCTGCGCGGCTGCTTTTCGAGCTGGGTCATGAGTTCCTTTTTGGCGCGCAGGCTCTGTCGACGGCGGCGAGCTCGCCCCTGCGGGCCTCGACCTGCTGTAGCGCCAAAAGGGTTCCGACTCGGGGTCCTTGGCGTGCTTCTTTGCGCATCCCTCCGAGGGTGACGATCGATCGAAGTAGGCTTCGCGCCGTCGACCGGCTGGACGACGACGGGGGATCCCCCAGGCCTCGCCTGGTGAGCCTTTGACCCACGGACTCCGGAGGTGGCGAGGGTCCGCGCGACGACGGGGGCGCCCAGGCCGTCTTTTCGGCCGCACGATCCAAGGGCGAGGAAAAGCGAAAGCCCGAACAGGAGAAGGCCCACGTACAGGATGTTGCCGCTCGTCAGGGCGGTCGCCGTGAGCGAGGACAGCCAATCGTTCCGATGCAGTTGCCGGCGAACAAAGCCGGTCCCAGCGCGCCGCAGATTGTCGATGGGGCGGCTCGCGGGAATGACGGCGGAACTCAGGACGTCCCGGACGGGATGTTGTGCAGACATGTGGCTCCTCGATCGAAGGGTATGGTTCCAGTCTGTGCCCCTGCCCGCCCCTCGATTTCGCGCGGCGCCGCCTTCGCGCGACGCCCGAAGCCGCCCGCCCCGCCGCCCTCGACGGCGGGCGCGCCGCTCTTTCGTTCGTGCGCTTGTGTGCGCGGGCTGCCCATGCTGGGCCGAGCCTCGCTTGGGCTGCGCCGACCGAAACGAGCCTCGCTGGGCTGCGCCGACCGAGCGAGGCCTCGTCGGGCTGCGCCGACCGAAACGAGCGCTACTCGGGCTGCGACTCGGCTGTGCGCCGCCTGGCGAGGATCTGCTCGAGGGGCCGGTAATGGGCGCGGACGGCTTTTCTGTACCCCTTGAGGTCTCCGGCCTCGGCCGCGTCGAGTATCGCGCAGTGCGCCCAGGCCGTGCTTCCAGCCCGGCCTCGATGTGCTCGACGAGGTCGGGGATCTACACGCATGTGCACGAGCCACAGCGCAGAGACCATCTGTTTGGCGACGGAGTTCCCTATGGCGTCCAGGATCCCCGAATGGAAGGTCGCGTCCTCTTCGAGATACCGTTCGCCGGCGGCTGCCTTCGCGTCCATGGCGGCCACGGCCGCGTGGAGGACGGGTTCTCCGTTCCCTTGAGCGCCGCGACGAGCGTCGGCCGAGATCCCCAGGTCGAGGTACTTCCGCAGCGCGACGACGTCGACCAGGAATCGCGGGTCGAGGTGAGCGAGGAGCGGAGAATGAGCGTGTCGACGAGGGGGCGCAGGGACATGTCTGGCGACGAACGCGCCGCGCCCCGATGGACGCGGCACGATGTCGAGGGCCTCGAGCTGCAGGGGCCTCTCTCACGGAGGGCGTGAGACTCGAGCTCGGCGCAGAGAACCGCCTACCTGTGGGCGGCGAGAGCCTGGCTGGAGGTCGTGAGAATGAGCAGGCGCACCGCCTGCATCGTTGCAGTGGAGCGGTTGACGAAGGCGTGGCTGCGGAGGATTCGCCCGCGGATCCTGGAATATGTCAGACGACCCGGCGATGATCTGTTGCAAGAATTTGTCAGACATCATATGCTGGTATACGCGATACCCCCTAGGGGCGCACCGCTCACTACACTCAATGGAGAGGAATACCCATGAATCGCAAGAGGTTTGGCGCGAGGGCACTGGCCGTGGCGGCCGCGTGCACGCTCGCGCTGAGCGCCTGTGGAGGCAGTGGAGGCGCCTCCTCGACGTCGAAGTCTCCGGCTCCGACGGCGCTGCCCTCGCCCACCGACAAGCTCTTGACGGGCGGGCGCAGCACGGCCGCAGTCGCCTACGAGACGAACAACATACCACCGTCGTCGACGTCCTCGGCGTTGGCGCAGGGCGCGAACTGGCACGTCGTCGAAGGCCTCTATGAGCTCGACATACGCAGTACAAGCCGTGACAGGCCCGCCTCGCCGCCACGGAAGACCCGGTCAAGGTCAGCGACACCCAGTACGAGGTCAAGCTCCGCGACGGAGCCAAGTTCTCCGACGGAAAGCCCGTCACGGCCGACGACGTCGTGGCCTCCTTCCAGCGCTCGATGAAGGAAGGCAACATCTATCTGCCGATGCTTTCCTTCATCAAGGACGTGCAGAAGAAGGATCGGCACGACCGTCTCAATCAACCTCAACTACCCCTCTCGCTGGTCAAGGCACGCCTTTCTCTCGTCAAAATCGTTCGGCGGCGGCCTCCGGCGAGGCTCCTGACCCCCAAGCCGATCGGCACTGGCCCGTGGACGTACGAGGCGATCGATTCGACGCACATCGCCTTCGCCCCCAACCCGAATTACAACGGCTCCAAGCCCGCCAAGGCCAAGCACATGGAGTGGAAGATCCTCAAGGACGACACCGCCCGGGTGACCGCCATGCAGCAGAAGACCGTCTCCGCCATGGAGTCGGTGCCGCAGAGTCCGCCGACCTCCTGAAGTCCGCCGGGGCCCAGATCACCGAGGTCCAGGGCTTCAACCTTCCCTTCCTCATGTTCAACACGAAGAAGGCGCCCTTCGACAACCCGAAGGTCCGGCAGGCACTTTTCTACGCCGTCAACACCGAGAAGCTCATCGACCTCGGCACGTCCGGCACGGCGACGGCGGCGTCGTCCTTCCTCCCCGAAACCCACCCGAACTACCACAAGGCTTCGACGGTCTACAAGTACGACCCGGAGAAGGCCAAGAAGCTTCTAAGAGGCCGAGTCCAGAACCTGCCTGACGCTCTTTGACCACCGACCACGTGGATCCGCTGCTTTCGCCGCGATCGTCGAGGGACCTCAAAGCGGTGGGCGTGACGGTCGAGCTGAAGGCGCTCGCCTCCAGTTCCCTGTACAAGGACCACACCGACGTCGACAATCCGAATTTCGACGTGGTTCTGGCCCCCGGCGACCCGTCGGTCTTCGGCAACGACCCCGACCTTCTCATGAACTGGTGGTACGGCGACAACAGCTGGACCCAAAAGCGCACCCAGTGGAAGGACTCCGAGGGATACAAGAAGCTGCACGCATGTCGAGCAAGGCCGTCCGCGCGACGGGCGACGAGCAGCAGAAGGCGTGGAACGAGGCCTACGACATCGTGGCCAAGGAAGCTCCCCTCTACCCGCTGTTCCACCGCAAAGTCGTGACCGCCTACTATCCGAAGAAGGTCTCGGCATACGCGCCGATCAGCACCACCGGCATCGACTTCGTCGGCGCCGGAGCCGGCAGCAGCGAGCCAAGTGATCACGGGGCGGCGGGCAGCCGCTCGCCGCCCCTGTCCTCGGCGCGCCTCTGCCTGTGCCGCCGCCCGGCTCGCCCGCCGCAGGCCAGGCCCGGCGTTTGCCAAACCCTCGTCTTCTTGGCCCCTGCCGGCTTCTCACCTTTCCCATTCCACCGTTTCCCTTTCCACCTTTTCCCCATTCCACCGTTTTCCCTTTCCCTCGCTTTGCCAGACCAACCCTCACATCATCATGACGCGTGCGGCCCGTAGCAGCCGGACGCTCGCAACCACCATGCGTCAGGCGGGCTTGCCCGGCCGGTGCGCAACTTTCGGAGATCTCGTGAACAATCTCGTGAGACTCATCGGACGCGCCTCGTCGCGCTGCCGATCGCGGTTCTCGGCGTGGCGTTCCTCGTGTTCTTCCTCCTGTCCTTCTCGAAGATCGATGAGACATACGGCCCTCGGCGAAGAGCGTCTGAAGGCGCTGGAGGAATACCGCGAAAAGCCACGGCCTCAACGATCCGTTCTTCGTTCGCTACGGTTCGCTTTCTCTGGAACTTCTTCACCAAGGCGACCTCGAGCTACGGCGCGAATCGCGCCCCGTGAGCGACAGAGTCTGCTGAAAGCCTCGGGATGGACGCTGCAGCTGACCTTCCTCGGCCTGCTGATCGCCGTCGTCATTTTCGGTGTTCTTCGGCGTCGTCGCGGCCCCTCTACCGCGATCGGTGGCCGGACAAAGGCGATTCGCGTCTTCTCCATCGCCGCCATCGCGACGCCCTCGTTCTGGCTGGGCGTCCTCCTCATTTTGGCCCTTCGCCATCAAGCGGTCCGATCTTCGACGTTTCGGGCGAGCTCGTCCCCTTCAGCGAGGATCCCGGGCAGCTCGGCCAATGCTGCTGCCGGCGTTCGCGTTGGGCCTGCCCGTCGCCGGTCGCTCACCAGGGTGATCCGCACAGCCGTCGTCGAAGCTCGACAAAGACTACGTGCGCACGGCCATCGGAGCGAATCCCCAAACGCGTCGTCGTCTCGCGTGCAGCGTCCTGCGAACGCCCTCATCACGTGATCACGGTTCTGGGCCTGCATCGGATACCTCATGGAGGCGCGGTCATCATCGAGATCATTTTCAATCTCAACGGCATGGGACGGGCGATCCTCGAGGGGCGTCAAAGAGAACTACCCGGCCCTCGATGCGAGGGTACCCTCATTATGGCCCTGTCGTTCATCGTCATCAACATCCTGGTCGACATGCTCTACGTCCTCGTCAACCCGCAGATCAGGGAGGTCTGAGATGCGCCACAGCTCACCGAAAAATGGAGGCGCGTTCGCCTCCGCCGCTGGAAGGCGATGAACGCCGGGCGAAAGTCTCCTGTCTTCCTCGGATTCATGGCGCTTCTCGCCGTTCTCGCGCCGATCGCCGCTCCGCACGATCCGTACGCGACGTTCGGCAGGAACCTCGGGCCTGGCACGCACGAGGGTGTGGGTCGGCGCCGCCAAAGGAGCACCTGACGTTCCTCGGAACGGACGGAAGCAACCGCGACATCCTTTCGCGCATGCTCACGGCGCCCCGGTACTCGCTCGTCATCGGATTGGCCGCCACTGCCTTCGCGCTGCTGTGCGGCGCCGTGATCGCTCGGTGGCGGCCGTTTCCCGCAAGTGGATCTCCGAAGTGATCATGCGGATCGCGGACATCGTCATGTCCTTCGGCAGCATCGCGCTCGCCGCCGTGTTCATCTCCGTGTTCGGCGCAACCTTCGGTCATCATCCTCGCCATCGGATTCCTTTACATCCCGCAGATCAGCGTGGTCCGCGCGAACGTCATAGCCGAATACGGCGAGGACTACGTCAACGCCGTGGTCGTCTCGGCGCCCGCGCCCCCTGGATCCTCGTCAAGCACGTGGCGCGAAACAGCGTCGCCCCCGATCATGGTCTTGCTAACCGTCCTCGTGGCGGACGCCATCGTTCGAGTACTCGCTCTCCTTCATCCAGGCCGGCATCCGGGAGCCCGACGCCGACGTGGGGCAATCTTTGCAAACGCCCGGGCCGGCGTCATCTACCATAACTGCGGGTGGGCCGCCCTCTCCCGGAGCTTAGCCATCAGCGTCACGGTCGCAGTGCCTCAACGTGACTCTCGGAGGATGACCGACGCCATAGTCGCGGCGCCGAAAGGCCCGGTCGACGTTCCCGAGACCTCCTCCGACGCGAACTTGCGAAGCCGACAAGATGCTCGTATGGACCCCGTGGCCGCGCACGGAAAAGCTCAAGCCGAGGCGCTGAGCAACCGGCTCGACGCCCTCAAGGAAATGGAGACCCTGAGGAAAGAGACCGCCACATTCCGTTTCCAGGGCCGCCGCTTCTTCAGGTCGAGGATCTGTGCATCTGGTTCCCGCTGCCACGGCGACGTCAACGTGGTGGACCACGTCAGCTTCTCGGTGCGGCCGGGCGAGGGCGCGATGGGCCTCGTGGGCGATCGGGCTGCGGCAAGTCATCCACGTCGCTTACCAATCGCATGGGACTGCTCGATCGGGCGAAATCTCCGGCGAGATCCTCTTTCGTCGGCAAGAACCTCCTGGGCTCTCGCCACTCGGAAGGCACGGCGCGCTGCGCGGACGGCTCGCGATGTGGTCTAGCAGCGCGCTGTCTCTCAGCCCGTCGATGCTCGTCCGTCCCAGATGGTAGCAGCTGACCAAACGCGGGGAACGCGGTCGATGGAGGATCTGCTGGAGCTCGTCGAGCTCGACCCCACCGAGCCCTCAATTCTATCCGCACGGCAGCGAGCTCTCGGAGGCCAGCGCCAGCGCGTCCTCATCGCCATGTGCGCTGACCCGCGACTCAAGCTCTGCGTCATCGCCGACGAGCCACCACCGCCCTCGACGTCACCGTTCAAAAGCAGGGTCATCGAACTGCTCACAACAGAGCTGCGCGACGAGCTCGGCTTCGCGATGGTGTTCGTCTCGACCTCGCCCTCCGTGGCCGGGGTGGCCACTGCCATCACGGTGATGTACGCCGGCTTCGGGTGGTCGAGAGCAGGCCTCGACCGTTGAGCTGATGACCGACCCTCGCACGAATACGCCGCGGGCTTCTCGGCTCGGTCCTCTCGATCGAGAGGCGGCCTTCGGGCGGCTCCAGCGGGTTCCGGGCACGGTCCCGTCCCCGGACTTCCTCCGGCGACCGCTTCGCCCCGCGCTCGGTACCACCCGACGTGGGCGGCGACGTCCGCGCCCGTCATGCACGCCGAAGTCGAAGGCGGCTGGCGCGCTACCGCCGACCATCCCGAAGGGTACTGCGGCGATCGCGGCGGCAGCCGCGGCGCCCAGCTGGAGCTGCGGGCGCGACCGGATCCGCTGCGATCGCGACCCTTCGGCCGCCGTCGCGACGCTTTCGGCTCCCAGCGCGGGACGCGGCCAGCGGATCGCGCGTTCAGCGGATCGTGCGGCCAGCCGGATCGCGCGCCGGATGCCAGCCGAAGCCCCGCATCCGCGCCGCGCGAGCCTTCACGCAGGCGGAGGGCCTCGCACGGCGGAGCCCTGTGCGCGACGTCGCCTGCGAAACAGCCGGCCTAGCGTGCGCGACAGGCGCCGCGCCCGAGCAGGCGCTTCCACCTCCAAAAACGGAGGGAGGAAAATGAGCGCCAAACCTTCTGGCGAGGACGGCCGGGGGCTCGGTCGCCGACGCGCAGCCCCTGAACATAACTCGACCCAGGCCGCTCCGGGCGTCGCACGTCCCGTTGAGCGGCTCACGGCGGAAACCCCGCAGGCGCAGCGACGGGTCAGGCCGATCCATCGAAATCGACGACGTCCACGTGACGTTTCAGAACGCGGACCTGAGAAGAATCCATCGGGGCGTGCGCGGGTGGCCGCAAGCTCATGCCGGGCGGAACAATCGGCATCTCGGCAGATCGCTGCGGCAAATCGACGTAACGTCATGTGCGGGCTGCAAAACCCGCCAGCGCGATCTGTTCCGGGCCGGGTCGCAAGCGAACGGTCGAGGACAGGCGCGCCATCGGGCGGGTCATATCGGTCATCTTCAGGACCCGGCCACCGCCCTCAACGCGAGGATGGCCGTCCGCGACCAACTGGCCGACCCCTTCACGTGCACAAGGTCGGGACGAAGCAGGGCGCGAGCGCGGGTGCGCGAACTCATCTCGCTGGTAGGACGCCGACGTCGGCCTCGACGCCCTCCCCGGCCAGCTTTCCGGCGGTCAGCGCCAGAGGTCGCCATCGCGCGCGCGCTCTTGATCAAACCCGCGGCGATCATGTAGCCGACGAGCCGACGTCGACCTCGACGTCTCGGTCCGCCGCGCAAAATCCTCATCCTCTGACCGACCTGAAGGACGAGAAACTCGGGCTGGCGATGTGTTCATCAGCCGACATCCAGACGCTGTGCGTTACGTGCCGACAGGATCGTTGTGATGAACAGCGGCGGATCGTCGAGGAAGGGCCGGCGACAGCGCTGGCCGACCCGCAGGATCCTACACGCAAGCTCTGGTGCGGCGCCGCTTCACCCAGCATTCAGACGACTCGCATCCGCGGATGAAAATCGCAATACAACGAGGAAGAGCGCGGCGGCCCCGCCGACTTCAGCGGGTGATCCGCCCGTCGTCACGCCGCTGCCGCCGATCGCGAACTCGACCGCGCGAGCTTGAAACGGTCGATCGATCGAATGATCGACCGCAGGTGCACGGCTTTTCCTTCTCAGATCGTCAGGCAGTCGTGAAACACCGACTCGCGCCGCAAGAGATCGTCGAGACGGGCATTGAAGGCAACCGCGGGCCGGGTTCCGGTGCTCGTGGTCATCGACGCTCCAGACGAGGAAGGATGGTCGAGCACGCCCGCGCCGCGCGCGAGCTCGGGGCCGACGCCGTCGTCGCATGCCCTTCTACGCGCTCGGCGGCCCGACGAGATCGAGGCCAATTTCACGCCATTCGCGAGGTCCGACCTTCCGCGTTCGCCTGACCTGCCGGTGTGCGTCCACAAGAAGCTGGACGCGGACGCTCGTCAGGCTCGGAAGCGAGGGGTTCTCGCGGGGTCAAAGTTCTCGAGCGACGACGTCGCTTCACTTCCTCGTCGAAGAACCGGGCGGCCAGCAGCCCGCTCAAACTGTTCACAGGCCACGAGGTCGTCGACGGCGTAGCCTCTCGAAGCCCGTGGCGTCGTCCCGGACTGAACAACACGTCGATCCGTTTGGTACGTCCAGCGGTACAAACCTACCGCGAAAGGGACAGGCCATCGTCCGTCAGGACAGGCTGGCGCTGCTCATGACGATCCTTCAGTGACGGGCGCCGTGGGCTTCAACGCGGCGTCAGGGCGTTCAAGACGGCGCTTCCGGCACCGGGCGTGTTCAGGGGCCAACCAGATGCCGCGCCCGTGCGCGCACTCGAGCAGGGAACGTCGACCGTCCGGAACGTCCTCGTCGCCGCGGGGATGCTCGCGCGATGAGCGGTGCGTGCCTTCGACCGAGGGGAGGCAGGGCCCAGCTTCGGCTGAGGACGACGCCTCGTCCTAGACATCAGGCACGAAGATAGCGGCGAGTCTGCACTCCAGGTCAGCCTTCGTCCGCCATCGGGCGACCGGCCCGCGGCCGCACCGCGGGCGCAGCGGTTGTGGAGATGACGCTCGAGCTGGCCCGCGGGTGCGCCGGAGGCAGGCGGCCGCTGGCCGGCATCGCAGCGACAGCACCGGGTCATCGACCGATGCGACGGGCACGGTTGCCTCCGCCACCGACCTCATGCCCGGCTGGGCGGGAGGACAGCTCTCGGCAACCTCGCTGGAAACCTCTCAGGTTCCGCGTTTGTGCTCAACGACGTCCCCGCCCACGCGCTCGAGGAGATGCGGTTCAGGGCCGGCGCAGGCTGCACCAACGCGGTGGCGGCAGTCGGAACGAGGATCGGCGAGACGTCGTCGCCGAGGAAAAAAGTTCTGTTCGACCCGCAGGATGCCGCCGGCGTCAGGCAGCACGGTGACCACCGGCTCGACGGCTTCGCATGCTCGATGCCGGGCGCGACGCTGACCACGTCGCCTCCGGAACCGGCGTCGTCCGCCTCTATCGTTCCGCGGCGGATCTGGGCGTGAACGACGGCGCGAAACTTCGCCGCCTCGCGAGGCCGAGGCGACGCCAGCGCAAAGGGCCTTCTCCGACGCCGGCGCCGCCCTCCGGAGAGGTTCTCGGGTCGCTCGCCAACTTCTGCCTCGACCCGGAGGCGATCGTGCTGTCCGGCTCCCTGAGCGGGGTCGGCGAATACTGGTGGCGCCGCTGCGGGCCGGGAGTATCGCCGGCAGGCCATGGATCCCGTGCGCGGCGTCCCGCTCGTGCCAGGAACGGCGGCGAGGACGCCCCTGCTGGGCGCCGCTCCTTTCGCCGCTGGTTCAGGAGGAAGAATGCACCCGTTGATCGCGCCGCTCGCTCGAGCCGCCCTCGTCATTTCCGCCTGACCCTATCGGCGAGCCATACGCTGCCCGGAACGATGGCGGGTGCGCTCGCCGCCGAACGCGGAGGGGCCGCCGCGATCCGGTGCCAAGGCCTGGCGGACATCTCGCCGCCGTCGAGGGGCGAGTCGAAGTGCCCGTCATCGGAAAAACGTGGAGGAGGGCCACGAGGGCGTCCACTTACACGCCACGCCGGGCGTGTTCGAACGCCAGGGCCGACGTCGTCGCCGTCGACGCGACAGGACTTCAACCCGACGACCTGACCTTCGCCGAAGAAACCGTGGGGCGTTGAAGTCGAGGGCGCGTCTCGTCAGGCGGACTGCGGCTCCATCGACGACGCAAGGCGGGCCGCCACCGCCGTGGGATGCGCGATCATCGACGACGCTCGCGGGCTACACGGGCGACGCCCTCACGAGCGGGCGACGTCGAACTCTCTGGTCATAGTCGCCGGTTCCAGAATTCCCGGTCGCCGGGGCCGAATCCACACCCCCGAACACGCCGAGGCCGTGATGGCAGCGGGCGCGTGGGCAACCTGATGGTCGGAGCAGCATCACGCATCCGACGACGATAACCGGATGGTTCGATGAATCGTGCGGCGTGGGGCGAACGCGCAACAATGAGTTCGCAGCGTTCTGAGCCGTTCGCGTTCCTCGCCGACGGGGAACATTGCCCATGTACTTTCCGCGGACTGCCGACAGCGTAATGCCGTGCCGGTTGCCCTGCCGCCCTTATGCGAGCTACAAAGAAAGCGATGCCGCCACCGCGTTCTTCCGTCGAAAAGGTGTGATCCGAGCTCAGCGAGTCCTTCCGCGATTCGGGCGGACGGGAGCCCTGCGAACCTGCAGGCGAGCGATGGCGGTGGCGATCGCGTTCGCTTTGGTGCGGTTGTGATGCTGGGCTGGCTGATGTCCGACCGCGGCGAGGAGGCTGCGGACAGTTCGACGCCGGCTGGCGCGTCGAGACCCGCTCGGTCGGCGGCGCTCCTTCGGTCAGCGTCGCGAGGCGGAATCTGGACGCTGCGACCGTCAAAGTCGCCGGACTCAAGGGAAGAAGCGCCTCGCGGATCCTGGCCAAAACGTCTTCCGAAATCGAGCGGCCCTCTCCGGCGAAAAAAGCAAGGCTGGACGGGCGGCGCCCTCGAAGTCGAGGCCCAGTCGTTCTCCGCGTCGTTGGAAAAAGTCGATCGACGCAAGGGCGAGATGAGCCCTCCGACAGGCGGAGTGCTTCGTCGAGGCGTCGTCAGGAATCAAAAACTCGGGCTCGGGCGACGTTTCGCTTCTACGACGTCGATTTCGTCTCGTCGATTCGAGCGCGGTATAGTCAACTCGTCGAGAAGGGCGACGCAGGCCTGAACGAGGAACATAACGCTCAAGGAGGCGAAACCACCGTCAGCTGCGCTTCAAAGTGAGCAAACACCTGCAGGAGGCCAAAAAAGTTCTGCTGGAACGTCAGACAGCTCGGGATGGTTTCTGCAGTCAACAGGCATGACGCTCAGGTGATTCGGTTGGCCATCCGGCGCTCTGACGGGTCGGACGACCTGCGCCTTCCCTCCGACTACGTCAGTTCCCGCTGAAGTGCCTTCGGCGTGTTGGGGAGTGGGATTGGCGGCGCTCGGCCGTCATTTGACGTCGGCGTCGCGAGCGCTAACAGATTGGACTTTTAACGCAATTAAACATTCGTTTGTGTTTTAAATGCGAATTAGATGTTTCTTGTTATGGAAGCTCTATTTAAAATTTATTTTTTATTCAAATCGTGTTGAACATTTGCTTTACCTTGTTAAGGTGTTCTTATGGAAGTAGCGAGCGGCGTCCGCGCGAGCTGATCGGACAGACTGGGCTGCGCGGGTGGCAACTCTACGATCGGGCTCGGCACCGTGCGGGCGTGACGAATACTGAGCGCGTCTACTCTGTCTTCCTCATCACCGTTCCGCTGTGGGTCGATCAGGTGCGGGACACGGTCTCCACGAATCGCCCACGCGCTCACGTGGGGCCCGAGCACGGACACGGCCCGTGTGGAAAAAGACGGCCATCGAACTCAGGGGCTTTGCGGGCGACAACGCGCGGCCTGCACCGACGCCTCTCCCGCGCCGTGGGTCGGACGATTTGGAAGGCCACACGATTGAGCGCTTCCGCCGATGAGTCCCCCGATCTCGTGCGCCAGGTATGCCGTTCGACAAGCGCTTCCAGCTGCGCTGGAGTGCGGCGATAAGGGAATGCACCCCGGACGCGCGGATTGTGGACGAACCTTTCACGCTGGTAGGATCCGGTGCTAGCATGATGGCGTCGATTTGCGAGCGCGTACCGGGTCACGACTGCCCAGGCGAGACGCGATAGAATGACATGACAGATTTTCGCACGGATCCGGGGGCGTCAGGAACCTGGAGGATGGACGCGCGACGGACCTTGGAATTCTGAGCAAAAGGGCTTCAGGGGCGCGCTGCCCTGTCGGTCCGGACAGCAACGGGCGCGTTTGGTCAGCAGCAGGCGCCGTTCCGGACAGCAGCCTCGGCGACAGGGCTTTACTCAACAATATGCCCCGGCGCTGAACAATGTGCCGGCGCTCCGAGCTAATGCCCGGCACCCCCAGCGCGCCGAGCGAGCCCTTTGATGCGGCGGCGGGCCGGCGAACTCGGGAGCCGATTACGCGCCGAGCGTCACGCCCAGATCTTCCGTCGTTCTGCAATAGCCGCCGGCCCGGAGGCCTCCGTTCGACGCGATCCGCACCGAGCGAACGGCATAGGCTACGGCGGGCGAGGGGGCGCCGGATACCCGCCGGGAGAGATGTGCAGGCGCCTTCGAGCAGCTTCGAGAGAGTCTCCTTGAGAGTTGTCGTCGTGGCGGTCATGGCGGTCATCGGCATCGTGGTCCAGAGCCTCCTGGAGCGACCGGCGTCTTCGGAAAGGACAAGCGGTAATCCGACCTCAGCGTCACCGACACCACTGACCCAGACGATTCGACTCCACCGACGACGATTCGACACCGACCGACGACGACACGACTTCGACCGACGACGACACGACGACGGACCCGGCAAGCCCCGTCGCGGGACACCGACGATCGCTAGGGCAGATCGCTACCAGATAAAACCGGTGACAACGAGGGGACGCCTACACGTTGCAGAACATCCATTCAGGTTCTGAGTGCAAAGCCGACGCCCGGGGAACGGGCAAAGGCTGCCAGCAAGACCGCAAGACGATAGGAACTACATCGGCGTCAAGCTTCAGTGACCTACAACGGCTCGAGCGTGCATATCCTTGATTACGGGTTCTCGTCGGCGATCAGTCGTCGAAGGATCTCATATTCAACGGTGAAGACAAATCTCAAAGATTCGTTGATGTCGTAAGCCCCTGGAAGCAGGCAAACCACCGATCGAAGGTGGCTGTGCTTCAGTACAACGGGGCCCGAACGCCGGGCAGCCTGAAACTGTACCTCCGCATAGTCGGTTACCCCCCAGAAGGGCGCCACTACCGTGCGAACCGATAGGTTAAGGTCAAGCTTCGCGCGCGAGGACGGCGGCGTGCAACAGCGAAACGCCCGTTCAGGCCAGGCTGCTGGGCGAGGGAGACCTGGCTCTTGACCATCCAGCGGGCCTCGTCCGGCCGCGCGGCGCTTATGGATCGTAGGCGCGTGACGACGGCGGCCTGGGCGGCTTCGACCTTGTCGTTTACGTCTTGAATCTGCCAGGCCAGCGCGTCGTCCCGGAGGATTCGTGGCGGCCTTCTGGATGCGGATGTGCCAGCCCGGAGGTGGCGCTCGATGTGCGGCAGCCTGGCGGCCGGCGTGCGGAGACGAAAACCCGACGGTGAATTCGCCATCTGCTCGCCAGCGTCGGTGGCCAACGTGCGGGCGACAGCTCTCGGCGCTATCACCTGTCATTCCTCGGCCGCCGTGCACAAATCTCGGCGGCGACGTCGAGCTGATTCGGTAAACCTCATCTCGTGGCGCTGTTTGTTGGGCGCAGCCGGTCACTGGCTGCGGGTTCGGACGCGTCAACGACGTCGAGGTCGTTCTCGGCCGCCCGCGCGGCGAGATTGCGGGCCGACGCCAGCTGGACGTCGCGACCAGTGCGGACGTGTCGGGTGCAGGCTCCCACGAAGGCATAGCAGGCGCCCGGCCGCTGGCTCGTGATCGGCCTCGGGCGGGCGATCTCCACCGCCCAACAAGCTGCACGCCCAGCGATGTTCCCGAGCCCAGGGCGCCGGATCAGCAAGACGTCAGCCTGGCTTTGCCCGGCCCCGCTGCGAGCGCCGGGTAGCCGCGCACCGTCAGTGGGCGCCAGTCGTCTCGACCGACGTCGGAATGGCGCCCGGCCGCTTCCGGCCAGCCTTCGAGGGATCTCGCCAAGCGGCAATGCGGCGCCCTCTGCTGGGCGCGCGCACTGGTTTAATCCGCCGACACGCGGCGGTTGTACTGCCGGCGCGTCGGCCTCGGCTTCCTGCGCCGCCCTGTGGAAGCGCGCCTCGTCCAAAAGCCTGCGCGACGGGCGCCTGACCACGGATTCGACTGCCGAGCGCGGGTCCGCGGCGCGAGGTTCCAGCGAGGCCTTTCGAGGCTCGTCGATTCGTCGAGCACGGCGCCGCGTTCGACTTCACGCGGAAGAGGGGACGGAAGATGCTCGGGCGGCCGGGCTTCCTCCCACGCTGCGTCATCGATCCAAGCCGCGAAGCCGGAGGCAGCTTCGTCGAAGGCCGGCGGAAAGCAGCGCCTCCTGCCCGTGGGCGACGTCCACTCCCAGTGGTGAAGCGGGAGGATCTGCCGTGCGACGTCGGGCGCGGGGACGAGTTGGCAGCGCCGCGTTTTGGGCGCTCGGATCGTCCCGTCACGAGGTCTTCGCGCATTCCTGGAACAGGCCAGTCGAGCCCTTCGGGCGCACCTGCGGCGGCCCGTGACGGGAATGGTGACGGTGACGCCGTCGGCGCGCCAAGGCGCCGGGGAAAGGTGACCGATCGGCAGGCGGATCTCGCCTACGCCATTCCGGATAGTCGCTTTCGTCGGCCTGGCCTCTCCCACCAGGGCTGCCAGGTGAAGTCGAGCAGATGGGGATCGTCGCGTTTTTCCACCAGGGTCGAAGTGCCGACCGGAGACAACGAAATCGGGGATGCGCTCACGTCGTAAAAGGCGGCGAGGGCTTCGGGTCGGCGACGAGGCCGCGGCGCTGTTTTTCTTCAGCTCTTGCGCCTCTTCGAGGCCCGCTCGTTAATCGCGAAACGCGTGGTGCGTTCGCGATCGCCTTCGACCAGCCGGAGGATGAACATCTCGCGGGCTTCCTCGCGGGCAGACTTCCGAGCCGGTCGATGCGGGAGCACCGGCCTGTCCACCGGCGAGCATCATCCTGCAACGTGACTTTTTCCTTGCATGGCGGCGCCGTTTCGCGAGCTCAGAAAGGCTCCAGGCCGTTCGCTTTACGGTTCTTGGCCAGGCGCTCGATCACTGCGGCGGCTCGATCGCGGCCGCCGTGCGGGCAACCTGGACGTCTCCACCCTCGGCCGCCATGACCCATGCGGGAGTTGCTGCTCAGCCCCGAACCCGAGCAATCGTAATG
>BNJU01003896.1_pt1 | contig 66281 bp, 66 predicted proteins | sample 8539281 | NCBI WGS metagenome assembly BNJU01 (sample SAMD00202456, study PRJDB9452) | human saliva metagenome | isolation source: human saliva | place: Japan
GGTGATCGCTGTAACCGACACAGACAGAGAACAATCACACGAGCAGCCTCCTCACACAGCCCTCCTCCTGCGCGCGCGCGCCCAGGGAGAACATGTGCGATTGATGCGCGCGAAAGATATTATTCTAGAGAGAGAGCAGGGGAATCATCAAACCGAGAGTCGTCAAGATCTTTCGAAATAATGCGCAAAAAATCATCAAGCGTAGTATTTGCAGGAGAGTGATAGATGATGCTGTGGCTATCGGAAGAGGTAATTTTTCATGCATCTTCAACAATATAAAAACAAGCTTGCTATGTCACGTTGAAAGAAATTAAGAATAGATAGTAGGTACGTACACCGTAGATTGCGAGTGCAGGAAATGGTTGTATTCTTTGCCGCATCATGCTCAGTAAATGATAGAGTAATGGGTTGCCCTGGTTTACGTCGGGTGTGTTAGGCAGCATATTCTAAATCGTTTTGTTTCTTTTTCCTGAGTGTCGAGCCCTTTCTGCCAAGAAAGAATAGCAATTGGTAGTTTTGTGTATTCCTGTAACAGTTCTTTTTGTGGAGGTTTACATGAATGTCCTTAAGAAGATGCCGTTGTAGATAGTTATTCGCATCTTTTCTAAAGTTTAGGTCATTGTTGTCCCATAGGAAGAAGTGAGCATGATAGCTCGAAAGTTATGTCACATGCGTGGGAGATTGTCCATATAGAATGGTAATGTGCAAGATTGCTAACGCCTTCTCATTGCTCAAGTTTATTGATGGAGAGTTTGAGAGAACTGTTTCATTATTCTGGAGGTGTAGGTTCAGGTTTTAACTCAAGAACACCTTCTCATCGATTTAGGGGCTTTACAGAGGTGAATAGAGAAGAAGAGCGAGATTTTAAATCTGCTCTGCAACAGTTGAGAGTGTAAGATATCTAGAACATAGTAGAGGTAGCTCAGGTTCAAAATGAAAGTGCTTTATGAGATAATTTTTATTGTTGGCCTGTGCTCACAGTGTAGAAACGCTGTCCCAAACAGCTTATTTGATGTTCTATACTGTTTTTGTGATAGTGGTGGTTAGAGCGAACATGCGGTCTGAATGGTGGTTAATGCAAACTGCAAACGACAATGCAGATGAGTTGTTAGAGGATTAAGTTTTATAGACAAAAGCAGACAACAAGCTATTGCTAAACGGAATTGTTGATATTGTTGGAGGTCAATTAATAATTAATAGATTAGTTTCATCATATGCGATAAACACCTGATTGTTTATGCTTTTGTGTTTATATCCCTTATGAAACTTTTTGCTTTTGTTTACATGGTGTTTTGGCTTTATCTAATGAAGTGTTAATACGGCAAACTATACACGTCTTTTCTTTGCAACGATTTTCTTTTTTCAACTACTTTTGAATTGAGACTATCAGAATCGTGGTGAGTTAGAGGGGCAAGAGGTGTGTTATTGTTGGGAGTGATGTTGTTGAGGATAAGGAATAGTGATGTGTTGATGTGGGAGTTTCTGGTATTTTTTTTTTTGGTGATAGCTTTTTTCGTTTGTTGGTGATGCTGTTTTTTATTAAAGATAAATACTATATTTTGAAAATCGTTTTTTTGTCGTACCAAATGGTGTTATCTTTTCTTTAGGCGTAGTTTTTATTTTTCCGTATACATTGTTGTTGCAAACTAAGTGTGTTATTATATGGGTACAATGTTTTGCATAGTTGTTTATTGATATTTAACAGTAGAGAATAAAGCGCTTTTGAATTGTTTTATGCCTTTTTATATTTATCACCTGTTCAGGTTATAAAGATTTGTCTTCTTGTCTTTGCAGAGTAGTTCTCCAATAAACGAACTGAGCTTTTTCTATCGTTCTGTTGTTAGCTACATTTGAAGACAACAGGTTGTTGAACAACTGATATATAGAAATAGAGTCCACTCATTACCACTGATATAATCAATATTCAAATGTTGTTACTTTGGTGGTGTCTTGTGAGAATTATTTCGCGTAGCCGTGGGGGGTGGTTGATGCGTTTGAGGTTGCAGCGACCACCTGTAACAGGGTCGGTTGTCCAATACAAGACAACTCTACTATTGTTGTTACAAACCATGCTTTAATTTACCTGGGTGTGCAGTATCGCTAGATTCTACCATTTGTATGTGTAGTAATTACTTAGTGGGAAGGTTGAGATGTCGGCAGGTATTTGTTGCAGTGGTTTGATTCAAATTTGCGAACCACGTGCGATATCGTCCATGTTCAGAAAAAAACGAGTACCCATAACGTTGTGTAAGAATCTGCTCTACCTGTTGTAGTGTTTGTATAGTCTTGGTTTTCCTGAACGTGTAAATATTGATATTTATTATCACTTACCCAATTAGTATTGTCACTTGGTGCCTAGCTATAAGGTATATCAACAGCAGATTGTTCTGTTTTTCCAAAATCTTTTCCTTCAGTACGTTCGTTATATCTTTGGCTTTTTAGACATACCAATCATATAGCAATGACCTTGTTGGCTGTGGCCGTTTTCTTTTGAGTTATAGGTATGGGAGCTACTGTACAGGTTGTGAACCTGCAATATTTGGTGCATAAGGAAATACAGCCAACAGAAGTTAACTTCAATGGTGATATTATAATATCACCGTCTTAAACCAGAGAATGCATATCTTGGTAAAGATGGTACGCTAATGGGGTTATTTGTGTTGTAATCATTTGAATTGCACCAGAGCTAAGCTGACTAAATGCATGTGATTTGTTGCTGTTTTAGTTTGATTGAAGTGCTTACTTCTGTTTGGTGTCAGTTATCGTTTAGATGTAGCTTAGTGGAGGCATACTGAATGCTACCACCATTAGTTGTTAGTTCGCACCTGAAATGTGGCATGGGTTGTTGTGCGTGAATCATGTTGATTGTGTTGGAACAGGTCATTTGTAGGTGTTGCAGGTTCTCTAGTGGTTTAGCAACAATAAGAACTGGTTTGAATGTTCTTCGTTGAGTACCACTCTTCTTGAGGCGGATATGTCTTAATAGCTTGTGTTTGAGGAGTCATCCACATGGATATAGCTAGGGTGGACCATTAAGAACTTTAACGTTAAGAATGATTTAATAGATGTGATCGTATCAAGGTTGGTGTTCTCTACTTTTGCTGGGCTGATCGTCTTCGTCATAGTTCTTTGTTGAATTCCAAATACTTTTGATCTCAGTCATGTACAGTTGCCACCTAGAGACGTTGATAGAACTTGAACATTTTGAAGTGCTTTTGAAGATTCTGAGATGCACTTGTAATCGTCGCTTCTGTGTCGTTAAGAGGTTAGCGCGAAATTATGATATTTTTTATCGAAACCTTAAGGTCGATTGTTCAATGAAGAATGTTACTTTGTGATATACCACCATTGTGTTGGAAATCGAAACTCGTGTTGCCAATTCTGACGAACGATGTATTTAATTGGAATAGAACTGTTTTGTTGGTTTTGAAAGATTTCTTAGTTGCGTTTGTTCAAGCTTTCTGCAATAAATAAGCGAATATCAGCTCCCATGTTGGCTTCTTTCACCCAGCCCCTGAAATAGTTGTGTGGCCTTCTGAGTAACTGCGAACTTCACTTGTTACTGGGTTGTTCACCACTATGATACCACAAACATACCATGTACTTTTGTAAGGTCTGTTCCAGGAGCTATTTCAAAGGTAGGAGCTAAAACCATGGGTGTCTCTGCCCATAAGTCCATTTGCTTAGCTTGTAACTGGCTGGTCTTATCTGGTACCACGAAGACACAGGTCAGGAACCAGTTCCATCTATGATTTTGTTGTGGTGGCCACATTTTCATTAAAGATTCCAATAGAATAAATCCGACTTTTGCTGGGTTCGATTTTCATTACCCTGTAACCGATTGCACGTTCCTCCAGAATTTGGAGTTTCCAACAAGTGAAACAAATCCATACGTTGTTGCTCATTCAGTACTGGTGCATTGTTGTAGTATTATGTTTTCGTCTGCAACATCCAGTAAATAAAGTATCACTGAAAGTGATGCACGATAATAATGACGTTTAATAACGTTTAATTTTTACGCTTTTGTTGGGCTACTTGATTAAGATTTTAGGGTTGTTCGGGATCTCCGCGTCGTCACCACCTGCCAGTTGTTTCATTACTACTCACCGTGAGGCGGAACCACTGTCCGCATCTCTTCAATACAAATACCACCATTGATTGGGGCTACTATAGTTTTTCCATTTTCTTGTTAACAAATATTCGGCAGGATTGTCGTTACATTAAAACACTATTTCAAAAAATTAAAAATATTACAGTTAAACTTCTACGGTTTATTTAAATATCTCCGCGGTTATCTTGGAATATTAATTCCAAACGTTTGCAGTTATCAGCCTTTTTATAAAACGATATTATTAGAAGTTTTATTTCACTATTATTAACACTTTGTGTGATTTGGAGTTAAAGGCTTCTACTTACTTTAATTTAATACTATCTTTTTTTTTTTTAATTTATACTTTGTTTTATATTAAGAAAAAGACATGATCCTGAAAGGAAAGAAAGAGATCCTGGGCACCCCAAAACATATAGCGCACAGTTTGTTATTAGCGCGCAGGCGCAGGCGCGCAGCAGCGCATATATATATATATATATATATATATATATATAGCAGAGCAGAGAAAGAGAGAGAAACGCAGATATTACAGGTACATACATACATATGTCCACATGCCACACCAGCCAGGGCCACACATCATATATATATATATAGCGCCATATATACATAGTTACGCCACGCGCCGCCGCTGCCGCCACACACATACAGGGCATATATATAGCCGCCGCCACAGCGCGCCATACATACATAGCCACATTCACACCACACCACACCACACCACACCACACACACCAGCAAGCAGCAGGCGCGGCGCGCGCAGGTGCAGCGGCGCGGCGGCGCGCAGGCAGTGCGCGCAGAGAAAGCGCTGGCGCGTGAGCAGGAAAGGGCAGCGGTGCGGGCGCGCGCAGGAAAGCGCAGGCGCGGCAGCGCGGCGCGGCGGCGGCGCGCGCGGGCGCGCGCGCAAGGCGCAGGCGCGCGCAGGCGAAAGCGCGCAAGAAAGCAGCAGCGGTGCGGCGCGGCGCGCGCGGGCGAAGCGCGCGGCAAATTGTGATGCCGAGCAATATGGCTGGAAGACACCCTGCGTCGCCTTTAGCACTATTTTTGTACAGAGCCCCAAATAAAAGTTCGATATCAGGTTTCGCCAGCAAGATTTTACAAATCACAGAAGGAATATGAAAGAATGAATTGCAACAGCACAGCTGCTATGGGTATATTTACCAATAAGAATAAAAGAAAACACGGGGATAGATTTATAGACCATGGCGCGCTAAACAGTTAAAGCAATTGTTGGAAAATCTAAGGTTGATGATGATGTCCTGATAGTTTGAAGAGATCTGATTTCTTCTACGCAGTGTTAACCACTCAAAACCATTGTTAATAGAAGAACGTGCATAGCACGAGACAAACATGGTCGCGCGAGCTTTACAAATGAATCTTTGCGTGAAGAAATTCCAGCCTTCTAACTGAGAATAACATATTTGATAGCGACTCTTGGGATCTTCCTTCCGATCGAAAAACCATACGTGGGTCATTTCTTTGAAGTTGGCGTGAATGGAGTGGGCAAAACTACTACCATTGAAAATCAGCTTATCAGCTTAACAGGCGGCGAAAGCAGTATATTTAGTGCAGCAGCACACCTTTGAGCCGTAGTGCCAGAACAAATATTCATTTAGCTAACGAGTTGGTGTGCGGCCTACAGTAACAACAGATAAGTGACCTTCGTTTGGTAAGCTGATACGCTTTTCTGCCGAAGCAAATGATGCAGACAGGGTATACACACTGCATGTTGGTCGTGTGATGAACGAGTTGAAGAAGATTACAGGATGAAAGACCAGCCCAGATGAGCATATACTTGATGGTTTTACGGGTCAAACGTTTGAACAAGCATGATTTTGCACACAAATTACCTCTTGGGCTGTAACGTACATACAGAAGAAATAAAAAAAAACATATGCAAAAATTATTGTAGTTTAGGATAATAAATAGAAGAAGAATCAGATATATCGTAACCATGGGATGCTCAAAATCTTGTGGATAGTGAAACCTTAATGAAACAATTCGAGGCAAATGGCTATCATTGCACACACGATGCAAAGCGTCCACAAGGGAAATCGCAGTTATAAACACCTGCGGTTTTATTGAAAGTGCAAAGAAGAGAGCATCAATACGATATTAGAATTTATACAAACAAAGAAGAAGGACGCCTAAATAAATTGTATGTGATGGGTTGTCTTTCGCAAAGGTATAAAGATGAGCTCGAAGCAGAGATGCCACAAGTTGACAAGTTCTATGGTAAGTTTAATTATAAACAACTGCTTGCAGATCTCGGAAAGTCGTTTGTTCCATCGTGTGATGGACAAAGACACTTAACAACTCCGCGTCATTATGCTCTACCTTAAGATTAGTGAAGGCTGTAATAGACAATGTGCTTATACAGCAATTCCCTGCAATGACAGGTATGCATCAGAGTCGAAAGAAAGAAGAAATTATCAACGAAGTAAAGAACTCGTTGCGCAAGGAGTTAAAGAATTACAGATAATTGCCCAAGAGTTAACCTATTATGGAGTTGATTTAGATGGCAGAAGACAAGTTGCAGAATTGATAGAAGCTATTGCAGATGTACCTGGAGTGAAATGGATTCGCTTGCATTATGCTTATCCTAATGAGTTTCCACTCGAGCTTTTAGATGTAATGCGACGTAAACCAAATGTTTGTAAGTACTTAGATATCGCCCTACAGCATATCTCTGATCCCAGTACTTGCGAAGATGAAACGCAATGTTTCGAAAAGAAGAAACATTGAACCTGATAAAGAAAAATACGGAAGCAGTTCCCGGAATACACCTAAGAACCACTCTTATGGTAGGACACCCAGGTGAAAACAAAGAAGCTTTTCAAGAGCTTTTTAGACTTTGTTCGTGAAAACCGTTTCGAGCGAATGGGTGCTTTTGCTATTCAGAAGAAGAGGGAACATACAGTGCTTGTCATTATGAAGATGATTTCTGCAGAAGAAAAAGCGGAGAAGACTCGATGATTGATGGCAATCAGCAAGAGATTAGCTCTGAAATAGAAGAAGAAAAGGTAGGGAAAAGTGTACTTACAGTCATAGATAGAAAGGAAGGCGACTACTATATCGGTAGAAGTGAGTTCTGTTCTCCTGAAGTTGACCCAGAAATACTTTATCCCCGCAACCCGTCGTTTGCGTGTTGGTACATTCTATAATGTAAAGATAACAAGTAGCGACGCATTCGATTTATATGGAGAGATAGTGTAAAACAATGAATAATAAAGAGTTTATTACCGAATTATCACGACAGTTAGAATACACAAGAACATACTCAGGGTGTATTCGTTGTGTCATTGATGCAATGTCGATGGCTTTCGACAATGGAGAAAGATGTGTCTGTTGCTGGCTTTGGATCGTTTGAAGTGAAGAAAAAGGCTAGAAAGAATACTGGTGAATCCATCGACAGGACAACGCATGATTGTTCTTCCAAAATTGGTTTTAAACTTCAAACCAGCTGCATCAGTCAAGGAAGAATTGAAGAAAGGAGGATTGGCTGATGTCTACCTCGTCTTATAGAAATGCTTAACTTCTAAAATGGGTTTAGAAGTGGCAGAGCTGAGGCCTTTATCACTCGCCATGTTTAAGGGTGGTGAACGAAAGGTTTAAAGGAAGATAAGCTGGTAAAGATAAAAGGGTTGGGCACTTTTTCAAAAGCTGACATAGGTGAGCGCGAAAGAAAGTGTTGACGTGAATACAGGTGAGCGCATCGTTATTGAAGGGGCGAGAAAGATTTGCGTTTACCCTCGATAATTATATGCGAGACTTGGTGAATAGCGTTTTCTCAATTCGAAACAGTTGTTCTTAGCGATGGAGTAGACTTCTCTGCTCTTGATGAAAAATATGCTTTGAAATGAATTAGAAGATGATTCTTCGTTGCCTTTGTCGAATGAAGACTCACTTGAATCTATAGCATGAAGAACCTAAAAATATTCTTTCTCTTCGATAGAGAGCAAAGAAGCAGTGGCTGCAGTTGAATGAGAAAGAGAAGAAAAACCAGTCGAGGAGCCCGTTCACTCTGGGGATAAAGACATGAAAACCTCTGGTAGGGCAAGAAGAAAGCAACGAAGAGCACAGATGTCTGCACCTGCTGTAACTTCACAGCAGTTATCTGCTTTGAAATGCAAAAGAAAAAGGCGTTTCTGATTGTGAAAAGAAAAGTAAGAAGAGTCTGAAGTTCTTCAACTGTGATTGGAAAATGAGTCTTCTCAAATTGAAGAAGTGCCTCAACTTATTTGTTGAAAACAGAAAAAGATAGAGAAAAAGAAGAGCAGAATCCATCGAAGAGAATCTGAAGAGGAAGAGGATCAGAGGAATCAAGTTCTCGAAAGTTATGCTAAAGCTTTTTGTTGTTCGCATTTCTTCATCGCATGTTTAGCCATTGAGACAGGTGTTGGATATTATCTTTTTCAACAACAAGCTAAAGAAATGTGCAGTAACTCAATCGCCACAAACTACCAATAAAGTGGTTGTTTCTGCAAGAAAGGCTAACAACCCTACTGCGGTTGTGAGATGAGTTCGCAAAGAAGCAGGCGGCCGCAATGGTTGATTCTATCACTAAAAAGAATACTCAAGCAGTGGCTGTGAAGGCAGAACAGTCTGAAGTGAAGACAAAAACTACCTATCGACCAAAACAATATAACAAAGATCCTCGTGTCTGCACAGGTGCCTATATAACAGAGGTGTAGAGAAAGAAGTAAAGGCGACAAACCTTATATCGTTAAAGTCGAAGATATATATAGTCCAGATATGGAATGTTATGTTGAGGCCATAAATGGCAAAAAGGAGTTTAAAGGCAGGCGAAAAAGATGAAGATTCCTACTTTGAAGCTAAAGAAAAGAAGCACAGAGTGCATGTGGAGAGAGAGTAAGATGTAACTTGTCACTGAGTGCATAAAAGCTATTGTTAAAAAGAAAATATATGATGAAAGTCTATCTAACGGAAATATAGTTGGGTGAATCTTCATTTTAAGGAACTGATAGATTTGTAAATGTCTGAATACAGCAAAGAAGAGAGTATAAAATGCAGATGATTTTGAGTATCTCTGTACACTCTATAGAGTTCGAACCTAGACCACTGATTAAGAGTCAGTTGCTCTACCAACTGAGCTAAGGGTGCTTAAGAACCTGAAATGTACAATCCCTTAGTGGTTTCGATCCCTGAGCCCACTGATTTGAGAGTCAGTTGTCTCACCAACTGAGCTGATGGGTGCATACATTCAACTATAACGCTGTTTTTCTTAATGCTGTGCAGGTATTCTTTTGTTTAATAACTCAAACAAATCGCAATCTTTTTATAAAAATAATTATTCATTCATATGAATATTACTTTTTAGATACCTTTTTGTGGTGAGTATGAGGAATATTATTACCTTTTGCAGATGTATAAAGAAATTATAATTGAAACATAAAAATAATCATGAGTAGACAATTAGAAAAAGATCAGAGAGCTTATCGCAAAGCGTGAAAAAGCGTCGTCGGAGGTGGCGAAAAGGCCATGAAAGCATCATGAACGCGGTAAAATACACCGCTCGTGAAAAGAAATTGGACATGTTGGTTGACGAGGGTTCTTTGAAGAATACGATATGTTTTCAAGCTTCATCGTAGCCATAACTTCGCATGGAAAAAGAAACAATTTAGGAGATGGCGTGTGTTGCTGGGCGCAACTATCGATGGAAGACTTGTTTATGCATATACAGAGACTTTACGTGAACGGAGGATCATTGTCGAGTCAATGTCTGAAGATTTGTAGGTCATGGACATAGCTATGCAGAACGGAGCTCCTATGATTTGTGTAAACGACTCGGTGGTGCCTGTATTCAAGAAGGTATCTGTGCGCTTGCAGGTTATGGTGAAATCTGCAAAGAAACTATTCTTAGCGGTGTTATTCCTCAAATTAGCGCGATCTTTTGGTCCTTGTGCAGGTGGAGCTGTTTTACTCACCAGCTCTTACAGACTTTACTCTTATGACTGAAGGAACATCATACATGTTCTTAACAGGTCCTAAAGTGGTGAAGACTGTTACTGGAGAAGATGTTGATGCAGAAAGCCTTGGTGGTGCAAGTGTACACTCAACAAAGAGTGGTGTTACTACCGCCAGCTAAAACTGAAGTAGGGAGGCATTGCACTAGTAGAAAATTGTTAAGCCATATCCCTTCTAATAGTGTCGAAACTGCACTCTGTTGTAGAGTGCAACGACCCGAATTAATCAGAATGGAAGACTCTATTAAACGAGATACTACCAGAAGATCAAAACCAAGCATACGATATGTATACGGGATTATCACAGCGATAACTGATAATGGTGAGTTCTTCGAAGTTCAACCCTAAATTTGCTAAGAACATTATTACAGGTTTCGCAGTTTTCAACGGACAAAGCGTTGGTATCGTTGCTAACCAACCTGCTGCTTATGCGAGGTGTTCTTGATGTAAACGCTTCAAGAAAGAGCTGTTCGTTCGTTTCTGCGACGCTCAATATTCCAATTGTTCTTTTAGTTGAGCGTTCCCGGTTTCTTACCGGAACAGGACAAGAATATAACGCTGTAATTCTTCATGGTGCACAACTTCTTTATGCTTATGGTGAAGCTACAGTGCCTAAGATCACAATCAACTTACGTAAGAGCTATGGTGGTTCTCACATCGTAATGGGTTGTAAGCAATTGCGTTCAGACTTGAACTTTGCATGGCCTTCTGCTGAAATCGCAGTGATGGGAGCAGGTGGAGCTGTTGCAGTTCTTTATGCAAAAGAAGCTAAAACACACGAAGATCCATGTTCTTTCCTTGCAGAAAAAGAAGAAGAATACGCAGAAATGTTTGCAAATCCTTATCAAGCAGCACAATATGCGTACTATTGATGATGTGATTGAACCACGCAATACACGTTTCCGTATCTGTAGGGGATTGACTCAATTGGCTAACAAACGTCAATCATTGCCAGCTAAGAAAACATGGTTGTATGCCAATGTAATTTTAAACCTAAAAGCATAATTTATGGTTAAAAGATCAAAAATGTTTGTGCAGCCATTGCTTTAGCATCTCACTTGAGTTTAAAGGAAATAACGTGCACGACAAAGAATCAGGGCATTATAAACTATTAAGCAAAAGCAAACAATGTGGAATGCAAAGTTCTTTCTTTCACTCAAAAACCAGGAAGATAAGGAACGAATAAACGTTACAATGACAAAATAAAAATTGTAGAAATGAAAGAATATAAATATCATAGACGGAAAAGAATATAAAGTTACTATCAATGACGTGGTAGACAATATTGCCAATGTAACTGTAATGGTGATCTTTTCAAGCTGAAATGGAGAAGGCTGAACCTGAGAAGAAAGTGGTTCTTGGAAAAGCTGAAAAAACAGAGTAGAGGTGAAACAACCACAGCTTCTGCTGCAAATGTAAATACAGACAATGCTGTTAAGGCTCCTCTTCCAGTATGTGTAATTCGACTGACATTCCTGTTGCAGTTGGCGACACTGTTGCTGTTGGTGACACTGTTGTTGTGCTCAGAGCAATGAAGATGGCAAACAACGAGGCTGAAAAAGGCTGGTAAGGTTACAGCTATTTTAGTGAAAAGTAGGGCGAATGTTCTTGAAGATACAGCACTTGTTGTAATCGAATAAGATTTATCGTTTGATTTGAAAACGACACTATAGCAGGGTATGTAGTAGATTTTACCGCACCCTTTTATGTTTCTGAGTATCACTAAAAGTGAGAATTGTTTGCTTCGCTTTAGTGGTATAAATGTTGAATTTTAACTGACTGAAACTTTTGCGTTTTCTTTGAGATCTTCAGATAATAGTAGTGTTGTTTTCTTTATTTTAATGGTACAAAAGCACAGCTTTTAAGGTGTAGCAAAAGGATAATATTACCTTGTAAAAGACGCTTTATAGAGTCAAAAAGTGATGTTATTCCTCTTTTTATGGTAGGAATAGAGACTAAAAGAATTGGTGTTAGGGTTTTACAGTTAGGTCGATAATTCTGATATAATCCTCTTTTCTATCGGCTTGCACTTTGGGCTCATTCTTTTTGATACCCCATAGCAGAAAGCAACGCCCTCCTAGTGATCGGCAACTCCATTCTTTAAAAGCTGTTTACCTCTTCTAATTTGAAAAACTCTTTTTGCTCGGTGAATCCAACAGCTGCCAATACCTTCTGAATGAGCTGCAAAGCATAAGGTTAACTATAACCAAACTGCCATCATAAAGATAGGTTGGACGATTGGTGTCGGCAAGAACTGCAAATCACAACAGGGGCTTTTATAGAATGGAGTCGATGAGGTGAACCAGAGCACCAGAGCGTTGAGTTTTGATAAAAAGATTGCGTGTTTCTTTGTTGTAACTGCAAAATCATAATGGGAGATTGTTTGCCCACTCCAGTAGGAGAATAAGCGGCAGCTTTGAGAATTTTATCCATCGTTTCACGAGTGGAAAACGGTCTTCTGGTAGCTTTTTACACTTTTCTTGATATGATGTCGTCGATTGTGCTCATTTCTCCTTGTACTCTTTTTATGTTGTCGTAATCAGTTGTTTTGTTCTTCTATCTTAAATAATAATCTAAGTATAGTTGTTGGATATTTTGTAAAAGCAAAGAGATTAGTCTCCTCAGTATTGAGTAGTTGTTCTAAGCCTTGATAAGTTTGTTGAATATCTCAGGAGTGATGATCAAAATGTTTATCATAGTTCGTGGATTATCTGTAAAAGGGATGGAGAAAAGCCAATCGTAGGTCTTTGGCAGGTAGAACAAACGAGCAAGAATTCCATGCCGTCCTTAGCCAATCGTACCTTAAAGCTTTGTCGTGCCTTCTTGAGCTAACTACAACTGCTGTGATTGTTTCACTGAAACCGCCTCGTCTGCAGTGCCGTGCATGATCCGCAAAGGAACCTTTTCCAAGTATGGCAGTCATCTTCTAAGAGCAACCACCACATAGTGCTGGCTGCAGCTATCTTCTCTGGATAAGCTCAACGAAGTCCATTGTAGCCAGCACCAAGACTCATGCCCAAAACATAAACCGCAGCGTCATCTATTTTATACTCTCCCATTCTGTCAGGATCGTTCAACTGACATTCCGCACCTCTGATTTTTGTGGGACAAACAAACAAAGTCGGAATACCCTTTTACTTATCAGCAGCATCTAAAACACATATCTACGTACTTTTTGAATGTTATTTCGCACAGACTCGCTCCAGTGTAAAAAGATAACGAGGTGGCAAGTGTCTCGTTGGGTTCGTAATCGTTTGGAGAGAGCCAGTTATAGTCACCGTGTTGAGTTCTTTGTGCGAATTAGCACCTCATAGTTTGCTCTTTGCGCAAAAAAGGCGGGTCGCAATTACAAAAGTAGGGCATATTATGATAAGAAAATAATCGTTTTAAAGATCGCCTCATAATCAGGCTCTCGTATTACTAGTTGTTCAAAGCCTTTCTTTGTCAGTATTTTTCTAAGCATTTATTTTGAAAGAAAAGATGCCAATTATTCTATTTCTAACGAAAGAAAGATCTTGATATAAAAATCTTTGTAGCGTTTCTTGTTGAATGAACGATATAAACAAACTGAAAACCAGCCTCTTATAGCTTTTTAAGTCCTGGGTTATCGGTCAACATTTTATGTCTTCGTGAATAGCTTGCTTATTTTTGTTGACAATTTCTTCGCGTTGTCAGCGTCTGAGGAATGAGCAATAATCAAGTATAACTTTTTGTTGACTTTGTAGATACTGACACTATCAGTTCTTGTATAGTTAACAGTTGAGGACAGAATGATTGGTGTATTCTCTAGCCCCTCTTTCGCTTTGTCTTCTGACTTTCTTGGCACGATTGCGTGCACAAAAATGCAACGTAAAGCGATTATGCATATAAAATCTTTCTATGTTTGTTATATTTTATCGCAAAAGATAATAAGAAATTACGATTAATTTATTAACTTTTATCCCTAAATTTGAATAAGAATTAGTTAATGGATAATATAAGAAACTGCATCATTGCGCATATTGGGACCATGGTAAGTCACGGTGCAGACCGTTTGTTAGAGTACCACAAACACTATTAAAGTGACAGGTGGACAAATGCTAGACGATATGGATTTGGGAAAAGAAACGTGGTATAACCTATTAAGAGTCACGCTATCCAAATGGAATATGAAACAGGTGGACAGAAAGTATATTTCAACCTTATTGATACCCCAGGACACGTCGATTTTCTCATAGCCAGTATCGAGAAGTATTGCTGCATGCGAAGGTGCATTGTTGTTTGTAGATGCTACCCAAGGCGTTCCAGCACAAACGATGAACCTTTATATGGCGTATCGAGCATGATTTGGAGATTATTCCAGTCATTAACAAAGTAGATATGCAAGTCAATCGAAGAAGTAGAAGATGAGATTAGAGCTAATCAGTTGTGACCGAAAAAGATATCCTTAGAGCTTGGAAAGACAGAGTAGAGAGTTGTATTGCTTGAAGCAGTGGTAAATAGAATCCCTGCACTGAAAGGAGACCCGACAAGCTCCATTGCGCACCTTATCTTTTGACTCTTGTGTTTAACTCACGTAGAGCAGTGGCCATTATTTGCAAGATCGAGAATGGTAGTATTCAGCATGAGGCGACAAAATTGAAGTTCTTTAATACAGAGATGATGGAGTGCGTTGCCGACAGAAATTGGCGTTTTAAAAGATGGGATATGATTCCCGCTCAAGAAGCACAGGCGGTAGGATACATCATTAGGTGGTATTAAAGACGCAAAGGAAGTAAAAGGTGGGCGATACGATCACTACGTCACCAGCTCACTTGCAGCAGCAGCTATCTCCTGGATTCCAAGAAAGTTAAGCCCATGGTCTCTGGTGGAGTGTATCCAATTGGACCCAGCGATTGTACAGTACGGCACTCTTTGAGCGAAATTTTCAGTTTGAAGGACGTCACTTTGCCACATTCTTCCTCCTGAGTCTTCTATCGGCATTGGTTTCGGCTTTAGATGCGGTTTCTTGGGACTCATTGCACATGGAAATTGTGCAAAGAACGATTGAACATGAGAGTTCAATATGGATGTTATCAAACTGTTCCAAACGTTTCTTAGCGGTGGCGGCGGAGAAGACTGGAACGGAAAGAGCATAATCACATCCAGGATTGCCTCCGAACTTGCAGCCATAGAGTCATGACGAGAAGAACCACATATATCAAAGGCAGCTATTATTACCGATACCACTACATTGGTGGTAGCAATAGTTGTGCTGGAGAAGAGAGGTGAGCTAATTAAGCAGAGGAATATGTTGGTGGAAAAATCGTGTTGAGTGCACTTTTATGACTCTTTCCTTTAGGCGAGATCGTTATCGACTTGTATGATGCCAGAGTCTATTAGTAAGGGCTATGCTTCCGTTTCCGACTATCGCTATCGATTCATTTAGAACATCGCTTGCAGCTTTGCATCGATATCTCATTGAATGGAGAGCACAGTAGATGCATCGGTCAACAACCATCAAAGATAATGCTGTTGCTAGAGTAGAAGAATGTGCGAAAAGCTAAAAGATCTTATCCCATCGTCAGCAGTTTGATATTGCAATCGGGCTGCTATCGGTGCCAGTGTGTGTAGAGAAACCATAAATGCGTGAGAAAATGACAAACAGCCAAGTGTTATGGGTGGCGTAAGTGAAAACGCAAAGCTGCTGAGGCAAAGAAGGGCAAAAGCGTATGCAAACAGATTGAAATGTAGAGTGTTCCACAGAAAGCCTTTCGTGCGGTTTGATTAGATTAATGTTGTAAGCCGACCCACTATATGAGAGGATTAGAAACATAAACGCCAGAAAGCGATAAAGTCAACTACCCCACTGAGACATTGCAAGAGAGCTGGCAAGATCGCTTTGGTACAATGACTCATGAGGAGTTAAATGTATTGGATCGCATCATCATCTACTACAGCGATTTCAGCAGTGACAGATCTTTATCTATGAGGAGTGAAGTGTGCCAGAAATGTTCGTATTTGAGATAAAGGCTTTGATCCGACAAATACTATCTATAAAGAATGGCAAAGAGGTGCAACAGAACACCTTGGTTCGAGACCACTCTATCTTTATATGTGTATTGAGAGCTATGTTTAAAGAAGAACCAACAACTCTCTACATGTAGCACGCGAACCTAGCTTTGATGCTATACACTTCCAAAGAGCAGATTTAGAGCGTATCGCATTGCATAATGTCAATATTCAGATGATGGATCGAAAGATCTCAGGAAGAGAGTTTGATTATTTCTCAGGTACATGCTGACTCGTTCGGTGCCTCGACCTGCGAGAATGAGATATCAAAGATGCAAAACTTTATCCAGTAAGTGATATTAAGAGCACCGCCAACTTTGCTGTGGCAAACCATTCACAGATGACTCCAGAGACATTAGCAGAGTAAGAGCTTTCATTGCTGTTGATTAAACTTTGTTTCTAATTCATAACAATATATATTCTATATTAGCATCTAGATTTTGTATGAAAGGGTACGAGAATAAAAGCTTATTTTTGTGGGGTTCATGCGTGAAGTTTAAATAACGCCATAAAGTTGTGATAGGCTTTGTGGTTAGAAGATAAAAGAGAGATGCAATCAGTGACATTCCTGCTGCATCTCTCTGTTGTTTGCTACGCTGTGAGACCATATTCTTGTTTAGCATAACTTCACTTTGTCATTATCCTTAGACCAGTTGCCGAGGCACCTTCATCCTTATTTCGGTATGGCGGAAGCGTTTATGCCTCTTCTGGAGTTTTTCAAACTCCTCTTCGTGTAAAATAATCTCTCGAAAAGCTCGCTGTATCCAGGTAGCATCATTTCGCTCTACAATGTTTGCAGGTTTTGAGCCACAACCTTTTCTATGTCATCTATTGAGAAGCTCCATCGATTCAGCTTTCCCTCCATATCATCAGGATGCACCAGCAACAACAGCTTTTCGTCTGAAGGACAATGCTTTTCTCCTACAAGAGCAAGAGGAATTAGCTTATCTTCGACCCTCTTTCAGGATAGATGTTTTGTCCATTCGAACCCAAAAGCATATTTTTAGAGCGACCTTTAATAAAAGATATTGCCATCTTTATCCATAATTCCAAGGTCACCAGTGATGATACCAACCGTTGCTGTTCAATACTTGGTTTTGTAGCCTCTTCATTCTTGTAACAGCCCAACATAACATTGAGTCCCTCAATAATCTCCAGGTATGTTTTGAGGGTCGCTACTAATTTTCTAATGCATATGTTAACCACAGCCTTACCGCATGAACCAGGCACAAAATCATTTGTCGAGTTCTGCATACGCAATAATAGGCGCAATTCAGATTTGTACCGTATCCACCAGTATATGGGAAGTTGATCTGTGTAAGAAATGTTCAATCTCTTGGTTAAATGCAGCACCACCACACATGATCTCATAGAAGCGTCCTCCAAAGGCATTCTTCACCTCTTCGCAAAATCTGTTTTGATTTACTTTCTCTGCTCACAACAGAGCATACAATATCAGCTCGATCAGTTGTTTTGAATTTTTGGGAATACTTTCTACGAATAATCTTTCAATTACCAAAAGGAACCGCAATGATAACAGGCAGGCTTTTACTCTGCAAATGCTTTCGTGCAATGATTGCAGGACTAGTAAATTCGTGTTAAGAAATAGATGTGACATCCAATGAGGAATTCGAATAAGAATTCGAACATCACAGCCATACATGCATGTGCTGTATTGGCAAGATGCTAATGATGTTGTCGCTACGAGAAACCTATCACCTAAGCACTCCTGTAGGAAGTCATAGTTACTCCACAGAGCTCTTGAGGATCATTACACTTTCTAGAAAGCCTGTAGTTCCACTTGTATAGTTGATAAGACAGTTCTTCAGGACTTTCTTCTTATAATAATTAACGTGTTTGTCTGAAATACTTTGACATTTACTGACCAAAGATCTCGTTTAGATGTTCTCTTTGCATAAGTAAGTTTCGCTTCTGAAAACAATGACAGAGAAATCAGAATAAACAAGATACCTCTAGATGAGGCATTTCTTCTTGGATAGTTGAGCAACCATATCACCCACAAAGCAACTAGCTTTGGCTGTGATTCACGATGGCCATTGTGAACTTGGTCGGGCATAAATTCAGGTAAGATGGGCACAGCAACAGCACTATAAGTAAAGGGCTTTGTAAGGAACACAACAGCCAGTTAGAGCTGTTTCTTCCGCATATTGTTATCTTGTCTCTTTTGTCTATTCCACTGTTTTGGAAGATGATATGAAGCTTCTCTATCTTTACGAGCAACGTCACGATATTGTAGAGTTGCCCTTATAATCGGTTGTGCCATCAAGCTCCCGATTTAATTATCGACTGTTCAATAAGACCATTAAAACTAGTATTTCCATTTTACTTTGTATTCAAAATCACTATTCAATGTCGTTTTTATTCGTTCTCTTCACAATTATATTGCAATTGTGTTAGCATATCATCATTTATTTGTTTACCAAATATATGCACATAAAAGAGAATTATGTGCAAAGTAGTGTCAATTTATTTGTTAACAAAATTTTTCTCTTTTATAGCTTATTTTGCGTGTATTTTTCACGATAATTGCCTATTCTCTCTCGTTTGCATCGCTTTTCTTTCCTAATTTTAATCGTTAACAATCAACTTAAAGTACATGTACAACATTTTGTTCTTTTCACCCACTTTGTCCTTGTCGTTCTGTTGTATTCAGTCAATTAGATAATGAACTGCCACGCACACATTACTTTTGCTCTATAATCTCAATGCTTTTAGATCTGTAAAATCATTGCTTTGTGATGTAAACTCATTGCTATTGAAATGGAAAGTTAAAAAGAATGTGCTCTTTATCTCCCTTATTTCTTTGTCTAATTTGTTTTAAAAATGGTAACTTTGTAGGATATAATTACATCGTCCGTGAAATTCCTTTCTGTACAAAGGTGCAGGTTGAGGTTAGATGTAAGTAAACAATCTATTTCAAAATTAGAACGATCTACATCTTTTTCATGTATCATACATGGAACGCTTAAGTTGCCTTTTTAATGAATAATAGGATGATAGAAAACAAAAAGAAAAATAAATGGACACTCTTTAAATTACATAAGGTTGTTGTTGAAAATGGCGAATATAGTTGTAACGAGGTTGAAATATCAGTAGACGAGTGGTTGAATTTACTTCGCGAGATGAGGGGCAGAGCGTTATATTGAAGCACTTTCTCATTTTTAATGAGCCTCAATTACACCACCTCGTGAGAGTCTCTGCTCTGAAACATGGTAAAAAGCACCCCTCTATTTCAATGGCACGAACTTTTCAGTGGGTGCAAGCAAAACTTAATAGGTTTAAGCTTCGAGATGTTGATGGAAGTGACTTATATTGGTGCATTACGATGCAAAAAGGGTGAAAGCAAGAGAAGGTTTTCAATATAAATGCGCGCAAAAGAGTTGGTTGATGCTCGCAACTTTTATTTGAAAGAGGATAAGAAGAATATTGAAATACAGATAAAAAGATAATACAAAGATGGCAAAGAAGATATAGGATGAGATAATAAAACCTTAAAAAGCAAACCATAATCTTTGTTTTTAACAGGTGCATCGAGCATGGAAAAACCTATATGGCATGTGAAGTTGCAGAAGAAGATGGGAGCAGAAATAAAAATTTGTTCAGTTTCATCCATCGTATGATTACACCGATTTTAGTGAAGGATTGCGTCTACTGACTCTATAGCTGGACAAAATAGGCTTTTGAGCGTAAGATGAATTTCTCAGGATTTTTGTCGTGAAGCAATGAAAATTTAGAAGATTCAAAGAAAATATTGAAGAGATAAAAGAATGAAGTGTCGTGGAAAGACAGACTTGATAAATTTATTGGATTCTATTAAAACAAAGCAATATATAAACTCGTAGTGGAAAGAACTTTTTCTATAAAAGATAATAAGAATAATTATGTAGAAGTTTATAATAAAAATAATAGAGAACACCAAGATTATCTTTGAGAAAAGATAAAATACTTGATTTACTTATTAAAATATCAGTTAAGATACAGTAAAAGGTACTAGAAAACATTTTAAAAGAACGATGATAGACGAAGGCTTCTTATATCTATGCAATTGTTATGAATTACGAAAACAAAATAAAAGTAACTGAAAAACCTTTGTGTTGATTATTGATGAGATAAATCGTGAGATGCGTCTAAAATATGGTGAATTGTTCTATAATAGATCCTGGATATAGAGGAAAGACTGAAAATTTGGTGCAGACACAATATCAAAACTTGGTTTCACAGATATCTTGCAAAAGGATTTTATGTCTCGAAAATGCTTATATTCTTGCCACCATGAACGATATCGACGTCGGTAAGAGTGCATGGATTTTGCTATGCGTAGATCGTTTTGTTTGGAAAGAAATAACCCCTTCTGATACCGATTATACATGCACTATCTAATCTTGGAAAACGCACACAAGAAAATGATAGCGGCTTTTAAACGCTGAAATAGCAAAAACAGAGCAGTCGGGAGGAAATGCTTATCAAACTGGTCCTGCTTTCACTTTTAAGAAATTTAGAAAAGAATGGTGACGATTTCGATAAGCTATGGACTATGAATATAGAGCGTTGTTGAAGGAATATCTTCGTGGTTTTCGTGATACGCAGTTATTGAATGGCTTTAAAGAAGCGTATTACGGAGAGAACGAGAGTAAAGAAGTTACGGAATAGAAGCTAATAATGGAAATAGAACTAACGGACAATAATAGGGTAAACAGAAGTGAAGGTGTGTTGATAGAAAGCAGTTAGCACGCTACTTTCTATTATCCGCCAATAAAACCATAGCAGTTTTGCAAAGAGAATAACAATTGCTGATCTTCCCTGGATGCAATCGACAGCCAAGATAGATAACTCCATATGCATCGTGTCTCAAATTCAGAAAGCACTGAAAATGACTGACGAAGTACGCATTACCACGAGGTAATAAGGGATGGGCTTTATTGTAGGTGACTGCACAAATAAAATCAAACCTCGATCTCGACAGCGGTCGTCACGACTACTTTTTGTGCTATTATGCCTCCAGCGAGCGATGTTGCTTAACCTTTCGATCTCGATCATATACCATAATGAGCGCTAGATGTCTGCTTCGACTTTTTGATGTTTAAGTGTTTCCTGCTCTTTAAAATCTGCTTTTGAACAAGGACCTTTATAGAGAATATCAAACTTTTAAATATACCACTGTGTCGAAGATAAAGGGAAACTATTGATGTTCTAACAGGCACGTTGCAAAGAATGCTCCCTTTTAGAAAGGTGGCATATTCCTACCTGTGAATAAGGTAAGCAAGACAATGATATTACAGACTGCACTAGGACATACTATTGAGTTTATGAAGACTAAAAGTATGGTCAATCGAGCTTTGAATACTCGATTCAGAAACAAAAGACAAAATGTAGAAACAACAATCATCAGAGCCGCACCTTTATATATATAGTAGAAATGCACGCCACTCGCATATCAACAGCACATAAAACAAAGATTCATCCCTTATCATACTTTCCTTACGTTGTGCTCTTCAAACGCTTTTGTGTGCAGTGACGTTTAAGAATGGAGGAGGTGCGAGGAAAGGACGTAAGAGTTGTCTGGAATATTGTCTGATGCGCTTGGTCAGTGGAAGAATATGTTTATACCATCATAAAAGATTCTTGAAACTCTTTCAGCATGCTGAGAATAAACTTTGTAAGGAGAGATACTGGTATTTTGATGCGATAATACAGGTAGAACGAGATATCCTGATTTCTATATAGAAAATGATATCAGTGCTTGACTGCAAAGTATAAAAGATTGGAGAAAGGTAACGAGGTTGGACAGGTAAACTCGAGACGATATTATTCATCAAATTGAGAGCCACCATATTGGCCAGCTGTAATGCTAGAGAGAGCTTTTATTAGTGCTCTCTTCAGAATGAACAAAACAGTGCTCCTACCTCGCACTAAAAGCATCTGAACGCGCCTCTATCTCAATCTTTGGAATCGAGATAGTAAAACTTCTACCTGCGAAGAATCGTAAGAAGAAATGAAGGGGATGGGAAAAGCGATTTGTTGACAGCGTAATTGCAGAGAGAGTGGAAGAGAGGTTCACAGCATAAAGAACAAGTTAGCAAAATCTGATATATTATGTGTGAGATTTGGGAACACTATGCAAAATAGTACTAATCTCACTTGTTTTTACCTTTTAAATTTAATCGAAAATTCTGCCATATCATCTATCTTCGTATCGCATTGCTTTTAGCGTGTGCGAGCAATGAGATAGCTTTCAAACACCAATTAAAACAGCAGTACTGATGATGGAATTGTTGCCAGATCGAGCAGTAAAGAATTGGGATGTTGGATTTCTACTGGCACTGCTTACATAATCATGTGCCAGCATCAAGGGTTACTATTCCTGTGTATCAATAAGTTGAAATCCAGAAGAAGAACTATTGACACAATATTACCAATCAATAGTCCTTACCAACAACGAAACACGGCAAACCATAAAAGCTTTTCTCTATTAAAATGGTGCGTGTCTCCCATGGCTTTCTAATGTCAAGCCGCACATCATATTGCTCGCCGAGAACACATCTTAAAAGTCCCGATATCATGGTTATGCTTAGCTACGAGAATCATTAAGCTAAGCATAATCCAAATGCTGAGTTCTAATAGGTCTCAACCAAGGAAAATATTTGTGGAGTGATTTCTATATACTTTGCTGCAGTTGCAGGGTTCCACCATATAACTATCCACACTGTTTTATTAATCGTATTGGCAAGATTTGCTTCAGGCCAATTATCGAGCTGATTGTTTGTCTCCTTAATGCTATTTCAATGCCCGCAACTTGGGTCTGATTCCCAGTTACTAGTTTGATAATGTTGTGTAAGTCGGTGAAACATATAATCTCATCATATTGCGGAAAGATTTCGTTTCACAGATGCCAGCAGCGAGGTAGGGCGCACGCCTGCCACTTTGGTCTACAGGCCGTTAGGCTAGATCGTCGCCAGTGTTCACTCAGTGGTTGGCCACCGACTTAGTAGCCAGTACCTTTGTATTTTCCTTTTGTTAGAGAATGAGGCTCGTCCATCACATGTTGTTATTGGCTATAAAGTGCAGACCAAAACTTTTTGTCAACCTCTCTGTAAAAGTCACCCAAGAAAAATCATTGTCTCGTTTCAATATGCCTCGTTTAAAAGCATTCTTTCGAACGTGTGTCACACCATTTGTGCTTTCTGAATGACTTTTACATCGAGTCCGGTGTTCTGAAGCCATTAGTACGACTCCTGATGTTTTGAAGAGCAATGAACATTGGTTACTTGACCGTCTCCTCCTGAAAACCAATCACTTTATCTCTTTACGGCCTTAGTTTATAGCCCAAAACTACACATAAAGAGCGTAACATTATAATACACCCAATGGTCGTATCCAGCTGCTGTCGCACGTTGATTTGCAGTGGCGTGAAGGTATGCTTCTTATTCTTTTGAGTTGAATAAACTCGGGTTAAAAACAATGGTCAAATTCATGCTATTCTACTCCTGGATATGTTTTCTAAAGTCTTTTCTTAAACAACCAATGCTTTTCGAGTCTCGATTTCAAAACACATGCTATAAAGGCCGAACCTGATTTACGCCTCACCTGGTGTGTGTATAGAATTCCGGAAGCGGGTGCTATCATAATGGTTTCCGACCATCATACTGAATTCTTCAAGACACCATCTGGCAGAAGTTTTCCGCATCGTCTCACAGGCACTGCAGCCACCGTGACAGAACGCACCGGCGTGCGTCTGGAGAGCAAGCACCCGTATTCATTGAGTCCATATCTATGCGTATTACGTCGTTCTCTACACATATTCATCGCAAAACTATCTTGATAGTATTCTGCTGGGCGCATCTAATGATGCGCCTGCCAAGGCGCCGACCGAAGAAGAGTAGGCGCGTGCTTGACAGAACTTCACAGATCTGGCAGAGAACGCACGTCTATTTTCCTGGTTAAGGAGAGCTCCAACACTTGTTTTACCATATTCGCCATAACGCTTTGAAACCGAGTCGACAAGAATAACATTCTGCTCACCTCCGTCCAAATGAGACAAGCCGAAACGTAAGGAGATCTGTGTGTAGATGTATTCTCTATATATCACTGTATCAGAGATAGAGATCGTATTTTACAAAGATCTCTCATCTGGTCTCATCTCCTCGCTTTGTGGCGGCAAAGATAACCCGTGGGTTGTTTGGATTGCAAACATAAGAATGGCACGAGTGCGTGCGCTGATGAGTGCCCTTTCGAACTTTTTCGACTCTCAGGAAGACCGAAACCTCATCAGTAGTTGTAATTGTATCGGATTTTGCCTGCGCAATTGCAAAAGCCATGTAATTGGCATACGCAGGTTCTGGGAATTATAACTCATCTCCAGGGTTTAGCACAGAAAAGGCCAAAAAGAACAGCCTCTGAACCACCTGTTGTGATGATAATATCATGCTTCTGATATCGATGTTGGTATTTTCATTATAATATCCAACGAGCTTTTTCTCAGTATGAAGCAATACCGGCTGAATGAGAGTATTCTAATACTTCGGTCTAAATATTCTTTAGTGCATCGAGTCCAACTTGTGGTGTTGGAAAGTCGGTTGACCGATATTTATAAATGATAGACCTTCACTCCCTCGCTTCTAGCAGCAAGTGATAAGTGTCAATTTACGTATGGGTGACTCTGGCATTTCTATCCCACGAACAGATATTTCAGGCATTGTTTTCGCTTATAATTAAATATTATATATTTTGTTACATCTTGATGGTTTTATATCTTATCGATAAAGAATATTCGTTAATTTAAAGTCACTTGTTTATTTGTGAAACAGAATGAAAATGCAGTCTTTAATCTCTATATATAAGAGGTAATAACCTATTACAAAGATAGTAATTATATTTTAAAGGTACTATATGTTATGTTTTTATAGTAGATTGACATCAACAAAAAATGTTTTCTCTTGTACTGTGGAGAGAGAAAACATTTAGTGAATTCTATAGAGTTTTTGTATTGAGGAGTTCCTCTATCTATATACTTTTCGAATTTCATTTTGGGTAATCCTAGGTGCCATTGCAGTTAGTGGCGTGACCTTTAATGCCTAGTCGTTTTTCGGCGAACCCTGGTGCAAGTTGAATAGCTTTTTGCATAGGAAGCCAATAAAACTGACTGATTTCGCGTTTCACTCATTAAAGATGCGTTTTTGATAAGCAGATTACAGTTGGTTAAACTAAACGAATCGTTCTCTTTTGTATGAAAAGAATAACCGAGTTGCCTTTGTAATATGGGCATCATTGCCCCTTCTGTATGCCGAACTCAATCGCTGCATGAGTGGAAGAAAATGGTATGCTTTGGGATGTTTAAGCTTTAAGAAGGGTTTTAGCAATGGGTTGTGTGAGTTTATGACATGTTTTCGTATGTTTCAATAGTGAAATCGAGTTAGCTCTTTCAACTTTTCAGGAGAAGAAATAACAGTAAAAGCTAAGTCTCTTGAGTTGTGAGCGGTTGGCGCTTGATATGCTGCTTCTACTATTTTAGCAATATCTTGAGCTGGAATTTCTTTGTTTGAGAAGGTGTCTGTTTGAACGTCTTTTCTTCAATAACAGCATAGTATGCTCGATAGTTGGACATTCTTCTTTGTAAAATCAATAATACTTTGTAGCAGGAAATGATGAATGTTGAGTGCACGAGTAGGACATACTGCAGCTACATTGACCACATTCAATGCAGTTAGGTAACTCTTTTTACAAAGATTGTTTTGTCCTTTTTGGTCTTGAGAGAGTACACTAACAGGACACACTGCAACACATTTTCCACACTTAATACAATTTCTCCTGATATCAATCTTTATCATTTTTATTATATCTAGATCTTGTTTTTGCTGGGTACAAAAATAATTCAATCTGCCCCTGAATACAATGTTGTTGGGGTATTTAATGATTTGGGTTAATCATTCTAGTGTTGTGAATGTTAATAAAAGTATTGCTATGTAATAGCGAATCGTGATATTTTGTGTTTTGGAATGATTGATTAATTTTGCTCATAAGTATTTTGAAAGTATAACAAAAAGTAATATATATGAGATCTAGAATTACATCTTCGTTTCGAAACAAAGGTCTGATTAGAGAAAGATATGGAGAATGGAATGCAGAAATTCGTAACAGAACAATATGTAGTTGAGGGCTAGTTTACAGACAGAGGCGTCGATAACTAAAAGAAAATGAATCTGTACATACGAGGAGGAATTTGAAAATAACAGATATAAAGCCCGCAAGCCTACTGAAGTGGTTTGCGTGATGAATCTGATGATGATTTTGGTAAAAGCAAAACCACTTTTATTACTTTTAGACCCAAAAACTGAAAAGAAAAGTTTCACTACTACACTCTTTTCTTCGGTAGCTGGTAGCGTGGGCAGAGCAGTGAATAACATCACAGAGATGATGCTCAAGACCGCAACCGACTACTACTCCTGCACGTTGTTGAAACAAAAATAATGGATGCATACGAGCATACGCGTTTACTAAACTACAAAAGGAAGTAGAGATAAAACCCGAGTCGAGAGAAGCGGGAAAATACAGAAAATGCAGAGTAAAAATGAATAAAGAGCAGGTTTGTAAATCAATTTCATCAATACAAGACTCCCTCACTTTAGGAGTCCACTTCAGCAGCAGTTAGCGTGTTTAGACCTGCTGAGTTTATTCGATGCTGCCTATGATGCTACTAGGCAACGAATATTTTGGGAGAAAGTCTGAAGAAAAGGAACTTTGTAAAGCTAGAAGAGTTGCCAAGTGATATTCAATGGCATTTCATTACGTCTATAAACAAATAAAGAAATACATTGCTCGATACATTTTCATTGGTAGAGTCGGTAGACAGTCTTAAACTTCTAAAGGAAATCAACAAAGCCATTAAAATAACAGAGTGATAGATGTTTCCTTTTAGAACTCATGTAGCTCAAGAAGAAACTCATCGGGTTAACTCCTGATTATTGTTTGGCTTTTATTAGAAGAAGGAGAATGGGTTGCTTTCTAATGCGCATTTGTGGATTTGATGACGATGGGTAGTTATAGTCCTGATGGGCAAAGCAGGATTGTAAAGCGAATTCCACAGCTCACCAGTTATTCAATAGATTAAAGAAAATATTTTTAGCGATAAAAGAATACTTTTCAATATCGAAGTTGAATGAGTGGTGATTATAAGATCGCAATAGAGCACGAGCCAATCTGTTAGAATAGAAAGCGACCATCTTTGGAGAGCGAGAATATTAAGCAACAGCAATCAAATGCAGTACTACAGTGGTAAGACACTTTAACTAAAGGCCTTTTAGGTTTTGTCGTAAGTTTATTTTTCGAGACATGAGGTCCGAAAAGATAAACTTATTTTTATTGTATCCTGATCCAACCTATCCATTCAGTTATATACATAAGAATGTAGCAAATAACAATAAAAATGAACTTATTCCCTTCTAAAAGGAATATACAGTTTCTTTTTACGCATGCTAACTTTGCACTGATAAAACTAGAAAAATATAGCCATTTGATTATAAAAAGAAAATGTCATGACAAAAAGAATACCCCCATATTTATAGCTGGTCCTTGTGTTATTGAGTGCGCAAGAGCTCTTGAATGTTGTTGCAGAAGAGTTGAAAGCAATTAATAACGACTTAGGATATAGATATCATTTTTAAGGCTTCTTTTGATAAAGCAAAACCGCACTTCTATTCGTTCTTTTCTGTGGTCCTGGATTAGAAAAAGGACTTGAAAATGCTTGCAACGTAAAAAGAAACGCTATGGTCTTCGCATCTTAACGATATTCATGAGAGTTACGCAAAGCAGAGGCTAGATAGGACAGGTTTGCGATGTTATTCAGATACCTGCTTTTTGTGTCGACACAAACCGATTTATTGGTAGCTGCAGCTAAAACAGGCCGTATGTGAATATAAAGAAACCCCATTCTTAAGTGGGTTTAGATATGAAATACCCTTAGAAAGCTAAAGAGGCTGGAGCTAAAGATGTTTGGTTGACAGAAAGTGGCAATTCGTCTGGCTATAATAACTAGTTGTTGACTTTAGAAACATTCCGACATGCTTAATTACACTCCAAATGTTATTATGGACCGCACACAGCGTTAAACGACCTGGCGCAGGTGATGGAAAACAGGCGGAGATCGACGCTTTGCACCTTCAATGGCTAAGTGGCTGCAAAAGCATTTTGAGGCTACGAGGTTATTTCTTTGAAGTGCATCCTAATCCTGATGAAGGATTGAGTGATGCTGCTAATATATTAGAACTTAATAAATTAAAGGGACTTATAAAGAACTTACTATGAATACATCTCAACCCATAAATATAACTAAGTATTCGAGAAAATGCAATTCAATGCCTTAAAAGATGAGGCTGAAAGCTCTATTGCAATTGATACCTCAACTTGATGAGAATTTTGATAAAAGCAATTCAAATGATGTATCATTGTGAGGGCAAAGTAATTGTTACTGGTGTAGGAAAAAGAGCGGTAATATTGGTGCAAAAATCGCTGCAACTCTTTTCTTCAACAGGCAACTTCGTTCTTTTATTAACCCCATAGATGTGTTTCATGGCGACCCTAGGGCGTGATGACACCAGATGATGTGTTGTGCTCGCATTAGCAATAGTGGACAAACTGATGAGCTGTTAAGATTCTTACGCCAATGGTGCTACAAATGAAGGTACCTGTTATCTCAATAGAGCAGCAATCACATAATCGCCAACACCAACTGCTCACATTCAAGTGAAAGGTAGAAAAAGAAGCATGTCCATTGAATCTTGCTCAACAAGTAGCACTACAGCTGCTTTAGCAATGGAGATGCCATTGCTGTTGCATTGATGAAAGAGTGATTTCAAAACTAAAAGACTTTGCGCAGTTCCACCCTGGAGGCGAATTAGGAAAGCGTTTGCCTACCACCGCTGATGTTATGCGCAAAAATGACCTTCCTATTATTCCAAAGGAAATGAACTTAGAGCGAGGCTATCATTCATGTTAAGTAAAGGAAAGCTAGGTTTAGGGTGTTTCAATAGAGAACGAACAAGTTATGAGTTTGATAACCGATGGAGATATTCGACGTGCTATGGAGACTTGGAAAGCTCAGTTCTTCGACAAAAAGTGGCTGATATTATGACCAAAACTCCTAAGAGTGTGGCACCAGAAACAAAGATTTTCTGAGATATTACGAATCATGAATAAGTATAAAAATTCATACCGTGTTGGTTGTTGATAGTTCCTAACCATTTGCTTGGAATTGTCGACCATTATTCGTGTATGATTTAGATAATTGAGGAGAAAGAGAATATAAAGATATGAGTTTAAGAAATATCTTTTTCTATTCTTGTGTGTTTTGCAAAGGATACTGCGCAAAACCTCGAGTTCATTGATTGTAAAAGAACTCAGCGAAGTGAAGGTGTATCGTTTTCGAAAAACAACACTGTTACAGTGTTATTAACAGGACAAGAGAAGTTCGACGACACTCTCGGCTATAAAACAAGCCAAATCAGTATTCATCTCGAATATTTTAATTTTCGAAATGATTCTATTGCCAACCAATTATTCAATCTTTTAGCAGATAAAGAGAAAGAGAGGGTTGAGGTTGAGGCGTTGTTCGATGCTTTGGAAACATGTCAATAACAAACCTTTGCGCAAAAGAGCTAGACAACTTACGAGAAAGAGGTATAGAGATATACGAATTCGACCCAATCAGATTCCTTTGGATCAACCATGTCTTTGCACGTGACCATCGAAAGATTGTTGTTATCGATGGTCTGCTGCTTATATACAGGTGGTATGAACGTTGCTGATTATTATATAAATGGCACAAGGGTTTGGAGAGTGGCACGATATGCATTGCAGAATCGAAGGTGATGAGGTAAATACATGCAGATATTTATAAAAACATGGAATAAGGTTACCGTCAGCCCTTTCGGTGCCAAATATTAGTAGATGGTCAACACTACTTTTTGTGACTTAAAACGCCCTGCGGTTAATTCGTTAAACAATATGATGGTGGGTATAATTAATCGTAGAACCACGAACATCTAAATGCCATTATTCGTAGTTTTTATACCACCGCAACAGATGTAGCAGAAGGATAGTATTCAAATCATTAAATCCTATTTTACACACTGAGATAGAGCCATTAAAAAGCTATAAAAGCGTGCCGTTAAACGAGGCGTAAAGGTTGATATTATGCTGTCTGTACTGCAGCGATATTCCCCTAACTCCAGATTGTGGCTTCTACAATGCACATCAGTTGATGAAACGCGTGGTTGCAATATTTTGGATGTATGCCTGGTTTTCATCACTACAAAAGTGATTATGGTGAACGGCTTATTTTTGCACTGTTGGTAGTGCAAAACCTCAACTCTCGCAGTTTTAAATTTCGACTATGAGGCAAACCTTTGTCATTGTAAATAAAGAGAGCTACTCAAGAGCTTTGCAACCTGTTTAATGCAGAAAAGAAAGAGAGTTTTCTTGCTAACACCAAAGAAATGGAAATGAGATGCGCACACCATGGAAGAAGTTTGTGGGTTGGTTTGCTCATCTTCTTGCACCCGTGTTATGATGAGTTTGTGAAATAATAACAATGAAAAATATAGAATAGCATTGCTTTTACTCTTTAAAGGCAAACGCTTTTTAATGTAATAAGGGTGCTTTTATAAAGTATTTATGTGATTCTGCTAACTAGTTAGAATATAGGTAGTTAGCAATTAGATTTTTATTGATGTTCATATCCATGTGTTACGGCATAAATAGTTAAAGCCGAAAACACTTTTCATACCAAGTTTTTCAATTATATTCTTTGCGGTGTGTGATGACAGTTGTTAAACTAATATGTAGGATAGAGGCATTTCTTTATTGATATGTCCTTGCACTAAGAGTGAAAGAACTTCAATCTCTCTCATCTGTAAGAAGTTTCTTTGTAAGGCTTTCGGGCATCTTAAGCGGTGGAAGATTCTTGCCCCCACCATGTGCGTATTGCTCTAATACAAGGAAAGATCTAATGAGTTCTTCTTCTGGAGTATTGATATAGATGCAATTAAAATCGCTAAATTAGCTTTGTTTGTTCGGTTATCGCGGTTAAAACAATGGTCTTAACGGCTCTTTGCAAAAGAAATAATCTCGATGCTCAATGATAACTGAATCTAGCTAGCAAAACTAATGAAAAGAAACTATCAGGATTGCTTGCTTCAAACTCGTCGAAGCTACGAAATGCCTTTATTTCCATTATGGGCATAATGTTATGTAGCAATTGTCTTAGACCCATAATTGCAAGTGAATTAGGGTAAACAATTGCCATTTTAGGACGTCCATTGTTCATCATTTCGTGCATCATGGATACAAAAGTAATAAAATCTGTTTAAAAAGAATTACAATCACGTGTTTTTGTAATAATACAATAAAAACTACATAAATAAGAGCTTGCAAAAATCCACTCTTTTTATGTAGTTCTTTCTATTTGATGCTCCACAAATGATGAAGTATCTCATACTAATTAGTTTTAGCTTCTTCCATATCGCCCCTCAACCTTAGGCGAGTCATTTCTATAGTTGCGTTAGAACGCACTGTAATTGTCTTTTTAAAGTGTCCAGGAAACTTACCTGTTTCCGTTGTAAGTTACGGTTATTTCACCTTTTTCCCAGGTAAAAATAGGAGTTTTTGTATAAGCTGGAACAGTGCAACCGCAGCTAGCTATAGCCTGATTAATAACCAATGGAGCAGTACCTGTATTGGTAAAGTGAATGTACACTTTTGAATTGGTTGCTTTTTCACTAAACTGTCCAAAGTTATGACTTGTCTTATCAAATTTAATTTCTGCTTTTCCTGCTTGTGCAAATGCAGCAATTGAAGTACAAATAAAAAGACACAATGTTCCAAATAAACGTTTTAGCATAATAAAAATCCTTTCTTTTTGTTATTGCTATAAAAATCTTCTCTTAAGAATCCCGTCTAGTAAGCTAAAGCAATGCCTATTAAGACAATTTTCTCTCGAGAACGTTATGCAAAGATTAGTAAAAAGAAATGTGTAAAAGCTAACAAATCGTATGTTTTTATTCTTTCATAATTTTTATTGTACTTTTGTTCTCAGATATTATTATACTATGTATAGAACAAATTCATGTGGTGAATTACGCTTGAAAGATGCGGGCAAAGAAGTAACTTTTAGCAGGCTGGGTTCGCGTGTTCTGTAAAATGGGTGGAATGACTTTCGTTGACTTTGAGAGACAGATATGGTATCACCCAGTTAGTCTTTAATGAATCATCAAGCAAAGAACTAACAGAAAAAGCAAATAAACTTGGTAGAGAATTTTTGTATCCAAATTGTTGGAGAAGTTAGCTGAACATAAAGTAAAAACAATAATATTCCAACAGGAGAGATTGAAATTCTTGTTTCAACATTAAACATTTTGTCAGAGAGTGTCACTCCTCCTTTTTACTATAGAAGACAACACTGATGGTGGTGACGACTTGAATGAAGTATCGTTATCTTGATTTACGACGCAATCCTGTGCGTAAAAATCTTGAATTACGTCACAAAATGACCATTTTAATACGTAACTTCTTGGATAATCTTCAATTCATCGAGGTGGAAACTCCATTGCTGATTGGTTCTACTCCTGAAGGAGCTAGAGACTTTGTTGTACCTTCTCGTATGAATCCAGGACAGTTTTATGCTCTTCCACAAAGCCCTCAAACATTGAAACAGCTATTGATGGTGAGTGGATTCGACCGCTATTTCCAAATCGCTAAATGCTTTAGAGATGAAGATTTGCGTGCAGACCGCCAGCCTGAGTTTACACAAATTGACTGCGAAATGTCGTTTGTTGACCAAGAAGATGTATTAGAAGTGTTCGAATCTATGACACGTCACCTTTTCAAAGAGGTGCTAAATGTAGAGCTTTTCCAGCTAAACTTCGTCAGATGACTTGGCACGAAGCAATGAGCAAGTATGGTAGCGATAAGCCAGACTTACGCTTCGGAATGGAGTTTGTTGAATTGCATGATCTACTTCAAAAGGCACTGGAGAATTCAGCATTTTCAATAGCGCTGAGTACATTGAGGTATCTCAGCAACAGGCTGTTCGTCATATAGTAGAAAGCAAATTAATGAATTAACCGACTTTGTTAAGCGTCCACAAGTAGGTGCTTCGGGTCTTATTTGGTTGAAAGTGGAAGAAGATGGCTCTATAAAAGAGTAGCATCGACAAATTCTATAGCGCAGAAATTCTAGAACAACTATGTGAAAGAATGAATGCAAAGAAAAGCGACCTTGTTCTTATTATGTGTGGAGAAAAGCCAAATAAAACACGTACTCAGCTATGTGCATTGCGCTTAGAAATGGCTGAAAGACTTGGTTTAAGAGATAAAAATAAATACGAATGCTTGTGGGATTGTTGACTTCCCACTATTTGAATGGAGCGATGAAGAGCAACGATTGATGGCAACTCACCATCCATTTACATTAGCCCTAATCCAGACGATATTCCTCTTCTTAATGAGCATCCAGAGCAAGTTCGTGCTAAAGCTTACGACTTTGTATGTAACGGAATCGAAGTAGGTGGAGGTAGTATGCGTATCCATGACGGAGCACTTCAAGAGAAAAATGTTCCAAATATTGGGCTTTTCTAAAGAAGAAGCGCTTGCTCAATTTGGCTTACTTAATTAACGCTTTCAAATACGGAGCGCCTCCTCATGCAGGTATTGCGTTTGGCTTAGGACCGATTTGTTTCAATCTTTGCGCAGCTTGATTCAATTAGAGATTATCGCATTCCCTAAGAATAACAGTGGAAGAGACGTGATGTTAGATGCTCCTTCTGCTTTGGCTGACAAGCAATTGACTGAATTACAGATTAAAGTTGACGTTCGTCAAAGAAAACTAAAGATAAATAGTAAACGGCCGAAAAATACTCGTTTTTACAAAAAGAGCCATTTTAGTGAAAATAAAACACTAATTTTTGTTGCGTATTTACTAATTGTTATAATTATTACTATTACATTTTAAATTATGGCAGAAAAGAAGACAGGAAGAAAGTAGCAACTTCAGCGAAGAGCTGCAACAAAGGTTAGTATCGTGATCAACGCAGAAAAATGTTGGCTTTAAGGCAGGTGATGTGTATCAAACTCTTGCTTCTGCAAACAAAGCTTTAAGTGTTGAGGAGATTGCTAAACTTGCTAATATCACAGTAGAGAAACCTATTTGGGTATTGGATGGTTATTTTAAAGAGGGTAAAAGTGAAAGATCAAGACAATTTGATAACACTTGCTTAATTTTAAAAGAGTATAAGGAATTAAAAGAGAAATTACAGCTAAACTGTAGTTCTCTTTTTACGTATGAATTACGAAAAATATAATTCTTGAGGTATTAAAAAGAGGCTGGAGATACAGGACTTCCAGTCTCAAAGATTACTCATCACGTATATAATGCGTCGAACTCATTGTTTCATGACATTGCATGGGACGATGTAAAGAGTTATGTTTCTACTTTTTTATTGAAGCAATCTCGTAACCCTAACTCGTTGATAGAGAAGACAGAAAAGAGGGGTTACTATGCTTTGAAGATTAAAAATACTGACGATTCGCAGTTACTTTTCCAGTTTTTCGAATCACGAAGAGCCTAAAAGATAAAAGAGGATCGCGATTGTTCTTCATCTCTTTTTCTTGATATGTAAAAAGCTTTTCAATTTCTTTTGAAAAGACTTTCTTACTCCTTTAAATAGTTACTGATTGATTGTTCGTTGAAAAGGCATTGAATTTGTGCTGTAAACTCAATCCAATTATATACTAAAAGTAATGCTATTGCAGGTGTAAAACGTTGCTTTTTATTCAATAGAGAACTTGTTTATCAACTCTGAAATCATCTTCACATCATCAATTGACATTGTTTGATAGAGAGGAGACTCAACTCTTGCGTATGAATTTGTTCTGTTATGGGAAAGGAAAGATTGTTCCATTCGCTATAAGCACGTTGCAAATGAGGTGGAATGGGGTAGTGAATGAGGTTTGTACTGCCATTCTCAAGAAGATATTTCTGCAGCTTCTCTCTATGAATAGTTAAGATAGGAAAGATGTAAACACATTATCTGAGTCTGCATCTTGTAGTGGAAGGGTGATAAAAGAATGGTTAATTTGTTGTTGATACATTTTTGCCAACAAACGTCTGTATTGATTTTCTTCGTCGAGATGTCTTAGTTTCACTCGAAGAACCGCTGCTTGTAGTTCGTCTAATCAGTGAGTTCTGCCTTTAACATCAAAGACATATTTTTGTGAAGAGTGCATAATTAGCAATGGTTCTAATCATCTTTTTCAAAGCTCACCATCATTAGTTGTAACTGCTCCACCATCGCCCTAATGCTCGAGATTCTTACCTGGATAAAAAGCTATGTGCAGCTGCATCGCCTAACGAGCCTGTTCGTTTTGTTCCAAAAGCAGCCATGTGCCTGTGCATTATCTTCGATTAATAAAAAGATTATGTAGTTTGCAGAGGTGAGCATACGTTCGGTAAAGGCGCATTTCCCATATAGGTGCACAATAACAACAGCCTTAGTACTTTCAGTTATTTGTGCTTCTATCAACTCTTCATCAATCTGTAGGTGTTGATAGTAGGGCTCAATAAGTTTGACTTTCAATCCTAAAGAGGGTGAGAGGAGTATCGTTCCGATGTAAGTATTTGCGGGGAACAAGTACCTCGTCACCTGGTTTTAACGCCAAGTTCAAAATATCCTCTGTACAATCAGAGCGATAGCGTCTGAACCAGTGCCACAACCTACACAATAATTGGTGCCGATGTATTGAGCATACTCATTTTCAAAAGTATGCACCTCATTACCAAGAATAAACCAACCGCTATCGATCACTCGTTGAATAGCAGTGCTGATCTCTTCAGAATGTCTATTGTTTATCTCTTTAAGATTTAAATATTCAATCATAATGTCCATTCGTATTTGTCCCAACACGCAGCTCTTCCACCGAAACCTTCTTTCTGATACATAAGCGGTTCGTTAAGAAATAATCCATTATTTTCAGTAGAACGCCCAAAATCAAAAAATAGGTATAATCTAACTTGCGATGAATCACCTCGTGAAATAGTAGGTCTAATGCCCCAATAGCTTTCCCTTCATTACTTGCAGAGATGTATTGAACATGTGCAACCCTCATTAATTAGGGTATAAAAACAATGCCTGCAAGCACTTCGTTTTTGTTGTTTGGCAACATACAATGCGATGTTGTTTGGAAAAACGACTGTGTGAAGTTCTATTTCAGAAAGGGCTATGAACAGGTTGAACTCCATATTTTTGTTGGAGGTTTTGGGTGAGAAATTTCCCAAAAACTATCAAATTGTTGCGATTCTTCTACGTAGAGGTTGTTTTGCAAAGCCCTTTTAATTCCTCGTTCTCTAATACGATACCAGGGTAGGGGAGCATGCAAATTGATAACTGTTCTCACATCTCTTCCCACTAACTGAAATTGAGTTATTCTGAAAAATGAGCATGAGATCCTCTTCTGCTGGCACCTTATTATAGATGTAGAGAATGAAACGATAGATCACTTTTGTAAAAGCCTTGAGATTTCAAAAACTCATTCAATTCTTCAAAAAGTGTAAAGTGTTCGAGCTACAGTTACATGCTCGTCGACAATAAGTCCGCCATAAGTTAAACCTTGATGAGAGTGCAATTCGTTGTTAACACGATTGGCAGGAAGAATGGCATACAGCTTATTTTCAATGTAAAACATCAGCGAATAGTCTTCAAAACGGTCAGAATGATAGTCCATATATTCCCTGTAGAACAAAGAAACTACTGTTTTTGCTCTCGAAACATAATTATTCCATTCAGTTCTTACTTCGCTATTGAGTTGCTTTAATGTTAAACATTTATGTATTGAAGAAAGTCGTTATAATCGTAAATATAATCATTACTCATCGTAAAAAGTCTGATGCAAGCACCACGCAAACAGCACCAGAAGAGAAGTCATCTAATGTTCTCCAGGTCTTAGTATCAATCAATAAGCCTTGATAAGGGTGGTTCAAAAGAAATGTTTGCTTTTTCTTTTCCGTTGTCTAGGCAACATAAAGCTACCACTTACAGCGATAAGAATTTCTTTTTATTTGCTTATGTGCGTGTCCACCTCTGCATTCTCCGCCAGGAACATCATACAACCAATAAACTCTTTTGATGTCAAATGGTATGTTTTTGTTCGCTTCTGCAACCGTAAGATTGCCTCTTGGGTCGGTTATTCTAGGCAGTTCTATTATCTTTCCAAGGCTCATAAGTATATAGATTTGATGAAAATAAAAATAAGTAGCTTTGCTTTTTGTCAAGCAAATGGGTTGTATTTCAAAGATAGTGAATAACGAGTAAAGACGCAGTTGTTCTTTACTCGTTACTAATATTGATAGTTATTATTGAATAATAGTGTCAGATAAGCGTTTCGCTTTGTTGCGGAGTTCGTTCATATCACAGCCAATTTCGCCATAACATAGCACCACACCCATGCGTCGATGCAGGTGTTGTTCTGGCTTTCCGAATATTCTTACAATAGTAAAGTCTTCGCTTAACGCTTGTGATAAGTCATAGCTTGGAAGTTCTTTCTTATCCTCTTTTGCCAAAACAACTGCGCTACAGCCATAGCGTTCAATCTAATTGCAGGAATAGGAAGCCCTAATGCAGCGTAAAGGTGTAGCTCAAATTCATTAAGATTAAGCGAACCAGAAAGTGTTACCATTCCTGTATCATGTGACGAGGCGATAATTCAGAGAAGATAACTTCGTTTTTAGTTGTTAAGAAGAATTCAACTCCCCCATAATCCCGCTCCTGTTAGAGCGTTAGTAACCTTTTTGCCATCTCTTGAGCTTGCTTTAAAGCTTCTTCGGGCAATGCAAATGGCTGCCAACTTTCACTGATAGTCGCCATTCTTTTTGTATGTGTCCGATAGGCGGACGAGTAAAGAGTTTCACCATTCTTTTTGTGTTACTGTTAATAAAAGTAAACTCAGAATCGAATTCAATAAACTCTTCAATTATAATCTCTTTCACATCCTCGGCTTCAGCTTCAATAGCCTCTTTGAAAGCTACTTGCAAATCATCTTTACTGCGAACGATGCTTTGTCCGTGTCCAGAAGACGACATTAAAGGGTTTAACAACGCATGGAAAACCAATCTTTTCGGCTGCAGTTTCAAGCTCAGAGAGGTAGTTGCATAGTAATCAATGTGCGGTTCTAATTCCTAATTCTTTTGCTGCTAAATCACGAATAGCCTTTCTATTCATTGTAAAGTTAACGGCTTTTAGCTACTAGGAACTACTTTGTATTCCATCTTTTTCGTATTGAATTAGACGCTCAGTGCGTATTGCTTCAATCTCAGCAATAATGACATCGGGTTTGTGTTTGTATACAACTGCATCAAGAGCATTAGCATCTAACATGTTAAATACTTCTCTTTCGTCTGCCACTCTGCATTGCTGGTGCATTGTCATAGCGGTCGCATGCAATGACATATTGACCAATTCTTTTAGCTGCAATCACAAATTCTTTTGCCCAATTCTCCTGAGCCTAACAACATTATTTTCATATAAGAATGCTCTTTATCTGTTTTTATACATTTGTTCGTAATATCTTTGATAATCTCCGCTTGTTACTTCGCTTATCCAAGCTTGATTTTCTAAGTTCCATTGAATTGTTTTTACAATTCCTTCTGCAAACATTGTTTCAGGATACCAACCCTAATTCGTTCTTAATCTTTGTGGGATCGATAGCATAACGTGAGGTCGTGTCCGAGGCGATCTTCAACGAATTTGATAAGACTTTCATTGATCCAATCAATTGAAATGTCGCCATTTGCGTCTAGTTCTTGTTTCTTTAGAACCTTACGAAGCTCTTTATTCTCTTCCATCATGGTTCTAATGGTTTTGTATAGTCAATTTCACTATATCAATATTGGTCATCTCATTGTGTCCACCAACATTGTAGATAGAGCCCGATTTGCCTTCTCTTACTACCAAGTCAATTGCTTTACAATGGTCTTCTACATACAACCAGTCTCTAACATTTTGCCTTTTACCATACACAGGCAATGCTTTTTCCCTCTAATATAGTTCTTAATTATAAGTGGAATAAGCTTTTCTGGGAAGTGATAAGGACCGTAATTGTTAGAACAACGTGTAATAGTACAAGGCGCATGGTAGGTATCATGATATGCCATTACAATGAAATCGGCACTTGCTTTCGATGCAGAATAGGGGCTATGAGGGCACATGGGGTCTCTTCTGTAAAAGAAAACCGTCAGCTCAAGACTTCCATATACCTCGTCAGTAGATACTTGATGGTATCTTTTTCCATCTTTCCAAATAGGATAACCATCGTTACCTTTGCCTAAAGTCCAATTCTTTCGGGCTGCATCAAGAAGGTTTTGAGTTCCTAAAATATTGGTTTCTAAGAATAGTTGTGGGTTTTTCTATACTGCGGTCTACATGACTTTCCGCTGCAAAGTTGACGATATAATCAATGTCGTGCTCATCAAATATCTTTTGAACGAGGTTCTTTATCAACAATATTTCCTTTGATAAAGAAACAACGTTTGTTGTCAATATCTTCTTTAATTGTACCCTAGATTGCCTGCATAAGTAAGGTCATCGAGTATCAATACCTTTTATATCTTGATTCTGATACTTTTTGTTTAGTAAGTATTTTTATGAAGTTGGCACCTATAAAGCCAGCAGCTCCTGTAACTAAATATGTTTTTCATAATTCTATATTTTTATTGTTATAACGTGATTTATATATTGTTATTGTGTTGTTATTCACTAATTTTTAAAGTGCCTTGCAAACAAAGTCAGCGATGAAGTCTGTGGTTTTGTCTAGTCCAGTATTGAACTTGAGATACAAAAGGTCGTAAGATGTGCTGTGACCCCACTTCTTTCCCGTGTAAAAGCATAGAAAAGAAGCACGCTTTTCTTCCTTCTTTTTCTATTATCTTTTCAGCTGTTTCAGCATCGCAGTTATTGCGTTTCATGGCGCTTTTGGATGCGGTCTTCGAGATTAGCTGTGATGAAGATGTTCACCACATTGTCGTAATCTCTTAATACATAGTCGGCTGCTCGGCCTACAAATACACCACCAACCGATTCCGCAGTCTTGCGAATTGCATCACTTTGGAATTGAAATAAACTCTCTTGAGTTGAGTCCATTGTTATAAAACCACCAGAGTTGAGGTTGAAACCTCTAAAGTTTGTGATGGATTTAAAGAGCCTTTATCTTCATCATTCTCTTCAAATAACTCTTCACTAAAACACTTTCCTTGGCAGCTAGATTAAGAATCTCTCTGTCGTGCAATGGAATATTGAAGCGTTCGGCTAGCTTTTTGACCGATGATATGGCCACCGCTGCCTACTTCTCTACCTATATTTATTATTATTTTCTTATTGTTCATAGGACTGAGATTGTTTTATTTTGTTTTATTGAATTTTTCATAAATACAGCCATTATTACTGCTGTTACAACTGCAGATAATAGGTCTGATGCTGGAAGAGCTGCCCAAACACCATCCGATTCAGAAGTATCTGGGTAGTATTATAAGTAGAGAAGTAAGAAAGTTAGCTGTCTGAGATAAAGACAAGAACATACTTATTTTAGCTTTTCCAATACTCATAAAGAATGTAGTGATAGCCATCTGATATCCAATAACAGGAATACACATATTGATACGTATTCCTCGAATAGACATAGCAATTAATTCAGGATCAGAAGTAAACAAACGAGCACATTCATAAGGGAAAAACATACCACAATGAAGCAATGTCATTACAACCGTATGACGATAGATGAGTTTCACCACTTTAAAGAGACGATCGTATTGTTTTGAACCATAATTATAGCCCGCAATAGGCTGCATTCCTTGGTCTATACCCATAGAAATCATAAGGAATATGAATTCTATTTTGTTAGCAATACCATACGAACCCACTGCAAAGGTCGTCCACCATATTTCAACAATCCATTATTAATAAAGATAACAATGATACATGCACACACGTTCATTGCGAATGGAGCACTACCAATACTGATGATATTCTTCACCAAACTGTATTTCAATTTTAGTATGTTCTGATTTAAAAATGGATTAGTTCTTTTTGTTAGAGAATAGTCTTACCTGCCAAATAAGAGCCACAAATTTGAGATAAAATGGTTGCATAAGCAGCACCTTTCTAATACCCATTTCGATAGAAGATAAACAAAGGGTCGAGAATGCATTGAGAATCACCGTGAAAATAGTGGCATACATTGCTTGTTTGGGCTTTTCCTGTTGCTCTAAAAAGGGCATTAAAGCTATAATACGTGTGGAAAAACACGTTTGCAGCGAGTATAATTTCCATATAATCGCGTGCATAAAAATGTGTTCTCACTGGCTCCAAAGAACAATAGGATAGGATCTAGAAATAAAAGACATAATCCTCCCACCAAAGTTCCAATGATAATGTTAAGAGTGATGGTGTTTCCAAGAATGCGTTGAGCATATTGATAGTCTTTTTGACCCTAATTTTGCCGATATAAGTGTTGATGAACCAACACCAATAGCAGCACCAAAGGCAGCTGTAAGATTGATAAATAGAATGTAATTGCAAGACCTGAGATAGCAGAGGACCCACTCCCTTGTCCGATAAAGATACTATCTACCATGTTATAGAGCGATGCTGCCGTCATAGCAATTATCGCAGGAATGGCATATTGCATTAATAATGGCCACACAGGTTTAGTCTCTAATTCTAATGTTGACTTTTGGTTATCCATAAATATTTTTGCCTTTTTGTTCTTTCAAGTCTAATTAATTTCTTTGCTTTTTATGTGTCTATAAAGGCGTGTTTTAGTTCAACTTACAATAGAATGATTGTTTGAATTTAGCGTTCGTTTTAGAGTGCTTTTTAAATACAAAATGCGCTCCATTGCTTATAATGCAATATCAATGATGCAAATTTAGCAATTTTATTTCATTTACACAAGTGTATAAACGTGCTTATTTGTGGCAAAAATACGTCTTTTTCTGCACTTCTTTTAGTTCATTGATAGATGATGAATTGACCTTATAAAAAGAAGAATTGAAAAAGGAGCTGAATAGATAATATATTTAACGAGTGATATGAAAAACAATATGCAGTGAGGTCTCTTGGGAGATGAAAAATAGGTGAGTTTATTCCACCCTAATCATTTGCTTTTTCAAAAAGCATTGAGTTTAGCTGGTAAAAGCATTGATATTGAGGTGCAAAAAGCAATGTAATTAGAAGGTAAAAACATAGCTTTTACTTTGCATGAGAATCAAAACGAGTTAAAAGGGGAGCGTAAATACAATTAAATAAATGTAAATATATGTCGTGATTGTTGGGAGATAATAAAAGAAAAGTAAATTTGTATTACATAAAAAGAAATGATGGAAAACAATAATTCACCAACACATTTAAGTCTATCAACTGAATAATCTTGTTTCAGAAGTGATATCGTTTCTTTAACCAAGATTTTTGGGTAGAAGCAGAGGTCTCTGAGATAAGAGAAGTGCGTGGACATTTGTTATATTGAGTTGATAGAAAAAGACGAAAAAGATGAACACTCCCATTGCAGAGCATCGGCAAAGTGTTGGAGCAACAAGTGGATGTTTATCAAACCACATTTCAGAACGGGTTACAAGACAACAGCTGAAAGCAGGCATGAAAGGTGCTCCTTAAGGTCGAAGCTCAATTTCATGAGGGCCTTTGGATTTGCGTGGATTATCAATGATATCGATCCAACTTTCACCTTAGGAAGCATGGCTAAGAAGCGAAAGGATATCATCGACGCCCTAAAAGCACAGGGAGTGTATGATTTGCAGAAAGAACTTTACATGCCTTTTGTTTGCAAAACGCATTGCAGTTATATCGAGTGAGGTGCTGCAGGCTATGCGAGATTTTATGCAACACCTTGTTCATAACGAGTATGGTTTTTGTATTTGAGTAACTCTTTTCAATGCAGTTATGCAAGGAGAGGCATAGAACAAAGCGTTATTTCGGCTTTAAACGCTATAAATGATAAGCTTTCGCAGTTCGATGTTGTTGTAATGATAAGAGAGGTGGTGGAACTAGCGACTTAGGTGGATTCGATTCGCTTGCAGTGTAGCAGAGAATATTGCTAACTTTCCCATTCCTGTTATAACTGGAATAGGGGCACGATAGAGACGAAAGCGTGCTCGATTTGATTTCTTTTGAGCGAGTGAAAACACCAACTGCTGCGGCCGATTACTTTATAAATCCGCTCTTCGAGTGTATAGTAGAATAGATACACTACAGCAGTATGTGGTGACTTATGCTCAAAACAGAATTGAATTAGAACGCAACAAGTTACAACGTTTGGCAGAAAAAGGTGCCTATTGTGTTCTCGGTAGTAAAGACAAAAGCAAGAAGGATATATCAACAATTGCCACAACGACTTGCAATTGGAATGCAATCTGCCATCAGTCATCAACCAAAGAACAGTAGAGATGCTGGCTCAACGATTGAATAATGCGCCCATATATATTTTGACAGTGAGCAACATCGCCTAACTCTTTTAAATGAAAAATAAAAAGTTTAGACCCACAGCGCATTCTTGAGCGAGGATATTCAATCACTCTGCATAATGGAAAGAGTAGTTCTAAATGCAAAAAGAGCTTAAAAAGGCGACGAGATAAAGACACAATTCAAAGATGGTATCATAACATCTATTATAAAATAGATATGGCAAAAGAGATAAAATACGAAGAGGCATTGAGTCAACTCGAAGATATTGTTAGTAAAATGGAAAACGAAGAGCTTGATATTGATGAACTTACAACAGAGTTAAAAGCAAGCTCAAAAGTTGGTAAAGCTATGTAGAGACAAGCTAACCAAAACCGATAAAAGAGATAAAAACAATATTGAAAGAGAACAAATAAAATTGTTCTTAATGGGCACTTAATGGCCTATTTAAAGGTAAAAGAAGGTGTCTGCAATACGACACGCTTGAAAGCTTAATGCATAAAACTATATAAAGAGTTGTGTATAACCGCTATTCTTTGTACTTTTGTGCATTAATCAGAAAAAGAATAAACAGTAAAAATAGATTATGAAAAGAATTAGATTGGGCTAATCTTTCCTTTGGATATATGCCCACAGATTATAATGTTCGCTGCTATTATCGTAATGGTTCATGGGGCGAAGTAGAAGTTTATGCGACGAATATCTAAAGATGCACATGGCAGCAACATGTCTTCATTATGGTCAAGAGAGCTTTTTGAAGGATTGAAAGCGTATAGAGGTGCCGATGGAAAAGTACGTGTGTTTAGAATGAAAGACAATGCCGAACGCTATACAAAGAACATGTCGTGAATACTAATGCCAGAGTTTCCAGTAGAAATTCGAAGAAATGGTGAAGAAAAGTCGTTCGTCTTAATCAAGAGTATATCCCTACTTATGAAAGTGAGAGCAACGCTTTACATTCGTCCTTTGCTAATAGGTACCAGCCCTGAGTAGGAGTTCGTCCTGCAACAGAATATAGCTTTCATTATCTTTGTCACTCCGTGGACCTTATTTCAAAGGTGGTTTCACTCAAATCCTTATATCATCATGCGTGATTTGATAGAGTGCCCCATTAGGGAACTGGTACTTATAAGGTAGGGAGGAAACTATGCGGCAAGCTTAAAGGCTAATTCTATTGCCCATGAACGTGGCTATAGCGAGATTTTACCTCGATGCAAAAGAAAAGAAATATATAGATGAGTGCGAGCAGCCAACTTCTGGTATAAAAACAACACTTACATCACTCCTAAGTCTACTTCTATCTTTGCCAGTATCACCAATAAGAGCTTAATGCAATTGGCTGAAGACCTCGGAATGACTGTGGAACAACGCCCAGTAGGTGAAGAAGAGCTCTCAACTTTTGAAGAAGCAGGAGCTTGTGGCACTGCAGCTGTAGTGGTCCGATATCATATATCGATGATAGTGAAACAGGAAAGCGATACAGCTTTGGTGATACTCCAGGCCCATGGTCAACAAAATTATATAAGAAACTACGTGGAATACAATACGGAACCGAGCCAGATGTACTGGATGGACCACAGTTGTTATGAACAAAAGATTGAATTTGAAAATAAAATGAATAACAACAAGAATGTAATTAAATGTAACCCACTTTTAACTACATTCTTTGTTTTGTTTAATTCTTATACAACAATACAGAAATACTCACAGATGGGCAAAGGAAAATTAGCCAAATTTGCAGAGATGGAAACCTTCTCTAACGTCTTTCAATATCCTTTTCAGTGATAGATAATGTTCCATTTGAACAAAAAGGACGATGGAGAGAAGATTATTTTTCACAATGATAACCCTATAGTTCTTGAGCTTGGATGCGGAAGAGGGCGAATATACTGTAGAGCTTGCAAAGCTCTTTCAAACTAAGAACTTTATAGGAATAGATATTAGAGGAGCACGAATGTGGGCAGGAGCAAAGCTTGCTTTACAAGAAAACTTAAATGTGTGGCTTTCTTAAGAACCAATATTGAGTTCATAGATCGCTTCTTTGATAAAGATGAAGTGCAAGAAATATGGCTCACTTTCAGTGATCCACAGATGAAAAATGTGAAAACGTCTTACAGGAACAGCCTTTATGGATCGTTATAAGCGTTTTTAGTGGATAACGGAATCATTCATTTTAAAGACAGATTCAAACTTCTGTTCACTTACACACAAAGCAATGGTGAAGCATAATCAATTGCCCTGTGAAGATAGAAACAACAGACTTATATCACGATAGCAATATAGACGATAGCACAAAGCAGCTTTTTGTCTATTCAAACTTACTATGAAAAGATGTGGTTAGAGCGTGGGTTGAACATTAAATATATGCGCTTCTTATTGCACTGAAAGGCGAGATTAACTGAGCCTGAGGTTGAGATTCCACTTGATGAGTATAGAAGTTATCATCGTTCAAAACGCAGTGAACTTGAAACAAGCAAGTAAATATAAAACATTATGAATATCAGTAGAATATAACTTTTGATGAGATATGTTCTATAAGTAATAATAACATAAGCAGATAAATATGACATTATATCCAAATTTGATAAGAGAGGTCTTGCAAACCGTAATTTATGCAGGAACCAAAAAGAATCTTATAGAGAGTGAAATGGTTGGAGAAGATATCGTGATTGATGGCAACAAGGTGACCTTCACTTTGATTTTTCCTCGTGAAACCGACCCTTTCCTCAAGTCAACCCTAAAGAGCTACTGAGGCAGCCATTCACTATTCAATAAGCAAAGAGGTTGAGGTGAACATCTTAACCGAATTCAAATCGGCTCCAAGACCAACAGTTGACAAGCTGCTTCCCACAAGTAAAGAATATCATTGCCGTAAGTTCTGGCAAAGGAGGAGTGGGTAAAAGCACCGTATCTGTTAACCTTGCGATAGCTTTAGCCATGTTAGGTTACAAGGTAGGACTATTAGATACTGACATCTTTTGGTCCATCAATTCCTAAGATGTTCGATGTAGAAGGAGAACGACCATACGGAGTTCACAAGGATGGAAGAGACCTTGTTGAGCCTATTGAAGTATGGTGTGAAGCTATTGAGTATCGGTTTCTTTGTGAGATCCCTAACACTGCAACCGTATGGCGTGGTGGAATAGCAGCACAAGCATTGAAAACAATTGATTGCAGATGCTGATTGGGAGAACTTGATTACTTTATTCTCGACACCCTACCAGGTACAGGCGACATTCACTTAACATTGCTTCAAAACCCTTGCTATCACTGGAGCTGTGATTGTAAGTACACCCCAAAGCGTTGCACTTGCAGATGCAGAAAGGGATATTGACATGTATATGAATGAGAAAATAAATGTTCCTATCCTTGGAATGGTGGAGAATATGGCATGGTTTACACCTGCTGAATTGCCAGAAAACAAATACTATATCTTTGGAAAAGATGGTTGTAAAGAGCTTGAAAAGGAAAAAGGTTTCCCCTTGTTAGCTACAAATTCCCTTAGTGCAAAAGCATTGAGAGAATGGTGATAAGGAACTCCTGCGGCTTTACATACCGACACAATGACAGGACAAGCATTCATTAATCTTGCTCAAGCTGTTGTTACAATGACTAATAAGCGTACATAAAGAACACGCTCCAACAAAGATTGTAAAGGTAGATTAATTTATAAAATATGCCCAATAAGACTGTTTCTTATTGGGCTTTTATTCTATTGGTTTCTGATACTCTTGCCCTTTCGTTTTCAAGAGTAATATGTTAGATTTAGTGTCTTCATTTCTATATATTCCAAAAAGCAATGTAATTATGTGATAAAAAGCATTGCTATTGTAAGCTAAAACCAATGCTTTTTGTGGTAATTACATTGTTATTTAAAAGGATAAAGAATCTATGAAGAAACGGAACAGTTCAAACTCTTTTCTTCTGTTTGTGGTTGGAGTAGAATAGGGTAGGTGCTTACTGGTTATAGTATTGATTAAATGTGAAAAATAAATACAATTTAATGCATTATTTAATAAATTTCAACCTAATATGTAGAAGTGTAATTTTGGCTGTTACATATTTTTGAGAACTTTGTGGCACACCATAACAGACAATTGATGAATGACTTTTGATGGCCTTTGTGCTGTTTGGTATGGTAGAATGAGCAATTTAACTAAAACAAAATAAACAAAATGAACTATTTGAAATTATTGTTAGTAGCAGCCCTACTATCAGTCACCTCGGCTCATGCAAAAGATGTGGAAAAGTAGCATACTTTTGCTATTGAAAATGGTAATTTCTGTATGATGGTAAAAGTCATTCAACTACATTCGGGAGAGATGCATTATGCCCGAGTTCCAGCTCCTTATTGGCGTCATCGTTTTAAAATGATGAAGGCAATGGGCTTAAATGCAGTTGCAACTTATGTGTTTTGGAATTATCATGAGGTAGCTCCTGGAGTGTGGGACTGGAAGACTGGCAACAAGAATTTGCGTGCTTTTATTCAACAAGCAGCTGAAGAAGGATTGTTAGTTATCTTGCGTCCAGGTCCTTATTGCTGTGCAGAATGGGAATTTGGAGGCTATCCTTGGTGGCTACAAAACGATAAAAACATGGTGATTCGCTCTGACAATAAGGCGTTTTTAGATGCTTGTTCGCTTTATCTTAAACAGCTAACAGACCAAGTGAGAGACCTACAAATAACTAAAGGCGGTCCAATTATTATGGTACAAGCAGAGAATGAGTTTGGTTCTTATGTATCTCAACGTAAGGATATTCCATTGGAAAAACATCGATAGTTACAACGAGAAAAATCAAAGAACAACTTCTTGCTTTATGGTATAGATGTTCTCTTTTCACATCTGATGGTAGCTGGTTATTCAAAGGAGGAAGCATAAAGAGGAGTGCTACCTACTGCGAATGGAGAGAATAGTATCGATAAACTTAAGAAGGCTGTAAATGAATATAACAATGGAAAAGGTCCTTACATGGTGGCTGAATTCTATCCTGGTTGGTTGAGTCATTGGGCTGAACCATTCCCAAAGTGTAACTACTGAATCTGTTGTTAAGCAAACGAAAACATACTTAGATGCAGGTGTTAGCTTTAACTTTTATATGGTTCATGGTGGAACAAACTTTGGTTTTTACATCAGGAGCAAACTATGGTAATGAAACAGATATTCAACCTGACTTAATCAAGTTATGATTATGATGCGCCAATTAGTGAAGCTGGTTGGGCTACAGATAAAGTATAAAGCAATTCGTGAGGTGATGCAGAAGAGTGTTAAATATGCAATTCCTGCTATTCCTGAAAGAATTCCAGTGATTACTCTTCCTAAAATATCTCTTACAAAAACTTACGACTTGTTCACCATGATAAAGGACGATAAGTTTGTTGAAAAGTGATACTCTTCTTTCTTTGAAGACTTAAATCAAGGGAAGTGGATATGTGCTTTTATCGTCGTCATTTTCAATCAACCAATAGAAGGAAAGATGCTCGTTAAGGGTGTTGCAGACTATGCTTTGGTTTATGTAAATGGTGAGAAAGTAGGCGAGTTGAATAGAGTGTTCGATAAAAGATAGCTTGAAATCAATATTCCTTTCAATAGTACTCTCGATATTTTTAGTTGAAAAATATGGGACGAATTAACTATGGTGCACGTATCACTCAAAATAGAAAAAGGTATCTTAGGTTCTATAACTATTGATGGAAATGAGATCACAGGAGATTGGAAGATGTATAAAATTCCTTTCGATAATGTACCCTAACTTAGCTTCTAAAAAAGAAGGATATGGAAAGGGTTTACCTGTTGTTTACTCTGGACAATTTAATGTTGACAAGGTTGGTGACACTTTCTTGGATATGAGAGAGTGGGGTAAAGGTATTGTGTTTGTGAATGGAATTAACTTAGGAAGATATTGGAAAGTGGGCCCACAGCACACATTATATCTACCAGGTTGTTTTTTGAAAAAGGCAATAACGACATTGTTATCTTTGAACAACAAAAATGATTCTCGTAAAACAGAATTACAAGGTATTACAGAACCTATCTCTAAGAGAGTTGAGAAAGTAATAAAATGAAAAGACTATTGAACTTCCGTCGTTATAGTACTATTATCCTTTAGGGTATAAATGAATGTAGAGTCGTTCTCTAATTGATAATGTTTGATTATTAAAGTTCAATAGTTTTTAAAACTCAATAAAATAAAAGCAACCACCTTTTAAAGATATTTCTTGGGATGGTTGCTTATTTTTATATTATTATTTCAATATTCTTCTCGATTGAAGGAGTGAAATTGAATTAGATACCCTAATTTTCTTTGCTGCATTTTTGAACAGACTCTTCTGCTTTCTTAGCTGCATCTGAAGCTTTGTCTTTGCGTTGTCTACGCCTTCTTTAACGTTAGATTGAATTTCTTCTGCACCTGCTTTTAACGTCTGATTTTGTATCTAATGAAAAAGCCTTTAACTTGGTCTACTAATGTAGAAAGAGTCTCGTTGTCTTTTGCAGACTCTTTAATCTTATCACCGTTTGCATCAACAAACTCCTTAACTTTCTTAGCATATTCCTTTGCTTTCTTCAACTTTTTCCGCTCTTAAGAAGTTCTTGATACTTATCTTGTAGAGAAGAAAGAGTATTTGAAGTCCTTGAATATCTTTATTCTTTAATTGCTCTTGCAATGTGTTTGCTAAAGAACTAAAGTTCAGAAACTGAATCGTTTGCTTCGCCTAGAGTTACTTCTGTTAATGAATCTGTTGCATTTTCTGCTTTGTTTGTTTTGTTTCCACAGCTTGATAAGCATAAAAGCACCTACTACAAGTGCTGAGATAAATAACTTTTCATATTCTTTTAATTTTAAATTAATTACTTCTTCAAAGAAGATAGTTTTAGTTTGAATTTATTGTTGTATTGATTTTTCATTCTCTTTTTATTATATATAAAATGGGTGAGAATGATTTTTATGTTGAATACTGATTTTAATGTTGTAAAAATAAATCTCCTTATATCTAAAAATATAAATTAGCAATGTTTTAATATACAATGATTTAAAGTTCTAAAAAGACCGTTCCTCGATTGTATTTATTTCTTTTCTGTCGTTTATTTCTATGCTAATTTGGAGTTATCCTTTAATTTCTTTCTCTTTAAAAATAATACATCGTCTACTTCGTTGCAAATATACTTATTATTTATTTTGTATGCAATATTTTTACGAATTAATAGAGTTTTAGTATTATTTTTATTGAAATAAAAAGAGATGTGCAACAATTTTCTGCTGCACATCTCTTGGCTTTTCTACATTATCTGTATCCTCTTGTTCTTTGGAATGCTTTTTCAATTAGCTTGGTTTGAATATCATTTGAACTAATTCATAGCTAGAGAATTTAGTTGTAAATGATGCTCTTCCGCCTGTAATAGAACTTAATGCAATTGAATAGTCACTCAATTCTTTTAGTGGAATCCTTGTGTAGCTTCTGATATCCAGCCTCTGAGTCCATACCCATAATCATTGCACGACGTCCTTGTAGGTCACTCATCACGTCACCCATAAACTCTGAGGGTACATAAACTTCCAAATTGTAGATGGGTTCGAGGATTTTTGGACCTGCATTTTTAAAGGCATCAGAGAAAGCATGACGTGCTGCAAGCATGAAAGACAATTCATTTGAATCAACAGGGTGCATCTTTCCGTCGTACACAACCACACGAAATATCTCGTGCATAGCTACCTGTTAATGGGCCATGCTCCATACAGATCCATAATTCCTTTCAATATAGCTGGCATGAAAACGGCTATCGATTGCGCTCCAACTACACTGTTAATGAATAGCTAATTTTTCCGCCCCATTCTAAGCTAATTTCTTCACGACCTTTGATGTTAACTTTGAACTCTTGGCCGTTAAACTTATACGAAGTAGGGTCTGGCATGCCTTCTGCATAAGGCTCAATGATAAGGTGTACCTCTCCAAATTGGCCAGCTCCACCAGATTGTTTCTTATGTCTATATTCTGCAAAGGCAGTCTTTGTGATTGTTCTCTATAAAGGAATGCGTGGTTCTCCATAGATAACTTCGATCTTTTCATTATTCTCTAGTCGCCATTTTAAGGTGGAAGGTGAACTCTCCTTGTCCATGTATAATGATTTGTCTAAGCTCTTTGCTTTGATCTACAACCCAAGTTGGGTCTTCTTGACGCATCTTTGTGATTGCAGCCATTAGTTTTTCGGTGTCTTGACTCTTAGCAGCTTTGATTGATCTAGAGTATTTTGAGTTGGGATATTTAATGAAATCGAATCGTTGGTCTAAATCTTTTTATTTTAGAGTATTGCGAGTTTTGACGTCTTTTTAGTTTGACAGTACAACCTATATCACCTGCATTTAATTGGTCAACAGGAATTCTATTGGCACCTGCACATACGTATAATTGACCAATTCTTTCTTTAGAACCTCTATCAGAATTGGTTAAATCGTCTCCAACTTTGATAGAACCACTCATCACTTTAAAGTAAACTCACCAATATGAGGCTCCATATCCCGTCTTAAAGAGTATATTGATTTTGGGTGGTCTACATCTTGGCACACTTCTTCACCTCTAGTGTTATGTATTTTAGGCATATCACTAACAAAAGGAACGACGTTTCCAAGGAATTCCATCAATCTTCTTACACATATCCTTCTCTGCAGATACGCAGAAAATAGGGAACATGGCTCTGTTTATCAATCCTTTTCGGATGCCATGGCGTAGCTCATCTTCTGTAAGTGTTTCGGTTTCGAAGAATTTTTCCATAAGAGTTTCATCGTTTTCAGCAGCTGCTTCAACTAATATTTTTATGTAACTCTAGGCTTTATCCATTTCTTCTGCAGGATATCTTCAATGGTTGGAACTCCTCCTTCGGGCTGCCATTTGAACATTTTCATAAGTAAAACGTCGATAACAGCATTGAATTGGCTTCCTGTTTGCAAAGGATATTGAATCTGAACGCATTTACTTCCATATACGTCTTTCATGCTGTTGATGATAGAATCGAAGTCGCATTTATCAGAATCCAGTTGGTTAATTAAGAAGATAACAGGTTTTTGAGTTTTTCAGTGTATCTGAATACGTTTTGAGTCACCTCTGGACCATATTGACCATTGATTAAAAGAAGTGCTTGGTCTGTAACATTGAGTGCAGTGATGGTTCCTCCGATGAAATCATCAGCGCCTGGGCAGTCTATTATGTTTAGTTTTTGTTGTTCCATTCAACATGAAAGACTGTAGGAAATACAGAATAACCATATTCATGTTCAACTGGGAAGTAGTCACTAACAGTACTCGAGCTTCAATCGTACCTCTTCTCTTACTGAGTCCTGCTTCATATATCATACTCGGCAAAGTTGTCTTGCCACTTCCCAGAACTGCCAATAAGCGCAATGTTCTTAATTTCTTCAGTTTATATACCTTCATAATTATTAGGTTTAAAAGTGTTAGTACGTAAGTTGTCAAAAGATGGAATATAATTCCTTATTAGTGTCACTAAGATACTTGTTTTCTTTAAATAACAATGATATTCATTTAAAAAGTATTTGATATTTTAAAATATATTAGTACTTTTCTTTGCCATTAATATTATGGCAGGATTATATTTACATGTTCCTTTTTGCTCTTCGAAATGTTCTTATTGTGCATTTTATAGCGTAACAAACAACCAATTAAAAGCAAGATTATATTGAAGCTGTCTGTAAAGAGTTGTATTTACGCAAGCATTTTCTTTCAAGATATTCATTTAAAATAATCAGTTTGACCCTGTTGTCAATACCGTTTATTTTGGAGGAGGCACTCCAAGCTGTTTTAGATGAAAGCGATTTTTGAAAAGATCTTCAATACCATTTATGATTGCTGGCAGTTCTTTCGAAAGAGTTACAATCGAATGTAATCCGATGACATCACCCTTCCCTATGCAAAAGATATTGAAGAAATATGCCAATAGAATAAGTTTAGGTATTCAAACCTTTTAATAACGATCAGTTGAAGCTCATCAATCGCCGACATAATGCCGAAGAAGCGATTAAAGCAGTCAATATTATTAAAGAGGTAGGAATATCTAATATCAGTATAGATCTTATCTTTGGATTTTCCTAAAGAGACGTTAGCTGATTGGCTCTTTGATATTAACCAAGCCATAAAATTAGATGTTCAGCACGTTTCGGCTTATAGTTTAATGTTTGAAGAAGGCACAAAGCTCTATCATCTTCTAAAGAAAGAGAAGATCGAACGGGTATCAGAAGAGTTGAGTGTAGAGATGTATGATGTTTTGATAGATAAACTTTCAGAGGCAGGTTTAGTCTCAATATGAGATTAGTAACTTTGCAAAACCTGGTTTTGAATCACGCCATAATAGTAGCTATTGGAACGAAACCCCTTATTTAGGAGTAGGGCCTTCGGCTCATTCTTATAATCTATCCACTCGCAGTTGGAATGTATCTAATGTGTCTCAGTATGTCAAAAGCATTTCTAAAGATATTCTTCCCCTTGAAGAAGAACAAATAGATGAGATAACAAGATATAACGATTTGATAACAACTGCTTTAAGAACGAAAGAAGGAATACACCTAAATGCTTTGCAAGAAGATTATGCTCAATATCTATTAGAGCAGAGTTCTGAGTTTATAAAAGAAGGAACGATGATCAAAACAAGTGATAATCGACTCGCTTTAACACGCAAAGGCTATTATATTAGCGATGCTATTATGGCAGAACTCATTCAGGTTTAAACTTTCAATAAATGCCTATTTTGATTTCGTTGGCTCAATCTTTGTAACCAATAACGTTTTGTCTTGTACGCAGAAGGTGATAGCATGCTTTTGAAAATCAAAGCAATAATCTTTCTGATTGTCTTTTATGATAGTGTGGACGAGGTCTAATTGCAAGATAGATGTAAGACTATCGAAATCTATTTCTTTATGATTTTCTTTTTAAGCCATCTGCATATTCCACATTAATATACTGTATTGGATTGGTATCAACAATCCACTTCGAGCCCCTCAGGTGAGAGTCTGCATATTTTATATAAGGCTTTGTCGTAAATAGGAGTGTTATTGATAAGGTCTGCACCAAGCACTTCAATGGTAAGAAGTCCTTTTTCATTGATACATATCTTACTTATTTTGACGAGAGAGTCCCTAAACCATTAGGACGAAAAAGGCGAACGAGTTACAAAAACGCCTATTCTTACATTACCACCCAATAGGGTGGACGAACAGTTGTGCCATGGAACTCTTCTTTGTTGGCAGAAAATCCCCATATCATCCATAGATAGTCGAATTCTTCTAAGCCTTTAATAATTTCCATATTGCTATATTCTTTCTCAAAAACAATCGTTCCTTGCAAGAGTATCAACAAGGCCACTTTGCTGGAGCACCAAATTTTTCCTCTAAAGGAGAGTAGAAAGTAGTGCAATAGGTTTTAATTATTTTATTTTCCATTTTTCTGTTGTTTTATAGGTGATTTTTGCAATTTGTAGCTCCCTATATATAAATAGGTGAAAGTGCAAAATAAGTTCGATTTGTTATAGAGTAATCTGCTCTTTGCTGGTTGACCGATATAAAATAGGGAGAGAGTTGCATACTTGCAACTCTCCTATGTTCTAAGCATCTCTCATTTGTTTTAAGAGCTCTTTTGTTTGTCTGATAAGTCTGGTAGGTAACGAAACATGATAAGTAAGATCAAATCTCCTTTTGTTCCATTTCCTAAAGTCTTTTCCTTTACCTTTTAATCTAACCTTAGTACCATCTGTTGATAAAGGTTTTACCTTTAGTTTAATTTACTCCGTCTGAGATTTGAGCAATAATCTCTCCACCAGAAGCGCAGTATACATATCAATACTGATGGTTGCACTTGTATCATTGCTTCTTTTTGTTCTTTGTTTGCTAGTGTAGCCAGATTTAGATCCAGCTCCAAACATACTTTCAAAGAAGCTAGAGAAACCGCTACATTATTAGAAAAGCTGTTGAAGTCGAAGCCTTCAAAGCCTCCAAAAGTCTGCTCCTGCACCATTTTGTTGGTTACTGCTCTCCATTTGTTTGGTTATTAAAGCGTCCATATCCTTCCAACACTCTCCATATTGGTCATATTTCTTGCGTTTTAGGGGTCCCAATAACATCATAGGCTTCTGTTAGTGCTTGAAACTTTGCTTTTGCCTTTGGATCATTAGGATGTAGATCAGGATGAAACTGCTTTGTACGCTTTTCTAAAGCAGCTGCTTACCTCGTCTTGTGGTATGTCTTTTTCACACTAAGTATTTTATAATAGTCTATAAATGCCATAATTCTTATTATTAATTTACGTTATTCACTATCATCAAAAAGCATGTAAATACCACTATATCGAGAGATAATGTTCCATTTTTAGATATATATATCCTCGTTTTATAAATGTGGATAAATATGTAATAAAAATAAAGCAATACATACAACATGAAAAATACTACTTTTAACAAAATGTTGAAGAAGACATATATCCTTTAAAGAGTGTTTCTTTGCTCCCTATACCAATTTTGGGTGCTTTGATATGAAAAGTAAGTTTGATATGTAGTAAAATGTATTGTAAATAGGGGTTGCAAGAGATATTATGCTATCTTAATAGGATTTATAAGGTCTAAAAATATATAATGAAACAAAAAGAATAAAATGAATATTTTTCTATTTTTATTTGGAAAGTAATAATTATAGTTTAATACCCTTTATAGTAGCCTGTTTGTAGCCTTCTGGTTCGGATTTTTAGTCAAATAGGAGGTAATAATGAGTTGAAACTTGCGCTTTTGAGTTTAAATAGATAAATAACGTGTAAATAAACTTATATTGTAAATAAAAAACACACACTATTAATAGTTAATGATAATGAGCGAAATATTTGTTGCTCTCTGTTACATGTGTAGGGCCAACTTTGCAGCGATGTTTTTCATGGTATTAGATTATTAGGTTGAAAGATTAGCTGTCGTGAGCACAATCAATCTTTTGCTATAATAATCCCTCATTCTTTCTTCTTTAATCGTCATAGAGGTTTTAGCTATTTCCTTTTATATGCAAAATCAACATAATTCTGTTCTATTTTATAGATGTATTTTAATGAAAGCGAATAGATTTTTAATGCATTATTCTGTTCTCTCATTATTTCTTTGTCTTTTGTGTCGCTTTGTTATCTCAATAAATAGATAAATAATGTAGATTGAGTAAAGAGGTATCCTTTTCATTGTAAATCAATGCTTTTGCTGTGTGTATCATTGCTTTTACATGACAAAAGCATTGCTATTACAAGCAGTTCTTATTTCTTTGCATGTCGAGAACTTTCTAATCGTGTAATTTTAGCAGTGTCGTTTCACCAATCCAATTCTATAAGTTTGTAGATATCTTTGTCTTTGGGTTTGTTATGTTGAAACAAACTTGAAAATAAAAGATTGCAATACAAGAATATTTCCTTTAAAATAAAAGAACTCAGCAATAAAATGGCATAGATAATCAGTACGGGACACTTGCAACCTCAGGCCTTAGAGTTAGAAAGAGTGGTACTAGGGCATTGATGATAGACACAAGATGCCTTTCTTTGGTATCTGAATCATTGCGTCCCCGATACGTTTTATGAACCCAAACGTCAAAAGATTTATCGAGGCTTACTCGGTCGTAGCTACGAACGAAATCGACCTGTCGATATCATGACTGCTGCGGAGAACTAGAAGCGTGAACTCAGTCGCTGTAGAAGTGGACAAGGTTATATCCTTGAACTTAGTTCGCAAGTTGCTTCTTCTGCACACATACGAATATCACGCTCCAGATATTAAGTCAGAAGTTTTCTTGCAACGTCAGCCGATATCTTTTGGCAGCAGCGTTATTGGCAGGCCAAAAGCTGGACGAAACCAGCCGATGTTGATTCGTTAATGCAAAGAAGCTGAAGGGTCGCTTTTCGAGATTTCGCAAAAGAACATGCGCCAGGATTACACGCAGATCGACCCTCGTGTTGCACAGAAGCTATTGGTACTGCAGGCATCGGAGAATTCTGGAGGCCCAACTGGTATTCCTACGGGTTATACTGCTGATTTGGATAAGATGACCAGTGGATGGCAAAAATCGGACCTGGGTAATCATTGCTGGGCGTCCAGCCAGCGGGTACGATCGTTCTGCTTTTGTCGTTAGCTAAAATATCTCCGTTGATTTTACTGGGCCAATTGTCTTTTCTCTGGAAATGGATAATGCCCAGCTGGTGAACCGCTTATTATCTAATGTGTGTGTGAGATTCCTGCAGCAAGATTCTTGTGAATGGTCAGCGGTCGTCTGATGAATGGAAGATTAGACCAAAATATCCAGTGGTGTTGGAAAGGAGCAACCCATCTCATTTAGATGATACTGCAGGCCCTTTCAGGTCTCGAATTGCGTACCAGCGCACGTCGACTTGTTAGAAGAGGGGTGAAACTCATCATGATCGACTGCACAGCTTATGAATGCAGATAGATGAAGTTCGGAAATAGACAAGAGAAAAGTGTCCAACTATCTCCACGTTCACTAAAGGTTTGGCCAAAGAACACATTCCCATCATCTTTGTTAACTTAGCCGTAATGTAGAGGGTAGAGGGTGCAGAGGTAAGCGTCCTTTGCTTGGTGACTTGCGAGTCAGGTGCAATTGAGCAAGATGCCGACATGGTTTTGTTTGTTCATGGGCGAATACTATAGAATTTTCGAATGAACAGCATCCCGAGATTTACGTGGAATGGCTCAGATTATCGTTGCAGCATCAATAAAGAGGTGCAACAGGTGACGCGTGCTATTGCGATTCAGAGGCTGAGTTGCTCGATTCCAAAGCCCTGATGAAGCAGACCTTGTTCATTCCAGTCTGGGCGAGCCACTTTCTCTGATTCGAAGATGAATATTGAAAACATGCCAATGGGAGGATCTCGAACGTTGTGATAGCTTCAGTTCATAAGGCAGTTGTGAGTATTGATCTTTTAAATAGACAGCAGATGAAAAGAATTATATGTAGCTTTGCTTTATTGCTTTCAAAATGCGCTTTGTCAATCAGAAAGAGCAATTGAAGTTAACAACTGCAATAACAACTCAGCTAAAGCCCACCCAACGTCAATCGATTTGCTCTTGAGGCGGGATGGCATGCAATTAGAAAACTGGCGGCATGCAATAGATGCCTATTCAGATATATTAAAGCTGCAACCAAGCAACAAGCTGACCCTTTGTTTCCAGAGCATGTACGATAAAGCAATCGTTTGAATCTTCTAGAACCGATTATGAGGCGTTGTTAAAAGCAAATCCGTCATTTTGAAGGTCGTTTGGGCTTAGCTTTATTGAATAATAAAACCAATCGCACTACAGAAGCAATGGATGGCACGAATCAACTCATTGAGGCTTATCCGATAATTATATTACTTATGCAGTAAGGTTTGAAGAGGAAAACAGCAATATGAATTGGCAGAATACGACTTTGCCGAGGCTGAAAAGAGCGCAGCTAATATAGTTTATGGCTTGGGTAGGTAGAGATGCTTATCAATCAAGAAATACACAGAGCATTAGAGCATTTAAACATACTTTCTAATCACCAGTGCCTGAGTTAGCTCGAATATTACCTCGTTTATGCACTTCAATCACAATAAAAAGAAAAAAATAAATCAATTAGATAATAAAAATAACTATGTTAAGAAAAAAGGCCTATACCTTATTAATAAGCATGGTTCTTTGGGCAGGTTCTGCAACTGAGGCTGCTGATAATAAAGAAACGAGAGTTCAGGAGCATGTGCGTTCAGGCAGTAGTATTCGGTTTCAGGCATGAGTAAAGCGAAAATACAACGTATTTCGACCTATCAATTAAACCTTGAATTACAGCAGATGGGTGTAGATGATTATCTTTCAGAGTTCGTCCCGAGGTGTGATGCTTTGTATCAAAGTCATGCAACCATGGAGTAAATTCTCTCTCTGGACGACAAGGTTTGGCACCAAATCATATTGGGATCCCTCGCTTGGATGATGAAGAATGTCTAAGCGGTGTGGGGCTACATGGATCAATCCGTTTAGGCTAAGACTGCGGGTACAAAGGTGTCGAACGTCACACGTTGCTATTAAATATCCTAATCATTGTATTTATATAATGGACAATTGATTTTTGAATCCAGCTCTTGCAAAATAAGTGTATCTGTGATATTTGTAAATGACATTGTGCGTCGTTATGATGTAGATGGATTGCATATTGATGATTATTTCTATCCTTGTCCAGCTGCAAGTTCACTATTGACGATGATGATTCGAACAGAACAACAATGGTATTACTAATAAAGAGATTGGCGTAGAGATAATGTTAATATCTTTATCAAACAATTGTCACAACTCCATTCATAGTGCAAAAGCCATGGTGAAGTTTGGTATCTCACCTTTCGGTATTTATCGTAATAAAGTGCCCCTCAGATAGGGTAACACCAATAGCCTGCAAAACTATGATGATTTGTATGCTGATGTGTTGTTATGGGTGAACAATGGTTGGGTGGATTATTGTACCTCAATTGTATTGGCAGATAGGAAACAAAGCTGCAGACTGCGAGCACTTGTTAAATGGTGGAATATTGTAAGCTGAATCGTCGCATACATCGGAGAAGATATAAGAAAGAACAGTGATATCAGTATTCAAAACCCTTCACAAAGGCAAATACCTGCAAAATATGCATTACAGAATAGAATGGAGAATGTGCAAAGGCAATGTAGTATTATCAGTATCTACAAAAAACTGCGGTTGATAACAAAACTATAGGAACCAACCTAAGAACAAACTATTGGCGTTATCCAAGTCTTCAACTAGATGCCATTCATGACGATAAAACTCTAAAAGCTAAACGTTTGAAGAAAGTGTGGACGAGAAGATGGCTATATGCTATTTTGGAAACTCCAAGGAAAGCATTGGGACGATGTTGCCCATAAATATGTGGTGTATCAGTTCGACCATGATGAAGAAGTAAATATCAATGATGCTTCAAAGATTGTAGGAATTACATCGAAACTTATATAGTGCCTTATGATGATGGCACAAAGAAAAATATAAAATACGTTATTACTGCATTAGATAGAATGAGTAATAAGTAGAATGTAAAAGAAAAGGTTAAGCTGGCTTAACCTTTTCTTTAATAAATCGATTGGGAATGAATCAATCCTCATTGAGACCTTCCATTAAATACCGCTATAATTATGGTGTCATCATCAGCAGATATAATTCGATAAATCTTCTTTCTCTTCGTTTGAAGAACAATGCTGAATGGTTTAAAGATCCCATATTATCTGTTAACAGCAGCTTGATTGGCTCTGAGAACATCTCGTAAAAAGTTATGATAAAATTTCATCTTATTGTCCAATCACTCTTCAACAACACATCTTGTTATCTCTCTATCGTTATCGTCATAAGCAATAAGGTCGCCAGATTCTTTATGAAACAAACAGATGAACATCAGTAATGATTGAAGGTTCATTGTAGTTGGAAATTGTTGTGCTATCTTATGAAGGGGCACGTTCAATTTGTTGAATAGTTAGATTTGATGTATTCATGTTACCAAGCTTTTATCTTTCTTGTGCAACTTACATAATTTATCTACGGAATAATGAAGCATTAAAGATAGAAATCTTTTTACAAAAGAAGTATAAATGCGTAATTAAACAAGAAGAATAAATAAGGTGTTCAACCATAATAAGATAGGATAATAAAGCGTTGCTTTTGTAGTGTTAATATCAATACTTTAGAGTTTATGTAATTGCATGCTTTTACATAGTAAACTCATTGCTTTTAGAAAGTGGTTAGTTGAGGATTAAAAGCGACTTGTTATCTTATTTCTAGTAAATGGAGTGGGAGATAAAATAAAATGGAAGTATTGTGCATACTTCATTTTGTGTTTAATATTCAACTAATATAGTGAATATTCAACTGTGTAGTTTTAACTTCTAGTTCGAGAAAAGCTTTTGGGTGACGGCATACTGGACAAACCTCAGGCCTTCTTCAAATACTAGGTGACCTGGTGCGACAAACCCAGATGCAATCTCCGTCACGAGAGAATACCACTTCATCGTTAATGTTTTGAAGAAGCTTGCGATAACGCTCTTCATGTCTCTTCTCCAATAGCACCAACTCCGCGCATTTGACGTGATTCAGAATCTTCCTCATCTGCTTCACGCCCATACGATTATACATATCGGTCCACTCATAGTTTTCACCATTCGCAGCCTCAACTGATTCTCTACAGTAGATTTAATATCGCCTCCTTCAAGATAGCAAACCACATCTTTAGGTAATGCTCTTTCATTGATTGCGATCTTTAAAGATTGCAGCAGACATTTCGTAACCATCTTTACGAGCCTTAGCTGCGGAAGTATTCGTGCAGTTTTTAGCAGGACTCACCTACCGGCTTCCTTTAAATTCTTTTCTGTTTGTTCCTTTAAGTTCTTTCACTTAATGATTTGATATTTAATTTGTACTCCGTCTTATATTCCTTGGAACATTAAGTGCATAGCACTCAAGTTATTACCTTTACTGCAACTTATAATAAAACATTCGCTACTGCAATGTTGTTATTACTTGTGTTTTATTCTTAATTGCAAAAAGTAATAAAAATATTCTTTGTATATATCTTATTTATATAAAAAGTAACCGATTTATACAGATTTAACAGCTATGCTTATATTGTTATCTCTCTCCAGCAAGGGGTTGCATTAAACAGTTAGTTCTTCGTTGAGCAAGTTAATTGCTTTTGGGTGCATAAAACTTTGTTGCTGCCATATAACAGTAGAGTCGAAACCACTAATAACATAGCACAGAGTTGATGTCACATCTCATAGCGAGATTGCATTTCAACCTTTCCCGATATACATTGACTGATATTTACAATAGTAACTCCGTTAAGGCTTGAAGAAGGATTCATGAATATTGTTGATGTGGAGCATTGCCGCTCATAACTTCTTGTTACACCTTCAGGTTCGGGAGCATGAATTAACATTATATTTTTGCATATACTGGAAAGAGTGAAGAATAACGATATTGAGTTCAAGTCTTTGTGCATCACTGTTTGGTTTACTATGGTTGGAAGCGAGGAATAGCGTATTCGATGACGAATATTAACACCAACATCATAGCGCAAGGGATGGTTGGAAAGCTGTCGAATGTCAAAACCATCTGCATTTCGTTTGGTGCTGCGGTTGCCTCTGATGGTGTCGTTAGAATAGATCGATACTTCGAACTTCAAGGACCAACCCTCGTTGTGCTGCTGATTTCGATGCTAGTGATGGGGTTTTCTTTTCCATCTGTGCTGGTGCCCTATCGGATGACTTCCTGTAGAGTATGATGGGCTTTGGGTTATCTATCGCGAGCGAAGGGCAGAAGCGGTGTATGACATGGTCAGTTCAATGAAGAATAACCAAAACATCGTATGATTATATTTCTCTTCTATTAATGAAACAAGACGTGTCCACAGTTCGTTGCCATGTCACCGGAATCGATTGGTGGTGTGAACTGATGAAATTGTCGACGCCGTTTTAAGTATGCGCTCGGAACGTTATTCACAAAGTTGTTAAGTCTGTGGATTATTTTTGCGTGATTAACACCCCATTCAATGGTTCCACCAGTGTATGAGCAATACTTTTCGTGTCATCATATATTGTTGTGCACCTGCTTAGGTTTAAATGTTTTATTATGCCCTTTTTTCAAGTGAACAACGCATTCTCAACGTGCAGGTAATATTGGGAACATATCCTTGGGTTGCACAGCTGTTACCTTGTAGTCTTTATCGAATTCTGCTGATCTCTTGCCTGAGTTGCTGGGTTGCAGCTTACATATACAATGGAATTTGGGGCTGCAAGCAAATAGTTTGAATTACATCAGGGTGCATACCCGCTCTTGGAAGGTGTATTAATGATTACTCAGAGAGGCGTCCATGTTCTTCGATAACTCTTGTGATAGGATATCTTTCATCTCACCAGCGTAGAACAATGTGTTGTTGTTGATTCTGGCTGTTTACTTTCCGCATCTTTTAATTGCCTCGGAACATATTCAATACCATGCTTTCTTTGCTTTGGGGTGCAACGAAGTTATGATATACCTGTTCAGTGTATAAGTCATACATAAATTCATTACCTGTGAGTCCTGCAAACTTACGAGCTTCATGTAAAGATGATAAGCTGCTCATTGTTGTTTGATAGGCTCTTTGGTCCTACTTTAAATTTGGGTCTTCCATCAACTCATAGATATAATCATTACCCTTATACACTTCAACTGTGCAGTCGTTAAAGTGTCGTTGCATTTTGCGATTGTCTACATATAGCAACGAAGTGATTTGTGGAAAGTGGTTAGCAAGATCTTCGAAGCGCTAATGCCTTTCTTTATCATGCTTTCGTCGAGAATCTAAACTGCAAGTACCATCCATTCATTATTGTTAGGATTTCTAACCCATAATACTTCTTAATAGTCCGTGTTGGTTTCTTAGATCGTAAAAAGAAATGTTTTGTAATGCTTATACTCATAGATGTGGTTTCTTATTTGGTTTTGTAGATCGTCCATGAGTTGACATTGGTGATAGGATATATATCATCGAAGGCTCCAGTGATATGAAAACCAATCGCATTCATATTATCAAAAGGGTCTTCTTGAGTCGATATCTTCTTGAGTTAACCATCTTTTGTTAGAACAACCAAACTCTAATTTATTGCGATATTGCATTGTTTGCACTGAACCTAGAATATGAATTCTGGAGTTCGAATTTTTCCAATGCAGAAAGTTGATTATTACCTTATTGATGCTTGGATTAGTTGGTCTTCTAATAAGTATTTTGCCATTTGCATCCGCCACAAATACAAAATGAGGCAAAAAAGGTTCTTTCTGTTATCGCTATATTGAATAATGCAACTCGACCTTCACAATAACTCTTTCTTTTCTTTGTAATCTGCACATCTTACGACGTCTCCAGGTATTACAAATGGAATGAAAATAACCATATCGTCTACTCTTCTTAGTAACCGGCCAGCAGCAACGTCTGTTATTGTATTCTCTAATAATGGTAACTGTTTTCTTTCTGCTCATGTGTTAATGTATAATTATCTGAAACATTAAACCCTTCAATAAAAGTATAATGATTATTATTTATTCTATTACTAATGGCTCTTATCCATAACTTATAGGTTTATAATAAAGATAAAGACCGCATATTGTTAATATTATTTCTGTTGTTGACTAGAAGCGTTTTTTTGAAGTGTTGTAACGAAAGAGATGGAGATGATGAATAGAAGGATACCAATAATAACTAGCATGTAGTTTGTATTTTCCAGCCTCAGTCATATTTTTATTCCAACTCAACCATTTGCTTATTAAATAAGGTGAGAAAAGTGAAAAATATTGAACTCCTGCCGTAAAGGGCATATCCGGTGATGAAAGCTACACTAATATTGTTTCCATCTTGTTGCAATTAAAGAGAACACACGGTGGGAATGAGAACATTGTGACATATAAAAATGTACTTTGCTCTCATGTGTTGATGAATAAGAAATCTTTATAGAAGATCACACTATGTTTCCTTCATATTTGCATCATACTTGATAGGTTTGCTAAACCCTGTAATGTGTACCTAACTAATATAAGAAAATACTGCTGAAAACCATAAGCTGTATCTTGAGGAGCGCAGATAGCAACATAAAAAACAATCAAAGTATGATTGATAGGGTGATTTTCTTTCGTGGATTCTTGTTTTATAACAGATCTGAAAGAGCTCTAATTGTACAGAAATGGCGTGAAATTGCCTGATGAGGAAGGCACTTGTTGAACCTATAGTTGTGTTTTCTTTACTATTATCTTGTGTTAGTTGGCTCTCAAATATATAATCACCTTGAAATAAATCATATAAATAGGCAAAGGATAATTATTAACAAGAGATAAAAAGCAGAATGGTGACAATAAACATACCTATTACTCATAGACTTGGATGAAGTGAACGACAGTATTGCTTTGACTCAATAACCCCACAGAAAGTCGCCAAGATAAGCCTAAATAAGGCTAAAAAAAGTAGTCCATTGAATTGAAAAAGCAGTGAAATAGGTTGTACCAAATGCTGTTTAGAACGACAAATGTAGAAAGAAAGGAGAAATAATATAAATGTTGCCACCCCATAATTGGGAAGAAATGGTGATAATTCCATAGAGATGGCCATTGCAAAATGCTTATCCGGTGAACTTGGTATTGATTGCGTATAAATGAGTATAATATCTTTTCTTTTAATGGACTTAAAGAGATAGGGTCTAATCAAATGCGATATAGATTGTCTCATAAAAGTCATCCTAAATCTATTAGAAAACTGGTAGTAGTAAAGAAAAACTCACATCTCATTTTAACTTCTGTTGTTTGCTTTTTTGATGAGCGATAAGCCTACAGAAAGCAAACAAATATATACAAGAAGGAAAAGGAATTAAACCAGGTAAATAAACCATTTAGCATATCAGTTTTCCTTGTAATCAATAACTCTTTTAGATGTAGTTGACTTGTGAAGTTACAAAAGAATTCGATATACTTTAAATAGTTCGTTTAATCTTTGTAGATTCTTTATCATTTAGTTAACAATTTGCAGTTTGTCTTTCGAAAAGCAGATGAGTTGTTCTAATATTGTC
>BNJU01005097.1_pt1 | contig 66276 bp, 104 predicted proteins | sample 8539281 | NCBI WGS metagenome assembly BNJU01 (sample SAMD00202456, study PRJDB9452) | human saliva metagenome | isolation source: human saliva | place: Japan
GAAGTTACGTATTGCTTTAATAGGACTGCCTTTCACAGTATAGTTAGTTATTGTGTATACTCAAAAAGAAATCAGCCCTAATCCATTTGCTAAATCAACCCTGGTTCTTCTATAAAGGTATCCTTGTTCTGGTAAATACACCTTGATATCATTCTGTTTATCGAAAAATTCCTTTTAATTTCAAACCAAAAGCCAGAACGGTATCCTTTTTCAAAATGTCCGGCTGTCACCACTGAAGGTACCTGCATCTTTTTCCGCCATGACCTAAGTCAATTACTAATATCTTTATTATATACATCTTTGGCTTTTGAGAGAAATATAATAATTATCATCATCTTCAAATAGTTCAGAATATATAACTTATTAAAAGTAGAGGCTAACCTTGTAAAAGATGTATTTTCATTTAATATTTTAATATTTATGATAGGATCATCGCTACTTGTTGCTTTTCACCGCCACTTTTCAACTTTTCATAAGCTTCTTTGTCTTTTTCAGATACCTCAGATTTATTTAAAAATGTATCCAGATAAGGCGAAATATCATTTTTCAGTGTTCACCATTAAATTTCTTGATTTGAAATATCTTTTAACTGAAGAAGAATTATAAAAATTTTTGATTTTATGCGTCCAGATATACGGTTCTATAATTATGATCATCTGTAATTACTGCAAGCTGATTTTCTTTTATCCTGTTTTGTATAACTTCATAACTATCGTGCATTTTATCCCCTATCAAATACAAAATTTGACTGAACCATCTCAAAAAGCTGTCTAGTTGCAGCAGCTTTATGAGTCTCAAGATAATTGCCAGGTATGGTTACATGCAGCTTTTAACAGAACTGTTCCAAAGAGTTATTCTTTCAACCTTCTGTCCCGAAAATAGGAGGGAAACAAACAGAGCCACTGTCATAAATGAAAACACTGGCTGCCGTTATTTTCCTAAGCTCTTTTACCATTTGAGTTCATTTCAAATTACTCCAAAACATTTAGGCTGAATTTTAAAATTGCTAATAATAACCAACACATCTATTATACAGCAATAATATAGTTTTTCAAGTAAAAATGATAATAAGTTAATCAGTCATGTCTTGAGGTTTTGCTCTCGATATGAGTAAAATATGTCTTCATCATACCGTTATATATCTTTCTATTTTTATCCTTTTCTTCAAAATATTTGGACATCTTCAAAGCCTGTAATAATGTAATATGACCATTCATCAAGTTTTGAGCCTTCCCCATTTCTTTATAAAGTTCCAGGCATAGTGTCTTTTTCCTCAAAGTCTTCGCCATATGGCAAGTTGGTAATAATAAAGCCATACTTTTTTGCACTGCTTATATCTCTCATATCTCTGCTGAAAATGAATATTTCCCTCAAGTCCTGTAAGCAAAAGATTGCCTCTTGCGGCATCAAGGGCTGAAGAATCAAGATCATAACCACGGATAGAAAGTTTGGTTTCTCTGTCTATAAGATTCTCTGCCTCTTTTATCTTCCTTAAATAGGCTTTTAGGCAGGATATTATCCCAAGTCATGGCCTGGAACTCTCTTTTTATGCCTGGTGCAATATTAAGTCCTATCATAGCTGCTTCAATAGGGTATGAGTGCCGCTCACAGAAAGGATCATTAGAAGCCTGTCTTTCTCCATGGAGTAGGCTGATGCATGCATGCAATGTTTCTGTGATAGAGCTTACGGTAGTTTCTATATCCTCTCTTGTGAAGAGACTCTCCGAGTATCAAGTCCAACAGTAACTCTCATCTTTTAAAATTGTAATTCTAATTGATATTCACTCCATCTTCGTGAAATCTAAGAAGATTATATTTGCCGGATAACCTGTCAACTATAGTCTTTTACTATTCTTTTGAATGTCAGAGGAGAAAGAGCTTCTGCTCTTATTGAAGATGCCTTTTTCACCCAAAACTTACCATCTTTTAGGTGTGAAATTCTCCAGGAAGTGCCTTGGTCTTTTCAAAAGAGTTCATCAAAGCAAAACAGCCTTGAAACTGCCAACCTTAAGCATCACTCTTTCAGTGGTTCTAAGAATACATTACATCTTGCAATAGCTTCTGCACTGCCCTATAAATATGAAACCCTTCCATCAACAACTTCAGTCACCTCATAACCAAGGTTTATAATTTCTCTTTTTATACCTGCCTCTAAAACCAAAGTGGCAGGGTGCAAATAACTCAAATCTTTAATCAAGGAAACCTCCAAAATCTAATTATTAACTCCAGGTTTTTCAGCAAGTGTAACGGTAATCATGCTTTATATATTCACCATTTTCATATCTGTAAAATGTTACCTTAACTTTTATCATCTTTCCGCTTACCTAAAATTATAGAGTTAATAGCGTCTGATTTCAGGTCTCATTATCATTTAGTGCTACATTATATCCCCTTTAAGAGGCCTGCCCTTTTTGCACCTCCTTTTTCGGCTACATCTGAAATATATAGTCCATAAGGCATATTGAAGCTTCATGCAAGCATCATTCATTTCTATAATATATTCCCATAACCTCTCTCTTTATCAGTAAGATTTTTAGAGTTTAAGTTCACTTTATAAGAGGTTTTACAGTAGCCATAGATAGCATAGCCCCATACCTTCTACAGCTCTATCTGAAAATTTTGCTGAATTAATACCGACTACTTCTCCATTGAGATTTAAAAGTGCTCCACCTGAATTTCCGGGATTAATAGCGGCATCTGTCTGAATGAGTTTCATTGTAATATCATTAACTGTGACTACCCTGTCTTTTGACCTATATATCCGACAGTCAGAGACTGTCCATAGCCTAGGGCATTTCCTATAGCCATAGCCATCTGTCCTACTTTTAACTTATTAGAATCCCCTATTTTAGCCACTTTTACCTTATCTATAGTTTTCTTATTAAGATCGGAAAGCCTTACTTCTATAAAGGCTAAGTCTGTATAGGCTGCTCTTCCTTTAATTTTACCTTTGCTGTGCTTCCATCAAAAAGCTACTGCTAAAATGTGTGGCGCCATCAATTACATGATTGTTGGTAATTATAAATAGGCTTTTTGGCGTCTTTATCAACAATCACCCCGAACCCATATCCTTAGTTTTCTTGTTTGTCTTCCAAACCAGCTCTATAATACTCTCTTCACCCTCTGTAGTTATAGCTACAAGAGATGGCATAGCTGCATCGACTACATCAGATAAATCAGCAGTTCCTCTTCTGCCAGTTTTGAATAAGTACCGGTACTGGGGAGTTTTACGCTTTTGTTTCAGGTAAATTTTTATTAGAGCCGCTGCTGTTGTCAGAATGATCACCTTGTCCGTTAAGTCCATCTGTGGTCAACTGTTCTGCTTTGTAAGTGCATTAAAGCCGGTTATGCCAAAACCCTATCATTCCCGCAATTATCATACAGAAAATCAGCACAAGTACTAATAATGCCTTATTTGTACCATTATTTTTTGTCTCTCATCCATGTTTTTATCCCTTTTCTTCGTATAAGAACGAGTAAGTGCTTTAACTTTTTAGTTTTCCATATGCACACCATAATTGTGAATATTTTATCATATTATTGTGAATTCTTTGTGTCTGTAGAAAATTATATAAAAATGTACTATAATAATAGCATTAACTATTAGGAGTACCATAGATGATTAGAGAAAACCAAAAAGTACTTAACAGAGTTTATATAATCTGTGATATGCTTATAACAATTTTATCTTTTGTATATGCCTGGCTTATAAAATTTGAAATATTTCCACCTGAACATGACAATGTGGTGGCTACGCTTATACACTACGATGAAGTTTTTAATATATCTGCTGCCTATATTTATTCATATATCTGGCTTTCGGAGTTTATTCTCCCATGCGTCAAATCAGCTAAGATTTGAAATGTGGAATTTTTAAAAGGCAAATACGATAGCTGTTATTACATTTCGGTTTTGCTTTACATATTAAAGGAAAGTAGATATTTCGCGTTCTTTTATACTGATATTTTATGGGGTAAATGTTTTTGGATGGACATTCGTTTCTTCTTGAGCTACTTTGATCTTGCAAAGAGAAAGGATTTAATCAAAAGCATGCTGATAGTGGCTATAGTTCAGCAGCAGTTATATAGATAGATGATATCAAATCCACAATGGGATATAGGATGTTGTGATCCTGGATGATGGTAAAGCAAGAGGTTCAGAATACAGAAACATAAAAGGTTTTGAGTCTATTTCAGAACTTGAAGCTATGTGCAGTGCCATAATTTAGACGAAATAGCCATTACTTTTAGGCTTTAAAGATTATAACTAAATTCGAACGATAGTTGCTGTATGTGAGAAAAAGCGGTGTACACACACAGTTTGTGCGGATTATAATAATGTAATTCCCAACTACTGCATACTAGAGGATATTGATGGATTACCTGTAATCAATATTAGAATATGTACCTCTTAGCAATTCGTTTTAATAAATTTATTGACGTATCAGTGGGATTTATTTGGCGCAGTATGTATGCTGCTGGTTGGTATTCTATTCTATGCTGATAGTCAGCATACTAATTAAAACTTACATCACCAGGGCTCTGATTTTTAAACAAATCAGAGTAGGACTTCACAATAAAGAATTCATATGTATAAATTCCGTTCTATGAAACTTCAGGATGCCGGTGCAGAGAAAAGGCCTGGACTACTAAAAATGATCGAGGGTAACCAAGATAGGTGGTTTCATAAGAAAAACCAGTATGAAATCTCCTACAGGTGTTTTTAATGTGAAAGGTGATATGAGTTTAGTGGGTCCAAGACCCTGAGCGCCCTTTCTTTTGTAGAAAAATTTCAGAAGAAAGTACCTCGTTACAATGTACATCAGGTAGACCGGGTATAACCGGTTGGGCTCAGGTAAATGGATTTTCAGGAGGAGATACCTCCATTAGAAAGAGAATAGACTGTGACCTGTATTACATAGAGTGGTCACTTGGACTTGATTTTAAGATACTCCTTACTTTCAAAGGGTTTTTGAATAAAAATGCTTTATTATTTAATTATTCTCAGTACGTAAGAAGGTGCTGTTGCCAGGGAATATAGTAAAAGCATCTACTAGTCTACAATTGTCATAAACTCTTTTGGCTGGGTTGCCATCCTAACCACTTTATAATATACAAATTCTCTTCTAAGTAATTTGATTTTTCCTTTCACCCCTGACAACAGGTCTTTAGGATATAATATCTCCAAGTTCTTTCCTTCTGGTTCGTTAATGCCTCGGCAGGTCTTTATTATAGTCAAATAAAATCCTCTTCCATTCATCCAAAATCCACTATGTCATCAGCAAAGAAGTACAGGTCTGTCTAGAGACACAGTAATCGAAAAATCAATGAAAGAATAATCATGTTATACAGCCATCGACAAGCCATCAGTTCATTCAAATCTGAATAATCTGACATTTACAACTCTATCTAAGAAATATTTTCTTTAGCAGCTCCATCTTACAAAGAGGATGAAGTCTTAATATTATTGAGTCATCATCCAGCTTTTAGATAATACTTTATATGATATATGAAGTTTAGGATTATTCACCTCATCATCTTGAAAAGTAGGGAGCATATAAGATTATACCACTTGAAATCAATATTATATGCCATTGATATTTATTTCTTTAATACTTTTGTTTGTGCAGATTTATCATTATCATTTATAAATCTTTAAGAGCCAGTCAGTTCTGGCAGTCCTGTTGCGTAAACAGTTCCTATCAATGCCAAAAGCACCGGCATGCTCTTCTACAAGTAAATCAGAAGATTAAAAAAGATAGTCTATACGCTGTTTATCTTTTTTCAAGCAGCTTTAAAGCCTGCTGTATTACTGTCCTGACCAAATGATACTGCCTGTTCCATCTTAGCAGCTGTAGTACTTGCAGTTTGCTCTTCGTATTTTAAGAATACGACATCGGCCAATGCATTATCCATAGAGTATCTCTGCTCTGCTCATACTGAAGGGTATCACAAAGAGGAGATGGAAAAAGCTTTCCTCTCCTCCTTAGCCATATAATAAAAATTGATATTTACCTTTTTTGCTCATATAACTGGTCAAAAGCCTTAATATTTCCACTTTCAGAGGCGTCATCTATGTCATTACTGAGAATACAAGCCCTCTTTTAATGGGAAAAACGAGACCCAATCTATGGTTTAGCGCAAACAAGGCATAGATCAGTTCTTTTTATATTCATAAAGTTAATCACACCCTAAATATTTGAGTATAAATTTATCCTGTTTTTATAGAATACAAAGAGTCCTATTATCACACTTGAAAGTGCAATTGTAACAGAATAATACAAACTCCATTTATCGATAGGGCTGCATAAATAGCATTTCTAAAATTATTTTATAGCAAGCATAAACAGGATTATACTGAATTATCATCCATAGCCATCTTAATAACCTTTTCAGGATTGTAGAATAGTAGCCGAAGAATACATTATCAGCATAAGCATGACTTCTCAAAGATACTCCAAATCCCTAAGAAAAACTGCCATAGTCGCAAGTACCATTCCTATGCCACTATAGTCATAAATAGTGTTACAAGAGGAATTAGCTGCAAATATATGTTTTGGTCGGATACACTCCAAAACAGTGAAACCATAACCAAGACAGAGTGAAACCAAAAATATCAGGTAGTTTGCTATAATTGAGAAATGGGTATATGTATTTAGGAACATATACTTTTTCAATTATTGAGCATTACTCCCTTATGGACTTGCAGGCGGCCTTTTGGTGCCAAGAGAAGAAACTGTAAAAGCCTGCCTGAAAGTACATAGATAGAAAGATCTGTCGCTTTTTGCCATAAACCCCTGAAAAACAATGGTAAGAATCTATCATTGTTAAAAGCGGTTCAAGTAGGGTCAGAAAGTATGCCCAGATAGGAACGTCCTTATTTTAGTTTAATATCCTTCTTCACAGAGTTCAAATATTAAAAATCTGAACTTTTTAAAATTCTTTTATTACATTTGATAAAACTTTTCATCTAATCCTGCCTCATTGTTTTTATTCTGCTATCTGATGTTTTTTCATCATTTTTATCAGATTCACTATTGTGCCTTTCATCATTCATATTTCTCACGTTTTCACCGCAGAAGCAGTGGGAAATATCATATAGCACTTTCAGAAACTGTAGAATCTGAATTACCAACATCCGGAAACTCTCACTGTAACTGCTTTATTACTTTTCGACTTTACGCCATCATCTCTTAAATTTCCACAACATAAGAATAGTCTCCCACTTCTCTAATGTTAGATAAGTCAATATATGGTTCAATATCTGTCAATATTTTCTTTAGCTTATCGGATAAGCCGGTATAGTGTAACAGCTAATTTTTCAGAACCGGTAAATTCATAGTTAAAACTGTCAGATTTATTATTTAGCTGATATCAGAAGGAAGTATCTCAAATTCTATAGATCAAGCAGACTATATTACACTTTAGCATAATAACCCAGCATCTTTGTCAGCAGATATATATGCTCTTCTATATAATCAGAGAGATTGATGAAGCTTCACATCCGTACCTTTTTCCCTTCATATTTAGTGGCATAGTTATTGCAGTTAATTTTGAGCAATTTATCAGCTCTTACCGTAACCGTCTTAGGTTTCATAATCAATGTCTTGTACTGAATAACCTTATACGGCTCACATGTGATCTACAAACGATAAAACGGTCTTTGTTCCATATACATTGACGCAATACTTACAGGATTATCAGAAAGTCATACTTCCTGTAGTAATCTCACTTTCCATCTGAATCATAGGCTATTGGGTGCCATCTAAATTAAAGGCGCATCGCCCGTCAATATCGCTTTACCTTAACTACAGATATCAACGATGTCTACCTCGGCTCAACCGTAATAAGATTGGGGCTGCAATACTCTGACATAATACCGGACTTTAGCCTCACGGATCTACAGTTACAGAGAATTGCTTGTGACAAGGTCCTAACAGCAACGAAGCTTTGGCACTTTCACTATAGTTATTTCGACATTATCAGACTTGGTACAAACTACATCAATATTGGCATGATAGAGTAGGTGATAATTTGGACACATCGGCAGTAGTTTAAAATCGATAGCTTGAGGTTCTTGATCAAGACTTGCATTGCCTTTTACTCTTATAGTGATAGTATCACCTCTATAACTCATACACTTTTACCGGAAGAAGCTATAGAGTCACCATTTATAATATCTACTCTAATGTAAGTTTGGTAGTTGCCACAGGATCGTAGGTATACTAACTAAAATCCATATAATTCAGCTATAACTACAGAGCAAGCTTAAGTACTATATTTGCAGTAAACGACTCTTTCATAACAATCATCTCCATCCTGTCTATTGCAGAAACAGATGTTTTAACCTTCTGCCATTTTAATTTTGTTTCATTAGCAAAAGGATCTAATTTTTGGAAATTTAACCAGTTCAGATTTAGTTTTCTATCATTCTTTCTGACATTTTCCATCTTGGCCAGCGGAAACCTGACCTGTCTTCTTCAGAAACTACAATTGTCAAGCCTGTCTGTTAGCCCTCTACTGACTGCTCGCAGCCTATGCCTGGTTCCAAGTTCTTGCTAAGCGACATGTTGGCAGAGCAGCGGCAGATAACAGGTCTGCAGATACTATCCTGTCACCCTTCATAATTAACCGCTCCGTCATAGAAGGGCGTATTATGTTCAAAAGATATTGATGAGCAACTGGCTGCTAACCAGTGCATCAACCGGTATGCCACTTTTTCTCATACTCAATAAGACTGGAATTTTTCAATTACAACAAGTGCTCCGGTTTTATTTCTTGCAAGTTCAAAAGAAGCTTTTGATAAGTTCTTCTATCGTCCTGTCAGAAAACCTATTGTTATCATCAGACTCCAGACAAACTAATAAATTTTGGAAACAGGTTTCTTCTACCCAAGATCCTCAAGCGCTCTTCAAGCTCCGGCTGAAAAATAATAACTAAAGGCAATAATACTTACACTCAGTGTGTTTCTGATTATCCACAAATCACATCAAACTGCATTATTGCGGCAAACATAGAAAAGACAAGCAATACTAACAAGCCCTTAAACAAAGTCCAAGCTCTGGTGTATTTTATCCATTTTATAATATTATAAATTATAAAGGCTAAAATAAGTATTTCTAATACATCCGTCAATTTAAAATGCCGGTAAGGTAAGCCAGGTAAAATAATCACTAATTGTTTCTGTATTGTTTCCATTTAACACTTATTCCTTCTCTGCGTCTTCATTACCATTAATTTAAAAATATTGAGATCGGGGATGTAACTGAAAGTTTGGTACTGCTGTTACATAAAAATAATCATCATCATCAAACTGCACAAATGCTCAACGGAGCTATAGTCTAAGAGTAATTAAAGAATTGTACTGCATAGAGCCAATCCTCCAGACAATAGTTCCTAAAAACCCACAGAACATCAATCTTTATTTCAAATACTCAGTCCGCAACTATCATTTAGAAATTAAAATTAGCTATCATTCCGACTATTATCCTCAAAACATATGCATTGGAGACAGCAAAGCCGTCTGCATATGTAGGTAGCTGAAAAATACACCTATTGCAGCAGCTATCATCAGTATCATCAAGTTTATTTTTCAAGTTTAAAAGATTTATGACAAAACATAGGTCTAGAAGATTATCTTCTATCTGCAACTGCCTGCAAGACATTTTGACAGCTTCGTAATAATATTGAAAAAGTGTTGAAACCAAAATTCCCGGTATAATAGTAAATATTGAAATAGGACTCCGAGTAAGTCCTACAGCCATTGGTGTAAGAGCTTCCAGGTGGAAAAATGAAAGTACCGGTACTGCGATGACAAAGCGCACACTATATCCGGGGCAAATCTAATTAACATAAAAATAAAAGTATAGCAATATTAATATATAAATATAAAATGACAGAAACATTGAAGCAGAGAATATATATGATAATCATCAAGTGCAAAAATAGATCTGACAGATAAACTATAACTACATCTGTATGTGATTTCTCAATCATAACCTAAATTTCCATTTATTAGAGGCCGATAGAATGTAATGAAGGCTGCAAGAAACCTGAAAATTAGTTATCGCAGAATTATATTTTGTAACTACATTCTTAATACTGTCTCTTGATCAAAAGCAGCTGAATCATTTAATGTCCTCCTCTGACTCCTCATCGCATATATGCGTTCAGCTTTAACAATAATTTGTTATATTTTTGCAAATTTTTCTTGTTTGTAATGTAGCTATATAGCGAGATATAAAAATGTAAATACCAAATATATTACCATAACAATCAGGTAAGCGCCCTAAAACTTTTGCAGCCGAGTGTTTTGTAATCAAGACTTGTAGCGTTTTTTAATGAGGTACTCAAGATTGTATAAAACAATCAAGTATCAAAAATCAAGGCATATCCAACTGTGACACTTGCACCTGTTTTTAATAAAGCCCATCTTATGATGATCAGATCTAAAAAAGCTAATGTCGCTCAGTACAGCCTTACCTGATTTTGACTTTTTCAAATATTGCCATTTTAGACATTAAGCCTACTTTATCTTTAACTATCATATATTACCTCTGTATTATTATTTTTTCATCAATTTATTTTGATAAAGTTCTGCTATTTCCTCAGAAGTTCCGTAAGCTGCAAGATGTCCCTTCTCTAAAAAGAATAGCTTTATTACAAAGATCCAGTACCTGTTCAATTGAATGAGATACAAAAAGTACTGCAACATCGTTCTCAATCATAGACTTAATTTTATTAGTACTCTAAATTTTGCATCTCCTACAGAAAGTACCTCATCTAGAATCAATATATCAGGGTTCAACTATCGTTGCAATTGCAAAACCAAGTCGGGATTTCATGCTGAAGAATAGTTTTTAACAGGTACATTTATAAAAGTCTCCAAGTTCTGAAAAATCCACAATTTCTTGATATTTTTCATTTAAGAAATGCTTTGGAGTGGCCTAACATTGCTCCATAAAGATATATGTTTTCAGCCCCTGTATACTGTTTATTAAATCCAGCACCAAGTTCAACAAAGGTGCAATATTCCTGATATCTTCACTCTTCCTTCTGTTGGCTTTAATACTCCCGGAAATAACCTTTAGAAGTGTGCTTTTGCCGGCTCCATTGAGACCGACCAAACCTACCCTGTCTCCTTTTTGATCTTAGGAAATATCTTTTTAATGCCCAGAACTCTTTGTAATTAAGCTGCTTTTTAACAATTTAATTACATAGTCTTTAAGATCATCAACTTTTTCGGAACTCATATTAAATTTCATTCCTGCTTTTTCAACTTCAATTGCGTATTTGCCCATTATCCATCCTTTATCCAAAAATATATAAAGAAATTTGGAAATATGTAATCTAAAAAGATTATTTTACCACTATTTTTAATCAGGTATCAAGCTACCTGACAAGTTCTCTTATTTTTATTCCTTCAGGGAGTGATGTGCAAGTCCTCCTCTTGCGGTTTCCTTAAATCTGGAATTAAGGCTGTCTCCTACATCCTTCATAGCATCTATAATTTGGTCAGGCGGTATTCTCACTGTTATACCTGCCAGAGCTACATCAGCTGCAGAACCAGGCATTTACAGCACCTATTACATTTCTTTTTACACGGGGAACTTCAACAAGTCCGTCACCGGATCGCGAGACAAGTCCTAAAAGATTTTTGAATAGCCATGCCAGCAGCTGTTATCATCTGCATTGAGAGCCTCCTTTTAGATATACAAGGGCAGCGGCTCCCATTGCGGCAGCGGTACCCATTTCAGCCTGACACCCACCTTCTGCACCTGAAATTGAAGCTCTCTTTGCAACCTTCACCTATACCGGCTGCAACGAAAAAGGGACTCTACCATCTCGTCATCAGAAATCTTATATTCATCATAAAATGGAACTAAAACAGCAGGGAGTACTCCACAGGAACCGGCAGTAGGGGCTGCCACTATTCTCTTCATGCAGGCATTGGACTCAGAAGTTTCTATAGCTGCCTGTATAACTCTGCCCATATAATCACCGCAGATAGTAGTATGAGTTTCCCTGTGGGTCTGAAAGTTAAACCCGTCTCCTCCTACAAGTCCACTCCTTGACTTGAGTTTGGATCATAATTTCTTGCTCCATAATATTGCCTGCCACTATGATTGTTCATCTTACTGACTTCTTCTTCCACTGTAATATCAGCGTCAGCGACATCTTCTCTTATAATTAAGTCGGGAAAAGAAATATTTTCATTTTCACAGACTGATACAATTTCCTCTAAAGAATCATACATAGGTAACTCTAGCACTCCTTTCAGGTTTTCAACCTCTTTAATAAGTTCAGGTGACATTTTTGATCCATTTCAACTATCATTACGGCAGTACCGCCCTTTGTTACGATAAAAGCTGCATATTGGCTATGTAAAACCACTTCTTGACAGAGTCCAGTAACAGCGGCTACATCTCGGTTCATCAATATTATTAACTATAAAGTGTAGGGTAGAAGCACCTGAAAATTTACCTCAATTCCATCTATCTTATTTGCTTTAATTCGTCCACCGCCTATAGAGGCAGCCTGTACACATACCTGTCTGCCTTTTTCACCAATAGCAGTAATTATTGCAGTGTTTGGATGGGCATCCTTGACTTCATTATGCTTAATTTCAAAATCAAGCCCAAAACCTCCGGCTAATTCAAAAACTATCAGGTATTCTCATATCATCGGTTCAAAACCTAAAGCCCGCAACAATTGCTTTATCTGTTCCATGACCCCTTACCGGTAGCTGCAAATGAACCCGAAGTATAATTTCAGCCTTAATAGGCTTTTCGCCTAAAAGTTTTGCTGTAATAAGACCTATCCTACACGAGCGCCTGCTGTATGTGAGCTTGATGGACCTACCATAATAGGGTCCAGTATTTCAAAAACGCTCAAATTACTCCTCCTTTAAGAACTCGAAAGGTTCTTCATCTTTAATAAGTGCATTAGCATATATGCTGTCATAATTGCTGTCTTTTTCCTCTTTTAATATCCTTTTCAACCTCAGATTTATCAGCTAAAATCACCTCAATTTCTTCACTGTCTTCCTGATGTTCATTACAGGCGCTCCTCGCTAATATCCAAATACAGTAGAACAAGTTCATCTGTCATACCAATTGTAGTAAAGAATGGTCTGTCTATAGCCATCAGGTGCAGGGAGCAGCGGGATAAATTCCATTCCTGTTTCTTCAAAGATTTTCCCTGGAGGCTGCTTCTCTAAAATCTTCCCTTCTTCCACAAAAGCCTGCCGGAAATTCATAAATATAATCATTGATAGGATATCTGTATTGTCTAATAAGCACTACCTTATCCTTATTTTTTCACGGCAAGTGCATAAATGATAACACCCATCAGGATTATTCTTCCTGTAGTGATTTTTAAGCTGTCTATGTCTTTTTGCCTTGAAGCAACAAAATACTTGCCTTTTCTACCTGATTTATGAATATTATCAAGTTCATAAATATTTAAGAACCTGTTATCCGTCTGTGTTTTTATGTTGGTAATCTTTCCCATAGCGGCTCTCCTATAATTTATCTCATTATTATACTATTTATTTTTAGTATAAGCAGTAACAGAATATGTCATATAGTGCTAGCCATCATTTATATTATAACATTTTTTCTTTACAAACAGAAAAGAGCAGTACCAAAAGGCACTGCCTAAAATTAAAATTATTTTACATATAATCAACAACATTTACGCAACGGCTAAGAAGGCCAACCTCTTCTTTATTTCCCTTTACAGACTGTGACGCAGCAACAATAGGAAGCCACTTCTGGACATACTGCTTGGCTGTATCAGTTCTTTCACAGAAAGATTGAGATACTTATCAGCAAAGCTCTTCTCTTCCACTTAAGTAGAAAAGTAAGTAGGTTCTTGCAACATCTGCAGAAGCATTACCCTGGGTTGCGTGTGCCCAGTCAACTATGTAAACATCATCATTAGCAGTAATGATAATATTACTTGGGTTGAAATCGCCATGGCAGAGCTTGTCATGACGCTTCATAGCATCAAGTCTTGAATGTAAATCATATCTGGTTGTAGCATCGAAGCTGGAATCTGTAATTTTCTTATAAAACTTATCGTACTGTCTATTAAGCATAGGAGCTTTTCTTGAGTGTACATCAGCCTGTATAGCTATAAATCTGTCAAGAAATTCATCCATCTTTTCAGGATGTTCATTCATTATCTGCTCAAAAGTCTTACCTTCGATATAATCAGAGTACAATGGCAGTTTTTCCATCAATTTCAGTAACTCCTCATAATTTGGGTATATTAAGACCTGTTTCCATAACTCTTGCCTGGTTAAGAGCCTCATTGAGAATGTCAGCCATTGAATACTGAGCATCAAACAACTTAATTACCTATGTACCATCTCTGTAAACTGTTTTTGCCAGGACGCTTTACAGAATATTTTCAACTTTCATATCAAACCTCCCATTTACATTAAACTGTTTTCGTTGTTATTACCATAGTAAGCATTGAGATACATCTGCTTCATTTCACTTATAAGTGGATATCTTGGGTTGCAGCCTGTGCACTGATCATCAAATGCTTTCTCCGTCATATCATCAAGAGTAGCAAAGGAAATCTTCTTCCTTAATTCCGTAATCCTTGATACTTCTCTTAATGCCAATCTTAACCTGAGTTCTCTGATGCCTGCAATAAGTTTCTCCAACACTGTCAGCATCATTTTGCCTTTGAAACCAAAAACTTCTGCAACTTCTGCATACTTCCTCTGAGTCTTTGGATACTGATACTGTGGGAAGGTTCCCATCTTTGTAGGTACTTCTGAAGCGTTGAAAGCGGATAACCTGCTCCATCATAAGTGCATTTGCTATACCGTGTGGTATAGTGATGGAAAGCACCGAGTTTATGTGCCATAGAGTGCATTATGCCAAGAAAGCATTTGCAAACGCCATACCTGCCATACAAGCAGCATGACCAACCTTTCTCCTTGCCTCCCAGGATCATTTGGTCCATTATCGTAAGCCCTTGGAAGATACTCAAACAACATCTGTAAAGACTGTTTTTGCAATACCGTCTGTAAAGTCTGTTGCCACTAACTGATGCAAGTGCCTCAAGGTTATGTGAAACAGCATCTATACACGCAAGATGAAGTAAGTCCTTTAGGAGCATTCATCATCATATCAGCATCTATGATAGCCATGTTTTGGAAGAAGTTCATAATCTGCGAGAGGATACTTATTTCCGGTAACTTCATCAGTAATAACCGCAAAAGGGTAACCTCTGAACCTGTACCTGCAGATGTAGGAACAGCTATAAGTAAAGCCTTCTCACCCATCTTAGGGAAGGTGTAAACTCTCTTTCTAATATCCATAAAAGCATAGCCATATCATAGAAGTCTACTTGAGGATGCTCATAGAGTACCCACATAATCTTTGCCGCATCCATGGCTGAACCACCACCAATAGCGATAATGCAGTCGGGACCGAAACTTCTCATAAGTTCTGCACCCTTTTTAGCTGAGTTAAGTGTAGGATCGGGGCGACATCAGAGAGGTCTGGTGTACTATTCCTAACTGATCTAACTTATCTGTAATTGGCTTTGTATAACCATTCTGGAAAAGGAAGGTATCTGTTACGATGAAGACTTTCTTCTTATCCATTACATCTCTTAACTCTTCAAGAGCAACAGGAAGACATCCCTTTTTGAAATAAACCTTTTTCAGGTGCTCTAAACCAAAAGCATATTTTTCTCCTCTCAGCTACATTCTTGATATTTAACAACTGCTTGATTCCAACATTTTTCAGAAACAGAGTTGCCTCCCCAAGAACCACAGCCAAGCGTAAGTGATGGGTGAGCATAAAGTTGTAGATATCACCAATACCACCCTGAGAAGCAGGTGTATTTACAAAGTACACGCAGGTCTTCATCACGCTCACCAAATTCAGCAATCTTTTCTCTTTCAGTAACAGTATTTACATAAGAAGATGTATGTCCATAACCACCGTCAGCTACAAGCCTCTCAGCCTTATCAAGTGCATCTGCAAAGTCTTTTGATTTGTACATAGCGAGTACAGGGGAAAGTTTCTCGTGAGCAAATTCCTCACTAAGCTCTACACTTGTAACCTCACCAATAAAGTATCTTTGTAGCAGGATCTGCTTTAACGCCTGCAAGTTCAGCTATAGTAGCAACTTTCTGTCCAACTATCTTAGCATTAAGAGCTCCGTTTATAATAATTGTTTTACGGACTTTTCAATCTCATCCTTCTTAAGGAAGTAGCAGCCTCTTCTCTTGAACTCAGCCTTAACTGTATCATAAATCTTTGCATCTACAATAACTGACTGCTCGGAAGCACAAATCATACCATTATCAAAGGTTTTTGAGTGAATGATTGAGTTAACTGCCATCGAGGATATCGGCAGACTCATCTATAATAGCAGGAGTGTTACCGGCACCTACGCCAAGTGCAGGTTTTTCCGATGAATAAAGCACTCTTAACCATCGCAGGGACCACCAGTTGCAAGTATACAGTCACATTCCTTCATAACTAAGTTGGTCATCTCAAGACTAGGTACATCTATCCAGTCAATGATGCCCTCAGGTGCTCCAGCTTTAACAGCAGCCTCAAGTATACGACTCTTGCAGCCTCTGCTGTACATTTTTTAGCCCTTGGGTGTGGGCTTATAATAATACCATTTCTTGTCTTAAGTGCAATAAGAGTCTTAAATATAGCGGTTGAAGTGAGGATTGGTTGTAGGAATTACTGCTGCAAGTATACCAAGAGGCTCTGCAACTCTGGTTATACCAAATTCCTTATCCTCTTCTATAACATCCACAGGTCTTAGAGTTTTATACTTGTTATAAATATATTCTGCAGCATAGTGATTTTGATAACCTTATCTTCAACTATACCCATTCCTGTTTCTTCAACAGCCATATGTGCAAGTGGAAGTCTCTGTTGGTTAGCTGCTGTAGCGGCAGCAGAAGAATATCTTATCTACCTGTTCTTGAGAGTAGGTAGCAAATTCAGCCTGTGCTGCACAGAAGTTTCTTAGAGAGCCTTCTCAAGTGATTCAACACTGTCAATGATGTTACGAGGTCTTATTTTTCCATCGAAAATCTCCCTTCAAATTACCGGATTACCGGTGGTTTTCTAACCGGATAAGAAAGCTTGTTATAACTAGCTTGTTAAAATTTTATCATTCTTTCTCCATTATGTCAATCGGTATTTCTCACAATAAAAAGCAGATTTTTAACTGCTTTCAGTTAATTTGTATATCCACCCTCCTTAATTTGATAATTCTTACTGATACAACTATACCACTAATTTTCTTTTTGCTTTCCAGTAAACGATATAAATTAAATTATTTTTCATATATTATACAAAAGAACTGCAGCTAATAAAGGAAACTACTATAAAATATTATAAAATAAGCGTTAATTATTAATATTATTTTTGTATATGTTTTCTTTTAAGGCTACAGCTGCATTTAATAACTAAATATAAGGCATATATTTAATGTTAGCTCTTGGTAATAAAGAGAATTTTTCATACTTTTATCCACAATCGTAAGAAAGATTTATTCAAAATCAAGTTCTACAGGGCGTGATCACTTCCTAAAATCTCCGAGTGAATCTTAGCATCCTTAAGCCTTTCTTTCAGAGTCATCTGATGTGATAAAATAATCAATACGCCAGCCTGTATTCTTTTTCCCTTGCCTTAAATCTATATGACCACCAAGAATACATTTTTCAATTTCAGGATAAAAATATCTGAAAGTATCAATATATCCATCATCTAAAAAGTTTTCTGTCATTTTTCTCTTTCCTCATCAGTAAAGCCTGCATTTCTATGGTTTAGTTTTTGGATTTTTAAGATCTATTTCTTTATGTTGCCACATTTAAGTCTCCACAAAGTATAACAGGCTTATCCTCTTTCAAGTTTATTTAAATAAGCCCACAGAAGTCATCTTCCCATTTCATTCTATAATCAAGACGCTCTAACTCTTGTTTTGGAGTTAGGCGTATAACGTCTAACATGATCCCTCATACTCAGCAGTGATTATCCTGCCCTCGTGATCATGTTCCTCAATTCCCATATCATATGTCACATTGACAGGCTCAATTTTAGTAAATAATCCAGTTCCGGAATATCCTTTTTTCTCAGCATAATTCAGTATTTATGATAGCCGGGTAAATCAAGATCTAACTGCCCATCGGAGAGTTTGATTTCCTGAAATCCAAAGGCATCAGCATCAATTTTATTATCCATAAAACCTTTTTGTTAAGCAGGGCTCTAAGACCATTTACATTCCAAGATATATTTCTTATATTCTTTCCTTTCATCTATTTTTACTTTAGGTATCTAATAAAAAGTCCCTGCTAACAGGGACTATTAACGTAATCGACAGCTCTTGATTCTACGAATTATGCTTACCTTTATTTGACCCGGATACTCTAGAAAAGCTTCAATCTTCTTAGACACATTACGAGCCAATAATACCATATCAGAATCTGCAACTGGTCGAACAACAACAACTCTTACTTCCCTGCCGGCCTGAATAGCCAAAGATTTCTCAACACCTTCAAATTCATTAGCTATGTCCTCAAGTTCTTTAAAGCCTGTTGGTACTATGTTTCGAGAGTCTCTCTTCTTGCTCCGGGACGAGCTGCTGAAATAGCATCTGCAGCCTGCACAAGACAAGATATTAAATTAGTAGGTTCAACATCACCATGGTGTGACTCTACAGCATTTATAACTGTGGCGCGATTCTTTTGATATTTCTTACATAACTCAACACCAATCTGAACATAGAGAGCCTTCTTGTTCTCTATCAACTGATTTACCAATATCATCGAAGACAGTCCTGCTCTTTTGGCAAGTTTACATCACAACCACATTCAGCAGCCAAAATACCAGATAATTGTGCCACCTCAACAGAATGCCTAAGTACATTTTTGACCATAACTGGTTCTAAACTTCATTCTGCCAGAAGTTTTATAAGTTCCGGATGAATTCCATGAATTCCACATTCAAGTGCCGCAGCTTCTCCCTCTTCTCTTATCTGAACTTCTACTTCTTTCTGAGCTTTTTCAACCATCTCTTCAATTCTGGCAGGATGAAATTCTTCCATCAGCAATGAGTTTCTCAAGTGCAATTCGTGCAACTTCTCTTCTTACAGGATCAAAACCAGAAAAGCACAACCGCCTCAGGAGTATCATCAATTATAAGATCTCACACCGGTAGAGGTTTCAAAGAGTTCTTATATTACGTCCCTCTCTCTCCGATAATCCTGCCTTTCATCTCGTCATTAGGGAAGCTGAACAGCAGAAATTGTAGCTTCTGCAATATGATCAGCAGCACAACGTTGAATAGCAGTAATAACTATTTCCTTAGCCTTTTTGTCAGCTTCTTCTTTGGCTCGAGTTCTCGAGTTCCTTAATCATAACTGCCATTTCATCTTTACATCTTCTTCAACTGTCTTTTCGAATATGATCTTTTTGCTTGTTCGAGTCGTCCCGATATCCTTTCAAGCTGCAAGCTGTTTAGAATGAAGTTCTTCAGCAGCCTTTTTATCATTATCCAACTCTAATTCACGCTCGTTAAGTTTAACTTCTCTTTTTTCAAGAGCTTCGCTTTTTCTATCTGTTGCTTCTTCTTTGGATAAAACACGTTTTTCGTACTTTTGTAATTCTGCTCTTCTCTCCTTACTTTCTCTTTCAAACTCATTCTTAGCTTTCAGAGCTTCCTCTTTGGCTTCGAGCAAGGACTCTCACGTTTCTTAGTCTCAGCTTCTAAATTAGCTTTCTCTATAATATCCCTGGCTCTTTCTTCTGCAGTTCCAACCTTAGCTTCATAATTTTTAACACGATTAGAAATTGCAATCTTCCAAACAGTAGGAGCAGTAACTGCAGCAGTAATTACGACAGCAATAACTGTAACGGTAATTGGTTCCACCGGCACCTCCTTATTTAATTTTCATTGTACAATAAATCTATGCTAAATATCATTATATGATGTGAATGTCAAATACAATTGACATTCATTGATACAGAAGTGTTATAGCTGCTTCTGACATTCTCCAAAAATACTCACAATCCACTAATTTTTAAAATATGGATATTTGCTGATATTTTTGCGTATAAAAAGTAATAAATTCTTTTTGCAAATCATGTTTGCATCTAATTATATACATCTAATACTTGTATCATTGCATAATTCAACCTATACGCACTAACAGTTAAATTTTATGCACTGTTTGGATAAAAGATCAGTATTTGAGATGTAATCATTAGCTCTGAACGAATTGATTCAGGACTAAATCCCTTTCTATAAAAGATAGGCACTAAATATTTTAACCTTATCAAGTTCTTCAATATTTTTAACTTTCTTTTTAGTAAATTGCAGACTAGCCTCTTCATCACGGAGTTTGACACTTCCTTTTGCTCCAAAACTCCATATCCTTTATCTAAGCCAATTACGGCTTATGTCAAATTTTTCAAATTTTATGTAGCTATATGTGTCTATATATGATATAATGGGAGGTGGAGGTATGATACTATGAAACTTACAAAGTCTTCTTCAAAAAAATTCAACTACATACTATGTTCAAAAAGTCATATAGGATAGGTGATAAAACATCCACAAAGACAGTAGAACGCCTTGGCTCTATTGAAGAGCTAAAAGGCTCGAGCGGGTGATAAGGATCCTATTGAATGGGCAAAAGGAGTATGTTAAAAACTTACCCTTTCTGAAAAAGAATCTAGGAAAGATATCACCGTTAAGTACTCCGAAGCAGGCAGATTGATAAAAATGTCAGGAAATCTGTTAATGTGGGCTATCTTTTCCTAAAGAAGATTTACAACGAACTAAGGCTTCCTAAAGTAGTAGAGGAAATATCTGAGAAATATAAGATAACATATGACTTAGATGACATTTTTTCTTCCCTCCTTTATACAAAAATTCTTTTCACCGTCTTCAAAGGAAGCTTCGTTCCACTATGCAGAAAATTTCCTGGAGAAGAGGAACTTTGACCTTCATCAGGTTTATCGTGCTCTTGAAGTTCTTGCAAAGGAAAATGACCTGATACAAAAAACTTTATGAAAACTCCATGTCCGTTATAGAGAAATAAACATATCCTTTACTACGACTGTACTAACTTCTATTTTGAAACAGAGGAAGAAGATGGCTTTCGGAAATATGGCATCTCCAAAGAACACAGACCAAACCCTATTGTTCAGATGGGCTTGTTTATGGATGCTGACGGCATTCCACTTGCCTTCTCCATGTTTCCAGGCAACCAGAACGAACAGCCGTCTCTTGCACCTTTAGAGAAGAAGATCATATCAGATTTCGGTATCGATAAACTTGTTGTATGTACTGACTCTGGTCTCTCGTCTGCACCAAACAGGAGATTCAATGATACAAAAAAGCGAAAGTTTATCACTACGCAGTCAATTAAAAAGTTAAAAGACTTCTTAAAAGAGTTCTGCCTTTCAGATGAGGGGTGGAGAAAGACGGGAAGTAAAAAAACTTACAGAATAAGTGAGCTTGATCCTGTAGAAGACTACCATACTACCTTCTATAAAGACAGGTGGATTAATGAAGACGGCCTTGAACAGCATCTTATTATTACATTTTCTCTAAAATACCAGGCTTACCAGAGAAAAATACGAGGAAGACAGATTGAAAAAGCGAGCAGTTGTCTTGACCACCCTTCAACCCTTACAAAAAGGTCCGCAAACGATTATAAACGCCTATTATCACAGAGCATATCACAAGGCATGGGGAGATGGCAGAAAAATCCCTCATAAAGTTAGATATGAAGAAGATCGCTGAGGAAGAACTGTATGATGGCTTTTATGCTGTATGTACAAACCTTGAAGACAATGCAGAATCTATTGTTAGAATCAACCACAAGCGCTGGGAAATCGAAGAGTGCTTTCGTATTATGAAAAACCGAATTTAAGGCAAGGCCTGTTTACCTCTCAAGAGAAGACAGAATTAAGGCTCATTTCCTAACTTGTTATGCTTCCCTTGTACTATATCGGATTCTGGAGAAGAGGCTTACAGCGCAGTCCCCTGAAGTAAGCTTTTCATGTCATGAGATCATACAAACACTTAGAAATATGAACATGCTGGTATCTCTGGGTGATGGATATATTCCCGTTTATGAAAGAACAGACCTTACAGATGCATTACATGAAATTTCAGGTTTTCAGAACTGACTTAGAGATTGTGTCAAACAGAAATATGCAGAAAAATTTTGATGATGTAGAAAAAATAAGCTACATGCATATATATACTCTAAAACCACGATTACAAAAGGGTTTAGAGGTCTTTTGTGTTATGTGTAAGTGTCAAAGATGGGATTTTATACTGTTTCTGGATAAAAAGTCAAGTATTTTGAGATGTAATCATTAAAGCTCTGAACGAATTAATTCGGACTAAATCCCTTTCTATAAAGATGAGGCATAAATATTTTTAACCTTATCAAGTTCTTCAATATTTTTAACTTTCTTTTTAGTATAAGTGCGAATAGCCTCTTCATCACTTTTATTATCAACAAACAGGTTGTCAGTTACACAGTTATCTATTCCTTTTGAAAATCAAGTTCCATCTTTAACTGGCGTGTACTTTTTGTTTTTGCTTCTAAAAATCTAAGATAATTTTCAGCATATCGCTCATCATTGATGTAATTAAAACTCTTTACATAATTTATTGCGTCTTCAATAACATAGGGTAAATAGTTTTTAAATAATCTTAACGGCTTCAGGCAGTCAGCTCTGCTTAACAAATCTAAAGATTTCTTCCTCGCTCTTGGGATTAAGGTTTCATTAACAAGCTTTTTCATAACTTTGTCTCTTGAAATCTACGCCTTCTTTTATAGAATATTTTCTAAGGTCATTTGATAAAGATACAATATCAAAGTATCAGTTGTTACTTATACTTATACTCCAAGTTTTTCAATAGAATTTACAAACATTATGCTTGTCCTGTTATATTATTTTAATTGATAAAGCCGGATATCCGGCTTTAGTTCTAAATCTTTTATTCCACATAGCAGCATAAACTGGTTTTAGTTCTGTGACTGTGTGGGAGGTATATAAAGATTTGTAAAATATCTTAATAATCTGCGGATTGATTATGATATTTCGTGAGTAATTAGGGATAAATAATAATTATTCGTTAGAATCATTTATATCAGTCAAACCCATCAGAATCGTCATCTTTTTCTAAAACAGGTTCTTCTGTATTTACATTAGAAACCTTTTGGGGTGAAGTTCTCTAACTTTTTCTCCAATCTCATCAAATATATTAGGATTACTTTCTAAATAAAGTTTGACATTTTCCGACCCCTGCCCAATCTTTTCACCGTTGTAAAGAGAACCAGGCACCTGATTTAACACTATGTTGTCATCAACTGCAATGTCAGCACATCACCGGTACGGCTTATTCCATGACCAAGTATGATATCAAACTGAGCTTCCTTAAATGGTGGGGCTATTTTATTTTTACCAACCTTAATCTTGGTTCTGTTGCCGACAACTTCTCCACCTGCTTTATAACATCAGATTTTCTTACATCCATTCTGATGAAGCGTAAATTTCGGTGCCTGCCACCGGTAGTAGTTTCTGGACTTCGCAAACATAACACCTATCTTCTCATAGAGCTGATTGATACACAACTACACAATTAGTTTTTACTAATAACAGAAGTAAGTTTTCTAAGAGCGACTCATTAAACGAGCTTGTAAAACCGACATAGAATCTCCATGTCTCCATCTATTTCTGCTTTTAGGAACAAGAGCTGCTACGAGTCAACTATAACAATATCTACAGCTCCACTTCTAACCATAGTTTCGGTAATCTCAGGTGCCTGCTCGCCACTAGTCCAGGGCTGTGATATATAAAGTTCGTCTATAATGACTCAATGGCCTTAGCATATACTGGATCAAAACATGTTCAGCATCAATGAAACCTATGCCACACCGATTTTTGAACTTCAGCAACCATATGGAGTGCCACTGTGGTCTTACCACTTGATTCCGGACCATATACCCTCGATAATCCTTCCCATAGGTATACCGCCAAAGCCGAGAGCCAAATCAAGGCTTAAGCATCCGGTGAGGTGCTTCAACATTCATCTTATCCATCACCCTGAACCAAGCTTCATAATAGAGCCTTTACCAAAATCCTTCTCTATCTGCGCAATAGCAGCCTCTAGTGCTTTCTTTTTATCCCCCTCTACATTTAGAACTTTTTCTGGTTTCCTTTGCCCTAATAACCTCGCATCTAATTTAATATTTAATTCAAACAAATGTTCTTTATTCCAAATTATAAAACATCCGTTCGATAATGTCAAGTACTTTTCCTTAAATTCCATATTCTCTACACAACCTATTTCCTAAGTTCAGTATTCTCCAATATTTCTTTCTGCAGTCTCATTCCTGCCTTCAGACATTAAAAAGCTAATAAGTCTAATGATGCGATTTTCACCCTCAACATACCCCAAGCTTGTCCTTCGACTATACCTTCAGCTCTTCCTTCAGCCCTGCCTTCAGCCCTGCCTTCAGCTTCACCTTTGGCTCTACCTTCAGCTTCACCTTTGGCTCTGCCTTCAGCTTCACGCTTTGGCTCTGCCTCTTGGCTCTAGCTTTGCTTCAGCTCTCGCAAACATTGGCTCAAAAATTTTTCATTGTCTCTCCTCCTTCTTTATCTTTGGTAGGATAGTCAGCTCTTCTCCTGTTAGTCTTAAAACAAGTTCACTCACTTCTCGAGATGATTTAATTCGATGGTTTCAGAATTATGATTACGCCCGTAACCATAAAATCAGCTAAAAGCTTAAAGTCTTTCTTAAACATATTTATATCATCTTCTGTAAGTTTTTCAAATCTGATGAGATTAATCTTACAATCACTCACAAAAAGTATCGAGTTCATCTCCTATTTTAAGACTCTTTTTAAGGTTGTTTCGTGGTTCCAGTCTTTTTCACCGTAATAGATTACAAAGGTTATTACCGGGTAGATGTAAGAACTCGTAGTTAAATCTGATTTATCTTCAATCTGTGGTTGTACTTTCTTAGCTTTGCAGAGATCTAAGCCTGTCTTTTTGAGTAGCTGAGTTTTTATAAGATGCTCCATCACAGGAAAGCACTCTAAAACCATGTCTTCATCCGGTAATCCTGGTTTCTATACCAATTAGAAAATAACTACCTTCTCTTTCTTCCAAAGTTTAACAACATCCCTTTTCACGATACCTGTAGTGCTGTCATCATCAGATAATGACTCCATCCGGGTAAATCAAATAAATCTGACTCCTTAACAATCTGTCTGCCACCAAACACAATTCCATTCACAAAGTCAGCAAATACATCATTAAACATCAGTAATCTCTAAAATATCCTTTTTCCCCATTTTACTCCTTTCTTAAGAAAACAACAACTACATAGAACTGTAGATTCGGGATGTCATAGCTGAATTTAGGTCTTTTGAACTAATTAGTCTGTCATAGAAACATATACAATATTCTAGCAAAAATTGTACTTATTTATTATTAGATATAAGCATAGAATTTTATACAAGTATACCTGCAAGATAATTAATATCTCTTATAAGAAAATCGTTCTTCGTCCTCATCTACTATTATAATATATTTTTGTAATCTGTAATCAGCAAATTATACAAAGTTTTCACATTTTACTATACAAAATAAACAAAAATTCTTTATAAATAAAAATACTCCCCTTACTATATTTCAAGTAAAGAGTATGTTAGTTTTTACTTATATATTAAGTATTTCATTAATCAGGTCAAATAATCCACGCTTCTGGATGAGATAGGTTGAAAGTACCTTCAGGAGAATATGTATAAGCATTTTCTGCTGATTTTCTGTAATCCTTAACAAATCTTGTCCTTGCACGAAGATTTATAACCAACTTATTGGTATTCTCCGGTAAATAAGATACTGGTACATCGAAAATAGTATACTGCATCTAAGACATAACAATTACCTGCCTTATTATCTACCTCGATTAACCCTTCTCTCCATTTGCAGTAAATACATTTGTACAATGATGATAGATCAGGTTTGAACGGACGAACAAGGATTCTGGTTTCTTTTGACTTTACATTTTTGCAAAATCATTAATATCGTCGGCATAAAGTAAACCCTTACATTTTCATTATAGAGTGACACCATTTTTCCCATCCGCTGACATCATAAGATATATATGATACATTCTTTTCAGCCGAATCAATATCTCCGCTCTCCTTAAAATTAATAGTTGGAGACTGGGGCGGCTTTGTATGCAGCAACAAAGGGTATTTATATGAGTTTCATCTCATCTAAGTTGCTTTCTTTGTATTGGAGATATCCAACTACCGGAGTAAGTGATATTTCCTTAGTATAGATGTAATAATTATTTCTTACGTCCTCAGGAGATAAAAAGCAAGGCATTATCCGATGCCTCCAAGTGTATACCACTACTATAAGATCACTTTCTCCCATCATCATCTGCATCTTCATTTTAAATCTAACTGGTATGGCTGATCATGAGTTACTGCAACCTCCAAATTCTCAGAATTCTAAAAAGGATAGGTAGTTATTTGTCCTTTATTCACCTGTTCTACCCGTGTAGTTCTAAAAACTCGTTTTTGTTACCAAAACCACCATACCTTATATTGACTTGCCAGGTTGTTTTTCAGAAGTTGTTTCTGCATTTCACGAATAAGAGTACCATAGGCCAATCCTCGAACCTCTCTTACAATTTTAGTCCTATTGCTCTTTGGCTCATAGGCGATATCTTTTGAATCTATCCTGAATTTTTCTCAGCAATATTAAATAGGTGGCACGGTTAAAACACACTCCGCCTTTATTTGCAACTATGGTAGGGTAACCGGCTCCTGGTATACTGGTAGTAGCATTCTTAGTGTATCCACAGCCCACTCGTAAAAGGCCAGTTATTTAATACGCCATACCTGTCAAGACCTACCTGTCCTCTTATAATTTCGATTAAAATCATATCCCCATGCGAGCTCCTATAATTTATAAAAAGAACTACAGTCATATGTAAAAGAGCACAGGCTTGCCGGAATTTATAAATCACTGAACTGCCTCCAAGACAATTATTTGTGTTTGGGATGGAATAACAGTCAGCAAACCCTAAAACAATCATATCCTATGAATTATTATCACTGTCAAAATACTCCTCAGGTCTTTTTGATTTATTATAATATCTCCAAAGTACCATAATTTTCTGCAAATTCTGATGCAGTCATAGAGTCTACAGTGATGTCAAAATCTTTAACCATTGATAAAAGAGTTCTAAATTTTTCGTTACTCTTTTTGATAACATTATCAGTATTATTGTCAAATACAGGACTTAGTATGCATCAAAATGTATTCACAGTAGAGCAGCCATAACTGCCGGTCCCGCAGCTGGCTGCAGGTTTTATGATTATCAGCTAAATAAAAACTTTTGTTAAAACTTATAATAACGTTCATCACCATAATATTTTTGATTATAATGATTTTTACCAGTCCTGCACTTTTTAATTTGAAGGATTTTTATTTTGGCGTTCTCCTGATCCCACATCAAACCCCATGATACTGGTATGTCTGCCTACGCCGTCGCTCATCTATTAATTCAACCTTAGCTTCAAGGAACAACTTTACCTACATAGTTTTTCCGGTAATTTATAAGACAGTCTGTACCAAATATCATCAGATGCGGCAATATCCCTGTCTGAATATCCTTTCCATTATATGTGCAAAATGTTTTCTATTTTACAATTTCGTGAGTGGCTGAAAAACTTACCATCTGCATTCCTATCAATGAAGAGGCTTACTCTAAAAATTTTGCATCATAACCTTTGTTTCTGGCTAAAATCTATCTGCAGGGTTCTGTTATAAATTTTAGTATATTCAGGTATTGTTGGTAGGATCGTTCTCAAAATTTTGCTCTTTTAACTGAATTTGTGGTTTGGCGTGGTTGACATAATTGATAAGATTATTTCTGTGTTCAGAGTCCAGACTGCCGTTAACGCCTTCAAATATGACATTCCTGCCATTTGTGAGGCATAATCAGCTAATTCATACATTCTTGAACTGTTATCAATCTTTTCATTAATATTACCCTGTTCATTTAAAAATCCATCAGCAAAAAACAACAGGATATCCTTCATTAATATAAGTGATGAGTTTATCAAATTTTTCCTTAGTATATATCATTTCCTGCAAATCTATATGTCAGCGGCTGATCGGAAACTTTAAAATCGGGGTTGTTATTTTTATGATAATCGACCTCTGTCATTCCAGGTTTGAAAGTTAATCTTTATACCGTCAGTATCGAGATCAGCATCCTGTAGGCTTCAATATTATTGTATTGATTATTCGTAATTTTTATAATCTGTATCCAACATACCTGCTCTTATAGAATACTTATATTTGAGAATCCTATCCATTTGTGACTTATAAATATCTCCAACATTACTGTAAATAAGACCATTCATATTTGGATCATTATAAGAAATACCATTATCTACACCTTTAAATACCTTTTTGGTATATCCTGGTATGGTATAACCGCCTATAGTATAACCAGGCTCGAAGTACTCTCTTCTCCTTCCAGCAGGTCTAGAGGTAGTAGTTGCAGGAATCCAGTATCCCGGTATATCGTATCCCGGTTTTACATAACCAGGCACAGTATATGTTTTATTTTTACCTTGAGTTTGTACTATTACATTTGAGGATTAATCTTTCTATTTGGTTCTCTTTTACCGGGTTTCCATATTTTAGGGAGCCGGATTCTGCAGCCATATCCCCCAGAACTGAAACACTGGCTTAACCTTCTGCAGGAACAACTTCATCTACTATAATGGGTTCATCTTTGTAATTAAAGCTGCTTGTGTCAAGACCGACATAAATAATATCATAATTGAGATAAGTCATCAGTCTTACCAATAAACTCAGAAGTTGGCATAGTTACAGAAGAAGATTTGATGTCAGTAATATTGAGTGAAAACCAAGCTGCAATCTTTTTCTTTTATTCGCTGGCTGTTGCAGAGTTCTGTCCATAACCTTAGCAGGTTCGATATCCAGAACCTTAATTACATCATCTGTAGCCTTTCTTCTTTTTGATTGAGAACTAATAATATATTCAATAGCCCTCTGCCTTTGAAATTTCAAGTTTAAAAACTCAGTATTGTCAGTAGTTCACTGAATACCCTGTCTAATAATATTATTCTCTTCAGTATACTTTCAGCAATTTCCTTAAAAGCCACGATTATCAGCAAGTTCAACAAAATTATTTTTGATCACCCTTTATGAAAGCAGTTGCGAAGCTGTCAAAAATGGCAGGCATACTGTTCTTCTTATCTTTATTAATAACATAAACACTTTTTATTTACAAAAATGATGATCATTATCCTTATCAACACTATTTTCCGGCTATTGCAGTATCATTAGCCAAAAGCATTCAGTAATGACAGCAGAATATGAGTTTCCTTCACCATATTCAAATATAACAGGAAGATTTCGGGATTTGATTTCCTTGTTTATTTTATTAAGAGCTGCAGAGTCAATATCATTTCCACCGGAATAAGTTTTAAGTTCCCCTTCATCTGCAAGTGAACTTGAGACTGAAATATAAAAAGTCCAACCTGGGATAAGAAACCGGGATTTTTACAATTTCTTCATTAAGCTCTCCAGGTGTAAGACTCACCAACCAAATTTCATTTTTATCATTATTGTAATTTGGATCATTTTGAGCCAGATATTCTCCGTTATTAAAATTTTTAGGAAGACACCATTCTCAAACCAGTTATTATTCTTAAAACCACCGGTGTAGAATACCTTGTTAAGTGTCAAATCATAGTCAATAACAGCTTCATCATCTTCAATAGCTTCTTATCGCCTCGGCCTCTACCGACAAAAACATAGGACTCTGTAGTATTTGCGTCAAAATGTCCTTGCCCTTATTCACTTTTTATAAGGATTAGCTTCGTTTTAACACCGTTATACTCAGCCTCATGATCCGCTGTATTCTGCATTCTCGACTATATAATACATGTATTTTTCTCACCGGAAGTAAGTTTACCGGAATCAATTTTCTCAAAAGAAGAAGTACATAGTCATAGGTTTCAGAATCAAAATGATAATTATCCATATTCTGATTTGAAAGTGCAAACTTATATTCTACAGCAGAACCTGAACTTCCTTAGGTTTTCACATATATGTAGCAGGTATTGGTAAGATTTACTAAATCATCAGCGTTGTAGGATCACCTATTTCGTGAGACTTATATATAACTTTATTATTAAAATCGAGTTGATGCAGCCTTCTTAAATTTAACTGCATATTTACCGGTCGTGCTTTTTGAAAATTCATAGTTTTCACATTTTTCATCATAATCGCCGCCATATTTCTCATGTTGAGTTACACCGACCTTCAAAAGCTGCCCTTAGGAGAGTCTATCATCTTATATCCGGAATCTCCCTTAGTTAATTCGATAGGGTGTTTCCAGTTCAAATGAAGGTAGCCGGCCTCATTTTCAGAATTTACATCATCAAGGGAATAAGCTTCTTTGTATTCACCATATGTAAGAGGTTTGGTTTTATCTTCAGCAGAAATTTTTACTGAGCCTATGTGAAGATCATTCATCTATGCTGCATTCTGTCTTCTTTGCTGTGCAGCAGTAAGCTCTTCTTTCCAATTCTCGGGCTCAGAACCATCTATAAAGGTAGCCAAACTTAGCCATTTTTCTTGTCGGTACAAGTTCTACTACAGTGAATGGAGTTTTGCAGCAGCACTCTTTAATTATATTGCTAATACCATTTAAAAGACGCACCTGTAGCATCAGCCACAGGATTACCTGAAAAAATAACAGATACGGCAGCAATAGTTAACGATGTAGCAGCTATAACTCCAATTAAAGCTTTGGTACTTTTCTTCATAAAAGCTCCTTTCCGGCATTAAAAAGTATATATAAATCAAATCTTTTTCTTACTGATTAACTATTAGATTTCTAAGTGTAATAGTTTCTTCCTTAACATAGGTAACTGAGTTATTCTCAAATTTAATTCTAATTTTAACTGTTTATTATTATCAATATTTACCATAAAATCTGATATATTTTCTGCCATCAACACAGAGTCCGGATTTTGTAAAGTTCTGTTAATGAATTCTCGGCATAATTTAAGATCTTCTTACTTTTTATCCCAACTTATCTTATATTTTTCAGTTTCATTAACAACTTCAAGTGTATCTGTAGCAGTATCAAAATTCACAGACTTTTTCAGCCGATATTACAATATCGGATATCTGGATTCATAACCAGTTGTGCATCTTGTTGCAAGTCTGCTAGTGTATGACCAGATGAATAGGAGTTGCTGCCTGCAAGAAGGAAAGATACTATAGAGCCACTGATGGTCATAATTATGGCTATGGAGTACTAACTCTATTAGAAAATCCTTTATTATCTGAATATTTCCTCATCCTCCTCATCCTCCTTTCCCTTATTCGACACTTCACTTTACCTGTTATTCTGTATATCTTTATTTTTCATGCATCACCTTTTCTTAATATTATGCACTGCATCTAAAAGGATTAGTGCTATTAACTGAACCCTGAACTCCTGTCAAAACTAAAACTCATTTCTGTATTGCCTAATAAAACAGGATTGCTTCCGGAAATATCAGAAGAATAATATATATCTACATTATCATTGCTACATTTTCTACAACAGTTCTTTGGGTTTCAGAATTAGTTCTGTCTCTAACTGTAGTCAATATCTTGAGCTTTAATAACATTATCCGAATCCTTATATATGAGTAGCGTAACTTTATCTTTTGCCTAGTTAGTCATTCTTACCTTTTCAAGTAGTGAGGATATAGCTATCTCGCACAGGCTTTCCCTTCTGCCATCAAATAGTCCGGATGAAGTCGCTATAAATCCTGTAATTACTCCAAGTATAGCAACTATGATGATTACTTCGAGTAAAGAATATCCCTTATTATTCAATATTTTTCCTGCCTTTAACTAATTTTTCTTCCAGTTACTATAAGATATATACGCTCACATCCACGCTTCCGTCTTCAAATAAAAATATTTGCATTTTCGGTACCACTTGCCGCAACAAAGGCATCACCATTTACCAAAAATTTTATAAAGATAATCGTTACCACCAGTGGTAGAGGTTCTCTAGAAGCTGTTTAACTACTCCACTGTCATCTGTGCTTAGTGAACCAGTCGTGCCTTCAACTATGGTTTTACCGCCTGCGATTATACTTCCGGTAAATGCCTGTTTAATGGTTACATCTCCCTTAGCTACTATCAGCTTTACATTACGCAACTATTGTCATAGGTATAATTATCTTCAACAACAATACCTATAGCCCACTAACAGTTACTTTCCACAGCTCATTTTTCCACTAAGATATTGATTAAGTACAGAAGTATTCATAATATTGTTAAAAACTTCATTTTCTCTCTGGCCTGCTGCCACTACATCTGTAGAAAGATTGGTGCAAAGAGACTTGTATTCATAAGGTATTTCTTTGAATCTTTATCACTGCCTGTTTTACCGTCTCTAACCGTTAAAAATATCATGCTCAAATGTACTGTAATTTCCAGCAGTTCTTATATTAGTAAAAATCACTTTTTATGGAGCCAGCATAGAACTTTTGTATGTTTATTAGCTCTTTTGCCATATTTTTATCTAGCATTATAATAATCCTTAAAAATACTTTCCGAGCCATATCCTGAGGAAGGTTTACACATACCAAGACCGTCAGCTGAGATACCGGTTATAGGCTGCACAAAAATTTTTGAATAGCCTTCATTCAATTTGGTTTCATCAATACCATAATCTTCAAGGCTTTTACCGGTTTTGTTTGACTTAACCTTTGTATTTACAGAGTATAATGATTACCTGTTGCATCATTATCGTTTAATGACTTTGATACTCCTCATAAGTTAAAGGATTATGTTTAAATCTGGATACAGAATTACTATCAGTTCCTATCCATTCTCCCGGCATAAGATATTTATCTGATTGCCCTTTGCTGCAATCGATTCGCCCATCTTAATATCGGTATTGTTTGCAGACTCACCATTATCAGTGTTTTAGACGAAGTTTTTTAGTGCCTGTACCTATGAAAGAGTAACCCGATAACACAACCTCTCTTGCATTTCTCATATCAATACTGCTGTTTTTACCATTTACAATAATCGCAGAAGAGCCTTAGCTGAATTCTTAACATTGCCATATCCCTTGTAGATACCTGCAATTACAGCCTGTGAACCGTCCCCTGCCAGAGTTAAATCATCGGCTATGTAAGATGCCTGTAAGTTTTAAGGCACCGCTGTCTAATACAATATTTTCAGCCCAAAGCTTTTCCTTAGCCCCTGTGGCAAGCTTGGCACCGTTTCCAATGGTAATCTTGCCATTAGCTATAAATATCTTGTCATCAATGGTAACCCTTGTATTAGGAGATATTACAAAAGCAGATTTCTCAGTTGGATTGTTAAATCCTGCATATATGTTTCCGTTTACGCTAAGAGGACCGGCTTTAATGTCAACCCCCCTGTTTCCTATGATTGCATATTCAAAAAAATATCTGTTACTGCCGCTGATGCAATGGATTCGAGTTTAGGAACATCTACATTAATATCGAGTTATTATCTCAGATATCTGCTTCCTTACTGCTCACATACCTTACCCTGATATGTTCTAACACAAGCTTATCTCCGCTATCCTTAGTAATTCCTCTTGTACTGTTATTACCTGAATTTACAGCAGTCACAAGAGCATAAGGATAGGCTGGGCTGTCTAGGAGATTTTTATCTACCAAATCACTGAGTGCTGTCAACATTATAAAAGTTTTGATTGCTGCCATAGACACCTTCCTTAAAAAGAATCAATAAAGTTTTTCTTAAATTCATCAGCCCCTATTGGAAGCTTGAGAGTTCCGGGGTACCTAGGGCTGCACCTTTTTTTATACTTTGCAAAACTTTCCAAGATCTTTAGTAAGTGCATTTTTTATACTATTTCAGCCTTTTCCTGCACCCCGGCCTTTATCTGTTCAAGAACTCCTTCTGCTGAATAAAAACTTTCTTTAATTTCCGCATCAGTTGTCTTCATCTGTACATTTCTGAGAGATACCCAAAGTGCAATAGCAGCCATTATACCTATTCCGCAAGCAATAATATCACCATTAGTATGGTAGAGCCTCTATTATCGTTCTTTTTTATCAATTGGACATACCTCCTGTCAGTGTTACAAGTGGTTTGGCATTTACAATATTTATATCAACATCAGAATTAAATATCTTAACTTCTATATCGTACCTCTTGCCAAACTATTTTACTTCATCAGAGATTTATTTTCTATCAAAGTAGTCTGACATCTACTGAGTCCCGGATCAACAATTATTCCATTGCGTGTGTAACCATATGTAAAAACTTGATTCAGGGCATATTAGTAAATATCTTAACAGCACTCTTATCATGTGTATTAACATTACCATCTTTAATCTCCTATAAGCTGCTCTGCTATTATCTAAGCTATTAGTTTCCTGTTTTACAATATAGAGATTAAACTTTTATTAAAAGGATTCTATAACAATTTTTCTTCCATTGTAGAATAGTCCAAGGTTCAAAAGAAAAGATATACACTCCTAAGTTCATCTTTAGGAGCATCGTTTAATTCAGTCTTAATATCATTTATAATTTAACTGCCTGTTTCCAGTTAAAATACTTAAGCTCAGTATGTACATTAGAATTTCCACTGTCTCCTACCGTAATATAAGTTTTCTCTTCTTATACTCTCTGTACTGTACTTGCTATTGAGGAGGTATAGCAGCATCCAGATTTACTGCATCTACAACATCTTTTGCGGTAGTAGTGTTATCTATCAATATATCCTTCTTTGTATCTACTATAGAGTGTAAAGCTTGCTGATATTTCCAGTTGAAATAGAAGAAGTGGATACTGTTATAAGGGCATTTACAGCATAATCATCCTGCATTATATTCTGTAAATAATATATGCACTGTTTTCGGATAAAAACTCATATTTCCCTAGTAGTTAAATTAGGTCTGAGGCTTTTTCAGCAGCCAGAACAAAGTTATTATGAGAATCATAATCCAGTTCCTTAAAGTCATCATTACTAAAGGCTGATGATTCAGCTAACCTAGCAATCTCATTTAGCTTTATATCCTCTCATCTCTTCCATAGATGTTTTTGCTGTTTCCACACCATAAGTTTATCTTTTGATTTTACATTTAGCTTGGAAGAGGTGACAAATGCATTAAAGAGGAAGGACAATAACAGCAAGTATAGCAATTGCAACTATGATTTCAACAAGAGAAAAACCTTTGTAGAGCTGTTTAATCTGATTTGCCATAATTAGTTTGTCACTTCCTTTCCTCTTAAAGTATATGCCGAATCAGAGTGGGGCAATTGTCTTTGCAGATATATCCTGGCTCTGATAAAATAATCTAAGTATTATTCAACTTCACCCTCTTTGTCAGCTTCACCCTCTTCAGTAAGTCCACTGCCTTCGGTAATTTCATTGTTTTCACCATCTTCAGATTTTTCTTCTTTGCAGCATCTACAGTTCCAAATATATTTTTGTACCATCTTAATAGTCTTTGTAATAATTTCCTCATAAGGTCTGTCACTGCCCTCTAGAAAATATAGAATCATATACTATATTTCCATCTAAATTGCCGGTTTTTGAATCAAAGGTTAAAGACACTGTATTATAGGCTCTTTTTGTCTGAAGACTCTGTGATTTTATCTAAAAATTCCTTTAGATTTATTGTAACCGCCCTTATAAATAATGCTGGTAGACATACTGTAGAGTTTGTAGTTAGGAGCATTTACTATTGGATCAACAACAATTTTCATCGAGTTCTCTTTACCTGCCTCCGGCTGTGGAGGCGGGTTTTGTCAGTGCCCACAGAGGGTCTGCACTTCTACAGGCTCATTAACTGTAATAGATGGAATCTCAATTTTTAGTTCATTTTCAAGTTCAACCATATTCATAATCTCATTTTCAGTCTGTAAGAAAGACGGAAATTTTGAAACCAGATTTATAATTTTTGCCTTATAATTTGTAGTATCAGCTTTAATTTCTGCCTCTTTTCAACCTTTTCCTTCAAGTTCTGCAAGCCTTGAAGTTAGTGTAATATTTTTCCAGTTTTAGCTTTATCAGTATCGTCTATATCCTCTAGTAGGGAAGTAATACTAAGGACAAATATAAAGTGTGCTTAACAAATAAAATTAGTATTCTTTTATCTCTCATCTGATACGGACGTTTAGCATTCTTTTCATCTGTGGCTTCAGTAGAAGTCCCTTCAGCCACAGCTGCATTATCTTCATTTGGTTACATAATTAAGTTCTAAAGAAAAATTTACTTCACTTCTATCATCCTTAGCCTTTGTTTCTACAATGGTAGAAATGTTGCTGATTTAACATTGTCAAATTCCCGAATGCGCTTAATTATATCAGCAGCAGAATCTTTATTATTAACAGTTATATTGCAGTTGAAACTGTTTCCTGCAGAGCATTTAAAGGAAATGACTCTTATGCTTGACTAGCATCTTTTTGTTCTAATTGCTCTATCAAAGCCCTTAATCCATTATTATTCGAATCTGTAGACTTTATAGCCATTTATCCACTCATAATCCAGCCTTTGTATTTTTCGTTGATCCTCTCTACATCTTCGATGTAAGACAGAGTCTCTGTAATCTGGTTGGTAGGTAAATAATTTTTCCTCTTGCAGTATTGTAGTCAAGATATGATAGTAAACCAAACACCTGCTGCAATCACAAAGCACATACGCTTGCTGCCGCCGGAAGAACAAGAGAGCCGCGGATGAGGCTTAGATTCTTTCTTTTGCAGTTTCTCTCCTTTTTCTGTTTGATAGAAGGAAGATTACCGCCCTTAAGTGTTATTCAGAGGCAGAATAATATGCTGCAAGGGTGAGTGTTCAATATCACACGATTTTGAGTTATATTTATACCTTTTGATTAATGGCATTTTCTCTGTATGTATGCCGAATTCGGATGTGAAAATCCATAAATCCCACTTATTTCAGCACCAATGCCAATAACTTTTATATTTTCTATCTTGCATCCTGCCGCCTGGACTGATAATAGTCTAAGATACAGGATATGCTTCACGAAACAAAGCCTAAGGCTGTCGACAATTTCTTCTTTAACCAAGTGTTCTCACATTTGTAGAACCTATTCCGAAAGTCATCGCCCTCCCCATCGTCATTGCTGTTTTCAGCTCATTTATGAACATATTATTGTCGCAAAAATTTTTAACCCTCCCATAAAGTCGGGACGACCATGCATTCATTTTCACTACTATGGATACAGCCTCTGCTATACCGTAGTTAATATGCCTTTACAGTTCGATTTTGCTGCCATTCATTATTGTCAATAAAGAGCAGTCCGTCAATTTTTAACAATATTCTAATTCGATATTGCTCTCTCCAAGCATAATCTGTTTGGATGCATTACCGGTATAGCCCATCCCCTCCAGAACGAGGCCGCTGTCCTTTGCCAGACGCTCATAAATTCTATAATGTCCTTAGGTATAGCTATGTATACTAAGCCTAAGTCTCTTGTTGTTTTCTGTTGTAAACTTCTCTATAATCTCATCTTTTGCAGTATATATTGAGACAGGTCAACGGAAAGTATTCTGAGGCATTGCAGCTATCAAATCAGCTATCCTGCCTTCCCTTAACAGCAGGTATAACAATTTCTCCTGGCAACCATACGGCTTGAATTGATGACAAAAACAGCTCTTCTTGTGAGATATTTTCCTCTTGTTCAATTCTTCCTTTAATATGTTTGCAAATTCTAAAGAGTCATTTTCCATCAAACATACTCACTCGATGTGTAGAAAACGAAAATGAGATTATAAACTGCGTTTCCTTCCCTTTGTAAGACAGCTCCAGAACTCTTACAGGAACTTCCTTACTTTCAATACTAAGTACTCTGTTGCCATGTTATTCTCCAAATTAATGTTTATTATATAAGATTAGAAACTATTTAAATACCAGCTTATAAAATAATTTCCCCAAAAGCATAGCTATAAATAACCCTGCCGAAAGATAAGGCCCCATAGCCAACATTCTGTCCGCTCACGAAAGCCCCTCATCACGATAAGATGAATAACAGAGCCCAGTACGCAGCCTATAAAAACGCAAGTGCAGTAAGCTGCCAGCCGAAAGCAACAGCCCGGCAGCAGCCATAAGCGATATCTCTCCTCCTCATGAGCCCTGCCCTTGGTAATGATGTATAGAACGAGAAAAGCTGCTTTATTGAGCCTATAAGGCAGCCTAGAAAAATGAGTTAAAATCCAAGACCACCTTTAGGCATCCAGAACCAAAAATAAAAATATTGATACTGATTGGAATCTCATAAGTTCTCCAATCTATAATTGTAAGTACTAACAGTGCTGAGGTAAATAAAGAATAAATAATAGATTCTATATTTAATCCGTTTACAATGAATACAGTACATACAACAAGCCGTTAGCCCCCTCAATTATAGGGTATTGGTGATATCTGGCTCTTACAGTTCCTACACCTTCCTCTTAGGAAGATGTAGGAAAATAAAGGAATCAATTCAGAACAACGAAGTTTATGACCGCAGGTCGCACAATGCGAGGGTAGTCACCACCGTCTCTCCCCTAGGTATACGATAGATACAGACATTTAGAAGCTGCCCTATGGTTATACCGAAGAGGAAGACAACAAAATAGATGGTGAAGGTCAAAATTTCATAGTTCATGGGTTCCTTTCAAGATTTTGATATTCTTATTCTTTGCCTGCACCTTTTTTCATATCTTCTCCAAGATCAGGATATACAAGTTTTTTATCATCTGCGCTTCCTCCTACATAAACCTTAACCTCAGTACCGTCCTTTTTATAAGAAACAAAGAAGTTACTGAGGACTTGATTTGCTAGTTGGAGCCTCTGTGAAAAGATTATGTAGCCTTGCTGCTACAAAGCTTTACCAGTACCAGAAAATGTCTCACCAGCGGTAACATCTTCGGTAATCTTACCATCAACAATGAGCGTCTGAATGACGGTTGCGATTTCCTGACCATTCTTAATATCAGTACTAAACTTAGATCTGTCAATATACTTAATAAACTGTGGTGCAAGAAGTCCAATAAGTACTGCCATAATAGCAATAACTACAATGAGCTCTACAAGAAAATCCCTTATTATTTAATTTCTTCTGTTTCATCTTCCGTTCTCCTTCGATTAAATTATTTGTTATATTAAAAACACTCCTATAAAGTGTTCCTAAATCAAGGTAATGAATTACTTTTGGTTTATTATAAAAACATTTCTCACGAAAATGCAAGCATAAATTTTTGGTATTTGCAAATATTGTGTTAATATCCACAAATACCAAAATCACACTTTCAAATCCACAAATTCAATATTATATATTATCCAGGGCACCATACATGGATATCATAGGTCCCCATTACTACAGATATAAGAAGAATAACTATACCTGCAAGTATCATCATAATGATAGACTCAAAGGCAGCCATCATGGTCTGGGTAGCCATCTCCACCTCTTCGTCATAGTAGTCAGCAGACTATTTAACATACCTTCTATATCACCGGTTTTCCTCTCCTATCTTGGTCATCATAGCCGACCATTGGTGGGAAAAGTCTGCTCTCCTGTATAGGCTCCGACATGGAACTCCTTTGACACTTCTTCCTTAGTGGCCTTGAGCATTCTTTACTACAAATAGTTGTCCATTGTATTGGCTGTTATTTCAAGAGCCTCCACCATTGGAAGACACGAGTAGATGAGGGTAGAAGGGTTCTGGCGAAGTTGGAGGCAGGTATTTTGATATTGATGTTACCAAATACAGGCAGCTTCCTTGCAATCCTGCTAAATAGAATCTGTCACGATTTCCACTCTTTTTGTATAGAACAATAAATACAACAAATGCTGTTATGCCGGCTATAATCATATACCATTTTATCTATGATGAACTCACTTAACTGTGCATGCAGTACCGTCTGTATAGGGCAGATCAGCTCCATCTGATCAGACATGGACTTGTAGGTAGGTATGACTGAACCAGCATTACTATTACTACAGTGATGGCTACCACCATAACTATGATGGGATAAACTGAGGGCTTTTTAAGCATGGCATCTAACTTTGCCTTCTCTCAAAGCGTTCGGCCATACGGGTAAAAAGCTATCTCAAACTTGCCGAGCCCTCGCCTGCAGCTCACCATTGACACCATCAGTGCTTGGAAAAATTTTTGGAAACTCAGCCAGCGATTCTGAAAGAGTTTCGCCTTTTTGTATTAGCCTCACCTTTAACTATAGTTTTTGCCATAGTCTTATTTTCCGGTTGCCACTGAGAGCATGTCCCAGAGCTGCTATGATTGTTACGCCTGCATTTACTCATCTTATAAACTGTCTGCAGAACACACTTAAATCCCTGGTTTTAACTTTTTCCGCCAAAACTTAACTCTATGTCTTTGGTAAGGATTGTGGCTTCATCAAGCTGAATTAAGGTAAGCTCTTTTTTCTTTATCATGAGGGCTGCTTCCTTCTTGCTTTCAGCTGAATAGTCCCCTTCTTCTCTTTTCCCCTGCCGTCTATCACCAAGATATGTATAATCTGTCAAATTTTCCCCTCCTAAAAACTTCTAATCCTTTCTTTCATTCTTTCCAAATCGAAAGCATATCTCATAGCAGTCTCTTCATCTATCTGCCTTTTAATATATAATTCATATATTGCATCATCCATGGTCTGCATTCCGTCTTTTCGCCCTGTTTGGAGCATGGATGGGATTTGATAAGTTTTACCTTCACGTATAAGATTTCTTATGGCATAGGTTGCCAACATAACTTCATAAGCGGCAAGCCTACCCCTGCCATCCAGTTTTGGAAGCAGCTGCTGAGTTATTACACCTTCAATAACTCCTGAAAGCTGAACTCTTATCTGTTGCTGTTGATGTGGCGGAAATACATCTATCATACGGTCTATGGAGTCAGCAGCTGAGTTTGTATGCAGGGTAGAGAACACTAAATGCCCTGTCTCAGCCGCGGTTATAGCTATGGCTATGGTTTCCAAATCTCATCTCACCCACCAAAATAACATGGGATCTTCTCTAGGGGCAGCTTTTTAGGGCATTAGAATGTGAATAGGTATCTGAACCTACCTCTCTTTGGCTGACTATACACTTTTTATGTGGATGCAAATATTCTATAGGATCTTCAAAGGTAATTATATTTTTGGAGTCTCTTGCTGAAATTACTCCTATAAGGCTTGCAAGGTTGTGGATTTACCACTTCCGTAGCACCGGTAACCAGTATCAGCCCCCGTTTTTTATGGGTAAGATTTACCACGGAGTAAGGTATGCCAAGTTTTTCAGGTGTAGGCGTTTCATAGCTGAGTATACGCAAAGCCGCAGCATAGGTTCCCCTTTGCCTGAAAACATTTACACGAATTCTGGACAGCCCGGCGAGAAAAAGGCAAAATCAAGTTTCACCTTTTTCTTTTAACTGAATGATTTCATCTTCATGCATAACTGACGAAATTAAAGTCCAAGTTTCGTTCGGAGTAAGTGGTTTTTCTGTCTGTGGAACTATTGCTCCATCTATCCTAAACATAAGAGGACTTCCGGGAGACATATGGATGTCAGACTTTTTCTTCTGAGAGAGCCTAAGTATTTCTTCTATTGTCATGTACCCTCACATATTGCGATAGTTATGGCGAAAAAGAGCATAATTCTTATTGTAAGCCGGTCTCGCACCACACATTATCATATTTTCATAAAATGATACAGATTATCAGAATTCTCTTATTACAATTCCTAATCTATATTTTCCTATCCTATATCATTATATCTTAAAATATATTAATTTTCAAATGTTGTTTTTATCATTTCACGAGATTGATGTTACACCTGTGTGATTACCAGTGAGGCTGCACTTTGTTTTAAGGTATGCATTCCCTCACGCATGGCAACTTCTTTCAATACACCTCACTGAAGCATTTTGTGAAATCAATTCTTTTAAGTTTTGGGGTAATCTTCATTATCTCATATATACCTATACGGCTATGAATCAGCCTGTATTATCACAATGTTCACAGCCTACAGGCTCATATGTTGCGGATTTAATTCGTCTGACACGCATCATCGTTTTTCCTGTTCAGTCATAACATGAGAACGCTTACAATGTGGACAAAGTCTTCTCACCAGTCTTTGTGCAATAATTCCGACTAGGGAGTCCGCAAGTAAATATCCCTCCACACCCATATTAATAAGACGATTGATACTTCCTGCCGCAGAGTTGGTATGAAGAGTACTTACTACAAGGTGGCCTGTAATTGAAGCACTGAACCGCTATTTCCGCTGTTTCACCATCTCGGATCTCACCTATCATTATGATGTCGAGGATCTTGTCTAAGTATGGAACGGAGAGCATTTGCAAAGGTAGGATCGGCCTACATTTTACCTGTACCTGGTTGATGCCGTCTATATTTGCTTCTACAGGGTCTTCAACAGTAACTATATTTACATCCTCTTTATTTAATTCAGACAGGGCTGTGTACAGGGTCGTAGACTTTCCACTTCCCGTAAGGGCCTGTAACCAAAAAGAATCATTAGGTTTTTAAGATATCGTCAAAGTCTTTAAGTTCCGATTGAGAGAATCCAAGTTCACTCTTGTTTCTGGTAGAGCTTTCTTTTGAGCAAGACGCATTACGTATTTCTCTCCATACACAGTAGGAGTACAGATACACGGATATCATATTCTCTTTTGTCTACTACTATAGAAAATCTTCCGTCCCTGTGGCTTTTCGTTTTTCAGCTATGTCCATTCCGCCTACAATTTTAAGCCTTGCTAAAATTAGCGGGAAGCAGAGTGGATTGAATAAACTTTTTCATAGAGTGCACCGTCTATGCGAAAAACGCACACGGACAGAGTCTTCCCTCGCCTCTATGTGAATATCGCTGGCTCTCTGTCTTGCAGCCTGTTCCCACCATTGAGTTAACCAGCTGTACTATTGGAAATTCTGTATGTCTTCTACAGCCTCTTCCCCTCTTGAAGCTTGGCTTGCATATCTTCTCTCTCTGGCATATTCACCGAGCGGCTTTCATGGTTTTCAGTATCACCATAATATCTGTCAAGAGCCAAAAGAATGTCTCGTGCAGTGGATACTGCAGGTATACCCTGAAGGTTTGTAATTATATAGAAATCATCTATAGCCGCCATATCCATCGGATCAGCTATAGGCCACCATTATCTGATTCATATTGTCCTGAACAAAGGCATAGGGCATCATGAGATGTCTTCTAAGCACTTTTTCCCCGATTAGATTCAGTACATTTTCCGGAATATGAAAGGAGGCGAGATTGACATATTCAAAACCAAGCTGAGAAGAAAAAGCTTCTGCCATGTCCTGCTCTGATGCAAATCCCAATTCTACTATTGTCTCACCGATTTTCTTTTTCAGCTTTTCCAACCTTTAAAAGCTTCTTCTAAGCTGTTCTTCCGTAATCATATGTTCTCTAATAATATATCACCGATTCTCTTTTTTTCTTTGCGAAGTGCCATAATATCCTCCTAAGTTCTTGTATTATTACTGTACATATCTGTTTCTTTATGGTGGATTTCCTTTCTCTTGTACATTGATTCATCCAGTCTTTTTAAGAAAGGCGGATGAAGATCCGTCTAACTCGTTATCGTATATTGCATAGCCAATACTATAAAATATGCTAAAGAAGTTTATGTGAAGCATTAAAAGTTTCTACATTATTTTTAAGCTTTGCTATAGCCTGCATAATTTTATCTTCATACAAATATCTGTAGTATACAAAATTCATCACCGCCATATCTTGCAACTATATCGGTTTTTCTGAAATTCTTAAGCACTATTGAAGAAAGGCTGTCAATGCATCATCTCCTGCCCGAGTGCCCATAGTTATCATTTATACTTTTAAACCTATCAATATCAACCATAATTCCGGAAAAAGCTTAACTATATCACCATTATGCACTCTTTTTGTGAGCTCTGCATCAAATTTTCTTATATTTACAGTTCCTGTTAAGAGTCGATGTTGATATCCCTGCTTTGCATATACATATACAACAGAATTGAATAAAAATAACACATCTGTATAATCATAGCAACCCTGCCCGTATACAAATGTAAAGTGAAATTGACACTGTATAAATTGGAAAAAGCTCATAATGCCGGAGAAAATTCCACTTACTTTTTACTTGCATAAATTATATAAAGCTGTAAACTTATATATTCTAAACCAATTATTATAGTCCTTGCATTGTACAGACATCCTTTATAATACCTTGTACCAATAAAATTATAAAATAAGCCAAGTGAAAAATCTGTGAAATTGTAAGTATTGCAAAAGTTTAGAACTGATATTGCAACATATATGGTAAACAGTATATTACTCTTACCATTAGCATAGTCCATACAGGAATTTGCATATTTTTAAGATAAAGCAGCCTATAATTGAGCAATTATATAATAAATATGTGCCGGTGTATGCTATAAATCCTAGAATTGCATCATTTACAGGATATTCACTCATCAATTTAGATATTACTGACAGTAATATAATTAAATATTTCAAACCAATTATCTTCCTTTTTACTGCTGTTTTATGTTACAATTGCAAAAAGTTGCAATAATAAGCATCAAATTATATATATCTGAAGATAATACATTAAAAATCTCCATATCGCCTCCTAATCTTCATCTGTAATATTTCATCTTACATAAATTCAGTTATAAAATGTTTACAAATTCAAGATTTACTTTGACTTAATAGATATAATACAACCAAATTCATCTCATATTTATCCAAAATTTTTGAAAAGTTTAATCACTGACAAAAATTGATAATATGATTTAATCATCATTACAAACTGTGATGGGAAGAAGTAATCAGGATATTCACTTACAGAGATTGGCCGGTTGGTGAGAGGCGAAAGAAAGGTCCCGATGAATACATCTCGAGGTTTCACACTGAAAGCACTCCGTGAGGCTGTGACGGAGGCTTCCCGTTATAGAGTCGGTATAGATTGCTTGTACCTGTTTTGAGGCAGATATAATCTGTGAACTAAAGTGAGTAACACGAAGCTTATGCTCTCGTCCTTTAAGGATGGGGCTTATTTTTATTTTACAAGGAGGATGATTATGACTGTTTATGAAGAACTTAAAGCAAGGGGCTGATTGCCCAGGTAACTAACGAGGAAGAAATCAGCAAGATGGTTAACGAAGGAAGGCTGTATTTTATATTGGTTTTGATCCCACAGCTGACAGCCTCCATGTAGGACATTTTGATGGCTCTTTGTCTTATGAAACGGCTTCAAATGGCGAGCAACGAAACCTATCGCCCTTATGGGCGGCGGTACGGGAATGATAGGTGATCCATCGGGAAGAACCGATATGCGTGCACTAGTGATGACAGGGAAACTGCTGAACATAACTGCGAATGTTTCAGAAACAGATGGAAAGATTTATTGATTTTGGTGATGGAAAGGCAATAATGGTAAATAATGCTGACTGGCTTCTTGATCTTAACTACATCGAATTTTTAAGAGATATTGGCCCGCATTTTTCCGTAAACAGAATGCTCGCCGCCGAATGCTATAAGCAGCGTATGGAGAAGGGACTGGTTTCTAGAATTTAACTATATGCTCATCACGGGGCTTTGATTTTTTATATGTTATATCAAAATATGGCTGCAACATGGGTTTGGAGGAGATGATCAGTGGAGTAATATGTTGGCCGGTACTGAACTTATTAGAAGAAAACTTGGTAAAGATGCCACGCCATATATGTACTCTCCTGCTCAACTCTGAGGGGAAAGAAAATGGGAAAAACTGCAAACGGTGCTGTGAAGCGATCCGGAAAAAACTACTCCTTATGACTTCTACCAATACTGGAGAAATGTAGATGACGGCGATGTATTAAAATGCTCAAACTTCTTACCTTCCTTCCTATGGAAATCCTTGCCATGAAAACCTGGGAAGGTGCTAAGTTAAATGAGGCTAAGGAAATATTAGCCTTCGAGCTTACCAAACTTAGTACGATGGTGAAGATGAGGCTAACAAGGCTCAGTCAGCTGCTAAGGCTTTGTTTGCAGGTGGTGGAAATCTTGAAAATATGCCTTCTTTTACAATAACTATGGAAGATGCCAGAGAAGGTGTTTTCGATATAGTTACTCTTCTTCATAGAGTCGGGAGCTTTGTAGCTACCCGTTCCGAGGGAAGACGTGCTGTAGAACAGGGCGGAGTTGTAGTAAATGATGAGAAAATAACTGATTTCGCTGCTTCCTTTAAGCCCCGATGAATTAAGGGGAGACAGTTTAATTGTCAGAAAAGGAAAAAAGTTTTGTAAAGTTTTAATGGACTAATCATTCTTTTGCCTGTGTTTTATTGAAGCTGTAATACATTATTAGTAATAAAACACCTTATCTAATCAGATTGCTGAAAAGATAAGGCTGATTTTATTCATATCATATTAGTATGTGTATACTACATCTTTGTATCCTTCAAATTTCTTATATAGAATATTTAAGTTTTGCTCTATACATCTGGGCATCTATGTTGCATCAATTACATTCACCTTGAATCTGCATATACATTATTCCAAAGCATGATATACTTTGAGCATTAGGGTATATCCTGTTATAACCTTAGTAGAACACCAACACTTCTAAGCATTGATGCAGAGTCAAAAACGGAATAGTCATAATAGATTCCTTCTTCTCACTGAAAACCTTTGCTACATTTGGAATATAAGCTGTTGTTTTAGCTATGTCATTTATATTATCAGCTTTACATAGTCATAAGAATAATTCTTTACTACATATTCATATATGTATTTAATCTTATTAGCTCCTCCCTTACGGGCAAGTTCCTGAGCTTTTCTTAATGGCTGCGTTGGTTTCATCCCAACTCACTATATAACTTGAAGCCAGATATGCCCTGCTGTCTTCTGCAAGGGTTTGTGTTACACTTACTGTCTGCATTACCGCTATTGTATCCGGATATATTCCTGCAAAGTATGAGTTTATATTCTCATTACCCTGTGTTAACGGAATATTGATATTTACGCTGCCTTTGGGAATATCGTATTTGTACTGAGTACCGCCTATAAGCTGTACAAGTAACTTAACTCTTGCGTCATATTCCATTATTATATGTGGGCCTTGCAGTTCCATCATTAGAATTTACGATAACGGCACTGTCAGTGAGAGCCTTCATCGTGTCTTGCAAAACAAACGATAAATAACAATACTGCAGTAAACATATATTTATATAATTTATTCATAGAACCCTCCTTGGTAACAGATTGATAATCTTTTGTATAATAATAACCTATTTTGAAACCATTTTTCAAGCATTTTTATTTTAATTAATTACTAATAAATAAAAACCCAAAATGCAGTTTTCTGACTCTTGACTCTAGCGTTTACTAGGTGAGCAACCGCACATATTATCTGCCTTCCACTAAAAATGAGGCTTGACATCAAGATATGGATATAGGAATCCTTTTTAAGTCATCGTAGGTTCAAAAATATCAGAAATTGTCAGACATTCCAGGTTTTATGTCTGTCTGTTCTTTTATACTTTGATTATACTAGAGAAAATTAATATTTTTCAAGTTTTATTATTTAGTCTTGTCAATTAGTATTTATCAATGCAGTTTTTCAACTTATAGTTTCAAATCAAAATAAAAATAATAATGGGTTTGTTATTCACCATTACCTTTTAAATGCGTACTGACCTTTACCTTAGTACAGTCTTCACAGTCACATTCTTTAGCAGGTACAAAATCCTTGTCTGATAAGTCCTCTGAATTATATCTGACAACGAACTGCTTTATTCTTAAAGCTAATTTCACAGCACCCATATGATCTGTCCTAGATATCTTACCCTCTTCAGCCATTCTTTTCAGTGCAGCTTTATGCGGATGCCTGTAACGGTTCATAAGGCTGCAGCTTATTAGATAGAGTTTAGGATCTACATTTTAGAAATTGGGAAGACAATTTTGCTTCCATGATGACATACTTTCAAAATATCACAATCAAAGAGTCTCTTTATCTGTAAAAGCTTTCATTACTTACTTCTTCCGTAGTACCAGCTATATCCCCCGTAAAATAATACTGATATTCCTTATACTCCATCCCTCATAACAATGGGGCCTCATTCTGGTCTTCATGATGTCTCATTTCCTGTTGGACAAAGGCACTTAAATCAAAACTCGCCTCCTTATTTCATCTCCTTTTTCATATATAATAAGTTAATTTTTCTATCTTTTATCGAGGCTTTCAACTCTTCCTAACTCAGTACAATTTAAGATTATCAGACTTCATAACACGGATATGATTATTTTATCTATAGTTATCTCCGGACATTTTAATAAATCATTCACACCATTTACCATGGTCTTTGTCCATATGTGAGACAAAGATTGTGTTTATCCTCTTCCACCCTTTAGATTTCAAAAATGGAAGCAACCTCTGTTTTCCCGGCTTTATCTACAGTAGTACTTCCCACAATCGGAAATATAGATGACTTTTTATGTTCATCGCTTATTACAAAACAGTCACCCTGTCCGATATCAAGCATATTTAAGGAAAAATTCTTCTTTTATATACCAGTATAAAAATCCTAAACTTAGTGTTAATATTGTAACAAAGATTCGTTTGAACATTTTGATGAAATGACTGTATTATTTTTAAGACTTTATTTTTCCAATCTTCGCTTATGTGACAAGAAATAAAATATAAGAAAAATCAATATATAATAAGTTATAATCTGCCATTTTTCGGAGTTTACCCAAAATAAGCGTTTAAAGAGGTGAAAGTTATTTCCAATTTTACAAAGAAAAGTATAGATATTTAATATATAATAAGATGCTCTGAGGATACATTTTCCGGCAGCTTCAGTTATAAAGAAACAAAACCTCCCAACAAAACCTGTAATAACCAATATGGACATAAGTGGAATTACAATTATATTTAGAAAATTCCTATAAGAGATAATTCATAAAAATTTGCTAAAATTACTGGTAAGGATGCAATACTTATGCTTATAGAACATATAATCGAACTTAAAACTATTAAAAATACTTTATTAATCACCTTTTTATTTTTATAATCTATCTTAAATATATACATCAGTTCGGCATATGTAGAAAATTCGATTACTGCAAGGAAAGACAGTTGAAAACTTATTTGATAAATTACTCTATGGTTTATAAACATCTGAATTATAGCAGAAACAGCAAGTGCATTTGTGAATCGAACTTCTTCCTAATAGAAATGAAAAGAAAAAAACATACACATCATAATTACGGCTCTTGTTGTGGATATTGAAAATCCGGTAAACATACCGTAGGTAAACAAAATTATACTTGCAAAAGAGTGGAAAATTTGAGACTAATTTTCAGTTTAAGAAACAGATAAACTGCTCCTGCAACTAACGAAATATGCAGCTGATATTGCTAGTAAATGACTTATGAGTTTTCTGATAAAGTTCTTTTTATTTCTTCATCCAGATTTCTTTTATCACCTAAAACCATAGCCGAAAGGCTGCCTGCATCTCTCTTATTCCTAAGAGTTTTTGATATTTTTCAGATATTGAAAGATTTAATTTATGTAAATATATGTCGAGAGAAAAGCTATAGCTAGTGCGTTGCAAAACTAATTTCATCAGCCTTTAATACGCCTAACAATCCTTCATTTTGTAGTAAGACTTGGAATCAAATTGTCCCCGGATTAGCAGGGCTTCAAAGTTGTTAAATTCACCTGCACCTTATATCTCTGCCATATAGTGCATTTTTCAAGTCTGTAAATGTATACATCCCCATCATCTCTTTCCAGACTACAGGCTTTTAAGTAACCTGCTTTCCTTTATTTTCGCTAGAAAGCAGGTAACTCTTTAGGTCCGTTATCAGCTTCTAAGCCTAAAAGTTCTTTTCTCCAAATGGCGGATCATATTTTGTGATTTCTGTTACTTTCCCCTCATGTTTACTAACCTTACCCGGATATACACTGTCTTTCTGAGTACTATACTGTCATAAACTATAAATACAAGAATAAGATGAATGTAATTGCTACTAATGGTCTTTTAATTCTTAGCAATGATGTCAAACTTCCTTTCAAGCGGTAAATCTATAGGAACTAGCTTCTCTATGAACTCAAAAGTCTTTCCATCTATCCAAAGCTGCACCTTTGTCACACTTCCATGTCAGTCAATGAATTTACCACTGAATATACTATTACATCATCAGATACTCCATCCCCTGCCTTCGAGAAATTCTTTACTAAAATCATTTGAGATACCATCCCAAAACTTACCTTATTTATTTTTGTACCTGCCGGTAATACAGGAGCTAGCTTATCATCTTCAAGGGTCCGATAAAAGCTGCCTCGATGACCAGTTCTTCGATGGAAATAGTTCCGTCAAATCCAACATTATGCCTAGTCTGATATAATTTTCTTCCGTCGGCATTCGTATAACAAAAGACTTACCTGTACATTCTGGTAATAAGTAGCTCTCCACCTGTATACCTATCTATGAAGTCATCACACGCATATGGCAACCTACAGGATTGGTTTCGGAATACATAAGCGGCTGATTTTTCAACATTATACTCTCACCTTACTACTGCCATCTATTTGACAAAGTGTTTTAACTGACGCAGGCTCTTCTCAAAATCTCAGAAAATTCCACTAAGCTGCTGTCTATAAGTTTCAGAGAAATTAATAGTCAACACATCATCTTTTCTACGAATATCCTTAATCTTAACTTCGTCCGAATTGGTTTTTGAGTGTAATTCCATCCGAATATTGGTAAGTTCTCCTATAAGTTCATAGAACTAACTTGTCTGTATCAACTTTTGCATATAGTCTTCTGAAAACTAATTTATCTTCAAATTATTCACAATAAATTTTGTAGTAATTTTCTATTCATCAACTAAGTTTTCTTGTTTTTGTGATTACAGCTGTATCGCCTTATGATAATCACTTTTAAAAAGCAAGCGAGGACTTTATAAACTTATAATTTAACAGCTTCAATCCACCGCCTTTCTTTTTGCTGTATGTTTCTTAGGGGAATGTAACTCAGAGGTATTCTTACCGTAAATGTAGTTCCATCCCCTTCCTTGCTGTAGAAGACGAATTTCTCCATGCATGCATCATAATAACACTCTTAGTAATGGAAAGCCCTAAACGTACCACCGGTACCCCTGCTTCAGCTTTTGTCCACTCTATAAAATCTCTCAAAATATCTGATCCCCGAAATTCTTCGAGAATACCTATCCACGAATCCACCACTTTTATAAGAAGAACTTATGGTCTGCATTTAAGGATACCCTACATCCATCCATCCTCCATATTGTATTTAATAGCATTTTCAATTAAATTGGATATTGCAAGTGAGAGCTTCACCTCATCCACTTCCCGCACTGCAGCTCTAAAAACTTTCAAAAATCAGTTCAACATGGTTTTTCATTGCAATAGGACGAAGTCTCTTGAGTATCTGTTCAAAGAAGTTCATTAAGGTCAGTTTGTTTAACATTTATAGTACTTTGCTTTTCCTATCAAATTTAACCAAGGAAAAGAAGATCGTTTTATTATCTTATCTTCACGGTCTCATCTCATTATTATATCTATCATAAATTCTTTATACATATCTAAGCTTGCATCAGGCTGACTTAACAGAGAATCATGCAAGAACCTTCATAGATGTCATAGGAGTTTTTAATTCGTGGGACACATTAGATACAAAATTTCTTTGTCTGCCTTCAAGTTTCTTTTCGCCTTTATTCAGTATTTATTGAATGATACAGATACATTTTCAAGTTCTGTATAGCTATATACAGAATCGATTTCTTCAATATTACCATCTGTAAGTTTTATCAATTTCCAGTAGAAAGTTTATTTAAAGATTTGAAATACTTGATGCATAAGCGACTGAAAGATTATACTAATGGTTGCAATAATACCAGAATTGTGGTTGCTGTATATAAAAGCTCACCAATGTATGGATTGGGATTTAGAGAAAAGCTAATACCGACATTCCAATAACTGTCTTATCGCCGGAAACACTAATTGGAAGTATAAGTTCTACATAGTTTTTACCCTATTTCTATAAATGCTTTCTTTTCCACTAAGAGTTGCAATAGCATCCTCTGAAATAAGAGTCTTATCTTTTTCCAACCCAAATGTATCAAATAATACCCTCAAATTATTATCTATAACCAGAGTCCTCCGTCATACATATTGGAAAAATATTTAATTTCTGATTCAAAATCAGTAATAGTAGCATTGTTAACCACACCAAGTGCACCTAAATTATTGGCTAGTAGTAACCATATTCTCTAATGGTACCAACCTCTTGTCTCATAGGCATTTTTATCATAGGGAAGCCATTAAAATCCCAGAGTAAATAATCGGGGATGATAAGGTTATCAAAAAATACAAACCATAAAGTCCGAAACTTAAGACTTCTGATAAAACTGAATAAGTGGTTTAATTTTGACATCAACCCACCCCCATTTTGTATGGATATATTCTAGGTTCTCCAGGGTCTCTTTCACCTTTTCTAAGTCTCCGATATGTACATCTACAGTCCCTCACATCTCCGGGATAATCAGCTCCCCAAATAAGATCGAGCAATTTTTCTCTTGAATATACCTTGTTCTCATCCTTAACAAGTAATTCTAAAAGATCAAACTCCTTAGCTGTTGTTGATTTTCGATTGTCTTTTATACACACTCATGCAGCCTTCAAAATCTAGTAGAAAGATCACCATAAAACTGTCTCTGCCTGTAGACTTATATAACCTTATCATTCCTTCTTAAAAATGGCCTTAATTCTGGCTTTTACTTCCAAGATGTTAAATGGTTTTGATGCATATAATCATCAGCGCCATATTCCAATCCCAGTATCTTATCTATATCTTCACCTCTTTATGGTATGGCATAATTATAGGAACATCAGAAAACTCCTAATCTGTCTGACAGACTTCAAAACCATTCATCTTAGGCAGCATAAGATCCAGTAGGATGATGTCATAACGCATTAGCCTTAACCATTTCAGAGCTTCCTCCCCGTCATAGGCTGCATCGACCTGCATTCCATCCTGTTCAAGTCCAAATCTTGTGCCTTTTACAAATGATTTTCTCATCATCCACAACAGAACTTTTTCTTGCCATAGTAGTTGTCCTTTCTTATTAAGACTATGTTTTCAACTTATAGTTAATTTTATCAAGCTACATCATTAATCTGTTTTATATATCGGGATAATCATACTATACGCAAATACTGTCTTTAATTTTGTCGAAGAACTTTTGTTTGATACCTTTAATTTTCATTAAATCATTTATGTTCTTAAAGCCTCCGTTTGTCTCTCTGAAATTGATAATAGAGCAGCCTCTAGCTTCTCCAACTCCATTTAATTTCATAAGTTCTCTCTTTGAGTTGCTGTGTTATATTGACAATTTCTGTACTTGCATTCTTAGAAATATCTGATGCTCTGTTACACTTGGTAAACTCGATGGAATTACCTTGTTACCTTGACTTCCTTTTAGTAGGAATATATATCTGCATCCCATCCTTTAGTAATTCTGCCTGATTTGATCCATAGCTTGACTGCAGCCTTTGTCAGGCCATGCTGGCAGCTTTAATCTGCATCTACCACTCTGGCTGAATTTTATAACGATATACACCTTCCTTTTTACTGCTCCGCAAACATATACAAAAATCATCTCCGGATTTTCGGGATTATTTTTCATTCTTTATTTCTTCTTCCTGCGGACTGTTTTTCATTCTGATGTACAATTTCAGACTTCATCATCTGTGATGTGATATCAGTACTATAATTAGCTTCATCACCTTCTACAACCTCTAAATCCATAGAATTATCATTACTTTGGGTAGTCCTTCCCGAAAGTATAAATATTATACCGGCTGTCCCAATAGCAGAACCACACATTGGTGCAGCCTACTCTTCATTATACCTCCTTATTTAGTCAAAAAGTAGGCAGAAACAAAGCATTCCCTTGTTTCTGCCCAACAAAACCTCGTGGTCCGCTTACATTTGTAACAGACTCAATAATCACATAATAAACACCTAGTATTTTACATCAAAACTTAGGAAATACAAGTATCTCTTTAAGCTTTCGATTTTTATACAAAAATCCTGCTATATGTGTTAAAGATAATATTTTGCAAATAAACTATACAGGATTTTACACTGTGTATAAGTTATATATATATCAAGTTTTTCAATTATTTTCTTTAAGGATTGCTGCAGACTCTAAGTCTCTTAGCCTCATCTTCATCTGGCCAGGCAACCCTCGAGTTTCGATACCATCGCCGCCTACCACACAAGGTACCAAGAACTACTCCTCTATCCCCTGCTCCATATAATTATGGTTTGATACAGGTGTAAATTGATTTTTCATCTCTTACAATACACTCACAGAGATCTCTTCACCGCCAGCTAAGCACCAAACATGTAGCATCTTTTCTGTATAATCCTCGTAAGCCGCATACAGATCCCTGCTATATACTTTCTCCGATTCACTGATGACTATAATGACCCTCATCTCACAGAAGTCACTTTAGAGGAACACCAGAGACATTTTCGATCGCAAAGGTCAGCATCTCGCTGTCGCTCATGTTCTCCAAATTATGAAGGTGACAGTACTTCTTGAGTCCACACCCAAATGTTCACTCTAGCCTTGTCTTAAGATCGGCCTGTATCAAGTGATCGTGTTCCCGAGCTGATAACCCTGCTTTTGTGAAAGTCCGAAAGCTGTGCCACTGCATGCACAGTATATCAACAGGGTTAGCAACCACGAAGCATTCCTCGAAAGTCTCTGCTTGCTATCTGGAGGAATAATGCCTACATACCAACATTCTTATGAACGAGGTCAAGTCTCAGGTCTCATCACGTTTCTTTGATTTGTCTCCGGCAGTAACTATACTATACCCGCATCTCTCACATCGTCACAATCTCCTGCACACACGCGCATGTGCGGTGCAAAAGGGACACCATGGTTTATATCCATAGCTCTCCCTCGCTCTCATCCATATCCGCGTCTCATCATTGCTATTTCTCGAGTCTCAGCCTGCATACAAGTGCAAAATACGGAAGCAGAAACCAACAAAAACCACAAACGACCATAACCGTCTCTTTCAAAGTTAATCATAACATCTCTTCTCTTTGAAATCTGTTCCTCATTATAATCATTACCTGATGATTGAAAGATAGATACAGTTTTGATAATAAAACACGAAATTCTAATTGGTCGTAAATTAAATTGTTCGTTGTGTTATATGTGCTTGATACGGGATTTTATCAACATAGGCAGAGCCAAACTATCTAGTTGACAAACTCGCCTTTATGTAATACAGTCTCATTTACTCAAAGTCAAAAATAAGCATCTCATGCCATTTGCCATCTCTCCAGCCATTTCTTCCGATAAGAAGAGGCATTTAGGCGCCCCTGTCTCTTTCCCCGTTAGTCATATAACCCATTTTGCACAATGGTCATGCAGGCACTCTGACCATGCTGATGCCGCCTCATGGAATCCGCTCACACATAGAGTTTTACAAACTCGGATTTATTCACACACTGTCTCCAAACCTTTTCTGTGGTCAAAAGTTTACTGTTTGAACAATATTTGACTGGGTAAAAGGGTTGTTTGTAACTGGCATATGTGTCATTGTACCCATTCACTGACTTCTGCTTGCAACGATTTCAGAGTGGATCTCTAATAAACGCATCAGCATAAAGCATTATTAGGCGGATTGCGGCCCTTCTCAGAATTGCTATTATTAAGATCATGTCTCTACTACATAACTACCTGTAGCCACGCTAAGAATCTTTTCTATTTTTAGCGCAACCTTAGCGCAAGTGGCGTGCACTCTGTCTGTTTTGTCCAAAGTCCCCGTGTTCCACTCCAGACCCAACTGAAGAAGCCTTTTGCACTCGGGATCGCAGAGCTCTTTATCAAGATTTGCCTAGTTCTGATGACCGTGGCATCTATACAGACGCACCTAGTTGCAGCACTTTATACTGAGCACTTATCGAACATATGATTAATGTAAACACACAAATAAAATCCTAGTAAATCTATAGTTCCTCCCAAACTCCAGTATCTTTATAAAAAGGCGATTAAGAACACCCTAACCGCCATACTTTTACCACATATACATAATTACACCGGATGTCTTCATTTGGCTGCATCTGCAACAGCACTGTCTACATCTTTTGTCTCGTTGAGCTTTTCTGTACTTGAAAGAACTCAGTTGTGCAACCTGCGGAAGAGGCGCAGGAAAGCACATCTTCATCCGCTAGCTTCCACTCCTTTACTTCTTCCTCAAACTTAGTGGTGCTGTGCGCATCGATACAAGGTCAGTAGGCCTGCAGGTTATAGGCTGGCTCGATTCCCCATAGCCTCTCTTTTACAACTTCGTGGATTGAAAGGCATTTTCACAGTCTCACCAAATTCTCTCCTGCCCAAAGGATCTTTCTTTGACCCTTGGTTATCATTTTATAACGCTCACCTGGCTACACACTTTAACACTGCCTGCGTACCAACCATCTCGAGATGAAGGCGGTAATAAGAGTAAGTGGCAGTCACCAAAAGTCAGTTCTCACCTTGGAATCTCCTCAAGCACGTTTTCGTACCTCTATCTTCTGCATGAGCTTTCTTTAAGCTGAGATACGAGGTTTGAAAAGAAAGCATACCTGCCCGGTACTCGATGTAAAGAAGAGTCTGATATCTACACCAAGAACCTCGTATTCATAAGTCCGCTTGCTAAAGATATTTCACGAAGTGACGGAAATAATCAGCTATTTCAGTAAGCTTTATTCTGGTCAAGACCCGTATCGTACTGTTCCTTAAATACCAACCATAACCTCTGTAGCAGGCTGGCTGGTTCCTATGAGTAAGTAGACTGATAGCAGTATCTAATATTTGCTGCTTCCAACAGACTTCATATAGGTCATAGCGGCAACACCCCGATGTATAAATGAGGTGCATATTCTATAGGGAAGCTTAGTTCCTTCACGGAGCAGAACAAGTTTTAGTTGCCTCTGTAGGTCACAAGAAGACCCTGCATATCCTTTACACAAAGAGAGTCAGCACCCATCTCTTCGATAGCTGTAGCCTTCTGTTTCCAGTAATCAAGTGTATAAGACCTCCTACGCATAAGTAGAGGGCATCGTGCATGACCGCCTTCTTTTTGCTGCCTTTTACTGCAGTCTGATATAGGAAGGTCATTGAAGCAGTCAAAATTTTGATTATATCAATACTGCCTAAAGTGATTTCTGAACAAAAGTACTCAACTACATCATCTGCGTAGTGGTTGTAGCCGAGGATGTTCTGTACCTCTAAAGAGCATCTGAAGTTTGGTATTCTTAAAACCTGGCTTTAAGCTACGCAGCCTCCCATGATCTTCCTTAGCAGCGAAGGCAGGCATCGAAATGTGGCTCCACCCCAACATCTCAATAGCGTGATAACCGATTTATCCATCTTGTCAGCATAGGAAGCATTTCTATCAGTCGTCATTCTTGTTGCAATTAGGGACTGATGTGTCACGAAGGACAGTCTCGACACCTTTAACTGCCTGTATTACCCCTGTTCTGACATATGTTATTCTCCTTTAATTATTCAATCGAAAATTTGTTATTACTATATTGTAATACTAACCCCACTCATCACCCATGACCATCAGACCCATTACTATGTATAGTCAGTAGGATAAACCGTTCTGCAAAGATGTTGAGTGAATAATGTATGTTATTTAACCCAAAATCGCCATAAATACACCTTGCTGCAACCGCAGTCCCAATAACCTGGCAACATTAGGTCCTGCTAGATGTATGAGAAGAAGCTTTTGTGATCTGCTTCGCCTAGCCCTCCCAGACACTTCTGCAGTATTTGCCGCCATACAGGTACGCAGATACCTCCGCAGGAACCGATGAGAGGATTTATCTTTGCACCCGTGTAGATGGGCAGAGAAGCCATCAAATAGTACACCTGCTGCTGTAGCTACCGCAAAATGCAACAAGACCAAGGTGCACAATCTATGTACTGCTTGAGGGGAATGCCTCTGTTGAAGTAGTAACACTAACTGAAGTTCCACATGATAACAACGATATACATATGCATTGCTGCTGTTTCCTAAGCCGTTTTAATCTACTCCACCTCTTAAAAAGGTTACCACAGATGGAGCATACCCCCACAAGAGGTGCTGTGGTTGGAAGAATGAGTAACTACATTGTAACAACTATAGAAGAAAAATTTTTCAAGCTTACTGACAGGCCTCTCCAAGCTGTTCCATCTTAATTTTCTTTCCTTCTCAGTTGTAAAAAGTCTATGGATTGGAGGTCAATGATAGGAACCAATGACATATATGAACATGCCAACTGCACTAGACCCATATTCAGCTGCCCGAAGCTTGACCTGCAAGGAAGAGATGGGGACCATCAGCACCGCCACAGTAGCAGCTGCAGCCGCCTTATCATTGAAGCAAGTAAGATAGCAAAGAAATAAGCACTGAAGATACACAAACTGAGCAGCCGCACCTATGATAAAAGCTTTTATTGGGTTAGCCATCAGTGGACCGAAAGTCAGTCATAGCACCTACTCTAAGAAGATAAGACAAGGAAGGATACTCCATTCATCAAGTAAGAAGAAGAAATGAGAAGTCCACCCTCTTCATAATATCCGTAGATGTTTAAAGCAGCATACCAAAGGAAAATAGGCACCAAAAGTAATGGCTCATATCCCTATATGTAGCTAGATACAAGAACACAAGAGCAATAAATATCATAAGAATATTGTTCATGACAGATTCACAAACGCTGTCTGTGCTGCAGGTTCTCGGAGCATATTTGTAAATATAGCTCAGATTATTACCTTTCATTTTAATGTACAGTTATAGATTTAGTTAAGAGATGCGAGTAAAGCACCGGCTTCAACATGATCACCAACTGCACAGGAAACGGAAGTTATTGTTCCATCTCGAGAGCAACATATCATTTTTCCATCTTCATAGCCTCAAGCACTATGTGATTACATCACCTTTTTGAACAGCCTGTCCTGACATTTGCCTTCTTAACTGCAAGAATCTAGCCCGTGCATTGAGCATTAACTTTAACTGCACCTGGCACCACTTGCTGCCAGTGAACTGCTACAGGCTTTTGGGAGCTGCCACAGGAGCTGCACTCTAATTTACCCAGGAGCTGCACCTGTACTTGTTCCTTCTTCAACAGTTACTTCATAAGCTGTTCCATTAATGTAATGTGATATGTTTTCATATAAAATATCCTTTCAAATTATTAAAACATTGTGTAGCTATATGCTACTTTACCAAGTACGCTACTTTTCTTCTACTGAACGAACTATGTCCACTGCAGGCCAGTCAGAAGAACTGATCTGCTGTCATATGCGCCATAATGGCTGCTATCATTACAGCTGTAAGTTCTGGCTCGGAGTTATTCACCATATTGTCAGGGTGTTCTGCATAACTGTAGTTGTTATTGCAGGTCTGCTGCTTTGTTCTTTCTTCGCAAGGAACTTAGGACATGCTATTTAGTGCTCTAATTACTAAACTATAAAATACACAAGCAATGAAAATGAAAAGCCATACCAAAAGACAGTATCTAATGCAGCTTTTCTCCATTTTCTGCAAGCGTTATCTGTTGTTCTTGCAAGCAAAGGCTTGAAGGATGAAGGGAGTTATCCACAGCTATCTTCATCAAAAAGTAGCTCTAGAATTTTAACCTTTCCACCTTCAAAGCTCAAATCATTTCTTCAAACTTAATCATAAATTCACCTTTCTAGAATATTAGTAATTTGCTTTCGTCAACTGACTTAAAGTGCCAACTCTTTCTTTTAACGGAATTAAGATTTTCAATCATTGATAAAAGAAGCTTTTTAGACTTATTGCCAATTGAGCCTGGCTTTAGGACGTCTTCTTAAGTTGTCCATCTGCCCAATATTTGGCACTTCTGCCTGCATTACAGCATCTGTTATAAGACAAAGTCTCACTATTCGTCAGAGCTGTTTGCACAGCCGCTAATGTAGCATAAAGCAGGAGAAAACGCTAAGTACCACAGCACTAGTCTTTTCTGCATATTTACTTCTCTCTATATTGATTGTGCTGTAGTTTTTTATTAGAGGATATTCTCTCTTTTGTATATAACATCTCAAATGCATATATAGTTGTTTTCTTGCTGCTACAGGCTCAATTATGCTGTCAACAAGCTCTTCCAGCTGCAGCTACCGGATTATTCTGAAGAGCATGCATACTCTCTGCTTTTTCACTGATTGTAGCATGCATCTTTACCATCATAGATCATTTCAGGCAAGCTTAGCATCCATCATACTCACTCAGCATCACTGTAAGCAAACACAAGATCTGCAAATCTAATATGCTTTTGAATTCATAGTAATATAAGCACCTCCAAGCCTCACCTACGATAAGGTTTACCTTAGGAACTGTAGCATTTGTAAAGCTGCTGTAAGCTGTGATAATGTTTGCTACAGAACGCTCTCGCCTACTGATGAAGCAAATCCTGTCACAGAAGTAAGCGTAAGTACAGGGGATTGAAAAATGAATCACAGAATTCTATGCAAAGTGGGCAGTCTTATAAGCTCCTCACATTGTAAGTACAGAATCAAACTTTGCAGGCTTCTCTGTCTTCGCTAAGAATTTCGCTGCGGTTTGCAACTGCAATCCACTACTGAGCCATATTAAGATGGATGAAACCCGAACCATTTCTTTAGCACAATCTGCCTTTTAATTCTAAGAACCAGTATACTGTCAGCAATCTCACGAAGTGCAACTAGAGGTATCCTTTAATGTGTGAGTACCTAAACCGGCAGTTGTCGTGTGAGAATCATCATCACATTCACTGAATGCTCCTGCATTCTCAGTTATTTGAGGAAGCTAGAAACAAGTTCTCTAGCCTTAGTAAGAGCTTCTGCATCATCTCAGCAACAATGTTCACATTTATCCAGGCTCGGAAAAGCAGCTCCTGCTGTATTGACGAATTTTGCTGTATAGAAGTTATTATCTACTGCACTAGGTGAATTTACAGCAACTTTTGCATTTTCCTTTTGTCATTACCTGACAAAAGTCACTCATTGATGCTGAAATAGCAGAGACACCGCCACAGGTACCAAGAATTACGGTCACTGTAGGAATTACTCCACTCTGCCAGCACCTGTCTTGCATATACCTTTCCAGATGCATCAAGTGCATCTGTAGATTCCTCAAGCGAAGTCCGCACAATCAGTACATGGCAACTACAGGAACTCCTACCTTGTAGCAAGGTCATACATTTACAATCTGTCTTGGGATGCATCTCGCCCATAGTTCCGCCAAGAGTATCCTTATCCTGGCTATAAACATAAACAAGACTACCGTCGATAAGACCATAGCCTGCAATTACTCCATCACCAGGCATCTCATTAGGTTGAAATCTGTACTTTCTGTAACTAAAGCACCAATTTCAACGAAACTGAGCTTTTCTGTCACAGCAGAAAGCACTCTATCTCTCGCTGACAGCACTCGCTGCGCCCGACCCATTTTAGCCCTCCATTAAACTTTAAGTTTGGTTTTATTCAGAATAAACTGTAGCTGTATTAAAACATCCAATCTCATTCCCAATTGTAATTATAAAACTTATAATTAGTGCAGCAATAAGCGGCTTTCAGTATATTTTGGTCTTAACAATCTCTAAATCTTCAAACGACAACTGAGCTTCCTTCTCAGCCTCCATAGCTTAAATTCTTCTTCAGCTCTGATGACCTATTACCGTAAAGGCCTCTATGACTTAATACCGAAAGAACGGGAAAATCTTCTGTAGTTCTAAATACCAAAGTTGTTTACTCGAGCCCTCGAAGTTCGCCGGGTTGCTTCAATTAGCCCATATTTCCAATCAGCTTTGTTGACAGATGATCAGATTTTAAGCGCCCTCATTGCCCCAATATCAGCTTTTGTTGGCAGGTTGCCGCAGTAAGCTGTGACTGACAGAGTTTCAAGGAGTGCATCAGCACGAGTGTGCTTCTTGGGTACATTTGTTACCTTTATAAGGGTTTCTAGCACATATCAGATTTAGTGCACATTTGAAAATGAATCTTCTCGGTTCGATTATACTGATTCCATAGTCCCTCATCTTCATATTCATCCATCATGCGGTATGAACACCTTTTAACAGTATCCTCCATCTAGTTCCACTGCCTCAGCAATTGCTGCTGTAAGCCTCACTCGATTTGCCTCATTGCAAAACTAAAACAGCTTCCTATCTTAGCCTTTAGTTTTCTTTTAATTCCACTGCTTCCTACCTCCCATGTTTTATAATCGTCTTTGTAAAACATCTTTTCTTCTATAAATTCTATTAAAATATCGTGATACATTGGCTCTCGAAACCGCCTTGTTGTAGCCCAACTCTCATAAGTTCAAGCATCAGCAAAGGAAAACTACCACCTCATATGCAGCCTTTGAAGGCCGTGGTCTCATTAGAAAATTCTTTAAAATTGCAAACATTTATGCTCTTCCTAGCATAGTTTTGGAGTCTCATCAATTGACTCTAAAAGACTTATAGGCTCCTATCTTGCAAGCAAAAGAACTCTTAATCGATCTGTTATCAGTTTGCTTCAATAATGGTACCAGTAAAATATTATTATGTAACTTTGTGCAAGAGTTAAATCGCCAATAATCTCACTAATTTCTGCAGCTTTTGGAGTATTCAATGTCACTTCTTTAGGTATGGTAGGTTCTTAAAAGATAAGAAGATGCATTTCCCTTCCCTTAGAGAATTTCTGCAGAGTATTTATACATTTTATACTCAATGTAGCCTTTTGTAATCCAAATCTCTTGGATCGATGATTTCACCGGTTTCCTGTCTCTCTTTGTGGAAGCTAGTATCTGTGATTTAATATTGATGAGCTGGGCTGCAAACCAAAAAGAAAATCGCTCATAGTATCAAGATCAGCTGCTTCTATTTGGTCTGCCATATATTCCATATATCAATGGTGTAGATTTCAGTGCTATTGGGATGTCGTAATGTCTATTTTGTCATTAAGATGGAAGTAAAAGGCTCATGGACCTTCAAATACTTCCAAGCTTGGTGTCTTCAATTTGCGTATGTCTTTTCTCCAAACTTGATCATACAAGTGTAAGTCTGGATAGGATTTGAATATTCTCATCATCAATGGTATGAGTGTCTGCGTAAGACACTATCATATTACAGCCATTTTCAGAGTAAAACTTCCCGAATATGGAACGGGAAAGTCAGCCCCATAACTCAAAAAGGCAGACGTATGAGTCCTCCATGTAAATTAGACCGGGAAAGAGTAAGATCCGCCCTCCATCTACTATGGTGTTCTCACAACATGGTAATGAGCCATCAGTATAGTTGGTTACTGCCTTAACATTGTTGAACTTACTCTATGCTTTTCTAAGTGGCATTTTTCCTTTTTAGTTCTTGGAGGAATTCTCTCCTGGGTTAAGTCCGATAAAATATCAATGCATTCGCCGCCTTTTCTCCATAAAACTGCACTTATTATTGTCGAGCAGTTTTACAACCCAAATCTTCAAGGAACTGTCTTTATATTCATTCCAGCATTGGACGAAGTTTTCTTCATGATTTCCAAGAGCGTGAATAAAGTATAGTTTCAATGAAAGGTTGGAGATACCAGTCAGGTAATTTCTACAGATTCCTTGAAAAAGGATGTCGGTTTTGTACCTTTTGTCACTCACCCACAACCATATCGCCGCCGTATGAGAATACAGCCGGGCTTTTGCCCTATGAATCATTTCACAATTTTACATTGCTCTTTCCATATACTCCTGATAAATCTGAAATGAAAATAAAGTCCTAAATCCATCAAAGGATAAATGGTAACTTTGGTGAGTATACCCATATTTTTTGCTATATAAACCCCACTTAAGATCAAACATTATTCCCCTTTCTAACATATAAAATATAGTTATAGGCATTATTACGAAACATTGTGTAATATACCAGAATATTATTTTAATACAAAAACACTGAACTATGATAAGTAACGGAAAATAATCATAATCGCGCTCATTTACATATGTGACCAACTCACTATTCAATAGTGGCCCATCCCATTTACTATTCTGATATCCCGGTTGCCTTATCATTCCAGTACTGGTAGCATTCCGTAACAGTCCTATCTTCTCGTAAGTGTTCCGATAATATATATGTCTTTACAGGAATTAAAAATCATTGTCTATGATAATATCAATTATCAATTTACGCTGCTTTGTAATCTGACAGCCATCGTCTCTCAATCTTCAATCACCTGTTCACCCGTCATATCAATAACCCCTAATCATATATTATCATCCGGCGGATATACAAGTATTGCATTGAAACATTTTGATACGGTTGTTTCACAATGAGTTGGCTTAATTTCCAAGCATTGAAGTCTGATGGTCTCGCATCTTAACTCCAAAATTCCTGTAGCAATGGTAGCCCGAGTAGTCATGTCTCCTTCCGGTATAAAGCCTCCTGGCTCCCCTGAAGCCTAGGGAATGCAAGCAAAGGAACCTTCTCTGGTGCAGTCGGTCTCGTGTATGGTGGATCATTATGGTCGGTAATTATAAGCAACCATCCCTCGCATTACATCCAGCGAACTCTCCCCAAGCTTTCATATCATCCTCTATCTCATCATATAGCTACCTGAGTCTTCATGTCCCCATAGTATCAAAATTCAAGGCTTGTGCCAGCCCTGCACCTGCTTCCCATAGTTCGTTCAGATTATGAACTGTTCGTTAGACTTATGCTTCAGATTCTCTAAAGACAAAGATTATTTATCTTTCCAATTGAGATTATATCTTCAAACGTACCCTTAAGTGCATTGAGAGTTGTAATGATAGAGGTTTAACGGCATAACTATGAAGTGTTTGGGTGGTTCTCTTGTACCAATTTTTTCTTCCTACATAAGGTCTTGCAATAACTCTTCCTACCTTCCATCCATCCTCATACAGAGTTCTCTGTACCTCTCAGCATCTGTAAAAGGCAAGGCCCAAGGTTTCCTCATTTCCACATATCTGAAGCACAGAGTCGTGCAGATGGCTACACTATCATCTTACCTTCATTATCTGTCTCAGTGCCTCAAGAATCTCGTCTCGAAGCACTTTATTACCACAATGATTTTCCGCAGCGTTTAGATAATTCGTCCAAAGTTCTTTTGGAAATCTGTATCAGCAAGGTTGTATAAAAGGTGTCAGTGTGATTCCCCATCATTTCCACTGTCTCATTTATGGTATATCCTTGCCATTACTCCTTATACACAATAATACAAGAGGTTACCGACAGGTTTCAATTTTGCTAAGTGGGTTAAGGTTGCAAGACCGCAATTCTGCTAAGTTAGGTAAGTGTTAAATGCTCATAGTGTCAGATATATGCCCTAAATGCATCTTACAATCGATCTCCAACGTCTTTTCGCACCCATCGTGCACCAATAACGGCAGAATCAATAATCATTAAAAAAAACTCTTCAAATCTACCATTTAATATCAATTCGCCTCCCGTCCTTTAACTAATTTAATTATCTTGTTCCAATCTGTCAGCCCTAGTTCCAGAAAAACAAAAATACTCAAGACTTACCACCGCCAGCCGCCTTAATCTTAACATTTTACCATATGTTTACCAAAACTTAATATCATCAGTTGCTCCTCTACCCATAAAGCCGAGTAGAAGTTTGATATAACTCAGCTTTTAAAAAGTAACGATTTCACACATCTTAATTTTTCTTCATCTGTAAGCAGACAGGTTCTCAATCATCATCTAAGTACGGTGTTCTCCAACGCTACTTGCCAGCACTAATTTCAGCTTCGCAGCATTACTTTTAGTCCATCGTCAGCCGATGTTGATAACCATATCTCACTTCTTGCAAATCATTTCCACTGCATCCCTTGCACCATAGTCACCTTTGGTGCCTTCGTTGTTGCATATCCGCTGGAAAACCAGTCACTGTGTACAAATAGGGCCTTCCATCAACATAGTCAACTGCATCTTTGACAAAACTTGCAGTGTATGCAGGCAGTAGTCACATATACTTAACAGCATCATCTAAAATCTGTTTTACTCATCCCAAGTGACTGTCTGTCGTGGGCAAAGTATGGTCAACATGGGTTAGCATTTCTTCTCGGGTCATATAATATGTCCTTTCTAATAAACTACTAC